>VYME01000099.1_pt1 | contig 94300 bp, 76 predicted proteins | sample 5115281 | NCBI WGS metagenome assembly VYME01 (sample SAMN12291780, study PRJNA351875) | freshwater metagenome | isolation source: freshwater lake | place: USA: Michigan, Wintergreen Lake | collected 2013-08-08
CGATTTCGACGCCACGCTCGCGCGCCTCGCGCCGTGGTTCCAGGACGCCTCGAAACCGAAGGTCGCGCAGAACGCCAAGTACGACATGCACGTGCTCGCCAACCACGGCATCCGCGTGCAGGGCGTCGTGCACGACACGCTGCTGCAGTCGTACGTGCTGGAGAGCCACAAGCCGCACGACATGGACGGCATGGCGATGCGACATCTCGGCGTGAAGGCGATCGCGTACGAGGAGGTCGCCGGCAAGGGCGCCAACCAGATCGGGTTCGATCAAGTGAGCGTCGAGCGGGCCACCGAGTACTCCGCCGAGGATGCCGACGTCACGCTGCAGCTCCATCGCACGCTGTGGCCGCAGGTGGAGGCGGACGCCGCGCTCACGCGCGTGTATCGCGACATCGAGATGCCGGTGATGCCGGTGCTGCTCGCGATGGAGCGCCACGGCGTGCTGATCGACAGTCGTCTTCTCGACGCGCAGAGCGCCGAGCTGGGCGCGAAGCTCGTGGATCTCGAGCGCGATGCGCACTCCCTGGCCGGGCAGCCGTTCAACCTGAACTCCCCCAAGCAGCTGCAGGAACTCCTCTTCGGGAAGTTCGGCCTGCGCGTCGTGAAGAAGACGCCGAGCGGCACGCCGTCCACCGACGAGGAAGTGTTGGAAGAACTCGCCCTCGACCATCCGCTGCCGAAGCGCATCCTCGAGTACCGCGGCATCGCGAAGCTGAAGTCGACCTACACCGACAAGCTGCCGCGCATGGTGAACCCGTCCACCGGCCGCGTGCACACCAACTACGGGCAGGCGGTGGCGGTGACGGGGCGGCTGTCGAGCACCGACCCCAACCTGCAGAACATCCCGGTGCGCACGGCCGAGGGCCGGCGGATCCGCGAGGCATTCATCGCGCCGCCCGGCCACCGGATCATCTCGGCGGACTACTCGCAGATCGAGCTGCGCATCATGGCGCACCTCTCCGGCGACGAGGCCCTGCTGCGCGCGTTCCGCGAGGGCAAGGATGTCCATCGCGCAACGGCCGCGGAGATCTTCGGCATGGCGCCCGCGGACATCGTGGCGGAGCAGCGGCGCTACGCGAAGGTGATCAACTTCGGGCTCATCTACGGGATGTCGGCCTTCGGGCTCGCGTCGCAGCTCGGCATCGAGCGCGCCGCCGCGCAGAGCTACATGGACCGCTACTTCCAGCGGTACCCCGGTGTGGCCGAGTACATGCAGCGGACCCGTCAGACCGCGCGCGAGGACGGTTTCGTCGAGACCGTGTTCGGGCGCCGGCTGTATCTGCCGGAGATCCGGGCGCAGAACCAGGGGCGTCGACAGGGTGCGGAGCGCGCCGCGATCAATGCGCCGATGCAGGGCACGGCGGCGGACCTCGTGAAGCTCGCGATGGTAGCCGTGCAGCGCTGGATCGAGAGCGAAGGTGTCGGCTCGAGACTCGTCATGCAGGTCCACGACGAGCTGGTGCTGGAAGTGCCGGAAGCCGAGATCGACCTCGTGAAGGTGCAGCTGCCGGCGCTCATGGCCGGTGTCGCGACGCTCGCGGTGCCGCTGCTGGCGGAGGTGGGGGTCGGCGCCAACTGGGAAGAGGCGCATTGAGGGGCCTCTCCCCGCGGTTCGACCAGCGGCTTACTTCTTCGCCTTTTCCTTCTTGCAGTTCCCGACCCGCTTCGCGATGAGCGTCTCGGCGGTCTTCATCGGCTTACCGTTCATCTCGCCTTCCGACGTCACCTGCACGGTGTAGGCCGAATCGCTCTCGCGCGTGAGCACGCTCACCGACTTCATCTTGCCGACGTTCGGGATGTCGCACATCGCCGTGTAGGTGAACACCTTCCCCTCGATCTTCGGCGGGTCGAAGCGGCAGCCGGCCTTCTCGAGCATGCCGTTCTGGTCGCGGATCGCCGCGCCCGGATCCAGGCATTCCTTCACCGCGAGATCCTGCACGTGCTGCGGCACGTTCTCGCCGCGCCGGGTGAATTCCCACTGGCCGTGCTTGAGGACCGGGAAGCCGTCCGCGGCAGCCAGTGCGGGCAGTGGTGCCGACGCGGCCACCAGGGCGGCGACGGCCAGAAGACGTTGCAGGGAAGTCATCGATCGGATTCCTGTCAGGGAGCCGGCGGGCGGCGAAAGGCGCGAGTATCGTGGAAATTCCGGAGCGTGTGCGGGCCCCTCGCGGAGCGGGACCGGGCGGGCAGACTCCGGTACCATCGCGCATCGGAAAACGCCGGAGGATCGCAGGATGGCCCAACCCAATTTCGCGTTCGAGAAGCGCCAGCGGGAACTCGCGAAGAAGCGAAAGAAGGAAGAGAAGTTGAAGCGCAAGGCGGAGTCCGCGCCCGGGACGGATGAAGCCGGTCCCGAAGGGACAGAGCAACCCGCCGAGGGCACTCCGCCCCCCGCGGAGTGACCGGCCCGGCGCAGCGAGCGGTCGAGGGCCACGACCTCACCGCCCCTGCGCCCGTCCACACTCGGCTCCCGTCGGCCTGACGGCCGCTCACGGAGCCGGAGCCGATCAGTCGTACCGGCGGACATCCTCGATGACCTTGCCGTCGTTCGGCAGGGTGCCTGCGGTCACGAAGCGCACCTCGCCGCGCAGCTTGCAGACGTCCCGCAGCGACGTCGCCACCACATTCCCCAGCCCTTCCCCGGCGCCTGACGCGGTCTCGCAGGCGAGGGTCATCACATCGTTGCGATCGGCGTCGTGCGTCACCGTCAGCCGCGCCTTCAGGATCTCGGGATGGCGCTTCACGACATCAGCCACCTGCGACGGGTGCACGAACATGCCTTTCACCTTCGTCGTCTGATCGGCGCGCCCCATCCACCCGCGGATGCGCATGTTGGTGCGCCCGCACGGGCTCGTTCCCGGGAGCAGCGCCGAGAGATCGCCGGTCGCGAACCGGATCAGCGGGTAGTCGGGGGCCAGCACGGTGACGACGACCTCACCCACTTCGCCTTCGGGGACCGGATCGCCGGTGCCGGGCCGCACGATCTCGACGATCACCTCCTCGTCGATCACCAGTCCTTCGCGGGCCTCGGTCTCGTAGGCGACCATCCCGAGGTCGGCTGTGCCGTACGACTGGAAGCCCGCGATGCCGCGGTCCGCGAGCAGTTGGCGGACGGGCGGCAGGAAGGCCTCCCCGCTCACCGCCGCGCGCCGGATCGACGAGATGTCGACCTTCATCTCGTCCGCCTTCTCCAGCAGGATCCGCAGGAACGACGGTGTGCCGGCGTAGTACGCCGGTGCGAGATCGGCGATCGTCTGGACCTGCAATTCCGTCTGCCCGGTGCCGGCGGGGAAGACGGGGCAGCCGATGGCGCGCGCCGCGAGATCCATCATGAAACCCGCGGGAGTGAAGTGATACGCGAAGGTGTTGTGCACCAGCGCCCCGGCCCGGAAGCCGGCGGCGTACAGCGCCCGCCCGAAGCGCCACGGATCCGGCTGATCGCCCTGCGGGTCGTAGATCGGTCCGGGGGATGCGAAGACCCGGCCCAGCCGCGCCAGCGGCACGCCGGTCATCCCGGCGAATGGCGGCGTGGCCTTCTGCAGCGCGATCAGGTCGGATTTCCGGGTGACCGGCAGCCGCGCGAGCGCCCCCCGGTCCGGGACATCGTTTCCCGTGACGCCCGCCAGCACCTGCCGGAAGTACGGCGAGTGCGTGCGCGCATGATCGATCTGGTCCGAGAGGCGCCAGAAGAGGTCGCGTTCGCGGACGTCCGGCGGACGGGTCTCGAGGTCGTCGAAGTGGGGGTTGGAAGTCATCGCGGTTCCGTGCGGATCAGAGCTGCACGCCCTTGGTGAGCGCGCCGTCCACGACCAGGTTGGTTCCCGTGATGAAGCTGGCGGCGGGGCTCGACAGGAACACGGCGGCGTTGGCCATCTCCTGCGGCGTGCCCATGCGGCCGGTGGGATTCAGCCCGAGGGCCGTGCGGTACAGCTCCGGGTTGCCGTCCTTGATCTTGTTCCACACGCCGCCCTCGAAGTACGTGTTGCCGGGCGACACCGTGTTGGCGCGGATGCCCTTGCCGGCGAGGTTGAACGCGAGGCCCTGCGTGTAGTGGATGAGCGCGGCCTTGAATGCACCGTACGGTCCGGCAGCGAAGTCGATCTCGCGACCCGAGACGCTGGAGATCGTCACGATCGAACCCGCCTTGCTCTTCTCGAGGAACGGCATTGCGGCGTCGACCATCCGCACCGAGCCCATGAGGTCCACGTCGAAGCCGGCCTTCCAGCCGGCCTCGTCGCTGGAGATGGCGAGCGCGCTCACGTTCGCGACGACGATGTCGAGGCCGCCCAACTCGGCCGCGACATCGCGGATCCACGCCTGCAGCGAAGGGCCGTCGGCGACATCCACCGCGCGGCCGGTCGCCCGCACGCCCTTCGCGGCCAGCGCGGCCACCGTCGTCTTCACCTCGTCGGCGTTGCGCGAGCAGATCGCGACGTCGGCGCCCTCGGCTGCCAGCGTTTCCGCGATCGCACGGCCAATGCCCTTCGTTCCGCCGCTCACGACGGCGCGCAATCCCTTCAGTCCCAGATCCATGGCCTGCTTCCTTTCGTTCGATTCGTGATGTGCCGCCGCTCGGATGGCGACTGCGGCACCTGCTCCGTGTCTGCCCGGCAGGCCGTGGTCAGGCCAGCCAGCGCTTGCGGCGCCGGTAGTGCTTGGCGTCGCGGAAGTTCTTGCGGCCGGCGGCCGAGAGTCCGAGGTAGAACTCCTTGACGTCCTCGTTGGTGCGCAGGCCCTCGGCGGCGCCTTCCATCACGACGCGCCCGTTCTCGAGGATGTAGCCGTAGTCGGCGTAGCGCAGCGCCACCATCGTGTTCTGTTCCGCCAGCAGGAAGCTCACGCGCTCCTTCGTGTTGAGGTCGCGCACGATCGCGAAGATCTCCTCGACGACCTGTGGCGCCAGGCCCATCGAGGGTTCGTCGAGCAGGATCGTGTCGGGGCGCGCCATCAGCGCACGGCCCACCGCCGTCATCTGCTGCTCACCGCCCGACGTGTATCCCGACTGGCTCTTGCGCCGCACCTTGAGGCGCGGGAAGTAGGCGTAGACGCGTTCGAGGTCGGCGGCGATCTCCCCGCGCGAGGCCTTCCGCGTGAAGGCACCCGTGAGCAGGTTCTCCTCGATCGTCAGGTGCTGGAAGCAGTGCCGGCCTTCCATCACCTGCACGACGCCGCGGCGCACGAGTTCCGACGGATTCAGCCGGTCGATGCGCGTGCCGCGGTATTCGATGGAACCCTTCGTGACGTCCCCGCGCTCGGACTGCAGCAGGTTCGAGATCGCCTTCAGCGTCGTGGTCTTGCCGGCACCGTTGGCACCGAGCAGCGCCACGATGCTGCCCTCCTGCACCTCCAGGGACACGCCCTTCAACACCAGGATCACGTGGTCGTAGATGACCTCGATGTTGTTCACCCGCAGCAGGGCGGCGGCGGCGGGCGTGGGGGCGGGCGTGTTCACCGGAACGTCACTCCTGGGGCGGTCAGCTCGCGCAACCGGGCTTGATGCCCTTCTCGGCGGCGTACTTGGCGGCGGACTCGTCGATCATCTTCCGGACGAGCGCGCTGTCGCCCTTCATCCAGTCGGAGGCCGACTTCCATTCGGTGCCGGTCCACTGCTGGAAGCGCACCTGGCCCGAACCGCCGTGGTCCTGGCAGCTCACTTCGAGCGGCGGCAGCATCGTGTTGAAGCCCAGGGCCTTCATGCGGCCGGCGTCGAGCTTGAGGTTCTCGATGCCCCAGCGCACCTGCTCGCCGGTCACAGGCTTCTTGCCGAACTTCTCCTGTGCCTTGCGCACGGCCTCGACGGTGATCATGGCCGCGGCCATGCCGCGGTTCCACAGCACCGTGCCCACGAGCTTGGCGTCGCCGCCCTTGCCCTTCTTGTAGAGCTTGTCCTCGATGTCCTTCACGACCGGGAAGCCCTTGCCGGCGAGGTTGAGGCTGGCCGCGTAGTAGCCCGTCGCTGCCGGGCCCGCGGCGACCGTATCGATCTCCGAACCGGCCCACCAGTTACCGACCATCTTGTCGCGCGGGAAGCCGACCTTCTGGGCGGTCTGCAGCGCGGTGGCGCTCATCACGCCCCAGCCCCAGAGGATCACCCAGTTCGGCTGGTACTGGCGGATCTGCAGCCACTGCGACTGCTGCTCGTTGCCGGGGTGCGGCACCGGGATCATCTTGAGTTCGAAGCCCAGCTTCTTCGCCTCGGCTTCCAGCACCGGGTGGGGCTCCTTGCCGTACGCGGAGTCGTGATACAGCAGGACGATCTTCTTGCCCTTCAGGTTGGCGGCCCCGCCTTCCTTCTCGCCGATGAACTTCACGATGCCCGTGGCGGCATCCCAGTAGTTCGAGAGGATCGGGAAGACCCAGGGGAACACGCGGCCGTCGGTGGCGTCGGTGCGGCCGTAGCCCAGCGTGATCAGCGGGATCTTGTCGGTGGCCGCCTTGTCGAGGATGGCGTACGTGATCCCGGTCGACATCGGATGGATCGCCGTGGGGCCGGTCGCCGACTTCGTCTTGAGGCGCTCGTAGCATTCGACGCCCTTGGCGTTGTTGTACTCCGTCTCGCATTCCTCCCACGAGAGCTTCACGCCGTTCACGCCGCCGTCGCGCTCGTTGATCATCGCGAGGTAGTCGGTGAAGCCGCCGAAGAAGGCCGCGCCGTTGGCGCCGTAGGGCCCGACGCGATAGCCGGTGATGCCGATGAACTGCGTGCCTGCCTGCTGGGCCGTGGCGGGCAGCGTGGTTGCCGCTGCAGCGAGGCCGGCCACGAGGCCGATCAGGGTGCGCTTCCAGGGTTGCATGGTTCTCTCCTCCTTCCGTTCGATTCGATGACCGGGCGGTGGCCCGCGACGCCGCGATGGATGCGGTGCTCCGCGGTTCACAACGTCCCGATCGCCGTCTTCCGTTGACGCCCCGTCAGTGCGGGAACGGCCACAGTCTGAGCTTCTCCTTGCCGATCTGCCACAGCCTCGCCAGCCCGTGCGGCTCGACGATCAGGAAGAAGATGATGAGCGCGCCGAACACGACCAGCTGCGTCATCGACACGAAGCCGGCCGGCAACGAGATGCCGGTGATCGCCGCCGCCTCCGTCAGGACCACCTCCAGCAGGATCGGCAGCAGCGTGATGAACGCGGCACCCAGGAACGAGCCGAGGATGCTGCCGACGCCGCCGATGATCACCATGAACAGGATGCGGAACGACAGGTCGAGGTTGAAGCCGTCGGGCTCGACGCTGCCGAGGTACGCGAAGGCGTAGAGCGCGCCGGCCACGCCGCAGTAGAACGAACTGACCGCGAACGCGATCAGCTTCGTCTGCATGATGCGGATGCCGATCACCGACGCCGCGACGTCCATGTCGCGCACCGCCATCCACGCCCGGCCGATCCGGCTGCGCACGAGATTCTTCGCCGCGAGCGCCATCACCGACACGATCACCAGCACCAGCAGGTACTTCCGCACCGGCGTGTCGAACGCGAAGCCGGCGATCACCACGGGCTGCGCGGTGATGACACCCGAGGAACTGTAGTTCGAGAACCAGCCCACCTTCACGATCAGCCACGGCACGAAAAACTGTGCGGCCAGCGTGGCCACGGCCAGATAGAAGCCCTTGATGCGGAGGCTCGGGAGACCGAAGAGCACGCCCACCGCCGCTGCGGAGAGTCCGCCGAGCACGAACGACACGAGGATCGGGATCCCCGGCACGCGGAGCTGGAAGTTGTAGGCCGCGACGGCGCCCACCGCCATGAACGCCGCCGTACCCAGCGACAACTGGCCCGCGTAGCCGGTGAGGATGTTGAGTCCGAGTGTCGCGAGCGAGAACACCAGGAACGGCATCAGGATGGCCGTGAGCCAGTAGTCCGTCGCGACAAGCGGCACGCCGATCAGCGCGAACGCCAGCAGCGCGAGCACCGCCACCCGGTCCTGGAGGATCGGGAAGATCTGCTGGTCGGCGGCGTAGCTCGTCTTGAACTGGCCGGATTCGCGGTAGAGCATCGTGGGGGCTAGGGGCTAGGGGCTAGGGGCTAGGGGCTAGGCGGTTGGCAAGACTCGGTCCACTCATTGTTCGAAGCCACCATCGCCGATTCGCTGCGGCTCCCTTGCCCCGCCTGCGGGGAGAGGGTTGGGGTGAGGGGTGCTGAAAGAACGGTCGACCCGGGCGCCAGCAAAGATCGTCCTGCGCGGGCACGCGCCGCTCGTATGTCCCCGCTGCTGCCCCTCACCCTGGCCCTCTCCCCGCAAGCGGGGCGAGGGAAGGAGATTTAGTCCCCGTCCCTGGTTTCCCGCCACCGGATGAACGTCCGCAATCATCTTCATACGCGATCGATGTGCCGTTCACCGAACAGGCCCTCGGGCCGGACGAGCAGGAACACGAGTGCCAGCATGTAGGCGAACCAGCCTTCGATGCCGGCGAGGTTGATCGAGATGTCGTAGTGCTTCAGCAGGAACTCGCTCATGAGGTTCGGCAGGTACACCTCGGCGAGCTTCTCGGACGCACCCACGATCAGCCCCCCGACGATGGCGCCCGGCACCGATTCGAATCCGCCGAGGATCAGCACCGGGAGCGCCTTCAGCGCGACGAACGTGAGCGAGAACTGCACGCCGTTGCGGGCGCCCCACAGAAGGCCCGCGACGAGGGCGACGAATCCGGCCACCGACCACACGATCGCCCAGATCTGCTTCAACGGGATCCCGACGGCCAGCGCGGCCTGATGGTCGTCCGCCACCGCGCGGAGCGCGCGCCCGATCCGCGTCTTGTTGAAGAACACCGCCAGCACGGCCACGAGCACCCCGGCGACGAACGCCGCGGTCAGATCGAACTTGCTCACCAGCAGGTTGAAGTTCGTCATGATCGATTCGATGGGCTCGTCCTGCAGGCCGAGATCGAGGCGCCGCACGTCGGTGCCCCACACTAGCTGCGCGATCCCCTCGAGGAAGAACGCGAGGCCGATGGTCGCCATGAAGAGCGTGATCTGCGGCTGGTTCACGAGCGGGCGCAGCACGACGCGTTCGATCGCGATGCCGAGCACCACCATCACGCCGAGCGTGAGCGGGAACGCGCCCCAGAGCGGCAGCCCGAACTTCTCCTGCAGGCCCACGAACGTGAGCGCCGCGAGGAACACCATCGCCCCCTGCGCGAAGTTGAAGACGCCCGACGCCTTGTAGATCAGCACGAATCCCAGCGCGACGAGGGAGTACATCACCCCCGCGAGCAGACCGCCGATCAGGACTTCGAAGAAGAAGTTCATGGTCAGTGCGCCACGCCGAGATAGGCGTCGATGACCGCCTGGTTGCCGCGCACCTCGTCCGGCGTGCCGTCGCCGATCTTCTTGCCGTAGTCGAGGACGACCACGCGGTCCGAGATGTCCATCACGACCCCCATGTCGTGCTCGATCAGGACGATGGTCGTGCCGAACTCGTCGTTCACGTCGAGGATGAACCGGCACATGTCCTGTTTCTCCTCCAGGTTCATGCCGGCCATGGGTTCGTCGAGCAGCAGCAGGCGCGGTTCCGCGGCGAGCGCCCGGCCGAGTTCGACGCGCTTCTGCACGCCGTAGGGCAGGCGCCCCACGGGCGTCTTGCGCACCGACTCGATCTGCAGGAAGTCGATGATGTGCTCCACCTTCTCGCGGTGCGCCAGTTCCTCGCGGCGGTTCGGCCCGACATAGAGCGCCTGCAGGAGCAGGTTGGACGACATCTTCAGATTGCGGCCGGTCATGATGTTGTCGAGCACCGACATCCCCTTGAAGAGGGCGATGTTCTGGAACGTCCGCGCGATGCCCATCGACGCCGCCTTGTGCGGGTCCATGCGGCGGAAGCTCTGACCGTCGAGGCGGATCACGCCCTGCTGGGGCCGGTACACGCCGTTGATGCAGTTCAGCATCGAACTCTTGCCCGCGCCGTTCGGGCCGATGATCGCGCGGATCTCGCGGGCGCGGACGTCGAAGCTGATGTCGGTGAGCGCCTTCACGCCGCCGAATGCGAGCGAGATGTTCTCCACCGAGAGCACGGTCTCGCCGATGCGGCGGCCGGGGTTGTGCGCATGGACTTCGTCGGTGCTCATGCGGCTCTTTTTTCCACCGGTGCGAACGTCTTCGCGTCCGCGATGCGCAGATCGGCCCGGATGGTTCCCGTGCGGCCGTCCTCGAACTTCACCTGCGCCTCGATCTCGCAGTGGTCGGCGGATTCGTAGAGCGCTTCCACCAGCCGCGCGTACTTCTCCGCGATGAACCCGCGCCGCACCTTCCGCGTGCGCGTGAGTTCGCCGTCGTCGGCATCGAGTTCCTTGTGCAGCACGAGGAAGCGGTGCACCTGCGAGCCGGACAGCTTCGCCTCGGACGACAGATCGCGATTCACCGAGTCGATGCATTCGGCGATCAGCGCGTAGACCTCGGGCTTCTGCGCGAGGTCGGTGTAGCCCGAGTACGCGATGCCGCGGCGCTCGGCCCAGTTGCCCACGGAGCCCAGGTCGATGTTCACGAACACGCAGCAGCGCTCGCGACCATCGCCGAACGCGACCACTTCCTTGATGTGGGGGAAGAACTTCAGCTTGTTCTCGATGTACTGCGGCGCGAACATCGATCCGTCGACGAGCCGCCCGACGTCCTTCGCGCGGTCGATGATGCGCAGGTGGCCGTCCTCGCCGAGGAAGCCAGCGTCGCCCGTCTTGAACCAGCCGTCGTCCGTGATGGATTCGGCGGTCGCATCCGGGCGCCGGTAGTACTCCTTCAGCATGCCCGGCGTCTTCACCTGCACTTCACCCGACGCCGCCACGCGGATCTGCACGCCGGGCAGCGGCTTGCCGACGGTGTCGAGCTTCACCTCGCCGTCGGGCTGCTTGCACACGTAGACCGCGGTCTCGGTCTGCCCGTAGAGCTGCTTCAGGTTCACGCCGATGGACCGGTAGAAGTCGAAGAGATCCGGGCCGATCGCCGCGCCGCCGGTGTACGCGACGCGGATGCGCGACATCCCCAGCACGTTGCGCAGCGGGCCGTAGACGACAAGGTCGCCCAGGGCGTAGCTCAGGCGGTCCGCGAGGCTCACCTCGTTCTTGCGGCCATCCATGATCCGAGCGCCGCAGCGCCGCGCCACCGCAAGGAAATGGTGGAAGAGGCGCTGCTTGATCGGCGCGGCGTCTTCCATGCGGATCATCACCTGCGTGAGCAGATTCTCGAACACGCGAGGCGGCGCGAAGTAGTACGTGGGGCCGATCTCGCGGAGGTCGGTCATCACCGTCTCGCTCGACTCCGGGCAGTTCACGCAGAACCCCGCGACGAGCGCCTGCGCGTACGAGAAGAGGTGATCGCCCACCCAGGCCATCGGCAGGTACGACAGGATCTCGTCGTTCTCGTCGAAGCCGTCGAAGCCGACGTCGCCGCGCGCCACGGCCACCAGTGCCGCGTGCGTCTGGCACACGCCTTTCGGATGGCCCGTGGTGCCGGAGGTGTAGAGCATCACCGCGGTGTCGTCTGGGCTGCCCTTGTCGACTTCCGCCTCGTAGAAGCCCGGGTGCGCGTCGAGATGCGCCCGACCGCGGGCGACCAGATCGTCGAACGAGACCAGCAGCTTGTCGGGGTAGTTGCGCATGCCGCGCGGGTCGTCGTAGACGATGGCCCGCAGGCGCGGATAGTTGGGCAGGATCTCCAGCAGCTTGTCGACCTGCTCCTGGTCCTCCACCACGGCGATCTCGATGCCGGCGTTGTCGAGCACGAACTGCATCTCGGTGGCCACGGCATCCTGGTACAGCGGGACGGGGATGCCTCCCAGGGCCTGCGTCGCCGTCATCGACCAGTAGAGGCGCGGCCGGTTGTCGCCGATCACGGCCACGGTGCTGCCGCGGCCGACGCCCAGGGTGGCGAGGCCACCGGCAATCGCCCGGACTTCGTCGTGGACTTGCGCCCAGGTCCACGACAGCCAGATGCCGAGGTCCTTCTCGCGGATGGCCGTGCGCCCGCCGCGCGAGCGCGCATGCGCCGCCAGCAGTCGGGGGAACGTGGTGTCGTCGCGGTCCGAAACCGCGCCATCCTGGGCCAAGAGAGGCTCCTCCTGTTCTTGTGATCGGCGTCCCGGAGGACGCGCGGCGGAGGGTAACAGAGGGATTCACCGGCCGGTTGTCAACGGAGCGACAATTGGCGCCACCCAAGGCCCCCCCAGATGAACCTCTCCGACAGCCTCCGTCTCCATGCCCGCTGGAGCGTCGATCTCGACGCGGACCAGCGTGCCCGCGTCGTCGCGGATGTCGCGGTGCAGCACGTCTCGGGCGGCGATCAGCTCTGCCGGAAGGGCGAGGACGTCGATGCGTGGATCGGCGTGATGGCCGGGCTCGTGAAGCTGTCCAGCTCCCTGCCCGACGGACGCACGATGACCTTCACCGGGGTGCCGCCCGGCGGCTGGTTCGGGGAAGGCTCGCTGCTGAAGCGCGAGCCGCGGAAGTACGAGGCCGTGGCCCTGCGCGATTCCACTGTGGCCCGGCTGCCCCGCACGACGTTCGAGTGGCTGCTGGGCACGAGCATCCCGTTCAACCGTTTCCTGCTGCTGCAGCTGAACGAACGGCTCTCCCAGTTCATCGGGCTGGTCGAGTACGAGCGGCTGCTCGACCCCGACGCGAAGCTCGCCCGCGCCATCGCGGACCTCTTCAACCCCATCCTCTACCCGGGCAATGGCCCGCGGCTCGAGATCTCCCAGGCCGAGCTTGCCCTGCTGGGCGGCGTATCGCGCCAGCGGGCGAACCAGTCTCTGCGCCGGCTGGAGCAGGCGGGGTTGCTGACGGTGGAGTACGCGGCGATCCGGGTGCTGGATCTCGACGGGCTGCGGCGTTTCGGGGTCTAGCGTCGGTCGCTGTCAGGCCGCGAGGAACGGCGCGATGCGCGCCCGCAGGTCTTCCAGCCGGAACGGTTTCGCGAGGTGGTCGTCCATGCCCGCCGCCAGCGAGCGCTCACGGTCGTCGCGGAAGGCGTTGGCGGTCACGGCGACGATCGGGATGCGCGGCCAGCCCCGCGCTGCCTCTTCCTCGCGGATGCGGCGCGTGGCCTCGAAACCGTCCATCTGCGGCATGTGGCAGTCCATGAGCACGATCGCCGGGACATCGGCCACGTAGCTCGCCACGGCCTGGGCGCCATCGGTGACGACTGTGATCTCCAGGCCCAGCCGCTGCAGCATTCCCTTCGCGACCAGCACGTTCACCGGGTTGTCGTCGGCCAGCAGGACGCGGCCCGTGAGTTTCGCCTGGACAGGCGCAGCGGCCGGTGCGACCACGGCAGCCGGCACGTCGCAGGGTTGCCACGGCACCTCGAAGGTGAAGACGGATCCCTCGCCGGGTGTGCTGTCGCAGGACAGATCGCCACCCATCGCCCGCGCCAGTTCCCGCGAGATCGTGAGCCCGAGGCCGGTTCCCGCGAAGCGGCGCGAGAAGGAGCCGTCCGCCTGCTGGAACGGGTCGAAGATGCGCGTGGCGTCGTCGGCCGAGATGCCGATGCCGGTATCGCGCACGGCAATCCGCAGCCGATCCCCGGTCACGGTGGCCGTCACGTCGACGCCTCCGTGCTCCGTGAACTTCACGGCGTTGCCGATGAGGTTGATCAACACCTGGCGAACGCGTGCGGGATCCCCCTGGACCCATCGCTGGTCGGGCAGTTCGCTGGTGAGATGGAGACCGAGCCCCTTGGAGGCGGCGGTCGCCGTGTTGAGTTCGATGGCCTCCCGCAGCACCGCGGTCATGTCGAACGGCACGGACTGGATCTCGAGGCGTCCGGCTTCCAGTCGGGAGAAGTCGAGCACGTCGTTGATGAGTCCGAGCAGATGCTCCCCGGCTCGCTCGACGAGGTCGAGCTGCGGCCCCGGATCGGCGCCCGCCGGCGCGCCGCGCAGCAGCCGCAGCGTGCCGAGCATGCCGTGCAGCGGCGTGCGCATCTCGTGGCTCATCGTCGCGAGGAACTGGCTCTTCACGGCACTCTGCCGCTCGGCCAGCGCCAGGGCGTCGGCGCGCTGCTCGGCGATCTGGTCCATCGAGAATCTGAGGCGGAGCATCTCGGTCGTGACGGCGCCGACCCGGCGCGCGTCGTGGAGCAACAATCCTAGGTACATCACGAGGCCGATGCTCGCGAACTGGCTCACGGTGGTGCCGTCACCGAACTGTGTGGCGGCGGCCGGAACGAGCAGGAACACGGAGAACGTGGCATTCGCCCGGAAGTCGCTGGTCAGCGCGATGGCCCCCAAGGCAGCCAGGCCGATGATGCAGGCCATCATCATTGCCGTGAGATCGACCCGGTCCGCCGGAGCGAACCATACGGCGAGCAGGCTCCAGATCACGGCGTCGATCGCGACGAGCACCGTGTACCGGCTGGACCAGTACCCCGCATCGAACTCGTGCTTGCGATGGTGGTAGGCCGCGTGAAGCACCGCCCGCAGTCCCAAGCTGAGAAGCTTCATCGTCACCCAGATGACGATCAACCGGCGGTCGCTGTCATTCCAGAGAAACCACGCGATCATGAGCGCGAACGGGACGCCCATCAGCGTGGGCGCGAAGGTCCGGTCGTAGAGCAACTGCACCCGCGCGTCGTTGACCCGGGTGTCGAGGTCCACGGCGGGTGCCATGCGTGCCTGTGTCGCTGCGCCTTCCTGGCTCATGGTGTGCCGATGGCGGTCACGGCGGGCTCGCGCCCGATGGGTGTCAAAGCTGGAACCGCCCGATGGTCTGCTGCAGGTGCGAGGCACGATCGTTGATGGCACGCAGGGCGGTGTCGGCTTCCTGCACGGATCGCGCGCCCGACTGAATCAGCGCGTTCACATGCCCCGCCTGCTCGGCGACCTGGCTGGTGGCACCCGCCTGCGCCGCCATGGTCGACGACACCGTGTTCATGTGCCCCGACACCGCGTTCATGTCCTCGCGGATCGACAGGATCTCGCGCATGGCGGTCTCCGACAGATTCACGCCGTCCGCGATGATGCGCTGGGCCTGGTCGATACCGCTCACGGCCCCCGTCATCTCCTTGCGGATCCAGTCGATGCGGCCGCCGATGTCGATGGTGGCGGACGACGTCCGCTCGGCGAGCTTGCGCACCTCGTCGGCCACCACGGCGAAGCCGCGGCCCTGCTCGCCGGCCCGGGCTGCCTCGATGGCAGCGTTCAACGCCAGCAGATTGGTCTGATCCGCGATGTCCTTGATCACACCCACGATACCGGCGATCTCGTTCGAGCGACCGTCCAGCCCCGACATCACGGATGCGAGCGCGGAGACCGTCTGGGCGATGCGCGACACCTCTTCCGATACGCGCTGGACGGCGTCCGTGCTGCGCTCCGAGGCGGCGTCGGCATCCCGAACCTTGGCGTCGGCGGCCTGGATCGCCTGGGTCGCCTCGCCGACGTCCGCGCTGACCTGCCGGATGGTGGCTTCCGTGGCCGACAGTTCGTGCGACTGCTGCCCGGACTCCGCGGCGATGCGCGACGTCGTCTGCGACAGCTGGCCGACCGCCTGGACCACGTGCCCCGTCTCGTCCCGGAAGCCGACGAACATCTCGCGCAGGCGATCGAGAAAGCGGTTGAAGGCCCGCGCGGTCTCGCCCACTTCGTCCTCGGCCACGATGGGCAGGCGACGCGTGAGATCCGCCTCCCCGCTCGCGATCCCGAGCATGGCGGCGCGCAGGGCGCGCAGGCCGCCCAGCAGGCGACTCGCACCGAACGCGACGAGTCCGATCGTGATCACGGTAACGCCGACGGCGGTGGCGATGAGCGAGATCAGCAGCGTGTGCAGCGCCCCGAGGAATGCGTTGCGGTCCACCGAGAAGCCGAGGTACCAGTCGGTCCCCTCCACCGGTCGCACATAGATCCAGCGCGTCTTGCCGTCGACCATCGTTTCGTTGAGTCCGTCGGCCGAGCCGAACGCCCGCAGGCGGTCCGCGGTGAGCACCGGGATCTCGTCGGTGATCGGCTTCAGCACCCGGGCCGCGTTGCGGTGGGCGATCACGTTGCCGTCCTTCCCGACGAGGAAGGCGTGGCTGTCACCGGCGAGCTGGACAGCCAGCACCTTGGACACGATGAAATCGAGCGGGATGTTCGCGGCGAGCATCGCCGTGGCCTGTCCGTTCACGAAGACCGGACCGGCGATCGTCGTGACCAGTTTCTGGTCGCGCGTGCTCACGTAGGGGGGGCTGAAGGTCGTGCCCCGGTTCTCGACCGCGGCCTTCCACCAGGGGCGTGCCGTCGGATCGAATCCCGCCGGAGGCGCGCTGCCGTCGAAGAACACGATGCGCTTGTCGGCCGCGAATGCGACGGAGCCGGTGCTGAATCCGCCCGCTTCCTTCAGCCGGAGCGCCAGCCGCTGCGGGTTCTCGGTCGAGATCTCGCCGATCAGCGATTCGACGATGCGTCTGCGACTGCCCATGAACTCGGAGATGAAGGCCGTCTGACCCTCGGCGCGGGCGAGGATCTCGCGATCCACGGCCTCCAGGCTCTCGGCGCGCATCTGGAGGTAGGCGAGCGTCGTCAGCAGGGTCGCGGCCGTCGCCACCAGCAGCGTGACGAGGACGATGAGCTTGGTCGAGAGTGATTTCATGCGGACGCCGTCGGGAAGTGTTGTCGAATGCGGCCACGTGGGCGTGGTGCGGGACGTCCTTCTTACGGTTGCGACGGACCGCGACTTGAATCTCGTTGCCGGTCGGCGCCGTCCGTGGGCCCGGAAACGACGCGGGGCACCGGATGGTGCCCCGTCGTGGTGGGGGTTGCAGTGGATCAGGTGTAGCTGTGGAACCCGCGTCCGGACTTCCGGCCCAGGTAGCCGGCCTCGACCATCTCGACGAGCAGCGGTGCCGCGCGGTACTTCGGATCCTTGAAGCCCTCGAACAGCACCTGCATCACGGCGAGCTGCACATCGAGTCCGATGAGATCGCACAGCGCGAGCGGCCCGATCGGGTGGTTGCACCCGAGTCGCATCGCGTCGTCGATCTCCTGCGCCGTCGCGAGCCCTTCGGAGAACGCGAAGATCGCTTCGTTGATCATCGGGCAGAGCATCCGGTTCACGACGAAGCCGGGCGAGTTGCGGACCTGCACCGGCGCCTTGCCGACGGCCTTCGACAGCGCCTCGATCGCGGCGTAGGTCTGGTCGGACGTCTGCAGGCCGCGGATCACCTCGACGAGCTGCATGACCGGCACGGGGTTGAAGAAGTGCATCCCGATTACCTGGGACGACCGCTTCGTGGCGGCCGCGAGCTTCGTGATGGAGATGGACGACGTGTTGGAGGCGATGATCGCCTCGGGCTTCGCGAGGCCGTCGAGGCGCCCGAAGAGGTCCAGCTTGAGGGCGAGGTTCTCGGTGGCCGCCTCGATGATGAGGTCGACGCCGGAGAGGGCGTTGATGTCCGGCGTCGCGGTGATGCGAGAGAGCGCGGTGGCCTTCGCCTCGGCCGTCATCTTGTCCTTCTTCACGAGGCGCTCGAGGCTGCCGTCGACATTCTTCATGCCGCGGTCGAGGGGGGCCTGGGCGATGTCGTTGAGGACGACGGGGTAGCCGGCGACGGCGAAGGCCTGGGCGATGCCGTTGCCCATGGTGCCGGCGCCGACGACGCCGATGGTCTGGATCTGCATGGAGTGCTCTGGGTCGGGTGGGAGGGGTAAGCCCGCGATTCTAATCGAGGGTCCACCGATCGTTGCGCTGACGCGCGCTCAGACCGACTGCCCCGCCGCGACGCCCGAACTCCAGGCCCACTGGAAATTGAACCCGCCCAGCCACCCAGTGACGTCCACGACCTCGCCGATGAAGTACAGGCCGGGCACCGCGGTCGACGCCATCGTCTTGGACGACAACCCGCGGGTGTCGACGCCGCCCACCGTGACCTCCGCCTTCTGGTAGCCCGTGGTCCCGGACGGCTTCACCTGCCAGTCGTGCAGCGCGTCGCCCACCGCGCGCACCGTCTTCTCCGACAGTTCGGCCATGAACCGCGTCGCGCCCATCGCCTCGCACCACTGCTGCGCGAAGCGCTTCGGCAGGACGTCGGCGAGCACCGAGGCCGGGGTCGACCGGGAATGGCGCGCAGCCGCCAGCAGCGCGTGGGCGTCGTGATCCGGCAGGAGGTCGACGTGGATCGGTTCCCCGGGCTCCCAGTACGACGAGGCCTGCAGGATCGCCGGCCCGGACAGGCCCCGGTGCGTGAGGAGCAGCGCCTCGCGGAAGCGGGGGCCGTCGGCGCTCACCACGGCCTCGAGCGAGATTCCCGAGAGATCGCCGTATCGGGCAAGTTCCGCGGCGTCGAAGGCCAGCGGCACGAGGCCCGGCCGGGGCGGCACGACGGCGAGCCCGAATTGTTCCGCGAGCCGGTAGCCGAACGGACTCGCACCGATCTTGGGGACCGACAGCCCGCCGGTGGCGACGACGAGCGCCGCCCCCGTGGCGGTCCCCGCCGCCGTCTCGACGACGAAGCGTCCGTCGCTTCGGGCCACCGCCCGGATCTCGCAGCCGGTCTGCCACGCCACGCCGCCGTCCTCGCACTCCGCCCGCAGCATGTCGATGATCTGAACGGCACTGCCATCGCAGAACAACTGGCCCAGCGTCTTCTCATGAAATGCGATGCCGTGCCGTTTCACGAGTGCAATGAAGTCGGCGGGCGTGTAGCGCGCGAGCGCCGAGCGGCAGAAGTGCGGGTTGCGGGACAGGAAGTTGTCGGGCCGGCAGTGCAGGTTGGTGAAGTTGCAGCGGCCACCGCCCGAGATGCGGATCTTCTCGCCGATGCGCGTGGCGTGGTCGATGAGCAGCACGCGGCGGCCGCGCTGGCCGGCCGTGGCGGCGCACATCATTCCCGCCGCGCCGGCGCCGATCACGATGGTGTCGAAATCCTTCATGGGGGTCGGAGCCTACGCGAATCCGTGACGCATGCCATTTGGATGCAACCCATGGGCGGGAACCGCGACGCGTTCAACACGGCGACGAACATCCGCGCGACAATCGGGCAAATCATTCGCCGGGTCCGTACCCGGCACATCCAGCATCGGGGAGCTGAGGACACATGTATCTGAGTGCGGACGACATCGCGCGACTGGAAGGGACGAGGAAGGTGCACTTTCTCCATCCGGACGCCATCCGGATCGACAAGTCGCTCGGGGACGCCACGGGACTCACCCGGATCGGCGTGCACCTCATCACGGTGGCGCCCGGTGACGCATCGACGGAGTTCCATGCGCATCGGCAGGAGGAGGAGTGCGTGTACGTCCTCTCGGGTTTCGGGTCTGCGACCATCGGCGAGCGCACGGTACGGATCGGCCCCGGGGACTTCATCGGTTGCCCGGCCAACGGCGTTGCCCATGAACTGCTGAACACCGGGGACGAGCCTCTTGTCTGCCTCGTTGTCGGACAGCGCCTTCCCGTCGACATCGTAGATTTTCCCCGTCGTGGACTGCGGCTGTATCGGCATGACGGCGAGTGGGATCTCGCCGAGGTGGCCGCGCTCGAGCATCCCGAACGGGGCAACCACCCCGGCCATCCCGACAGCGTGGCGCTGCGGCCCCGGCCCGAGTTCATCCGCATCGGACAGGACGGCGTGCCGGAAGCGTTCACCCAGACGCTGTCCGACGCCGCGCGCGGAGCCTGCATGGCCTCCGCGGCGCTCTATCGGACAGCCGGATTCGTGCCGCCGTGGATCTGCTACCTCTGCCTCGTCGACGGGCTCTGCGTGGGCACCTGCGCTTTCAAGTCGGCACCCCGCGGCGATCAGGTCGAGATCGCGTACTTCACCTTCCCGGAATTCGAGGGACGAGGCTACGCGACCGCGATGGCCCAGCGGCTCGTCGAGATGGCGCGCGCCGAGGTGCCTGCGATGGTGGTCGTCGCCTTGACGCTCCCGGAGGAGAACGCGGCCACGAAGGTGCTGCGCAAGCTCGGATTCCGGCTGGTCGGCCGCGTCCGGCATCCCGAGGACGGCGAGGTCTGGGAGTGGGAGTTGCCGCCGCCTGTGTAGGCAATGGTGGCTGGGTCGATCCGGTGACCGTCGGCGTCGGGCCGTAGGTCGTGTTGTCGGTCGGGCTTCAGCCCGGCGCGGCCTGCATCCTCCGACAACGTGCCCACGCGGCCGAACCCCGTTTTCGCGCCACCGTCGTTTCAGTGCGTGTATCCCCCAGCCAAGGAGCACGCCATGCATTCACCGACCACCTTCTGCGCTCTCGCCGCGGCCGCCGTGGCCGCCCTGACGATCGTCGCCACGCCCGCCGGCGCTGTCGGCGGGCTTGCCGATGTCTCGATCGTCGATCGCACCACCGGCCAGACGCTGCCCACCTACCATGCCGATGGGCAGTGGTATGTGGCGGGGCAGCCGGGCGCGCGTTACGAGATCCGGTTGCGCAATGCCTCGGGCGAGGCCGTCCTCGCCGTGACCTCCGTCGACGGGGTCAACGTGGTGACCGGCGAGACGGCGTCACCCGCCCAGTCGGGCTATGTGCTTGCACCCGGCTCGACCGCGCCGATCCGCGGCTGGCGCAAGGACCTCTCCCGCGTAGCCGCCTTCACGTTCACGTCCCTCGACAATTCGTACGCGACCCGCACGGGGCGCCCCGACAACGTCGGCGTGATCGGCGTGGCCGTGTTCCGGCGCAAGCCCGAGCCACCGCCCATCGCGGAGGAGATGCGCCAGGCGCCACTCGCGGGCCGGCACGAGGCCGAGCGCAGTCGACTCGCCGAATCTGCCGCGTCGGCGGGTGCCGCCCAGGATCGGGCTGCTGCCGCGCCGGCGCCGGTGCAGAAGAGTCTCGGGACCGGCCACGGCCGCATCGAGACGTCGACCGTCCGCTACACGAACTTCGAGCGCGCTTCCGACACGCCCGACGAGATCATCGCGATCCGCTACGACAGCCACGCGAACCTCGTCGCGTTGGGCGTGATCCCCCGGCCTCCGGTGCCGATGCGGGATCCGCAGCCCTTCCCCGCGCGCTTCGTCCCGGATCCGCCATCCCGCTGGTGATCGGCGCGGGCCGTCACGCCGGTTCGTCGAAGGGCGGCTCCGGGAGTTCGATCGGGACCGGCATCCGGCCGAGGAACTGATCGAGGATCACCCGCCGTGCATAGGCGGAGATCTTCAGGCCCTCGCGTTCGGCCAGCCGGGCGAGGTCGTCGCGCATCTGTGACGGGACGTAGGCGCGCACGTCGGCGATGCTCTTGCCGAGGTCGGGCCGATAGCTGGGGGAGCGCGAGGCGGCGTGCCGCGGCCGGGGCACGGCCCACCGGGCCTCGTCGCCGTAGTGGGCGTGGAGGTCGCACCAGCCGTACAGGTGGGCGAACAGGAGCTGGGTGACCAGCCCGGCCTTGGATACGCCGAGACGGGAGGCCCAGGTCTCCAGAAGCGTCTCGACGGTCTCGGGCAGCCATACCTTGATGGCCACGGGATCGCCCGTCAGGAACTCGAAGTCCCGGCCCGTGCCGGCGCGGGCGATGGGATATCGGGGCGATGCGTCGTCGTCGTCCTGCTGGGGCATACTCGTCCGGCATCCATCCTTTCGAGGACGAGAAGCTTACCCGTGGCCCCCTCGATGCGAAATCCACTCGCTGCACTGGCGCTCGTCGCTGCCGCGCTGGCCGGACCGGCGCCCGCGCAGCAGACGCCGACGGCGGCGGCCCGCGTGCTGATCCAGACCACGCTCACGGCGGGCCTCGCCCATCACGAGGCCAAGGCGGTCTGGACGGACCTGGCGCCTGGCGACCCGCTCGTGCTTGTCCGCGAACCGACGAATCCCGACGACCCCGACGCGGTGCGCGTCGAATGGCGCGGCCGGCTGCTGGGCTACCTGCCGCGGGTCGACAACGCCGATGTGGCCCGCATGCTCGATCGAGGCCAGTCGCTGGCAGCCAGCATCCGCAGCGTGGCCCGCTATCGCAACCATCGTCGCAAGCTCGAGATCGACATCCACGCTGCCTGGTGAGGCTCCCTAAAGTCTCCCTCCCTTTCTCCGTAACAGCCTCATGCGTCCCGAATGGCGGGAGGTCGTATTGCGCCGGCGCGAGTCCGGCATCGTCACGTGAGGCTTTGCATGTCATTCCTGAATCGACTCAGCATCCGGATGAAGCTCTGGGCCCTGATGGGCATCGGTGCGGTGGGCGTCCTCTTTGCGCTGGGGGTGTCGCTCGGGGAGGAGCACGACATTCTCGTCCAGGACCGCAAGGCGAAGACCCGCAACATCGTCGAGGTCGGCTACGGCCTCGTGGCCCACTACGGCAAGCTCGCCGAAGAGGGCAAGATGACGCCCGACGCCGCGAAGCTCGCCGCCAAGGAAGCGCTGAGGGTCATGCGCTACGACGGCAAGGAGTACTACTGGATCCACGACCTGAAGCAGGTGGTGGTGATGCATGCGGCGAAGCCCGAGATGGAAGGCCAGGACCGCACGGACATCGCGGATCCGAAAGGCAAGAAGGTCTACGTCGCCATGAACGAACTCGTGCGACGCGACAAGCAGGGCTTCGTCGACTACTACTGGCCGAAGGCCGGGTCTGCCGAGCCGGTGCACAAGATTTCCTACGTGATGCTGTACGAGCCCTGGGGCTGGGTGGTGGGCTCGGGCATCTACACGGATGACGTCGACGCGATCTTCCTCGGGTCGCTCAAGCATCTCGCCATCTGGCTGGCCGGTCTCTGTACCGCGTTCGGCGCCTTGCTCTGGTGGCTGAGCCGCAGCATCGCCCGCCCCGTGGACGCCCTGCGCGCCTTCGGCACCACCATGCAGGAGATCGGCCGCGACGGGGATCTGTCCCGTCGCATGCCCGTGCATGGGGACGACGAGATCGCCTCGGTGATGCGGGCCTTCAACGCGCTGATGGACAACTTCCAGTCGGGGCTGAAGGAGGTGTTCTCGTACCTGTCGACCGTGTCGACGGCGAGCGAACGGACGGTGGAGCGCGCCAGCAGCATCCGCGACGGGTCCTCCAGCCAGCGCCAATCGGTGATGGAAGCCGCCGAAGCGGCCGAGCAGATGACCCGCAACATCGAGCAGATCGCCGAGGACACGCGATCGGCCGAGCAGCTGGCGGGCGACGCCGGCAGCATGGCCTCGGCCGGGGAGCAGACGGTCCGTTCCGTGACCGAAGGCATGCATCGCATCGCCGAGAACGTCGCGCAGTCCTCCTCGATCATCGAGACGCTCGGCAGCCGCTCGCAGGAGATCACCGGCATCGTCCAGGTGATCAAGGACATCGCCGACCAGACCAACCTGCTCGCACTCAACGCCGCCATCGAGGCCGCCCGCGCCGGTGAGCAGGGCCGTGGCTTTGCTGTCGTGGCCGACGAAGTGCGCAAGCTGGCCGAACGCTCCGCCGGCGCGACCACCGAGATCAGCAAGGTGATCGGGTCCATCCAGAGCGACACCACCCGTGCGGTCGACGCCATGCAGAACGGCAGCCTGATCGCCCGCGAGGGTGTCGAGCAGGTGGCGCGCGCGGGCGAGTCGATGGTGGCGATCCTCCACAGCACCGAGCGCATCGGCAGCCTCACCCGCGACATCGCGGCCTCCGTGCGCACCCAGACCGATGCCGTCCGCGACATCGCCGCGCGCGCCGACGAGATCGCGCGCCAGGCCGAGAGCAACAGCGCGTCGAGCGTGGATGCCCACGCGGAAGCCGTGTCCCTCGCCGAGGCATCCCGCAGCCTGAACGCTGCCGTGGCCCACTTCCGGGCCTGATCGCCCACCGCAGTCATCCGGCCCCGTCGTCGAAGGCGGGGCCCGCCCGGCGTGACCCTGCGGTTGGGGTCGCCACCCAGGGCGCCGTGAGGCATGCTCCCGCCTTTGCTCCGATCGTCGCCAGCCTGATGGTGATCGGGCATTCCGACGCGGAGACCCTTGCATGCCACAACCCCAGAGACGCAGGCGCGACACCGGCGCATCGACCCTGGACCGCTTCTTCTGTTCATGCCCGCGCGGTCTCGAAAGTGCGCTGGCCGCCGAACTCGGCGAGCTTGCGATCGGCGGCGTGGAGGAAGTGCCCGGCGGCGTGGCCTTCACCGGCGGCTGGGCCGATTGTTACCGCGTGAACCTCATGAGCCGGATCGCGAGCCGGGTGCTCTGGCGGGTCGGCTCCGCGCGCTATCGCGACGAGCACGACATCTATCGCGCCGCCATGGATCTGCCGTGGCACACCTGGTTCGACGTAGAGCAGACCCTGCGCGTGGACGTCTCCGCCATCCGCAGTCCGGTGCGCAGCCTCGAGTTCGTCACCCTGCGCGTGAAGGATGCCGTGTGCGATCGCTTCCGCGCCGAGACCGGGTCACGCCCGAGTGTCGACACCACCGATCCCGACGCGCGGGTGCAGGCCTTCCTCACCGATCGCGATGTCACGTTCTACCTCGACACCTCCGGCGAGGCCCTCTTCAAGCGCGGGGCGCGGCGCGAGATCACGAATGCACCGCTGCGCGAGAACCTCGCGGCCGGCATCCTCCGGCTGACGGGGTGGCGTCCCGATGAACCGCTGGTGGACCCGATGTGCGGCGGCGGGACGTTCCTCTCCGAAGCCGCCCAGATGGCCCTCGGCCTCGCACCCGGCGCCGGGCGACGGTTCGGATTCGAGCGGCTGGCCGTGTTCGATGCCGATCTGTGGAAGCGGACCCGCGCCGCCGCCATGACCGTGCGGGAGGATCGCCCGAAGCCGATGCTGTACGGCTCGGACATCGATCCGGCGGCGATCGAGGCGACCCGCGCGAACCTGGAAGCGGCCGGCGTCCTCGATTTCGTGGAGCTGCGCCGCGTCGACGCGCTGGAACTCACCCCGCCCGGAATGCCCGGCGTGATGATCGCGAACCCGCACTATGGCGAACGCATGGGCGACACCGAGCGGCTGCGCGCCTTCTATCCGCTGCTTGGGGATCGCCTGAAGAAGTCCTGGCCCGGCTGGCGTGCCTACCTTTTCACGGCCGACATGGAACTCGCGAAACGCATCGGCCTGAAGGCCTCCCGCCGCACCCCGCTCTTCAACGGGCCGCTGGAATGCCGGCTGTTCGAGTACAAGGTGGTGGCGGGGACGAATCGGGGGGGCGCGGAGGCGGCGCCTGCGGCGGCCCCGGGGGCTGGGGACTAGGGGTGTGCGACAGGGACTAGGGGCTAGGGGCTAGGGATAACCGCCGGTACTTCGCGGCCCAGGACATGGGTACATACGAGTCCATTGGTCGCCGCTAGTAGCAAACCGATGGTTTCCCCTAGCCCCTGATTTTCCCTAGCCCCTAGTCCCTGGAAGTGCCTGGGCGCTAGACGATATTCAGGTGATCCAGCCCCGACATCATGTCGCGGTCCTTGGCATCCTTGCCCTGGAGCTTGATGGCGAGGCGCAGTTCGTTCATCGAGTCGGCATTCCGCAGGGCGTCCTCGTATGTGATGTGACCGGCCTCGTAGAGGTCGAAGAGCGCCTGGTCGAAGGTCTGCATGCCGAGTTCGCGGGACTTCGCCATGATCGACTTGATCTCGTGCACGTCGCCCTTGAAGATCAGGTCGGAGATGAGCGGCGAGTTCAGCAGGATCTCGATCGCGGCGGAGCGGCCCTTCGTGTCGCGTTTCGGGATGAGCCGCTGGGAGATCATGCCCTTCAGGTTGAGCGAGAGGTCCATCAGCAGCTGGGCCCGGCGCTCCTCGGGGAAGAAGTTGATGATCCGGTCGAGAGCCTGGTTGGCGCTGTTCGCGTGGAGCGTGCCCATGCAGAGGTGACCGGTCTCGGCGAAGGCGATGGCGTGTTCCATCGTCTCGCGTTCCCGGATTTCACCGATCAGGATCACGTCGGGCGCCTGCCGCAGCGTGTTCTTGAGCGCGGCCTCCCAGGATTCCGTGTCGACCCCCACCTCGCGCTGCGTGATGACGCAGTTGCGGTGCTCGTGGACGTACTCGATGGGGTCCTCGATCGTGATGATGTGACCCTGGCTGTTCTCGTTGCGGTACCCGATCATCGCCGCGAGCGTCGTCGACTTGCCCGAGCCTGTCGCCCCCACCACGATGACCAGGCCCCGCTTGGTCATCACGATGTCCTTCAGCGTCTCGGGCAGGCCGAGATCCTCCATCTTCGGGATCTGCGTGTTGATCGTCCGCAGGACGAGCCCGACCCGACCCTGCTGCACGAAGGCGTTCACGCGGAAGCGCCCGATGCCCGGGGGGTTGATGGCGAAGTTGCACTCCTTGTTGCGCTCGAACTCCGCCGCCTGGCGGTCGTTCATGATGGCGCGGGCCAGTTCCGCCGTGTGGACGGACGTCAGGCTCTGGCTGGACACCGGCGTCATCTTCCCGTCGAGCTTGAAGGCGGGCGGGAAGCTGGCCGTCAGGAACAGGTCCGATGCCTTCTTGCCGACCATCGCCCGAAGCAGGTCGTGAATGAATTTGATGGCCTGATCGCGATCCATTCTTCAATTCCTCCGGCCCGGACAGCGCGAAGTCGCGGCATCCGGGCATAGCGTACCCCTGGCCGGATCAGCCGGGGAACAGATCCTTGTTGGCGGCCTTCGAGCGCGCCTCGGCCGGCGCGACAACCCCGCGCTGGACGAGCGTCTGGAGATTCTGATCCAGCGTCTGCATGCCGTACTGCTGGCCGGTCTGGATGGCGGAATACATCTGCGCCACCTTCGCCTCCCGGATCAGGTTCCGGATGGCGGGCGTGCCGATCATGATCTCGTGGGCGGCCACGCGGCTCGAGCCGTCCTTGGTCTTCAGCAGCGTTTGCGAGATCACGGCCCGGAGCGACTCCGACAGCATCGCGCGAACCATCTCCTTCTCCGCGGCAGGGAACACGTCGATGATCCGGTCGATCGTCTTGGCGGCGGAACTCGTGTGCAGCGTCCCGAACACCAGGTGGCCGGTTTCGGCCGCCGTCATCGCGAGGCGGATGGTTTCGAGGTCGCGCATCTCACCCACCAGGATGACATCCGGGTCCTCGCGCAGCGCCGAGCGCAGGGCGTTCGAGAACGACAGCGTGTGGGGCCCGACCTCCCGCTGGTTGATCAGGCACTTCTTGGATTCGTGCACGAACTCGATCGGGTCTTCCACCGTCAGGATGTGCCCGTGCTCGTTCTCGTTGATGTCGTTGACCATCGCCGCGAGCGTCGTCGACTTGCCCGAACCGGTGGGGCCGGTCACCAGCACCACGCCGCGCGGGTACTTCGCGATCTCCTTGAAGATCGACGGTGCCTTGAGATCCTCGAGCGTCAGCACCTTGGACGGGATGGTCCGCATGACGGCGGCGGCGCCGCGCTGCTGGACGAAGGCGTTCACCCGGAACCGGGCCAGGTTGGGGATCGCGAACGAAAAATCGCACTCGAGGGTCTCCTCGTAGTGCTTCCGCTGCCCGTCGTTCATGATGTCGTACACCATGGCGTGCACATCCTTGTGCTCCATGGGCGGCAGGTTGATACGCCGCACGTCACCGTGCACGCGGATCATCGGCGGGAGCCCCGACGAGAGGTGCAGGTCGGAGGCCTTGTTCTTCACGACGAAAGCGAGCAGTTCGGAGATGTCCATCTATAATCCTCGCGGTCGGGACGGAGCGTGAAGGGCATCCCAAAGCCATTTGCGTGCCCAGGCGTGCCCAGCGTCAACGACGGCCGGTCGGGGCGCCGGCCCCGGACCGGGTGCGATGGGCGGAGAGGGGCTTCTGGTCGATACCGGTCGCAGCGCGACGTCCCATGCCCACCATACTCCGCGAACGCCACGGGCCGGGACATCAATCCGGCCAACATTGCAGGGTGCCGAGGATTATCGAGTCTGCGTCGGAACGGTTGCAAGCCGTGCGGTCCCGGATCGCGGCGGCTGCACGCCTCGCGGAACGTGATCCCGCCACCGTACGGTTGATCGCCGTCTCCAAGACCTTCCCCGCCGAGGCCATCCTCGCGCTACGGGACGCCGGGCAGCGCGAGTTCGGCGAGAGCTATCTCCAGGAAACGGTCGGCAAACAGGCCGAGCTCGCCAGCGTCGACCTCGTCTGGCATTTCATCGGCCCCCTCCAGAGCAACAAGACGCGCCTCGTCGCCGAGGCCTTCCAGTGGGTCCACTCGGTCGATCGGGCGAAGATCGCCGAGCGTCTGGCGGCTCAGCGCCCCGACCATCTCCCGCCGCTGGACGTCTGCCTGCAGGTCAATGTGAGCGGCGAAGCCTCGAAGAGCGGCGTCGCCCCCGGGGAACTTCCGGCGCTCGCCGAGGTGGTGGCCCGTCTCCCCCGGTTGCGGTTGCGGGGCCTGATGGCGATCCCCGAGCCCACGCCCGACGCGGCGTTGCAACGGTCCCGATTCCGGCATCTGCGTGAACTGCGGGACGCGCTGGCGCCTGTCGTCGGCCCGCTCGACACCCTGTCGATGGGCATGTCCGACGACCTGGAGAGCGCCATCCTCGAAGGGGCGACGATGGTCCGGGTGGGCCGGGCGCTCTTCGGGGATCGGGCGCCGGTCGCCTGACGAGCTACCCCGTCGGGACGGTCGCAGGAGCCGTTTGCCTCGTTATACTCGGCCTTCACCGCGGCGCTCGCTGCGGCCATTCGATAACGGGAGAAGAAATGATCAAGGCACTGCAGGCGTCGGTACTGGCGCTGGGTCTGATGAGCACGTCCGCCATGGCCGACACGCCCTGGAACACCCTGAACACGTTCGAATCGATCCGCGTGGAGGCACCGGCGGCCAAGGCCTTCGCCGTCGTGGCCCGTTGGGATGCCCTGCAGAGCTGGTGCCCGGCTTTTGCCAAGACCGAGATCGTGAGCGGTGGCAACGCCGTGGGTTCCGTGCGCGCGATCACCCTCAAGGATGGCCCCACCTTCACCGAAGAACTGCTGGCGCTCGACGCCGCCGGCCGTTCCTACAAGTACAAGATCATCGAGTCGCCCCTGCCGATCGTCGAGTACGTCTCGACCGTCCGCGTGTACGACATGGGTGACTACAGCGAGATCGTCTGGCTGGCGAGCTACAAGCGCCGCGCGAAGGACAATCCGACGGCCGAGTCGGACGATCCGGCCATGATGAATCTCGTCGGTGGCCTCTACAAGGCGTGCCTCGGCAACGCGAAGAAGGTCGCCGAGGGCCGGTAATCTCCGGGCCGTATCGGAGAAGTCCCGCGGACGGGGGGCCTGCCTGCCTCCCGTTCGTCTTTTGGGGGGTGTGCGGGCGCGGGGTACCCGGGCCCACTCCACCACGGCATGACGCAGGCGACAACGGAACACGCATGAAGATCGCGTTCATCGGCGGCGGCAACATGGCCAACGCCATCATCGGAGGCCTCCTGCAGCAGGGGGCCAGTGCCGGCGATCTCCGGGTCGCGGAGATCGATCCCGCTGCACGCGAGCGGATCACTGCCACGCTCGGGGTAGCGGCGTTTGCCGATGGCGCCGACGCTGCCCGTGGTGCCGAATGCATCATCCTCGCCGTCAAGCCCCAGCAGATGCGCCCGGCCGTCGCGGCCGTGGCGGCCGCGTGCGCCGAGGCCGTCGTGGTGAGTATCGCCGCCGGGATCCGCACCGCCGACCTGTCCCGATGGCTCGGGGGTCACGATCGCATCGTGCGGGTCATGCCGAACACCCCGGCGCTCATCCGTGCAGGCATCTCCGCCGCGTTTGCGTTGCCGGGCGTCACGGCCGGCCAGCGCGAGGCGGTCAACGGCCTCCTCGCGGGTGTCGGCCAGGTCATCTGGGTCGACGACGAAGGCAAGCTCGATGCCGTCACGGCGCTGTCGGGCAGCGGCCCGGCCTACGCCTTCTACCTCATCGAGGCGATGCAGGACGCCGCCCGGAAGCTCGGGTTCGACGCCGAAGCCGCCCGGCTGCTGAGTGTGCATACGGTGCTGGGGGCGGCCAGGCTCGCCGAAGCGAGCCCGGAGACGGCCGCGGTGCTGCGCGAGCGCGTCACCTCCAAGGGTGGCACGACGCAGCGGGCCCTCGAGGTGCTGGAATCCCGCGGAGCCAAGGCCGCCTTCGTCGAGGCGATCGAGGCCGCGGCGGTGCGGTCCCGCGAACTCGGCGACGCGTTCGGCAAGGACTGACCCCATGCTCCTTCAGGCACTGCTCTTCCTGCTCGACACGTTTCTCGGCCTCTTCGTCGCGGCGCTGCTGGTCCGGTTCTACCTGCAGGTCGTCAGGGCGCCGGCACGCAACCAGATCTCGCAGTTCATCGCCGCGTTGACCGACTGGATCGTCCGGCCCGCGCGCCGGGTGATTCCCGGGTGGGGCGGGCTCGATCTGTCCACGCTCGTGCTCGCCTGGCTGGTGCAGTTCCTCCTGCTCATCCTCCCGCACGTCCTCCAGTCGTCCGTCGGTGGGCTGCCCGTGCTCGGGCTGGCCGTGCTGGCCGTGCTCGCGGTGGTGCGCACGAGTCTCTACATCCTGATGGGCGCACTCATCGTGCAGGCCGTGCTGTCGTGGGTCGGCCCGCAGAGCCCCATCGCCCCCGTCGTGAACGCGTTCACGCGGCCGTTCCTGCGGCCCATCCAGAAGCGCGTCCCGCCGGTGGGCAATGTCGACCTGTCGCCGCTGCTGCTGCTGGTGGCGCTGCAGCTGGTGGTCCAGTTGCTCCTGCCGTGGTTCGGGGGCGCCCTGCTGAGCCTCCTCGGCGGCTGACATGGCGGAACGGCCGGCGGCGGACGATCACCCGTCCTGGGTGCGTTACGATTCCGCCGTCGACGTGCTCACCCTGGAACTGCACGTGCAGCCGGGCGCATCAAAGACATCGGTCGCGGGCCTGCACGGCGATCGCCTGAAGCTGCGGCTCGCGGCGAGACCCGTGGACGGCGAGGCCAATCGTGCGCTGGTGAGGTTTCTCGCGGATGCGCTGGCCGTCACCCAGCGGGACGTCGAAATCCTGCGCGGGGCGAGCGGACGGAGCAAGACGGTGCAGGTGCGGGGTGCCGGCCCCGGCGCGGCGGCGCGTCTCGCGAGCGGAGAATCGGCGTGACCCAGCTCGAAACCCTGGTGACTCGATACAGCGAATGGCGCGAGCAGCTGCGCGCCGGCATCGAGGCGTACCACGGCTGGCTCGACAGTCACGGCCATGTGGATATCCAGCGATCGCTCCGCCTGTACGACCTCGCCGAGACCCTCCGCAACGATCGCATGGTGCTCGCGTTCCTCGCCGAGTTCTCGCGCGGGAAGTCCGAGCTGATCAACGCGATGTTCTTCTCGGACTACAAGCAGCGGCTGCTGCCCTCGAGCGTCGGGCGCACGACCATGTGCCCCACCGAGCTCTTCTACGATCCGGGCGAGGAGCCCTACATCCGCCTGCTGCCCATCGAGACCCGTGCGCGGAACGAGACCATCCTCGCCTGCAAGCATCGACCCCACGACTGGGTGAAGGTGCGGCTCGATCTCTCCAATCGGGAGGAGATCGCCAAGGCGTTCGGGATGCTCGCGCAGACCAAGAACGTGGAGGTCGAGACGGCCCGTGGGCTCGGACTCCTCGCGGAGGGCGATCTCTACACGACGACGGTGCTCGAGAAGAAACTCCAGCGCGTCGACATCCCCGCGTGGCGCCATGCGCTCATCAACTTCCCGCACCCGCTGCTGAAGAGCGGGCTCGTGATCCTCGACACGCCGGGCCTCAACGCCCTCGGCAGCGAGCCCGAGCTGACGGTGAGCATGATCCCCAACGCCCACGCCGTCCTCTTCCTGCTCGCCACCGACACCGGTGTCACCAAGAGCGACCTGTCCGTCTGGCAGAAGTACGTGAAGGGGCGGGTCGCGCGGTCCGTGGTCGTGCTGAACAAGATCGATCTGCTCTGGGACGATCTCAAGACCGAGGCCGAGTCCGCCGCGGAACTCGCCCGGCAGGTGGACGACACGGCGCGCATCCTCGACCTGCCGAAGGAGCATGTCATCGCACTCTCCGCGCAGAAGGCCCTCGTGGCCCGGGTGCGTGACGACGAGGCCATGCTCGAGCGCAGCCGCATCCGTGACCTCGAGGCGCTGCTTGCCGAGGAGATCATCCCCGCGAAGCAGGAGATCCTCCGGTCCGCGGTGCAGCGCGAGATCGGCGTGCTCGTCGATGGTTCTCTGCAGACGGCCCGCAGCGATCTCGAGACGGCAGTCACCGAATTGAAGGACCTGACCCAGCTCACGGGGAAGAACCGCGAACTCGCGCGCGTCATGCTCACCCGCCTCGAACGCGAGAAGACCACCTACCAGCATTCGGTGGACGCCTTCAAGGAGCACTACGGTTCCGTGCTCCGCAAAGGTCATCAGCTGATAGCGACGCTGGCCGACGACGAGCTGGACCACGTCTTTTCCGAGAACCACAAGACGATCGAGGGGAGCTGGACCACCGCCGGTCTCATGCGCAGCATGCGCGGCCTGTTCGATCAGTTCGGCGGCTACTCGAACAGCATGCTCGATTTCGCGAACAGCACGACCGATTTCGTCGACGATGTCTACACGACCTTCCACGAGCGGTATGGCTTTCCGAAGCTGCTGCCGCCGCAACTCAACCTGCAGAAACACGTGGTGCGCATGGGCCAGCTCAAGCAATCCACGGAGGCGTTCTGTTCCGACCCGGTCAACGTGGCGTTCCCGAAGTTCGTGGTGGTCCGCAACTTCTACGAGCAGCTCGTCACCGAGGCCCGGACGGTCTTCCGTCTCGTGCGGAAGGATTTCGAGATCTGGCTCGGAAACTCCTTGGTCCCGCTGTCGGACCATCTGCGCAGTCATCAGCGGCTCCTCGAACGGCGCATCGAGAACGTCCGCAAGGTCAGCAGCGACATCAACGCGACCACGGAACGCTGCAAGGTGCTCGAGAAGCAGCGGGGCGAGATCCAGAAGCAGGTCGACGAACTCGCGCAGATCCGGGCGCTGCTGGATGGTCGTGCCGGTGCCGGCGATCCGCTCGCCGAGGAGTCTGCGCAAGGCCAGGCGCCGGAGGCGGCATAACCTTAGTCGGAACCGATCGTTCAGCACGGCGCCGGCGCGCAGTAGCCTCCGAGTTCACTGCCGGGTGTGCCTCCCCGGTCGTCGCCATCCCGCGTCTCGAACCCCGACCTGCATGATCATCGCTCCCTTCGATCCCCTCTCCGCCCTCGGTGGCGGTGTGCTCATCGGCACGGCCGCCGTGCTCCTGCTGTGGCTGAACGGCCGCATCGCCGGCATCAGCAACCTGCTGGGCGGCCTCGTCGGCGCATCCGCGGCGGATGTCCCGTGGCGCCTGCTGTTTCTTGCCGGTCTTGTCGGCGGTGTCGCGCTGTTCCAGACCGTCACGGGCGTCGTGCCCGAGGCGCGGGGCGCCTTCCCGCCGTGGTTGCTGGCGGCCGGCGGTCTGCTGGTCGGATTCGGCACGTCGCTGTCGAACGGCTGCACGAGCGGTCACGGGGTCTGCGGCCTGGGCCGCCTGTCGCTGCGCTCCCTCGTCGCAGTGCTCGTCTTCCTCGGCACCGGGATCGCCACCGCGATCGTCGTGCGCCACGGCCTCGGGGTGGCGTGATGGCCAGACTTCTCGTGAGTGTCGTCGCGGGCATGCTGTTCGGCCTCGGGCTCGCCGTGTCGGGCATGACCCAGCCCGCCCGGGTGCTCGGCTTCCTCGATCCGCTGGGCGCGTGGGACCCGACACTGCTCTTCGTGCTCGGGGGGGCGGTGGGTGTGACCGTGGTGGCGTTCCGATTCGTACTGCGTCGTCCTGCGCCGGTGCTGGCGGAGCGGTTCCACCTCCCCGTGGCCAGAGCCATCGATCGTCCCCTCGTCGCGGGTGCAGCCCTCTTCGGCGTCGGCTGGGGGATCAGCGGCTACTGCCCCGGCCCCGGCGTGTCTCTGCTCGCTTCGCCCACCTGGGAGACCTGGGTGTTCCTGCCCGCCATGCTGGCCGGCATCGCCTTGCATCGCAGCTTCGGTGCGCGGCAGGCGCGGGACATCGATGAACAGGCGTCGCGGACGCCCGTGTCGGCGGTGACCTGATCGATCTGCGCACGCAGGCCGGACGCGTCGCTACACTGGCGTCCCGATCCACCACCTGCGCTCCCATGCTCGACACCATCCGCGATTTCTTCGACCGGCACTTCGGCGACGACACTGCCGGCGCCACCCGCGACCCGCACTCCCTGGCCCTGGCGACCGCAGCGCTGCTCGTGGAGGTGGTGCGCCTGGACGGTGGTCTGGAGGCCGTCGAGCGGGATGCCGTTCTGCAGGCGGTGAACACGAAGTTCGGACTCTCGCCGCAGGAGTCCGACGAGCTGGTCGCACTCGCCGAGGCCGAAGCCCGCGAGGCCACCGACTATCACCGCTTCACCTCGCTCCTCAACCAGCATTTCTCGCCGGAGCAGCGCGTGCGCGTGATCGAGCACATGTGGCAGGTGGCGTATGCGGACAGCACGCTCTCGTCGTGGGAGCAGCACCTGATCCGCAAGGTCGCGGACCTGCTCTACGTGCCGCATTCGGAGTACGTCGCGGCGAAGCTGCGGGCGCGGGACGCCGCGGCGGGCTGAAACGAAAAAGGGCGATGCGCCATGCGCACCGCCCTTCTGTTTCTGCTGCACCTGCCAGCCGCCGAGGCTACATGCTGCGGCGGTACTGGCCCCCGACCTCGAAGAGCGCGCTCGTGATCTGCCCGAGCGAGCAGCAGCGCACCGCGTCCATGAGCACCGCGAACACGTTCTCGTTGCGGATCACCGCCTGACGGAGGCGTTCGAGCATCTCGCTGCTCTCGGCGGCGTGAAGCTGGTGGAACGCGGACAGCCGATCGAGCTGGGACTGCTTTTCGTCCTCGGTCGAGCGCGCCAGTTCCACCGTGCCCGACCCCTTGTCGCCAGCCGGATTGCGGAACGTGTTCACGCCGATGATCGGGTACTCGCCGGTGTGCTTCAGGTGCTCGTAGTGCAGCGACTCCTCCTGGATCTTCCCGCGCTGGTAGCCCAGTTCCATCGCGCCCAGCACGCCGCCGCGTTCGCTGATGGCCTCGAACTCGCGCAGCACGGCTTCCTCGACCAGTTCCGTCAGTTCGTCGACGATGAAGCTCCCCTGGTTCGGGTTCTCGTTCTTCGCGAGGCCCCACTCCCGGTTGATGATGAGCTGGATCGCCATGGCGCGACGCACGGACTCCTCGGTGGGCGTCGTGATCGCCTCGTCGTACGCGTTCGTGTGCAGGCTGTTCGCGTTGTCGTACGTCGCGATGAGCGCCTGCAGCGTCGTGCGGATGTCGTTGAAGTCGATCTCCTGCGCGTGGAGGCTGCGGCCGCTCGTCTGGCAGTGGTACTTGAGCTTCTGGCTGCGTTCGTTCGCGCCGTACTTCTCGCGCATGGCGATGGCCCAGATGCGACGGGCGACGCGGCCGAGCACCGTGTACTCCGGGTCCATCCCGTTGCTGAAGAAGAAGCTGAGGTTCGGCGCGAAGTCGTCGATGTGCATGCCGCGCGCGAGATACGCCTCGACGAAGGTGAAGCCGTTCGAGAGCGTGAAGGCGAGCTGGCTGATCGGGTTCGCGCCGGCCTCGGCGATGTGATAGCCCGAGATCGACACCGAGTAGAAGTTGCGCACGTCGTGGTGGACGAAGAACTCCTGGATGTCGCCCATCACCTTCAGGCTGAACTCGGTCGAGAAGATGCAGGTGTTCTGACCCTGGTCTTCCTTCAGGATGTCCGCCTGCACCGTGCCGCGGACATTCGCGAGGACCCACGCGCGGATCTTCGCCATCTCGTCGTCGGTGGGGTCGCGGCCGTTGTCCGCGCGGAACTTGTCGAGGTTCTGGTCGATCGCGGTGTTCATGAACATCGCGAGGATCGACGGTGCGGGCCCGTTGATCGTCATCGACACCGACGTGTTCGGCGCCGTCAGGTCGAAGCCCGAATACAGCACCTTCATGTCGTCCAGCGTCGCGATCGACACGCCGGAGTTGCCGACCTTGCCGTAGATGTCGGGCCGCACCGCGGGGTCGTTGCCGTAGAGCGTGACGGAGTCGAACGCCGTCGAGAGCCGCTTGGCCGGCGTCCCTTCCGAGAGCAGCTTGAAGCGGCGGTTCGTCCGGAACGGGTCACCCTCGCCGGCGAACATCCGCGTGGGGTCCTCGTTCTCGCGCTTGAATGCGAACACGCCGGCCGTGTACGGGAACGAGCCCGGCACGTTCTCGAGCAGCAGCCACTTCAGCAGCTCGCCGTGGTCCTCGTACTGCGGCAGCGCCACCTTGCGGATCTTGCTGCCCGAGAGCGACGTGTGCGTGAGCGCCGTGCGGATCTCCTTGTCGCGGATCTTCACGACGTACTCGTCGCCCGCGTAGGCCTTCTGCATGTCGGGCCACTGGGCGAGCAACTTGCGCGCGTGGCCGTCGAGGCGTGCTTCGCGTTCGACCGCGAGGCGTTCGAGATTGGTGTTGTCCTCGCCGCATTCGGCCGACAGCATGCGGCGCGCTTCCAGCACCTGCTGCCGTTCGCGCGCGATACGGGCCTGCTCCCGCGAGCGGCGCTTGTAGCCACGCACCGTGTCGGTGATCTCGGCGAGGTAGCGCGTGCGCTGCGGCGGGACGATCGGGGTCTGGTTCGTCGAGTGACGCACCGTCACGACCGGCAGCCGTGACTCGCCGGCGGGAAGGCCGGCCTCGCGCAGTTGCACGAGCATCGCCTGGTAGAGCGCCGTCACACCGTCGTCGTTGAAGCGCGCGGCCATCGTGCCGAAGACCGGCATCTCCTCGGGCCGCTTCATGAAGTCGCCGCGATTGCGCTGCACCTGCTTCGCGACATCGCGCAGCGCGTCGGCGGCGCCCTTGCGATCAAACTTGTTGATGGCGACGAAGTTGGCGAAGTCGAGCATGTCGATCTTTTCCAGCTGGCTCGCCGCGCCGTACTCCGGGGTCATCACGTAGAGGCTCAGGTCGACCAGCGGCACGATCGCCGCGTCGCCCTGGCCGATGCCCGAGGTCTCGACGACGATCAAGTCGAAGCCCGCCACCTTGCATGCGGCGATCACGTCCGGCAGCGCGCGGCTCACTTCGGAGCCCGCCTCGCGCGTCGCGAGCGACCGCATGTAGACCTTGGGGCCGTCCTGCCACGGATTGATCGCGTTCATGCGGATGCGGTCACCCAGCAGGGCGCCGCCGCTCTTGCGGCGCGACGGGTCGATGGAGATCACGGCGATCGAGAGGGCATCGCCCTGGTCGAGGCGGAGGCGCCGCACGAGTTCGTCGGTGAGGGAGCTCTTGCCCGCGCCGCCCGTGCCGGTGATGCCCACTGTCGGGACGTGCGTCTTGGCAGCTGATGCGCGCAGGGACTCGCGCAACTCGGGCGTCGCTGTTTCGTTCTCCAGCGCGGTGACGAGCCGGGCCAGGGAACGCCACCGCTGGCCGCGGTCGGGGTCGCGGAGCGCGTCGAGATCGCGCGGGGCGTGTGGGGTGAGATCGACATCGCACTCGGCGAGCATCGCGCCGATCATTCCCTGCAGGCCGAGGCGCTGGCCGTCTTCCGGTGAGAAGATGCGGGCGATGCCGTAACGGTGCAGGCGCTCGATCTCGTGGGGGACGATCACGCCGCCACCACCGCCGTAGACCCGGATGCCTTCCCCGCCGCGGGACCGCAGCAGGTCGACCATGTACTCGAAGAACTCCACGTGGCCGCCCTGGTACGAGCTGACCGCGATCCCCTGCACGTCCTCCTGGAGTGCCGCCGTCACGATCTCTTCCACCGACCGGTTGTGGCCGAGGTGGATCACCTCCGCGCCCATCCCCTGGAGGATCCTGCGCATGATGTTGATGGAGGCGTCGTGGCCATCGAACAGGCTGGCGGCAGTCACGAACCGCACCTTGTGGGTGGGGCGGTACTCGGCCAGCTTGCGGGGCTCGGAGAGGTCGGTCATGGAAGGCTCCGTGAGTGGGGGCACCGGGGATCGCCCGGGCGGGCACGGATTATCACACCCGCCCCGGTTGACGTAAACGTCAACCGAACGGCCATCGGACGAGTGAGGCGAGCCTCCACGAAGGGTGGTCCGGGGTGCTTCCGCACCGCCGAAATCAGGGGTAGTGTTCACGCACCGTCCCGTGCCGACCCAGCCCTGCCATGTCCGACGTTCCGCACGCCCAGCCCGAACTGACCGACGCGCTCGGCAAGGTCCACGAGCCTGCCACCGGTGTGGTGCGCATCGTGTGCCTCGTCCCGAGCATCACCGAACTGCTCTTCACGCTCGGGCTCGACGACAAGGTCGTCGGCCGGACCGGCTTCTGCATCCACCCGCGCGGGCCCCTGCGCCGCGTGCCCAAGGTGGGCGGCACCAAGACGGTCGACGTCGCCAAGATCCGAAAGCTGGGCCCCACGCATCTCGTCGTGAACGTCGACGAGAACCCGCGTCCGGTGGTCGAGGAACTGGCGGAGTTCGTACCCCACGTCATCGTCACCCATCCCATCGAGCCCGAAGACAACCTGGGCCTCTACCGGCTGCTGGGCGGCATCTTCGATCGGGAGGCCCGGTCCGAGGAGCTGTGCCAGGCCTTCGCGGACGAACTCGCCGCGACCCGGGCTGCGGCCGAGTCACTGCCCCGCGAGCAGGTGCTCTACCTGATCTGGAAGTCCCCCTGGATGACGGTCGCGCGCGACACCTACATCTCGCGGATGCTGAGCCTCGTGGGGTGGGACACCGGTCCGGAGCACGCCCATTCCCGGTATCCCTCGGTGGATCTCACGCCCCAGCGGATGGCCGGCGTGCGCCACGTCCTCCTCTCGACGGAGCCGTACAGCTTCCGCGACCGTCACATCGAGGAACTGCGGAAGGAGCTGCCCCTGCAATGCCACCCCGTCGTCTCCCTGATCGACGGGGGGATGACCTCCTGGTACGGCAGCCGGGCGATCGAGGGGATGCGCTATCTGCGGGAGTTCCGTGCCGCGGTGTCCGGCTGACCACGGCCTGGGCTGACCCCGGATTCACGGCACACTTGAAATCGGCCGCGGTTCGTTGCACATTCAAACCTCACGCAAGGTGAGGTTCGGCGAGCGCCGGACAAAAAATCACCGGCGCCCAATGGAGACCACCATGAAATCAAAGCTCGCCCTCGTCGGCGCGATCCTCTGCGCCCTCGGCGCGACGGGGGCCCAGGCCGCCCTCACCCCCTATGTCGAGAAGGTCGAGGCGCGCATCACCAGCCCGGTCGGCGCTCCCATCCCGTCGTTCGTGTGGGACATCAGCTACGAGGCCATCTTCGACGGCTCCAGTCTCGTCAAGCACGTGGAGATCGACTTCCTGTTCAGGGACGCCCTCGGATACTCGCCCGCGCAGAAGCAGGCGTGGAAGGACGACACCGAGGCCGCCATCGAGTCCATCTGGAACAACAAGTACCGGATCGTCGACACCGTGAACAACAAGAGCTATGCGCTCGCGGTCGATGTGACCCAGGAAGGTTACGTGCGCCCTGGCCTGCCGAACGGGTTCGACCAGGCCGTCACCGTCCTGGCCCAGCCCGCCGACTGCGCGAGCCGCCCGAACGCCCTCGACTGCCGCGACAACATGGTGAACTGGTTCGTCGACAGCAGCGATTCGATCAAGGCCCACGAGTTCGGCCACATGCTCGGTCTGTACGACGAATACGTCGGCGGCGCGGTCGACAAGGCGAACAACCCCACGCTCTCGGACGATGGCCTCATGGGCCTGGGCGCCCTCTCGGACACCCCGGCGTTCTACGCCCGGTACTTCCAGTCCTACGTCGAGTTCATGAATGGTGTGCCGCTGGCGGACTACCAGCGCCTCGGCGGCGCTGGCCTGCAGTCCGGCCAGTTCGTGCTGGTTGCGGTGCCCGAGCCGTCCACCTGGGCGATGCTGGTGGTGGGGACGATGATGCTCGGCTTCGGAGTCCGTCGCGCCCGCCGCGCCTGATCTGCCGGCTGTTCCGATGTTGATGCGGCGACGGGGCCTGTGCCTCGTCGCCGTTGTGTTTCTGGGGGCACGGGGTGCGATGGCTTCCGGGATGAAGACAGCGGTGACGCCGGTTCCGACGGTCGCGAGCATCGAGTACCGCGCTCCCCATCCGCTCGGCCGGTCGCGGTTGGTCACGCTGCACGCCGACGGACGGCTCGCGCTACAGGACGTCACGCGCTCCTCGTCGGGTCTCCGTGAGCAAAGGTGGGCGTTCCGGGCGGCGCCGGGGGAATTCGCGGCCCTCGTGAAGATGCTCGCGGCGCTCGAGGCGCTGCCAGAGCGCCCTGGCCGCACCGGCATTCCCGGAGAGACGATCGTCGAGTTGCGGGTCACGCCGATCCGCGGGCCGATGTGGCAGCGTTCCAAATGGCTCGGCGATCCGGTGCCCGCGTTCGATGTCCTGGAGGCCCGATTGTCGGCCCTGGCCCGCCATGCGCAGGCCGGGCCTCCGGACTACGACGGCCCGGCGACGTCGACGCCCTGACCGCCCGGATCAGTCCTCGAAGCGCCTTTCCATCGACGCGAGGTAGGCCGCGGCGCCGGGGTCACCCTCCGCCGGTGCCCACGGCGCGCGTTCGTCGGCGCTGAGCGGGGAATAGGGGCCACCCTTGGCCTCGAGGAAGACCCCGCCCGGCTCGAACGACACCAGGCTGTGCCACAGCCCGTGCGGCACGTTGGCACCCACGACTTCCCCGCCGGCGCGCAGCAGGCGGGTATCCGTGACCGCTCCGGTGTCGTCGAACAGCAGCAGCCCGAAGGTCCCGCGCAGGACGACGAACGTCTCGTCCTTGTCCGCATGCAGGTGGCGGTGCGGCATCACGTACGAGCCGGGTTCCATCGCGTTGATCAGGCGGTGCGACGCATCGTCGTCCGCGGCGTGGAAGTTGTGGTTGCGGCGCAGGCGCGGGCTCTGGCGCGCCGCGCGGCTCGCCTGGTCCAGCAGGGCCTCGTCGATCATCGTGAATCGAACGGAGGCGGCAGAATCGGTGCTCATGAATACAGAAACTCCACGTTCTCCGGTCGCAGCCATTCGTGGAGCGAGCGGATCAGCTTGTCGTCGGGGGTCACGCGCCAGTCGTCGCCGAGGGCGAGTTCGCAGCGCGCGCGCCCGTTGCGGTACTCCACGGAGACGGCGCATGGGCCGCTCCGGTACGGGGCCAGCAGCTGCTTCAGGCGCGCGGCGCTGGCTTCCCCGTTCATCGACAACCGCAGCCGCCGGGCAAACCGGCCCCGGGCACGCGTGATGTCGTAGATCTTCTCCGCGGTGATGCGCAGCGAGAGCGTCAACTCGCCATCGTCGCCGTCAGCAGCACCGCATCGTCCTTCACGAGATCGCGGACCGTGTCGTACAGCTCGCTGTAGACCGTCACTTCGTGGCTGCCCGTGACGTCGGACAGCACCAGAATGATCATCCGGCCGCTCTGGGTCTTCTGGAACCGGACCGATTCCACGACGCCACCGATGATCACGCTGCGGCCGCCGTCCTCGGGGGGCGGCGGGGACAGCTTCGCGAGCGGCGTGCGCACCACCGAGCTGAATTCCTTCGCGTAGGCCGTGAACGGATGCCCGCTCAGATAGAAGCCCAGTGCCGTCTTCTCGTGCTGCAGGCGCTCGTGCTCCGTCCACGGCGCGGCGTTCACGAGCGCGACGGCGGGCTTCTCCGTGTGCTCCTCGCCACCGCCGAAGAGGCTCGACTGGTTGGCGTTGCGACTCGCCTGTTCGGCGGCGCCGAGCGCGATGCCCACCGACGCGAAGAGCCGGCCGCGGTCGGGTTCGAGACGGTCGAACGCGCCGGCCTTGACCAGGGATTCCACGGTGCGGCGGTTCACGATGCGCGGATCGATGCGCATGCAGAAGTCGAAGAGGTCGCGGAACGGGCCACCGGCATTGCGCACCGCGATGATGTTCTCGATGGCGCTCTCGCCCGTGCCCTTGATGCCGCCCAGCCCGTATCGGATGCTGCCGCGGTCCACCGGCACGAACCGGTAGTCGCCGGTATTCACGTCCGGCGGCAGGATCTCGAGCCCGTTGGCGCGGGCATCCTCGTGGAAGAGCTGCACCTTGTCGGTGTCGTCCATCACGGCCGACAGGTTGGCGGCCATGAACGCGGCGGTGTGGTGGGCCTTCAGGTAGGCGGTGTGGTACGCCACCAGCGCGTAGGCCGCGGCGTGCGACTTGTTGAAGCCGTACCCCGCGAACTTCTCCATGTAGTCGAAGATCTCGTTGGCCTTCGCCTCTCCGATCTCCTTGGTCGCGGCGCCGGTCACGAAGATCTCGCGCTGCTTCGCCATCTCCTCGGGCTTCTTCTTGCCCATCGCGCGCCGGAGCAGGTCCGCGCCACCCAGGGAGTAGCCGGCGCAGACCTGCGCGGCCTGCATCACCTGCTCCTGGTACACCATGATCCCGTAGGTGGGTTCGAGCACGCGTTCCAGCAGCGGGTGCAGGTACTCGAATTTCTTGCCGTGCTTGCGCTCGATGAAGTCCGGGATGAGGTCCATCGGACCCGGCCGGTACAGCGCCACCAGCGCGATGATGTCCTCGAAGCGGTCGGGTCGCGCCCGCGTGAGCAGCTCGCGCATCCCGCGGGATTCGAACTGGAACACCGCGGTGGTATTGCCGGTGGCGAAGATCCGGTAGGCGCGTCCGTCGTCGAGCGGGAGCGTCTCGAGATTCAGCGTCGAGGACGGATCGAGGCGGCGGATGAAGCGCAGCGTCCAGTCGAGGACGGTCAGCGTGGTGAGGCCCAGGAAGTCGAACTTCACGAGCCCGACCGCCTCGACGTCGTCCTTGTCGAACTGCGACACCGCGCTGTCGGACCCCTGCGCGTTGTACAGCGGGCAGAAATCAGTGAGCTTGCCCGGGGCGATCAGCACGCCGCCCGCGTGCATGCCGACGTTGCGCGTCATGCCCTCGATCTTCTCGGCGAGGGCGAGCAGTTCGCGCGTCTCTTCCTCCGCGACCTCGCGCTCCCGCAGCCGCGGCTCCATCTCGCGCGCCATCGCGAGCGTGATGAGCTTGCCGGGCTGGAAGGGGATCAGCTTCGCCAGTTCGTCGGTCCGGTTGTAGTTCCACTCCATGACGCGGCCGACGTCGCGCACCACGGCCTTCGCCGCCATCGTGCCGAACGTCGCGATCTGCGACACCGACTCCGCGCCGTACTTCCGCCGCACGTAGTCGATCACGCGGTCGCGGCCGTCCTGGCAGAAGTCGACGTCGAAGTCGGGCATCGACACGCGCTCGGGGTTCAGGAAGCGCTCGAACAGGAGGTCGTAGCGGAGCGGGTCCAAGTCCGTGATCCCGAGCGCGTAGGCCACCAGCGAGCCCGCACCCGAGCCGCGGCCCGGCCCCACCGGCACGCCGTTCGACTTCGCCCAGCCGATGAAGTCCGCGACGATCAGGAAGTAGCCCGAGAAGCCCATCTGCACGATGGTCCGGATCTCGAACTCGATGCGCTCGACGTAGCGCGGCCGCTGCGCTTCGCGCTCGGTGTCGCTGACGTAGAGCAGCTTCAGCCGGTCCTCGAGACCCGCCAGCGACAAGGCTCGGAGGTGTTCCTCCAGCGTCACGCCTTCGGGTGTGGGAAAGAGAGGCAGCTTGCTCTTGCCCAGCTCCAGGACGAGGTTGCAGCGCTTTGCGATCTCGACCGTGTTGGCGATGGCTGCCGGCACGTCGGCGAACAGCGCGACCATCTCGTCCTGCGTAAGGAACCGCTGCTCGGTCGTGAATCGGCGGGGCCGACGCTGGTCGGCCAGGACCTGGCCTTCGGCGATGCACACGCGGGCCTCGTGCGCCGTGAACTGGTCGGCGTCGAGGAACTGGATCGGGTGGGTCGCCACCGGCGGCAGTCGCAGCCGGGAGGCGATGGCGAGCAGACCCTGCTCGCAGGCGGCCGCCTCGGCGTGCCCGGCCCGCTGGAGTTCGATGTAGAAGCGGTCGGGGAAGAGCGCCTGCCAGTCCCGCACGAGCGCCTCGGCGCGCTCGAGATTGCCGGCCACGAGCGCTTGGCCGATGTCGCCCGCGCTGCCGCCGGACAGGGCGATCAGGCCACCGGTGCCGTCCTCACCGAACCATGCGCGGTCGAGTTCGGCGCGGCCGCGGTGCTGGTTGTCGCGGTACGCGCGGGTGAGCCAGCGGCAGAGCCGGAGGTATCCCTCGCGATCCTGCACCAGCAGCAGGATGCGGAACGGCTTGTCGCGCTCGTCCGCATTCGTGACCCAGCAGTCGCACCCCATCAGGGGCTTCAGCCCCGCGCCGCGGGCCGCCTGGTAGAAGCGGATGGCGCCGAAGAGGTTCGACAGGTCGGTGAGCGCGATGGCCGGCATGCCGTCGGCACGGGCACGTGCGACGACCTCGTCGATGCGAACGGTGCCGTCGACGATGGAGAACTCGCTGTGAAGCCTGAGGTGGACGAAGCGGGGGTCGTTCATGGCACGCCGGATGGAGGCCGGATTCTACCTCCCCGGGGTCCGGCACCGGCGGCCGTGGAATCCGCCGGCGCGGTTCCGGTCTATGCTCGGGAAGTCATTTGCCCTGAGAGGGATTGCATGAACCGACCGCACCGCCGCTGCCTCTCCATCGCTGCGGCCCTCGCGTGGGGCCTGTCGGCGGTGGCCTCCGCCCAGACGCTCTACAAGAACGTGATGCCGGATGGCAGGATCATCTACACCGACGAGCCGGTGAAGGGCGCCGTCCAGTCGAAGGTGCTGGAGGCGCCGACGCCGCCCACCCCGGCCGAGCGGGAAGCCGCGCAGAAGCGGGCGAGCGAAGAGAACCGGAAGCGCGAGGCGCTGCAAGGGCGCATCGACGAGCGCAGGAAGATCTTCGATGCCGCCGACGAGCGGGTCATGAAGGCAAGCCGGGCGGTGGACCAGGCGCAGCTCGCGCTCGAACAGGGGCGTGCGCTGCGGGATGGGGAGATCACCGGGACCACGGGCGGCGGGGCCCGTCCGAACGACGACTACTTCCGCCGCATCTCCGACCTGGAGCGCGCGGTCACCGCCGCGAAGAAGGAACTCGACGACGCCTTGCGGGCCCGCAACAACGCTCGCTGATGGTGCGCGGGGCGTCACCAGATGACGCCGTCCTGAAGTGGTATCGCATTTTGCTACCCTAGGCCCGCCACCGCGGCACTGGCTCTCCCGGCGGCGATCGGGTGGCTCGATGCCAACACACTCCGCTCCGCTCTCGCGATTTCCGCGGGAGGCCCAACCCTAGCGGAGCTTCCATGACGACATCCCTTCATGCCTGGCAGGCGCACTTCTTCCCGTCGAAGCCGCACCGCAGTTCCCCGAATTCCCGCCTCGCCACGCTTCGGCTTCACTCCCCGCTGGACCCTCGCCCCCGTCCTACCGCCGCCCTCCGGATCCGCATCGACACCGCCCAGGCCATCCGCCGCGCCTGGCGTCTCGGATTCCCCCGCCTCCTCCCGCAACGTGACATGCGCCGCTGGTGTGGCGCCCCGCTCGAGGAGCGCGCGCCATGATCTCCCCCGAGCTCTCTCCCCTGACCGCCGCCATGGCCAGCGAACGCCACACCCGCATGCGCCGCCGGGTCCTCGGTCTGGTGCATGCCGCCGGGGGTGGTCTCCTCCTCGCAGTCGCTGCCCACGCCGGCGGTGGCGCCTGGATGGTCTGGCCCGCCGCTTCCCTCTTCGTCGTCGCTGCCGCCTACGGTCCCCCCGGCGTTGCCGTCTTCGGACGCAGTCCGGGGCCCGTCGGTCCGCGTCGGGTGCTTGCGGTCGCCGCTCTCTGGCCCTACCTCCTGACTGCCAGAGTCGCGTCGTGGCTGCGCACCCGCGCCGAACCGATGCCCTGCCCGGTGACCGATGGTGTGCACGTCGGCCCGTATCCCGGACGGGACCGTCTCCGCGGCATGGGCATCGTCGGCCTGGTCGACATGAGCGCCGAGTCGTGGGGCCTGCGGGCAGCGAATCCGGTGGTCTCCATTCCCTGTCTCGAAGGCATCACGCCCGACGTCGACCGGCTGGTCGAGGCGGTCAGGGCCATCGAGCAGGCAAGTCGCGCCGGACCGGTGCTCGTCTCCAGCGCCGCGGGCCGCGCGAGGGGAGCGGCCGGTGTCGCGGCCTGGCTCTACGCGACCGGCCGGGCGCGATCGATCTACGACGCGTTGCAGTGGGTCCGTCGTGCCGATCCCCGGGTTCACCTGGATGCCGCCGAGTTGTTGTCCTGCTTGAATCGCGTCCGCGAGCGCTATCGGAGCGCCCCGGACGCCTGACCGCAGGCCTCCCCGATGGGAGGAATCGCAGTGGTGGCCGGACGGGGCGGCGGGCGCCCCTTCTATAATCCGGCGGTGAAATACATCGAACGCTCCCTCACGGCGATGCGCCCGCCGCATCGCCATCCCCCTCTTCCGATGCCCTCCGGCCCCACGGCCGGCCCGCCGGCTTGAACGGCCCCGGCGAGCGTCGCCGCGCGGCGTTCGTGATGGTCGTCCTCACGCTGATCTGGGGCTACGCGTGGGTCGTCTCCAAGGTGGGTCTCTCGTATTCGGGGCCCTTCGACTTCGCCGCGCTGCGCGTGCTGGTCGGCGTCCTGACCCTCGCCATCTGGCTCGTCGCGACCCGACGCCTCGCCCGGCCCGTGCAGCTGGTGGATGCGGCGGTCATCGGTCTCGTGCAGACCGCCGCCTTCCTCATCCTCAATACGTGGGCGCTGGTCGACAGCGGGCCAGGAAAGACATCGATCCTCGTCTTCACCATGCCGTTCTGGGTGCTCCTCTTCGCGCGCCCGGGTCTCGGCGAGCGACTGCAGGGCATCCAGTGGTGGGCCGTCGGTCTCGCGTTCGGCGGCCTCCTGCTCGTGCTCGAGCCGTGGCGTCTTCAGATCACGCTGCTCTCAAAGCTCCTCGCCGTGCTGGCGAGCATGTGCTGGGCGGCCGGCGTGATCCTCGCGAAGCGGCTCCAGCGACGAGTCCAGGTCGATGCCCTCAATTTCACGTTCTGGCAGATGCTGATCGGCCTCGTGCCGATGCTGCTCGTGGCCTGGGCCGTCCCCGCGCGCTCCGTCGAATGGACGTTGCCGTTCGTGTCGGCCCTGCTCTTCAGCGGCGTCATCGCCACGGGGTTCGGCTGGCTCATGTGGCTCTACGTCCTGCATCGGTTGCCGGCGGGGACCACGAGTCTGGGCTCGCTCGCCATCCCGGTGGTCGCCGCGCTCAGTTCCGCCATCCAGCTCGGCGAGCGCCTGCGTCCGGCCGAACTGGGTGGCATGCTCGTCATCGGCATTGCCCTCGCCCTCGTGTCGTGGGACGCAGGGCGCCAAAAGCGCCCGCCTGACGCCGCCATGGGTCAGGAATGACCTTCTCCTCCTCCACCATGACCATGCGCCCCTCCCGATCCGACTATCCCGTCCTCCGCGGACTCCGCCACCACGTCCGCACCTGGGGCGAGCCTTCCGACCCCGTCGTCGTCCTGCTCCACGGCTGGATGGATGTATCGGCCTCGTTCCAGTTCGTCGTCGATGCGCTCGCCTCGCGCTGGTACGTGGTCGCGCTCGACTGGCGCGGCTTCGGGCAGAGCGAGTGGGCGAGCGACGGCTACTGGTTCCCCGACTACCTCGCGGATCTCGATGCGCTGCTCGACATCTACTCGCCCGGTGGTCCGGCGCCGATCGTCGGCCACAGCATGGGCGGCAACATCGCGGGCCTGTACGCCGGCATCCGTCCGAAGCGCGTCTCGGCGCTCGTGCTCGCCGAAGGGTTCGGCCTGAAGGCGAGCACCCCCGGCCAGGCCCCCGCCCGCTACGGACGCTGGATCGATGAGGTCCGCGCCGCGTCGGCCTTCCGCCCGTACGCGGATCTCGAGGCCGTCGCGACGCACCTCCGCCGCAACAGCCCGCGGCTCACCCTCGACCGGGCGCGCCATCTCGCCCCGCACTGGTCGATGCCGACGGACGACGGCACGCGGGTGCCGGCGGCGGATCCGCGGCACAAGCAGGTGAACCCGGTGCTCTACCGGATCGAGGAGGCGATCGCCTGCTGGCAGGCCATCACGGCACCGACGCTCTGGGTGTGGGGTGGGGATCGCGACTGGATGAAGCGGTTCGCCGGGGATGATCCCGACGACTGGGCCCGGCGTCGCGCAGCATTCGCCGATCTCGCGGAATGCCGCATCGAGGAAGCCGGGCACATGATGCATCTCGAGCAGCCCGAGGCATTCGCCGCTGCCGTGGAGCCGTTTCTCCTCGCCGCGCTCGCGAAGCGCGCCGCGGTGGACGGGCCGTCCGGCTGAGCCCGCGCGGGTACAATCCCGCGCCTTGCAGCCCCGCTGACTCCGTTCACGACAGGTACTCCGATGAAGCTCTCGCACACGATCGCGTGCGCCGCACTGGCGCTCGGCGCCACGACCATGATGGCGGTCCCCGCCGCGCTCGCCGAGACGGCCAAGCCGTCCGCCCGCGCCGGCATCGACATGCAGGAGGCCCGTGCCCTCGTCCTCGAACTTCCCGAAGTGAAAGCGTGGCAGGACGCCCGACGCGAGGAGATGAAGGGCCGCACCGACGGCAAGGCAGCGGGCGGCGTCCTCACCGGCCTGCGCAACGTGAACGGCGTGAAGTACTGGGCCGTGACGTTCTACAAGGATCCGCAGTCCGCCCCGAAGAAGTGGGCCGTCTTCATGGTGCGCGCGAAGGACAGCCGGATCTTCGCCGAGAAGGAAGGCGGTGGCGTCCAGACCCTCGACGAGTGGCGCAAGGCGCAGCCCGCGAGCTGACCCTGATCGGCGCGGGGCTGTCCCCGCGAACCCTGCGCCGCTATCATCCCGCGTCTGACGCGCTTGGGCGGGGCAGACGGGCAGTCCGGGCATCGGTCATCGAGCCCAGGTTCGCAATGCAAGTGAAGGAGTCGGTTCCATGATGGAACTCGTGCGGCTGGCGCTGCGCCGGCCGTACACGGTCGCCGTGCTGTCGCTGCTCGTGCTGCTGCTCGGCGCGATCGCGGCGACGCGGATGATCGTCGACTTCTTCCCCAAGATCGACATTCCGGTCGTGTTCGTGGGCTGGCAGTACAGCGGCCTCTCCGCCGAAGAGATGGAACGCCGCGTCGTCATCATCTCCGAGCGCGCGTACTCCACCACCGTCGCCGGCATCGAGCGCATCGAATCCACGTCGATCCCGGGCGTCGGCCTCGTGAAGGTCTTCTTCCACCCGGGCATGGACATCGGCGCGGCCATCGCGCAGATCAACGCCATCAACGGCACCGTGCTCCGGATCCTCCCGCCGGGCATCTCCCCGCCGGTCATCATCCAGTACAGCCCGGCCACCGTGCCGATCGTGAACATGACCTTCGCCAGCAAGACGCTGCCCGAAGGGAAGATGTTCGACCACGCGTTCAACTTCGTGCGCGTGAAGCTCTTCACGGTGCCAGGCCTCCAGGTCCCCGCGCCGTTCGGTGGCCGGCTGCGCCAGATCTCGGTGGACCTCGACCCCACGCGCATGACCGCCAAGGGCGTCTCGCCGAACGACGTCGTCCAGGCCATCGGCAACTTCAACATCCTGATCCCGTCCGGTACGGCGCGCATCGGCACCACCGACTACAACATCCTGATGAACTCGAGCCCGGCCACGGTCGACGAGTTCAACCGCATCCCGCTGAAGGTCGCGGGACGCATCCCGACGATGGTCGGCGACGTCGCGAAGGTCGAGGACGGCTTCGCGGTCCAGAGCAACATCGTCCACGTGGACGGCCGGCGCGCGACGTACCTCACCATCCTCAAGCACGCCGACGCCTCCAGCCTGAAGGTCGTCGACGGCGTGAAGAGCCTGATGGAGGACATCCGGTCCGCCGCACGCGCCGCCGGCCTCGCCGACATGGACATCACGCTCGACTTCGACCAGTCGCAGTTCGTCCGCGCCGCCATCCGCAACGTGACATCCGAGGCCGTGCTCGCCTCGCTGCTCGTGTCGCTGATGATCCTGGTGTTCCTCGGCAGTTGGCGGAACACCATCGTCGTCATCACGTCGATCCCGTGCGCGATGTTCGCGGGCATCATCTGCCTGTACCTCACCGGCCAGACCATCAACCTGATGACGCTCGGCGGTCTGGCGCTCGCCACCGGCATCCTGGTCGACGACGCCACCGTCGCGGTCGAGAACATCCACCGCCACCGCGCCATGGGCGAGCCGCTCACCGTGGCCATCATCGAGGGCTCGCGCGAAGTCGCGGTGCCCCGGACCATGGCGACGCTCGCCATCTGCATCGTGTTCTTCCCGGTGTCGTTCCTCTACGGCGCATCGAAGTTCCTCTTCGTGCCGCTCGCGCTCGCGGTGGTCTTCTCGCTCCTCGCCTCGTACATCCTGTCGTTCACGCTCGTGCCGATGCTCTCCCGGCAACTCCTGGTGAACGAGCACGCGGGCCACGATCACGTCGGCACCGGCATCGGCGCCCGCTTCAACGCCGCGCGCGATCGCATGCTCGATGGCCTCACGAACTTCTACGCGGGCATCCTCACGATGGTGATGCACCACCGCGGCACGATGATCGTCATCGTGATGGCCTTCACCGCGGTGAGCCTCGGTCTCGGCAAGGTCGTTGGCACCGACTTCTTCCCGTCGCCGGACGTCGGGATCATGAAGCTCCACTACCGCGCGCCGATCGGCACGCGCATCGAGGAGACCGAGAAGCTCGTCCTCGCGGTGCAGGAGGACATCCGCAAGATCATCCCCGAGGCGGAGATCGATCGGATCAACGACATGGTCGGCGTGCCCATCTTCTTCAACCTCGCGATGGTGCCCACCGACAACATCAGCGGGATGGACGCCGAGATCCTCATCCTGCTGAAGAAGCCGCACGCACCGGTGCAGCACTACATGCGCGAGATCCGCCGCCACCTGCCGCAGAAGTACCCGGGCTCGGACTTCTACTTCCAGAACGCGGACATCGTCACGCAGGTGCTCAACTTCGGCCTGCCCGCGCCCATCGACATCCAGGTGCAGGACGCCAACTTCGATCGCGCCCAGGGCTATGCCTCGCGCGTGAAGCGCGCCATCGAAGAGACCCCCGGCGCCACCGACGTGCGGCAGATGCAGGTGCTCAACTACCCGGCACTCAAGATCGACGTCGACCGCCTGCGCGCGGCGCGCCTCGGACTCACGCAGCGCGACATCGCGACCAGTGCGCTCGTCTCGCTGTCGTCCAGCGCGATCATCAGCCCGTCGTACTTCCTGAACCCGAACGGCGTGAACTACACCGTCTCGATCCAGACGCCGCCCGACCGCCTCGCGAGCGTCGAGTCGATCATGGCTACCCCCGTCACGCCGATCCTCACGCCGCTCGCCACACCCGCGCGCGAGCGTCGCCTGGGCGACGTCCCCGGCGCACCGGTCATCGCGCTCGGCAACATCGCGACCATCAAGCCCGAGACGAGCTACCAGTCCGTCTCGCACTACACCGTGCAGCGCGTGATCGACATCGCGGCGAACCTCGACGGCCGCGACCTCGGCAGCACCGTGCGGGACATCCAGAAGAAGATCAACGAGATCCTCGCCGAGAAGGATTTCCCGAAGACCGCCAAGATCATCGTCCGCGGCCAGTACGAGGTGATGATGTCCTCGTTCGAGAGTCTCGGCCTCGGCCTCATCCTCGCGATCGTGCTCGTGTACGCACTGCTCGTCGTGCTGTTCCAGTCGTGGACCGACCCCTTCATCATCATGATGGCCGTGCCCGGCGCGCTGATCGGCATCCTCTGGATGCTCGTGTTGACCGGCACCTCGCTCAATGTGATGTCGCTGATGGGCGCGATCATGGCCGTCGGCATCGGCGTGTCGAACTCCATCCTCGTGGTGAGCTTCGCGAACGACTATCGCGTCGCCAACCCCGGCGTGCCCGTCGTCCAGGCCGCGATCGAAGCCGGCCGCACCCGTCTGCGTCCCGTCCTCATGACGGCGCTCGCGATGATCATCGGCATGATCCCCATGGCCATGGGTCTCGGTGAGGGCGGCGAACAGAACGCGCCGCTCGGCACGGCCGTCATCGGGGGCCTGATCCTCGCCACCGTCTCCACCCTGTTCGTCGTGCCGGTCGTGTACTCGCTGCTCCGCCGACGCATGCCGACCCTGCACACGCTCGACGAACGCTTCGCCCGGGAAGCCGGCGGCGACGCGGTCTAGGAAGGAATCCTCCATGCAGAACGAAAAGCGTTCCTTCGCCGTCTTCCTCGTGATCGGGGTCATCCTGATCGCTGCCGCCGGCGGTGCGGCCTGGCACTTCTGGAAAGGCCGCGAGGCACGCGACGCCGCGCAGTCGAAGGAGAAGGCAGCCCAGCTCGACGCCGGCCCCTCGATCGTCGTCGCGAAGGCCGTGCAGGGACCGGACGTGCGGCGCTTGAGCCTCGTGGGCGAGGCCGCACCGATCCAGTCCACCACGCTCTACAGCAAGGTGAGTGGCTATCTCACGCGCATCACCGTCGACGTCGGCGACACCGTGAAGAGCGGCCAGCTCATCGCCGAGATCAACGCGCCCGAGATCGATGCGCAGGTCGCGACGATCGCGGCTGGCCTCGAGAACAAGCGTCGCCTCGCGCAACGCGCGCGGGACCTCACGAAGCAGGGCTTCTTCTCGCAGCAGGCGCTCGACAACGCCGAGAACGACGTCCGGGTCGCGCAGGCGCAGATCGGTGAACTGCGCACGCAGGGCGCCTACCGCATAGTGAAGGCGCCGTTCAACGGCGTCGTCACCAACCGCTTCGCCGACCCCGGCGCGCTCGTGCAGAACGCGTCCACGAACCAGGCGAGTGCACAGCCGCTCGTGACCGTCGCCGACGTCTCGCGCCTGAAGGTCACGGTGTTCGCCGACCAGGTCGATGCGCCGCAGGTGAAGGCCGGGCTCGACGTCGAGGTGTCCGACGCCGCCGCGCCCGAACGCAAGGTGACGGGCCGCGTGAGCCGTGTCTCCGGCGAACTCGACGCCCGCACGCGCACGCGCCGCGCCGAGATCGAATTCGACAACGCCGATGGCGCGTTCCTGCCCGGCAGCTTCCTCAACGTGGCGATCCTGCTGCCCGCGAAGAGCTTCGTGGAGGTGCCCGCGGGTGCGCTCGTGACGCGCGAGAAGAAGACGTTCGTCGCGGTCGTCGACGCCGACCATCGCATCCACTACACGCCCATCACAGTCGCCGGGACCGACGGCAAGACGGTGCGCATCGCGAACGGCATCGAGATCGGCACGCCCGTCGCGGTGAGCCCGCCGGCCAGCCTCGCCGACGGCGGCCGCATCACGCCGCAGACGCCGCCAGGGGCGCCGAAGCCGGCGGATGCACCGAAGCCGGCCGAAGCGCCGAAGAAGCCGTAGGCAGAATTTCCACCTCCGCGGGCTTGGCGTAGGTGGCGTAGTTCGGGCGTCAGCCCGACGCGGCGCTGCGCCCGGTTTGTTCCCCGCCATCCCGTTATCGCCTCACCCGTAGCAGAATCACGTCTCCCCATGACCTCGCCGTGTGCCGCCATGTCCCTCCACACCTGGTCCGACACCGAGAAGAAGATCGCCCGCCGCATCCATGACCAGGCCCTCGCCGCCGAACTCGCCCATACGCTGGCCGAGTTCAAGGCGAAGGCCGCGGCCCTCACCCGCGTCGAAGACATGTGGGAGCTCGAACGCTATCTGCGCGACCGGCGGCGCGACATCGATGGCAAGTACGACTTCCGCTACTCGATGCTGCTGCAAGTCTTCAGGCGGCTCGTGGCCGACGGATGGCTCCGGGAGTCCGACCTGCAGGGGTTGAGGCAGGAGAAGATCGACGCGATCGTGGTGCGATTCGATGACTGAGGGCGGCTGGGGTTCGCAGGTCGTTTCGTAGATCGAGTTTCAGCCCGACCAACACGGCGCCAGGTGACATCGCAGGATCACGGCCATGCCGCACTGCACGATTTGTCGGCGGCACCGCGCCCCATCCCGTCATCGCGCGCGCCCGCTTCATCGAGCTTGACGCCTCCCACCGCATCACAGGGGTCGATCCCGCGCCGCACCCGTGACACCATCCCGCGTCGCCATCTTCACGATCACGGGATCCACGCCATGAATCGCAGACATTTCCTGGGGGCTGCCGCTGCGCTCACTCTCGCGAGGCCGGCTCTGGCCGATGGTGTCGCGCTCCGTGGGGCCTCGCATCTGGGCGAGGAGCACGTCTATTCGCGCACGTTGAAGCTCTTCATGGACCTTGTCGTGAAGTACGCCGGCCAGCCGGTGTCGACCGTGGTGCAGCGCAACGGCGAGCTGGGGTCGGACAAGGATTTCTTCATCTACATGAACCAGGGCATCTCGGTCGACACCGGGATCATCTCGCCCGCGCACATGGCGACCTTCGCCCGCTCGGCGCCACTCATGGATCTGCCGTTCCTCTTCCGCGACGTCGCCCACTGGGAGCGCGCGCTGGAGGCCGATGCCCTGAAGCCCATCGCCGACGAGATCGCCAAGAAGGCCGACGTCATGGTGCTGGGCTACGCGGGCGGTGGCGTACGTCACATCGTCTCGAACCGACCGGTGCACAATCTCGCCGAGCTGAAGGGCCTGAAGATGCGTGTGCAGGCAGCGCCCATCCACTCGAAGATCTTCCAGGGGATCGGCGCAGCGCCCGCGGTGATCGCGTATCCCGAGGTCTACAACGCGATCCAGAGCGGCGTGATCCAGGGGCTCGAGAACGAGGCGGCGGGCATCGAGCAGATGAAGTTCTACGAAGTCGCGAAGTACGTCGCCCTCACCGCGCACACCGTGACCGTGCGTCCGCTCTGCTTCTCCGGGAAGACCTTCCGCAAGCTGCCGCCGAAGGTGCAGGAGGCTGTGGTCCGCGCGGGCCGCGAGGCGGCCACGTTCGCCCGCAAGACCGAGGTGTCCGAGGACCGCGTCCGGCTCGAACAGATGGCGAAGTCGGGTCGCGTCGAGCTGGTGAAGTTCACGGACGTCGCCCGCGCCGAGCAGCTCGTGCAGCCGATCACGGACGCCTACGTGAAGCAGGTGGGCGCCGAGGCCATCTACGCGCGCATCAAGTCGCTGTAGCCCGAAGCGATGAACCGGGCGCTCGTCGTCATCGATCGACTCGTCGGCATCGTCGGCGCGCTACTGCTGCTGGCGCTCCTCGTACCTGTGTCCATCCAGGTGTTTGCGCGGCTCGTGCCCGATATCGAGACGCCGCTGTGGACGGAGGAGGGTGCGCGGTTCCTCCTGGTGTGGCTGGTGATGGTGGGCTCGCTGTACGCGCTGCGGCGCGGGGCGCACTTCACCGTGGACCTCCTTCCGGATCTCGGTCCGCGCGGCACGCGGATGATCGCGCGCCTCGGCAGCCTCGTCGTGCTCGCGTTCGGCGGCTTCTTCCTCTGGTACGGCATCGATTTCGTGAGCTACGGATGGGAGCAGACGTCCGAGGTCGCCGACTGGCCGCTCTGGGTCGTGTTCATCGCGTGGCCCATCGTCGGCGCGCTCTGGATGCTCGTCGCGATCGAGTCGATCGTGTGGCCCGACCGGGGTGCCGACGCATGAGTCAGGGCCTCGCGATCACGGTGCTCTTCTCGACCTTCCTCGGGCTGATGGTGCTGCGCGTCCCCATCGCGTTCGCGCTCGGCGCGGCGTGCGTGCCGCTCGTGATGCTCGATCCGCGGCTGAGCCCGCTCGTCGTCTTCAACGAATCGTTCAAGGCGTTCAACTCGTTCATCCTGCTGGCGGTGCCCTTCTTCCTGCTCTCCGCGCAGCTCATGAACGTCGGCGGCATCACCGATCGCCTGCTCCGATTGTCGCGCGCACTCGTGGGCCACTGGCCGGGCGGACTCGCGCAGGTGAACGTGCTGCTGTCGGTCTTCTTCGCGGGGATCTCGGGCTCGGCCACAGCGGATGCCGCCAGCCAGGGCAAGCTCTTCATCGAGGCGCAGGTAAAGGAGGGGCAGAGCCCCAGCTTCGCGGTGGCCGTCACCGCCGTGAGCGCGATCCTCTCGGCCATCATCCCGCCGTCGATCATGATGGTCGTGTGGGCTGGCGTGATGCCGGTGTCGGTGGGCGGCCTCTTCGTCGCCGGCGTGATGCCCGGGCTGGTGCTGGCCGCGGCGATGATGCTGGTGGTGCACTACGCGTCCGTCCGTCGCGGCTATCCCACGCACGAGAAGTCGACGCTGGCCGCGCGCATCGCCGCGTTCGTCGCTGCCATCCCCGCGATGATGACGCCGGTCATCATCATCGGCGGCAAGGTGTTCGGCTGGTTCACCGCCACCGAGGCCTCGGTGATCGCGGTGCTCTACGCGCTCGCGCTCTCGTGCATCGTCTACCGGCAGGTCGGCGTCCGGCAGCTCGTCACCGCATTTTCCGAGACGGCCGAGATGTCCGGCGCGATCCTGCTCTGCGTCGGCACGGCCTCGGTGTTCGGCTGGCTGCTCGCATTCCACCAGGTGCCGCAGTACCTGCTGCAGGCCGCGACGAGCTGGCATCTCGGGCCCGCCGGCGCGGGCCTCTTCGTGGCGGGCGTGTTCCTCGTCGTCGGGTGCTTCCTGGACGCGATCCCCGCCATCATCATCGTCGGCACCCTGCTCGAGCCGATGGCGATGGGCTCCGGCCTCGACTCGCTCCACTACGCGCTGATCGGCATCGTCTCGCTCGCGTTCGGCCTCGTCACGCCGCCGTACGGCCTGTGCCTGCTCATCTGCTGCTCGATTGCGAAGGTGCGCATCGGCGACGTCATGCGCGACTTCCTGCTCTTCCTGCTGCCGTGTCTTGTCGTGCTGTTCACGATCATCCTGTTCCCGGACCTCTATCTGTGGCCCGTGAAGATGTTCGGGCCGGCACTGCTCGACTGACGCGTCCACTCCTCCACAACGCCACATTGAACGCCCATGAAGACCGTGATGATCACCGGTGCCGCCGGCCTCGTCGGCACCGCGCTGCGCAAGCATCTGCGCGCGCACTACCGCCTAGTGCTCCTCGATCGTGCTGCCATCGCGCCGCTCGCCGAGGGCGAGACCGCCGTCCAGTGCGACATCCGCGACGCCGCGGCGCTGCTCGCCGCGATGCAGGGTGTGGACGCTGTCGTGCATCTCGCCGGCGAGCCCACCGAGGCTGCGTGGGATGCCATCCGCGAAGCCAACATCGAGGGCTGCTATCAGACGGTGGAAGCCGCGCGGCTCGCCGGTGTGCGCCGCTTCGTGTTCGCATCGTCGAACCACGCGATCGGCTATCACCCGCGCACCGAAACACTCGACCAGGACTGCACCACGCGGCCCGACACGCGCTACGGCCTCTCGAAGGTCTTCGGCGAGGCGCTGCTCAGTCTCTACGCCGACAAGTTTGGCCTCACCTCGGTGTGCCTGCGCATCGGCACGCTGCTGGAACCCGACGCACCGCGCGAGCTGCGGCATCTCTCCACGTGGGTGAGCCAACGCGATCTCGCGGAACTCGTGCGCTGCTCGATCGAGGCGGACATCCACTACGAGATCGCGTGGGGCGTGTCGGCGAACACGCGCACGTGGTGGCGCGACCGCAGTGCGGAGCGCCTGGGCTATCACCCGCAGGACAACGCCGAGACGTTCGCGGCGCAATTCGGCGAGATCGATGCCGCCGCCGGCAATTCCGTCGCCCTCGCGCACCAGGGCGGCGTCTTCTGCTCGTGGGAGCGTGAACAGTGAGCGGCACACTGCATCTTGCTTTCGCCAGCGGAGAGGCCGAGGCCGGCGCGGTGATCCGGTCGGCGTCCGACACGATGGCCGAAATCATCGTCGCGATCAGCGGCGACCTCGAAGTCGAAAACGCGCAGAGCGTGACGCGCCTCGCAGGCCCCGGCGCGACCTTCGTGCACGGTGCGGGGACCACGGTGCGGATGCCCGTCGCCGGCCGTTGCATGGTGTGGCGCCTGTCGCCGCAACCGATCGAAGGCGAGGAACTCACGCTGTCGGTGGCCACCGGGTGTCCGCTCGATCGCGTGCAGGTACTGCGCCTCGACCTCATCGAGTTCCCGCCCACCGCGGTGGCGTACTGGCACACCCATCAGGGCCCGGGCATCCGGTGTCTCGCGCAGGGATCGACGTCGGTGACGTTCGCGAGCGGTGGCCACGACCATGGTCCGTTCGAACCCTGGTACGAGCCCGGTTCAGATCCGGTGCAGGTGGCGAATCTCGGCGACGACACCGCGGTGATTGCACGGCTGCTCGCGCTCCCAGTGGATCTCGCGGGCGGCAAGCCGTCGATCCGCTACGTGCGCGAGGAAGACGCCGGGAAGCCGCGTCTCCAGCGTTACCGGACGCTGCTGGAGGCGGTGATCGATCCGGCGGAGGTGTTCGGGGCGTGAGGCGGTGGCGGGGTCAGCCCGCCTTCCCCGCCCGGTAGCACTTCAGCAACGCCGCGTCGTCCTCGGCGCCGAGGCCCATCGCGCTCGTTCGTGCGAAGACGCCCAGCGCCGCGTCCGCCAGGGGTGTCGGGTAGTCCGCCGCATCGGCCGCTTTCGTCACGATCCCGAGATCCTTCTTCAGGATGTCGACGATGGCGCGCGGGGCGAAGTCGCCTTCCAGTGCGCGCGGCATGCGGTCGCCCAGCACCCACGAATCCCCCGAACTCGCGCGGATCACTTCCAGCAGGCGGACCGCATCGAGGCCGAGCTTCTCGCCGAGTGCGATGGCCTCGGCTGCCGCGGCGAGATTCACGCCTGCCAGCAGGTTGTTCAGCATCTTCGTGCGGGCGCCGTCACCGGTGCGCCGGCCCACGTGGAAGAGCCGGGAGGCCAGCAGCCGCAACGCGGGCTCGGCCTGCGCGAAGACGGCATCCGGACACGCCGCCATCATCGACATCGTGCCGTCGCGCGCGCGGGCCGGGCCGCCGGAGATCGGACCGTCGATGTGATGCAGCGAGGCGGGCGCCAGCCTCGGCGCGAGGCTCTCCGCGAAGCCGGGATCGATCGTGCTGCTCACGACGACCATGCCGCCGGGCGCCATGCCGTGCACGAGACCGTCGTCGCCGAAGAGCACCGAATCGACCTGATGGGCATCGACGACGAGGACCACGACGAGGTCGGACGCGCGACCGACGTCTGCGGGCGAAGCACACACCGCCGCACCCGCAGCGGCGGCTTCGGCGTCGGCTTCCGGACGGACATCGCGCACCGCGACGGGGAAGCGCTGGTCGAGAGCACGCATCGCGACCGCCATGCCCATCGCACCGATGCCGATGACGCCGATCCGGAGACGATTGCCCATGTCGATGCCGCCGCGTGTTGTGAAAGGGAGCCGGGAGGTTAGCATCGCGCGCCGAATCTGACGGCTGGCAGTATTCTTGCGGAAGTCATGGCAGATGCCATGCAATCGCGGATCGCCTCCCGTGAAGAGGTGACCGCCGGTCGGAGACCTTCGATGCGTACCTCGCCCAGAGCCCGGCGGACCACCCCGTCCCCCGTCGATTTTCCGTTTCGTGTCGCGAAGTTGCCGGCGCTGATCCGGACGGCCCTCATGGCGGGGGCAGTGGTCGCCTCCCCCGGTATCGCGGCCGAGAAACGCCTGTCGGATTGGTTTCCAGGGCTCGTCTGGAGTCTGCCCACGGCGTGGTCGCCGCTGGGCGAGCCGCGCGGCGGAGACCTCGTCTACGTCGATCGCGGTCCGGGCATCGTCTACGCCCCGCTCACCTCGATCGATGCGACCTTCGAAGCCCTGACGGTCAACGCGTCGACCGCGACGGATCGGCTGCTCTTCATCCCGTCAGCGGGCGGGCCGATCCCGCTCCCGTCGCCCATCGATTTCCCCGCCAGCGTCCTGCTGCCGGCGATGCACCTGCGCTCGAACAACGTGACGCTCGGCGATGGCGGTGCGGGCGCGATCCTCCAGACGGGCGGCTTCCTGACCGTCAACCTCGATCTGAGGCTAGGCCACGCGGATTCGGGATGGGGCTTCTACAGCATCTCCAGTCCGGACCTGACCTCGGGCGCCCACATCCGCCGCGACGCCTTCATCGGCGCGGGGGGGCTGGGCACGGTGGTGATGACCAACAACACCTTTTCCGTGGACCGCGATCTCACGTTCGGCGATGTCGCCGGTGGCGTGGGGGCGATGCAGTTCGCGGGCGCGCTCACCGTGGGCCGCGACGAGATCCTCGGCAACGCCGGCACGGGGCGGATGATCCAGGGCGTCTCGCTCCACACGGTGGGCAACGACTTCATCCTCGCGCGCCAGGCAGGCGGCCGGGCGTCGTTCACGAGCCTGCCCGGCGGTCGCCTGCACGTGGGCAACCATCTGGTGGTCGCCGATGCCGGCAACGCCACGATGAACTTCTCGGGCAGCGAACTGAAGGTCGGCGGCGACCTGATCGTGGCGCGCGCCGCGGGCAGTGCGGGCAGCCTCCATTTCGACGGCCCGTCGCTGGTCACGATCGCGCGGGATTTCGTGGTGGGCGACGCCGGTGCCGGCAGTGCGCGCTACGTCCTCGGCTCGTTCGTAGAAATGAGCGTCGGTCGCGATGTCGTGCTCGGGCGCAGCGCCGGTGGCGCCGGCACGGTCGAACTGCTGTACGGCCTTCTGGACGTGTCACGCGACATCGTCGTGGGGGCGGGTGGCCGCGGCCGGTTCGTCGTCGGTCTGGGCGGTGGGCTGACGGTTGCGGGGAACGTGATCGTCGGTCGCAGCGAGAGCAGCGTCGGCCTGCCGCCACTCAGCCTGCCCGGTCTGCCGGACCTGCCCTTGCGGGATCTCATTGCCGGTGTGGCCTCCAACACCCCGGACCCCACGCTGCAGACCACGTTCGAGACGCTTCCCGACCTCGGCTTCTCGGACGACATCCAGTACACCGCCTTCCGCACGTTCGGCGACGGCCTGCGCATCGACTTTCCGTTCGTCCCGGCGAACTCGATGACCGTCCTCGGGAGCGGCACCGTCGATGTCAGCGGCAATCTGGTGGTGGGGGAGCAGGGCAAGGGCGTGTTCGGGAACTTCGCCGCGGGCACGGTGAGCGTCGGCGGTTCGCTCATCGTGGGCCAGCAGGGCGAAGGCCTGTATTCGTCGGCAGGCCTCGCCGTGCTCCTCGTGACCGGCGACTGGATCGTCGGCGATGCGGGCAAGGGCCTCTGGGCCGGCGGCGGCCAGGTGCAGGTGCAAGGCAACGCGATCTTCGGCCGCCAGGCGGGCTCCACGGCCCTGCTCACCTACACGGCCGGCGGCGGCACGCTGGTGAATCGTGATCTCGTCCTCGGCGACCACGGCCACGGCGTGCTGGCGCAGGCGGCCTCCGGCGGCTTCACGGTGCGCGGGAGCTTCATCGCGGGACGCGGGAGCGACGGCGTCGGCGAATGGGACGTCCGCGCCGACAATATCGCGATCGACGGTGATCTCGTCCTCGGCGGCCTCGGGCGCGGCACGGCGACGATGGGGCAAGGCGCCCTCATCTCCGTGGGCGGCGGCGTGGTGCTCGGGCAGGGCCCCGGCGGCCACGGTGCCCTCGACATGTCGGGCACGATCCTCGGGGTCGACGGAAGCATGATCGTCGGTGCTGCCGGCGAAGGTTCACTGCGGGTGCGCGGTGGCAGTTTCCTGAACGTCGACGGCAATCTCACCTTCGGCGAACTGACGGGTGCTGGGGGTACCGGCGACTTCGACATCGGCTCGCATCTGTTCGTGGGGGGCGCGCTGAACGTCGGCGTCGCCGGGAACGGCACCGTGACCTTCCAGTCGGCGCAGAGTGCGTCGGAAGGTGCTTCAGTGGTGATCAAGTCCGACGTGCTTATTGGCCGTGACCAGGGTGTCACGGGGACGGTGTCGCTGCTGGGACTCGGGGGCAACACGCCGGCCGTCGACATCGCCGGATCGATGACGGTGGGCGCCGACGGCGCCGGGGTCTTCACCCACACCGGCGGGCGCGTCGGCATCGGCGTCGACCTGGTGCTCGGCGCCGGCGGCTTCGGCACCGGCCGCTACGAGATCGACGGCAACGCGAATCTGCGCATCGACCGCGACCTCATCCTCGGCATCACCGGGCAGGCCGCGTTCGTGCAGCGGGCCGGGGACGTCACCGTCGCGGGGAGCCTCGCCATGGCGCGGCACGGGCAGCCGGCAACCTATGAGCTGCTCGGCGGCAAGCTGCTCGCCCACGAACTCTGGATGAACACGAACGCGAGCTTCACGGCCGGCCTCGGCATCGCATCGGTCGACAGCGCGTCGGTGTTCGGCGGCACGCTGGACCTCGGGCGGGATGCCGACCTCGTGCTCCAGGCGAACCCGGTGTCGCCGGTGCATCGCATGGGCCATCTGCGACTGAGCGGTGGCACGGTGCAGGTGGGCAAGCTCAGCATCCTGGCGGACGGCAGCCTCCACCAGGACGGCGGCGAACTCGACACGCTGCAGATCGTCTTCGACCACGGCACGGTCACCGGGGAGCTGCAGAACAAGCGCCTCTTCACCGTGCTCGGCCCTGCACCCGCGCTTTTCGGCGGCCGGCTGCGCAACGAAGGTCGCATCGAACTGCTGGCGGACTTCGAGGCCGCGGACGGCGTCGACAACCGCGACACATTCGACATCGCGGCCGGTCGGACCGTGAAGCTCATGGGCCGCGGCCTGGCGAACCGTGGCGAGATGACCCTGCGCGGCGATCTCGTGACGAGCGAGACCGTCAGCACCGACAGTTTCCGCCAGTACGCCGGCAGCCATGTCACCGACAACCTGCGCGTGGAGGATGGCAACGGCGCCCGGGCCACGTACTCGCTGGTCGACGGCCTTCTGCAGGTGGAACAGTTCGCGACCATCGGCGCCTCCGACACGCCCGGACTGTTCCTGCAGCAGGGCGGCACGCATCGCGTGGGCCAGTTCCTGCGGATCCTCGGCGGTGGCCGATACACGATGGTCGATGGCAGCATCGTCGCGGGCGTTCTTCTGAACCAGGGGCTCTTCGAAGTGTTCCGCGGCCGCATCGACGCCGCCATCGACAACGTGGGGCGCTTCGAATGGCGGAACGAGGGCGACGTCACCGGCACGGGGACGCTCACCAACCTGCGCGGCGCCACCTTCGACGCGTCCGCCACCGGCAGCTTCGCACTCGCCGTCGAGAACCGCGGGCAATGGACCAAGGAAGGCGCGGGCCTCCAGACCTACTCGGGCGCGATCACGCAGGACGGTTCGCTGTTCGTCAACGCTGGCGCGATGCGCCTGACCGGCGGCATGGCCGGCGAGGGCAATACCAACATTGCGACTGGCGCGTCGATGGAGTTCTCGGGCGGCGCCACGTACGCCCTCTCGCGGCAGTTCAACAACAACGGCCGCGTGCTCGTGGATCCGGCGACCGCGACCTTCAGCGGCGCTGGCCTGCACACCGGTCTGTTCGACGTCGGCACAGGGGGGGATCTCACGTTCGCCGGCACGTCCTGGACCTTCAACGGCACGGGTGCAGGCATCGCCGGCACGGGCGCGATGACGTTCCTGTCCGGCCTCACCACGTTCGGCAATGGCAGCGCATTCACACTCACCGGCCCGCTCCATCTGCGGGGCGGCTCGGTGCGCTTCCTCGCCGGCAGCGCGATGACGCTGCCCGAGAACTTCCTGATACAGGGCACGTCGCTCGATCTGTCCACGGGCACGGCGCAGAGCTACGGCCGCAACATCACCATGACCGCGGGCGGCTTCGGCGGGGTGGATCCGTTCACGCTCACGGCCGGTGTCTTCGATTGGCGCGGCGGCACGCTGTTCGGCCCGGCCGCGCTGACGCTGCGCGACGGCACCGAGCTGCGCATTGCTGGCCCGGACCTCAAGGGCCTGGAACGTGAAGTCGTGGTGGAGGGCAAGGCGCTCTGGAACTCCGGTGACGTGCTCGGCAGCGGGCTCCTGCGCGTGGCCGAAGGCGGCATCTTCACGGCATTCACCGGCGGCTCGTTCCAGGCGGACATCCTGGCGCAGGGACGCTTCGAAGTGGTGGCGCCCGATGCCGTGGCGCACTTCTCAGGCGGCTTCAACGCCGAGAATGCCGTGCGTATCCGTGAAGGGACGATGCGCCTGTCGGGCACGGGCGCGAGCACGGCCGCGGTCGATGTCCAGGCCGGCAGCATCGCGGAGTATGCGGGCGGCCGCTTCGACTTCCACGGCAACGGGGCGCGTCTGAGCGGTCCGGGCCAGGCGCTCTTCTCCGGCGGCACGGTCGTGTTCCGCGACGGCGCGACGTTCGGTGCGATGGGGTCCGAGCGGATCGCCGGTGGCACGCTCGAGTTCCGCGCGGGCAGCCGCTACACGTTCAACCCCGTGCTGGCCCTCGAGTCCGGCAGCCTGCTCATGAACACCGGCGAGACCTTCGTCCTGCCGCGGTCGACGCAGTTGCAGGCAGGCCTGCTCGGCGGCAGCGACGTCAAGCAGGTGAGCGCGGGCAGCGTCTTCGCGTGGTCGGGCGGCATCCTCACGGGAGGCGGCCTTTCCGTGCTGGCGAACGGCCGCATGGAGATGATCCCGGGTGGCGCCAAGGTCCTGGAGACGGGTGTCACCAACGCGGGCGTGATCGCCTGGACAGGCAGCGACGTGGCAGGTCCGGGCAGCTTCACCAACCTCGCCGGCGGCGTGTTCGAGATCACGGGTAGCGGCTCGCTGTTCCCGTCGCTCGCCAACGCTGGCCGGCTGGTGATGAACGGGCCGAACGAGAACGCGGTGCTGCGCGGCGCGTTTTCGAACAGCGGGACCGTGGATGTGAACACCGGCACGCTGCAGGTCCTCGGACCGTTCTCGAACGTGTCGGGCGGCACGCTCACGGGAGGCACCTACCTCGTGCGTGGCACGCTGCGCCACGATGGCGCGAACACGCGCACCATCGCTGCCGACGTCACACTCGCCGGCACCAGTGCGTTCTTCCGCAGCGGCACGAGCCAGAGCCTGATCGACACGCTCGACACGGTCGCTGCGGGCGGACGTTTCACCGTGAGCGAGGGCCGCGACTTCACGATGGCGACCCGGCCGCTGACGGTAGAGGGCGAGTTCCGCGTCGGCATCGGCTCGACGTTCGTCGCACAGGCGTCGAACCTCGGCGGCAGCGGCGTGATGCGCGTGGCCGATGGTGGCCTGTTCGACTGGACCGGGGCCACGCTGAACAGCAACGGCACGTTGCAAGTGGACGAAGGCGGCGTGTTGCGCATCTCGGGCGGCGCCAATCACGACATGGACCGTCGGACGCTGCAGAACGCGGGCAAGGTGGAGTGGCAGGCCGGCACCATCCGCGGCGGCAACGCGGGTCGCATCGACAACCGCGGCCTCTGGATCGACGCGACCACGGGCACCACGGACATCAACCGTGCCTACGGCGGCGGTGCCGGCGAGGTCTACAACGGCGGCGTCTGGCGCAAGACCGGGGACGGCACCACGCGCATCTTCAGCCAGGAGTTCAACAACGCTGGCACGGTCGAACTACAGGCCGGCGTCTTCGAACTCCACGGCGGCGGCACCACCACGGCGGGCGGCCGCTTCGAGATCGCCGAAGACGCCACGCTGGGACTGCGCACCAGCTATCGCTTCGCCGGCGACACCGTTGTGAGTGGCGCCGGCCGGGCCGAAGCCACGGGCGGCATCCTGACGCTGGAAAATGCGGTCGCGTTCTCGCACCTAGCGCTGGCCGGCAGCGCCACGCTCGGCGGGACGCATCAGTTCTCGGGGCATCTGCTCTGGACGACCGGCAACATGAACGGCGCGGGCATGACGACGATCGTCCACGGCGCCCAGCTCACGATCGCCGGCGCCAACGATCACGACCTGGATCGCCGCACGCTCTTCAACGGCGGCACGGTCGCGTGGGAAGGCGGCAACGTGCGCGGCGGCAACGGCACGATCATCGTCAACAAGGGGCTCTGGCTCGATCGCATCGCGGCCGATGCGGTGTTCAACCGCGCCTACGGCGGCAGCGACGACGAGTGGCTGAACATCGGCACCTACCGCAAGAGCACGAACACGATCACCACCTTTGCCCACACGCTGCGCAACCACGGCGTGTTCGAGGTCGACGCCGGCACGCTGCGCCTGTCCGGCAGCACGACGCACGCGACCGGCTCCCGCATCGAGGTGACCAGTGGCGCAGTGCTGGAGATGCACGGCGCGCAGACGTTCCAGGACGGCGTGACGCTCGAGGGTCCCGCGAAGATGTTCGGTACCGCGGTCGTGACGGGCAAGCTCACCGCCTCTGACTTCGACATCGCAGGCGGCACACTGGCTGGCACGCACACGCTGCACGGCAGCTACCGCTGGAGCGGCGGCAACCTGAACAACGCGGGTACCACGACCATCGCGGCGGGGACCGTGTTCACGCTCGCGGACACGGGCAACCACGACCTCGACCGTCGCACGTTAATCAACGACGGCACCGTGGACTGGCAAGGCGGCAACGTGCGCGGCGGCAATGCGTCGTCCATCGTCAACAACGGCCTGTGGCTCGATCGCATCGCCGGCAACGCCGGGTTCGGCCGCGACTATGGCGGCGGCGACGGCGAGTGGGTGAACAACGGCACGTATCGCAAAAGCACGAACACGATCACCACGTTTGCGCACACGCTGCGCAATCGCGGCGAGTTCGACATCGACGCCGGTACGCTGCGGCTGGCCGGCGGCACGACCCACGAGGGTGGCTCACGCATCACGGTCGCGAGCGGTGCGCTGCTGGAGATCCACTCTAGCCACACGTTCCAGAGTGGCGTGACGCTCGACGGCCCGGTGAAGCTGATCGGGACCGCGGTCGTCAGTGGCGATCTGCAGGCCTCGAACTTCGAGATCGCCGGCGGGGTGCTCGCAGGTGATCACACGCTGCACGGGAACTACCGTTGGAGCACCGGCAACCTGAACACGGCGGGACTCACGGTCATCGCCAGCGATGCCGTTCTCACGATCACAGGCACCGGCAATCACGATCTGGACCGCCGGCTGTTGATCAACCGCGGTGAAGTCCGCTGGGAGTCCGGCGCGATCCGCAGCGGCAATGGCGGCGTGATCGAGAACGCGGGGCTCTGGCTCGACCAGACGACGGGTGTTGCTGTCGTCAATCGTGCCTACGGCGGGGGCGGCGGACGCTTCCTTAACGCCGGCACGTATCTGAAGACCGGCAACGGCATCACGAGGATCCTGGAGCAACCGTTCGACAACACCGGTCTCGTGTCCATCGAGGCCGGCACGTTGGCACTGCATGGCGGCGGCACGATGAGCAGCACCAGCCGGATCGGCATTGCCGACGGTGCCACGCTGGGCGTCCACAGTTTTGTTACGTTCGAGGCCGGCAGCATCGTCTCGGGCCCCGGCACGACGCTGGTGGCGAGCGGTGTCGCGAACGTACAGGGCGCGGTGTCGTTCTCGAATCTTGTGATCGGCACCGATGGTCGGCTCGCGGGTACCCATGCGCTGTCAGGCAACGTGCGTTGGGCGGAAGGCAACCTCAACGGTACCGGCACCACCACGATCGCCAGCGACGCGCTGCTCACGATCACCGGTGCCAACAACCACGACCTGGACCGTCGCACGCTCATCAACGACGGCAGGGTGGTCTGGGAAGGCGGGAGCATCCGCGGCGGCAATGGCACGAGCATCGTCAACAACGGACTGTGGCTCGACAGCATCACCGCCGACGCCCAGTTCAACCGTGCCTACGGCGGCGGTGATGGCGAGTGGGTGAACAACGGCACGTATCGCAAGACGACGAGCACGATCACGACCTTCGCCCACACGCTGCGCAACCGGGGTGAGTTCGATGTCGACGCCGGCACGCTGCGGCTGGCCGGTGGCACGACGCACGAGGGTGGGTCACGGATCACGGTGGCGGGTGGTGCGCTACTGGAGATCTACTCGACCCACACGTTCCAGACCGGCGTGACGCTCGATGGCCCTACCAAGCTGATCGGGACCGCCGTCGTCACCGGCGATCTCACGGCGTCGAACTTCGAGATCGCGGGCGGCGTGCTCGCAGGCGATCACACCCTGCACGGGAACTACCTCTGGAGGACCGGCAACCTGAACGTCGCCGGTTCCACGACGATCGCGGCGGATGGATTGTTCACGATCACCGGTGGGAACGATCACGACCTGGACCGCCGCACGCTCGTCAACGACGGGAAGGTCGTCTGGGAAGGCGGCAACATCCGGGGCGGCAACGGCACGCGCATCGTGAACAACGGACTCTGGCTCGACAGCATCACCGCCGACGCGCAGTTCAACCGCGCCTACGGCGGCGGCGATGGCGAGTGGGTGAACAACGGCACGTATCGAAAGACGACGAACACGATCACGACCTTCGCCCACACGCTGCGCAACCGGGGCGAGTTCGATGTCGACGCCGGAGTGTTGCGACTGGTCGGCGGCACGACGCACCAGACGGGGTCCCGGATCACGGTGGCGAGTGGTGCGCTGCTGGAGATCCATTCCAGCCACACATTCCAGACCGGCGTGACGCTGGACGGTCCCACCAAGCTGATCGGGACGGCGGTCGTCACCGGCGATCTCACCGCGTCGAACTTCGAGATCGCCGGCGGCGTGCTCGCAGGCGATCACACGTTGCACGGGAACTACCGCTGGAGCACCGGCAACCTGAACACAGCGGGACTCACAGTCATTGCGAGTGACGGCGTCTTCACGATCGCCACCGGCGATAACCACGATCTGGACCGTCGGGCGTTCGTGAACCGCGGTGAAGTGCGCTGGCAGGCGGGCGCGATCCGGGGAGGCAACGGCAGCAGGATCGAGAATGCGGGGCTCTGGCTGGACACCACCAGAGGCACGACGGAGATCAATCGTGCGTACGGCGGTGGCGGTGGGAATTTCCTGAACACGGGGAACTACCGCAAGACGGGCGATGGCCTCACCCGCATCTCCCAGCACGCCTTCGACAACCCCGGCGAACTCCACGTCGAGGCGGGGCGGATGGAACTGAACGGTGGCGTCGTCCAGATCCAGGGCAACCGGCTCACCGGCGGCACGTGGCATGCGGGGCCCAACGCCACGATCGCGGTTGCGGGCAATCCGCTCGTCACGGTGAATGAGGGGAACGTGTGGCTGCAGGGTGTCGGGTCCGTCTTCACGCCCATCGACGGCATCGCCGAGAACCGCGGCAGCTTCCGCATCTCCGGTGGCCGGCGGTTCACGACCCAGGGCGCGTTCACGAACACGGGCCATCTCACGGTGGGCGTCGGCAGCGCGCTCATCGTCCCGGGGCGCCTCACGCTCGGCGGATCGGTGGCCGGCAACGGGGCGATCGTGGCCGAGTCGACCCTCGTCCGCGGACGCCTGCGTCCGGGTGCGTCACCGGGCGAGCTGTCGATCGAAGGCGACGTTGAACTCGACGATGCCGCGAGCCTGGAGATCGAGATCGCCGGGCTGGTGCCGGGTGTCGATCACGACGTGCTCCGCGTGAGCGGCGTCGCGACCCTGGGCGGTGCGCTGGAGGTCAGTCTGCTGCAGTCGTTCGCGGGGCTGGAGACGTCGACGTTCACGTTCCTCACCGCCCAGTCCGTCATCGGCACCTTCGACGGCATCGCCGACGGCGACCGCGTCTTCACCGTGGACGGATCGGGCTCGTTCCTGGTGGACTACACGTCGGATGCGGTGCTGCTCACCAGCTTCCAGACGGCGCCGGTGCCGGAGCCGGAGACCTGGATGCTGCTGGGGGCAGGTCTCGCGCTGCTCGGGGCCGTGAAGCGACGCGTGGGGCGGGGTCGCTGAAGCCGCGGATCACGCGGCGGCGGTCGATCGCTGCAGGATGCGGTGCCAGATCGCCTGGACGTCGGCGCCGTCGATGCGGGCCTGCGCGCTGGTGGGGACCTTGAAGTCCGGGTGCCGCAGCGTCGGGCGCTGCGTGGCCGGGATGTCGGTGCAGGCCGTGGCCACGCCCGCCAGTGCCACGGTGAGGATCATCTGCTGTTCGACCATGGGGGTCTCCCTGAATCGGTGTCGAGACGGTCGCCGGGTGCGACACGGCGGATCGCGCTGCGTCACCCTCTGACCGGTCCGTAGGAGAACACCGCCACGTGACAGAAATTCGAGGCGCGGGGAAACGTCTTCAGGTCGCCCCGCTCCGGATCACCCGGTCCACGAACGCCAGCTTCTCCACCACCGGACGGGGCAGCACGAACGGATAGCTGTCGCCGTGCCCCAGGCTGCGGTTCATGCTGTTCACGAACTGGGCGAGGGGCAGCCAGCGGGTCTCCAGCCGCGTCGCGAAGTCGCCATCCGCCTCGGTGAACACCGTGCGCCGTGCAGGGCCGTCATCGCCGGTGCCGATCCCCATCGCGGCGCCCCAGTGCGCAGCCGTCTCCATCGCATCGACGATGTGCAGGTAGTGCGCCCAGGTCTCGGCCCAGTCCTCCCAGGGATGGCAGGACGCGTACGCCGACACGTGGCGCTCGGCCCAGTCGGCGGGCGCGCCCCAGCGGTAGTGCGCCGAGAGCGCGTCGTCGTACGGCCGCTGCTCGTCGCCGAACAGCGCGCGGAACGGCTGCAGCCAGTGCGTCGGGCCCACCAGGCGCGGCCAGTAGAAGTGACCGGCCTCGTGCCGGAAGTGGCCGAGCAGCGTGCGGTACGGCTCGCCCATGTGCGTGCGCTGGTGCTCGCGCGTGACGTCGTCGGCTTCCGAGATGTTCATCGTTACGAGGCCCGACGCGTGGCCCGTGATGACGCGGCCGAGCGCCGCACCGCCGGCGACGAAGTGGAAGGCGAGCCCGCTCACCGGCTCGTCCCGGCGCGACGGCACCGACAACCCCAGGGAGCGCAGCGACACGAGCAGCCGGCGCTTCGCGCCCTCGAGCCGATACCAGTACGTGCGATTGCGCGGGTCCGCGAGCGCGGGGATCACCTCGGTGTAGCGGCACGATTCGCACAGCGACTCGTGGTCGGTCGCCGGCACCATCCAGTTGCACACGGCCTCGGGGACGTAGTTCGCGCACGGGTGCCACGACGCATCGTCGGCGCCGTGCGTGTCGCCGAGCCCACGCCACGACGTCTCGGCAGCGGCATGCGCCTCGCCGAGCCGGTGCCAGCGACCGGTGGCATCGACCGAGAACGCCGCGAGCGTCTGCTCGGCGGGCACGAAGCCGAGCGGACTCCCGCAGGCGCCGCAGCGCACGTTTTCGAAAAAGACGACGCTGCCGCAGCAGGTGCAGCGGTAGGTGATCATGGACGGCGGCCGATGCGCATGGCGCCACCATGACGCGGAAGGCGCCCGATCACAAGCGCCGCGATGTTGTCGACCGATTCGCGGAGGGCTAGTGTCTCAACACGGAAGTATCGCGACGTCGGAACGCGCCGCGGGCCGCCATGCGGCGTTGCGAATCCTCGCCAGGTGTCCAACCTGGCTGTGGTTCGCGCCTTGCCTGACGCCCCGTGTCGCGCTCCGACGCGGGACCGACGCCGTGCGCAATCGACGGCCAGTCCGCTCCGCTATCGGTCGCTGCGACACCGACCAATGTTCGCGAACTTCCGTGTCGAGACACTAGGCCCCCGTTGCGTCGTCCGTCCCGATGGACGCTCCGGACGTTCCCCGAAGTTGTGAGTGCGCGCGCACCCCGCTGACATATCATCGGACCGGGGTCCAGGGCTGCCGGACCTTCACAAGAGTCGGGCCGGACACGGCACCGGCGTCTCGACGATGTCGAACGGAGGATCAACACCATGCTGTCACCGCGCTCCCTCGCGGCCGCCGCAGGCTCTGCCCTGCTCGCGGTCACCCTCGCCGCCACCGCGGCCGACCTCGGCAAGGCCGCCCCCGGGCAGGCTGGCTTCTCCGCCAGCCGCCTGTCCCGGATCGATGACGTCGTGAAGACGGCCATCGCCGACCGGCAGATCGCCGGTGCCGTCGTCGCCGTCGCTCGCAATAACAAGCTCGTGTACCTGAAGAGTTTCGGCAAGTCCGACGCCGAGTCCGGCCGTGCGATGACCGATGACACCATCTTCCGCATCGCCTCGATGACGAAGCCCATCACGAGCGTCGCGGTGATGATGCTGCAGGAGGAAGGGAAGCTGCTGATCAGCGACCCTCTCTCGAAGTACATTCCCGAGTTCAAGGACGCCAAGGTGCTCGTCGCGAAGGATCCGTCCGATCCGTCGAAGGGCTACGACACCGTGCCCGCGAAGCGCGCCGTCACGCTGCAGGACCTGCTCTCGCACACGTCGGGCATCAGCTATCGCTTCTGGGGCGGGCCGACCTCCGCGATGTATGAACAGGCCGGCGCCTCGGACGGCCTCGAGCCCACCGCCGGGACCATCGCCGAGGGCGCCAAGAAGATGGCCACCGTGCCGCTCGTGTCGCAACCCGGCGAGCGCTACGAGTACGGTCTCAACACCGACATCCTCGGGCGCGTGGTGGAGGTCGCCTCGGGCATGCCGCTCGACCGCTTCTTCGCGGAGCGCATCTTCCGTCCGCTCGGCATGAAGGACACGCAGTTCTACCTCGCCGACGGGCAGAAGGGTCGCCTCGCGAGCCTGCACATTCCCGACGGCAAGGGTGGCATCGTGAAGGCGGGCAACGACCCGATCCGCTGGGGCGCGCTGGCGTTCTCGGCGGGTGTGCCGACGTCGACCACGCGCACGTACTTCTCCGGCGGTGGTGGCCTGAGCAGCACCGCGCACGACTACCTGCGCTTCACGCAGATGCTGCTGAACGGCGGCGTGCTGGACGGTGCCCGGCTGCTCGGTCCGAAGTCGGTGGAACTGATGCGCACCAACGCCATCGGCAAGGTCAGCGTGTGGGACTCCTACGCGCCCGCCGCCATCGGCAATCTCGGCGACAAGTTCGGTCTCGGCTTCGGCATCAAGTCCGAGGCGGGGCAGAACGAGCTGGGGTCCGTGGGCGAGTACATGTGGGCGGGCATCTTCAACACGCGCTTCTGGATCGACCCGAAGGAGCGCCTCTCCATCGTCGTGCTGGCGCAGCAGATCCCGCGCGTGCCCGACGTCGAGGCCAAGGTGCACGCCGCGGTGTATCAGGCGATCCTGCACTGACATCGATCGACGCATGAGGTGAGGCGCGCGACGGCATCAGAGCGTCGCGCGCACGCCAAGCCAAGGTTTCCGAGGGGCTGCGCGCTATGATCGACGCATCGCACATCCCCTCGACGGTGACCCGCATGTCCAGCCCTCCCCCCGCCGCCATCGTCAACGTCCTCGGGACGCCGCTGCAGGACTGCAGTCACGATCCACTGACCGGGTACTTCCGCGACGGCTGCTGCCGCGCGAGCGCGCAGGACCTCGGCACCCACGTCGTCTGCGCACGCGTGACAGCGGAGTTCCTCGAGTTCAGTCGCGCGCAGGGCAACGATCTCGTCACGCCGCATCCCGAATGGGAGTTCCCCGGCCTGAAGCCCGGCGATCAGTGGTGCCTCTGCGTGCTGCGATGGAAGGAGGCCGCCGAGGCCGGCGTGGCACCGCCGGTGGTGCTCGAAGCCACGCACATCCGCGCGCTCGACTTCGTGAGCCTCGCCGATCTGAAGTACCACGCGTTCCGGGTGCGCACCGAGTAGCGACGTCCCCGCGCGGTGCCCGAGCGAGGCGCCGCCTCGTGCAACGTCGTGGTGCGAAGGTCGAGAAATCCCGCGTGTTGTTCTAGATTCGAGGGAGCCTCCTTCCCTCGCGAGCAACCCCATGAACGCACCGGATATGTCGCACACCCCGCCGAGCCGCGAGCAGCTCGTCTACTGGCTGCACGAGGCCGCCGAGATCGAGCACAACCTCATGTGCTGCTATCTCTACGCCGCGTTCAGCCTCAAGCGCGCGGATGCGCGCTGGACGCCGGCGCAGGCCGAGGCGGTCGCGCGCTGGCGGCGGATCATCCAGGGCGTCGCGCTCGAGGAGATGACGCACCTCTGCCTCGTCGGCAACCTGATGAATGCCCTCGGCGCGCAGGCGCATTTCAACCGGCCGGTGTTCCCGATCGGGTCGGGGCCGTATCCGGCCGACTTCGTGATCCGGCTCGCCCCGTTCTGCCAGGCCACGATCGAGCACTTCAAGTTCCTCGAGCGGCCCGTGGCCGCGGTGCTCGCCGATGCCCCCGCGTTCGAGCCGCAGCTACGTTATCGGCGGACGGTGCCGCCCGGGCGCCTGAGCCCCGGGGCGCGCGACTACGCCACGGTCGGCGAGCTGTACGCCACGCTGTCGGCGGCGCTCGACGCCTTCGCGGCGGCGCACGGCGAGGCGGCGCTCTTCGTCGGGAACGCGAAGCGGCAGGTGGACGCATCGCTGGCACCGCTGCCCGGGGTGACCGCCGTCACGGACCTCGCCTCGGCGCAGCGCGCGATCACGACAATCGTCACGCAGGGCGAGGGCGCGGGTGACGAGGAGGGCGATTCGCACTTCTGCCGGTTCAGCGTGCTGGGCGACGAACTGGCTGCGATGCTCGCCGCCGACCCCGCGTTCGAGCCCGCGTGGCCGGCCGCGACGAACCCCGTCATGAATGCACCGCTCGACGAGATCGATCGCGTCCACGTGAACCACGCCGTGAACGCGCGCTGGCTCGACATCGGCAATGCGCTCTACACCACGTCCCTGCGATGCCTGCTCCAGGGGTTCGACTCGGTCGACCGCAGCAGCAAGGCCGTGTGGCTCTCCGCGAGCTTCGCGCTCATGCGCGCGACGGTGCCGGTAGGGCAAGGCCTAGCCGCGCGGCCGGCCCGCGATGCCGGCGGAGCGCCCCACGCAGGCCTCACGTTCACGTCCCTGCGCACGTTAGCGACGTTGCCGTCGTGCAGTGCAGCCACCGTGGTCGCGGCGCGGCTCGGCGAACTGCGGCTCCGCGCCGAGGAGCTGCCGCTCGCACTCGTCGAGGGGGAGTCCGCGGCCACGTGGCAGGAGGTGATCGACGCCCTCGAGGCGCAGCGTAGTCGTCTCGCTGCGCTGGCCGGTGACAGCGCGTTGCCGGCGGTGCCGCCTCCCGTCGCTCCCGCAGTGCAGACGACTCAGCCGGCGCCGGCAGCCCCCGCGGAATCGGCGTCGCCCATCGAGGTGGCTCGCGGTCAGTCGGTCACCGTGCTGTTCGAAGGGCGCCGCTGCATCCACTCGCGCCACTGCGTGCTGGAGGCACCCACCGTCTTCAAGGCGAACACTCCCGGCGAATGGATCTTCCCCGACACGGCCTCGCTCGAGACCGTCGTCGAAGTGGCGCATCGATGCCCGTCGGGCGCCATCCGTTACGAACGCCACGACGGCGGCCCCGCGGAGAGCGCGCCGCCCGTGAACACGATCCGCATCCGCGAGAACGGACCCTACGCGGTCACCGCGCCGATCGTGTTGCGCGGCGTGGACGACGGATTCCGCGCCACGCTCTGCCGATGCGGACAGTCGGCGCGCAAGCCGTGGTGTGATGGGTCCCACGCAGCTGCCGGATTCACCGCGAGCGGAGAACCGCCCACGGGGAACGCCGATCCGCTGGCCTCCCGCGATGGCCCGCTTGCCGTCACGCCGCTCCTGAACGGACCTTTGCATGTGGTCGGCAATCTCGAGATCTGCGCCGGGACGGGCCGCACCGTGGCGCGCGTCACGGAGGCGCGGTTATGCCGCTGCGGTCAGTCGCGGTCGAAGCCGTTCTGCGATCTGTCGCACATCGCCGCCGGCTTCGAGGCGGACGGCGACTGAGCCATCCCCGCGCCACGGCCCGTTTCGCTCAGGCCGGCGGGCCCGTGTCGGCGATGACGAACACCTTCTTCATGGGCTTGCGAATGTCCCACATCGTGGGCGTGCCCTTGCTCCACGAGCAGATGTCGCCGGCACCATAGACGTGCTTTGTGCCGTCGGTGAGATCCTCGATCTCCACCTCGCCCTCCAGCACCACGAACGTCTCGTCACCGTCGTCGGACGAGAAGAAGGTCTTCCCGAGTCGGTCGCAGCGCCACAGGCCCACGCTGTACGTGTTGCCCGCCGATCCGAGTTCGCGCATCACGACCATCTCGCCGAACTCGACGGTCTCGCCGTCCTTCTCGTAGCGTAGCGGCACCCAGTCGTCGAAGAAGCGCTGTGCGGCTTCCATGTTCATTGCATGTCCTCCCGGGAGTGTGCTCGACGGCGCGCGCGGACCGCGGTGCCGCGCCCGCTGCCGCAATGTCCGCACCACGCGGGCGGCACGCCGTCTTCGCCCTGGGATGGCTCGCGGGCGTCGCGGCGATGTGCACGATCCGAGTGCCCGGCGGCCGAACGCGCCCGGCGCAGGTGCGTGCGCGCGGCCGCGCTGTCATGCCGTCGTCAAAGGGCTGTCACGACAGGCAGCTCCGGGAAGTGCGCCACGAGGTGCCCCGTCTTCACGTAGATGAGCGCGCCCTCGGCGCCGGTGAAGGGGGCGTGCCTGCTGCCGGGCGCATTGCGCAGCCATGTCCCCGCCGGATACTCGCCGGCTTCGTCGCGGAACACGCCTTCGAGCACGAGGATCTCCTCGCCGCCCGGATGCATGTGGAGATCGAACACGGTGTCGGGTGCCCATCGCACGAGCGCTGTCCCGATCCCTTCGTGTTCATGCAGCGGCAGGACCGACAGCCCGGGGACGAGCCCGCGACGCCACGGTGCCGTGCGCGTATCGATGATCACCGGCGTGTCGTCGCCCTCGGCGAACTGCCAGAGCTTCACGAAGATCGTGCAGCCGTCGCGCGAGAACGGTGTGTGCGCCGTGCCGATCGGATTGCGGACATAGGTGCCCGCAGGATAGTCGCCGTGCTCGTCCGAGAACGTGCCGTCGAGGACGAGGTACTCCTCGCCGCCGCCGTGCACGTGGCGCGAGAACGAGGTGCCCGCGGCGTAGCGCACGATGCTGGTCGCGCGTGCGACCTCGTCGCCGATGCGGTCCAGAGGATGGCGCAGTACGCCGGCCATCGGGGACGGCAGCCAGCTGTCGGCGTCGGGTGCGGGGACCACTTCGCGGCGCGTGAAGTCGGCGCGGATGAGAGGCATGGCAAGGACTCCGGAGAGGCGTGATGCGAGGGTACTCCAGCGGGGCGATGTTGCCCCGCGGGGGGCGATTGATCCACCAGCCCGATGCAGACCGTGACGATGCCGGGGTGTACCCTCTCGCCAACCGGTTGCCAGAGACCCCCGTGAACAGAAAATCGAGCGGACGCGCGGTGCCCACGACAAACGCAGCGTCGTCCGGCATCGACGGACCCCACGCGCCATTGGCCCCGCCGGTCGTCGCAGTGGGCGCTTCGGCGGGTGGCCTCGAGGCGATGCAGCAGTTCCTGCGCAACATGCCCGCCGACAGCGGTGCGGCGTTCGTCGTCGTGTCCCATCTCGATCCCGATCACGCGAGCCTCCTCTCGGAGATCCTCCAGCGCGCGACCGAGATGCCGGTGACGGACGCCACGGACGGGCTCGCCATCGATGCCGATCGCGTCTACGTGATGCCGCCCGACCGCGAGATGACGCTTTCCGGTGGCGTGCTGCGACTCGCGAAGCCGGACGTGCCGCGCGGTCAGCGCCTGCCGATCGACGTCTTCTTCCGGTCCGTCGCCGAGGACTGTGCCGAGCGCGGGATCGGTGTGGTGCTCTCCGGGACGGGCACGGATGGGACGCTGGGGCTGCAGGCGATCATCGCGGCGGGTGGCGCCGGCCTGGTGCAGGACCCGGCGACGGCCAGGTTCGACGGGATGCCCGGGAGCGCGCTCGCGGCCAACCCTGGTGTGCAGGCGTTGTCGGCGGAGCGCCTTGCCGAGGTACTGCTGACCAGGCTCCGCGCGTTGACCGGCGCCTCCGCAGGCGTGCTGGTCGACCCGGAGCAGGCGGCCGGGTTGCGGCGGGTCCTGGGGGCGCTGCGCCATCGGACAGGCCATGACTTCTCGCAGTACAAGAAGACCACGATCGGGCGCCGCGTCGCTCGACGCATGGCCGAGCACGGCATCGCGGACACCGCGGCCTATGCCCGCTTCCTGGACGAGCAAGGGGCCGAGGCGCAGGTGTTGCTGGACGAGTTGCTGATCAACGTGACGAGCTTCTTCCGCGACCCGGCGGCCTTCGACGTCCTGAAGCGCGACATCCTGCCGCCGATGCTGGCCGAGCTGCCCGACGACGCCGTGTTCCGGGTGTGGGTCGCCGGGTGTTCCACCGGCGAGGAGGCCTACTCGCTCGCCATCGTGCTGCACGAGCTGATCGAGGAGAGGCACCGACCCCTCGATGTCCAGATCTTCGCGACCGACATCGACGAGAGCGCCATTGCCACCGCGCGGGCTGCCGTGTACCCGAAGTCGATCGCCGCGGATGTCGGGCCCGAGCGGCTGCGCCGCTTCTTCTTCGAGGACGGGGACGCCTACCGGGTCGCGAAGGGCATCCGCGAGATGGTGGTGTTCGCCGTGCAGAACATGGTGCGCGACCCGGCCTTCACGCGGCTCGATCTGCTGAGTTGCCGGAACGTGCTCATCTACCTGGAAGCCCCGCTCCAGGACCGCCTCGCGGCCACCTTCCACTACGCGTTGAAGCCGAGTGGGGTCCTGTTCCTGTCACCGTCCGAGAGCGTCGGCGGCGACGGCGAGCTGTTCCGGTCCGTCGACCGCCGGTGGAAGATGTACCGCCCGGTGCCGCGGCTGGTATCCGTGGGCACCGCGGCCCGGAGTGCGCCGTTGCCCCTGAACCTGTCGATTCCCGACACGCCGATCGAGCGGAGCGAGAAGGGTCCCGCGGTCAACCATGCCGAGCTGACCCGCCGCGCACTGCTGCATTCGTTCGCGCCCCCGTCGGTGCTGACGGACGCCACCGGCAACATCCTGTTCGTGCACGGGGACACCGGCCATTGCCTGCGCCCCGCGCCGGGCCAGGCCACCTTCAACGTGATCGAGATGGCGCGCGAGGAGCTCCAGGCGGCCCTGCGCATGGCGTTCTCCCGCAGCGCCACGGAAGGCGAAGCGGTGCGCGTCGTCGATGTGTCGGTCGACACGTCGGGCGGTCCGACGACGGTGCAGCTCAGCGTCCGCCGGATCCCCGCAAGCGGTGGTCAGCTGCTGACGCTGGTGAGCTTTGCGGAGGCGGCCGGCCCGCCATCGCGCCGACGGCGGCGGACCGGGAGCAAGGGCACCGACGCGGAACGTATCGAGAGCCTGGAGCGGCGGATTGCCTACACGGCGGAGAACCTGCAGGCGACGATCGAGGAGAAGCAGGCCGCCATCGAGGAACTCCAGTCGACCAACGAGGAGATGCAGTCCACGAACGAGGAGATGCAGTCGACCAACGAGGAGCTCGAGACGTCCAAGGAGGAACTGCAGTCCCTCAACGAGGAGATGGCCACCGTCAACGCCGAACTGGAGGCGAAGATCGAGGACCTCGTGGACATCCAGAACGACCTGAAGAACCTCATGGACAACGTGACCGTCGGCACGATCTTCCTCGATCGCCATCTGGCCATCCGCCGGTTCACGCGCGAGTCAGAGCGGATCTATCGCCTCGTCCCGTCGGATGTCGGGCGTCCGCTCGGCGACTTCCACGCCGACATCGACGAGGACCTCCTGGACGACGCCCGTTCCGTCCTCGCCACGCTCGTGCCCCGGGCGCGGGATGTCCGCACACGCGCAGGCGACTGGTTCCTTGCCAGGATCCAGCCGTACCGGACGCTCGAGAACGTGATCGACGGCGTGGTCCTCACGTTCACCGACATCAGCGACCGTGTCCAGGCGGAAGCCGCGCTGCGGGAGTCCGGCGCGCTGGCCGAAGCGATCGTGAACACGGTCCGGGAACCGCTGGTCGTGCTGGATGCCGCCCTGGTGGTGGTCTCGGCGAGCCCGGCATTCGCGCGCCTGGCCGGCGAGCGCCGGGAAGCGCTGGTCGGTCGGCCGCTCTTCCTGCTGGCCGGCGGCGCATGGGATCACCCGGCCCTGCGGCGCGCGCTGAAGGACATCCTGCCTAAGGAGCAGACCTTCCAAAGCCTGGAGATTCCCTATCCGGGCGAGGCGGGTCGCGAGGGGTCTCTGGTCCTGAACGGCAGGCGGCTCGAGAACGGCGCCTCCGGAGGACCATTGATCCTGCTGGCGGTGGAACACCGTTCGGCCGCTGACGGCGATGCGGTGCCTTCCTGACCCGCTGCCGGTGGGCCGGCCTGGTTCGGCACGACAACCATGTTTGTTGTGCTGGATCACTACAGTCGTGCGAACGGGTGTCGACAATGCTTCCCATGTGCGGGGTCCCCGGGGCATCCAATGCCCGGAGGGGATTCCTTTGAGGGACCCTCGGCGATATCGTCCTTCCGCGCATCCATAGCCCGGATCTTCGGCCCGGGCCAGCAGCGACAGACAAGCTCCGCATTCCTCCAGGAGGCGCTCCATGAGTACGCAATCGAGCCCCGAGTCGGTCAAGCAGATGCTGCGGTTCGCGGCCGAGGCGAGGCTCGCCGCATCGACCGCCCTGCCGATTGCCGTCGACGACCTGACCCACGAGCTCCACGTGCATCAGGTCGAGCTGGAGATGCAGAACGAGGACCTCCGCGCCACACGCGCCATGGCCGAGGCCGCCCGGGACCGCTATCGGGATCTCTTCGAATCCGCGCCGGTCGGGTACCTCACGCTGAGGCAGTCCGGTCGTATCGACGAGGTCAATCATGCGGGTGCGCACCTGCTGCAGGCTGACAACATCCAACTGCGGCTCGGCTACTTCGAGCAGTTCGTGGCGCCGGAGTACCTCCACCTTTGGCAGCGCCTGTTTGCGAAGTGCCTCGGAACGGGAGCCTCGGAACACTGCGAACTGGGGATGCTGCGGTCCGACGGCACGCGCTGGCATGCCCGCCTCCAGTGTCAACCGACGGCCGGGGAGGACGCGTGCCGCGTGACGCTGACCGACATCACCGACCTCGAGAACGCGCGGGTCGCATTGCAGCAGTCGCGCGACGAGCTGGAAGCCCGCGTCCAGGCTGCGACGCGGGAGGCGGTCGCCCTGCGGGAGGCTGCCGACGCCGCCAACCGGGCGAAGTCCGAGTTCCTCGCGAACATGTCGCACGAACTGCGCACGCCGCTGCACGCGATCATCTCCTTCGCCGGCATCGGGACGGGGAAGGTGGCGCGCCTTGCTGCCAAGGATCGGGCGGTGGGGTCGTACTTCGAGCGCATCTCGACCAGCGGCAAGCGTCTACTCCTGCTCCTCAACGATCTTCTCGACATGGCGAAGATCGAGGCAGGCCACATCCAGTACGAGATGGCGTCGTGCGACCTGGCGGCCATCGCGAAAGGTGTCCTCGTCGAGATCGAGGTGCTTGCGAAGGCGCGCGGCGTCGAGGTGTCGTTCGATGTGACCACCCCGGACTCCGCGGGCAGGTGCGATGCCTTGCGCATCGGCCAGGTCATCGAGAACCTGCTCTCGAACGCGGTCAAGTTCACGCCGTCCGGGAAGCGCATCGCGGTGACGCTCTCGGACGCCGACATGCCCGACGACACGGCTGACACCGGGGGCACCCGGCGACCGGCACTTCGATTGTCCGTCGCCGACGAAGGCATCGGCATCCCGGAGGGCGAGCTCGACGCCGTCTTCGACAAGTTCTTCCAGAGCAGCAAGACGCGCAGTGGCTGCGGCGGCACCGGGCTCGGGCTCGCGATCTCGCGCGAGATCGTCGTCGCGCATGGCGGCACGCTGACGGGAGGCAACAACGCCTCCGGCGGCGCCACGTTCGTCATGGACCTCCCGCGGCGGCCTGCCGCGACCTGACGCCGGTCCGCAGCACCCCTGCCCCGGTGCGATGCCCTGCGGGTGGTACCGAGCGCGTTGCCACCAACAAAAAGGGCGAGCCGACCGGCTCGCCCCGCGACATCAAGTCCCGCTGAAACTCAGGCCACGAGCTTCCGCCGTGCCGCGAACCCGACGAGCCCCAGCCCGCCCAGCATCAGCGCGTAGGTCTCGGGCTCCGGTACCGGCGCCAGGAAGCCACGGATCTCGCCGCTACTCACGAAAGAGGTGTGGATGTTGAGGTAGGCCTTGCCGGTGGCGATGCCCGTGATGAGGGCGCTGAAGGCTGTCCCCGTGTTGTTGCCATTAGCGGTGAGGAAGCCACTGCCGTAGCTCGACGCGAGATTCATGTCGAAGGTCTGGTCGTAGGTCCCGAACTTCACGCCGCTGGGAAAGCCGGGGAACGTGGGCAGCGGCGAGGCGACACCGGAGCCACCCGTCTCGGCCACCGCCGTGCAGCAGTGGATGTGCGCGTTGGTCACGTTGCCCACGAGGTCGGCGAAGGTGACCTGCACGCGCATCGTGTTCTCGTGGTCGTCGATGGTGACCGTGGCCGTTCCGGTGCCGGTGCTGACCACCGGGTTCGGAAACTCGATCGCACCCGACAACGTGGTCTGGTAGACGGCGATGTGGGCGGCGGCGGGGAAGGCGGCGGACATCGCAAGCGCCATCGCGGCAAGGGAAAGTCGGCGGATCATGGGGTGGCTCCTGGTATGGGTATCGGTCGTCGGGGAGAGGGATGCATCGCCCGCCGGGTCGAGGCTGGCTTCTGCATCCGCGCGTCTATACCGTGCCCGATGATGCCGGTTCAACTTCCGATGGAATTCGCATCCCCATGGCATCTCGCGTGATCCGATCGGACCGCGGCGCCCGAACCACCCAGCCTCACCCCGCCTTCGCCACCTGCACGAGACAGTCGTAGAACGTCGCGCCCCGGCCCATGTCGGTGAGCGCCTGCGACGTCACCTCGTTGGCATTGCGGCCGTCGGGCGAGAGCTTCTTCCACCAGATCGACTGCGCGACGACGACACCCGGCCGGGCGTTCGCGGTGACCCGCGCCTTCAGCATCAGCGTGCCGCGCTGGTTGAAGACCTTCACCATCTCGCCCGCCGCGATGCCGCGCGCCGCGGCGTCGTCGGGGTGGATGTCGAGTTTCGGCTCGCGGTCGAGCGCCAGCGCGAACGGCAGGTTCGCGAACGTCGTGTTCAGGAAATGCCGCGCGGGCGGCGAGATCATCGCGAGCGGGTAGTCCCCGGCGAGCGCGGGATTCGACACCGGGTTCTCGATGGGCGGCGTGTACGTGGGCAGCGGATCGAAGCCGAGCTTCTTCGCCGTCTCGCTGTAGAACTCGCACTTGCCCGACGGCGTGGGGAATCCGCCGTTCGCGAAGGGCGCCCAGTTCTCCGGCACGTTCAGGCGCTGCCAGCCTTTCTCCTTCAGGGTGTCCCAGTCGATGCCCGCCATGTTCGGATGCGACTTGCCGAGCGCCTGGCGCGCGACCGTCTCGTCGCTGTCGTCGAAGCACGGGTCGTCGAACCCCATGCGCTTCGCGAGCAGGCGGAAGACCTCGGCGTTGGGCTTCGACTCACCCACCGGCGCGATCGCCGGCGAATTCGCGAGCACGTACAGATGGCCGTAGCTCTTGTGGACGTCGAACTGCTCCAGCTGCGTCGTCGCGGGGAGCACGATGTCGGCGTAGTCGCACGAGTCCGTGAGGAAGATGTCGTGGACGACGGTGAAGAGATCCTCCCGCGCGAACCCGCGCGCCACCTTTGCGGAATCCGGCGCCACCGCCACCGGGTTGGAGTTGTAGACGTACACCGCGCGGATCGGCGGGTCGGCGTCCAGCAGCGCATCGCCCACCGCGCACATGTTCACCTTGCGCGGGTTGCCGCGGATGAGGTCGGGCCGCTCGAGCGCGTCGTGGTCCATGCCGTAGAAACCGGACGTCCCGAGCAGGATCCCGCCCGAGCGGTCGCGCCACGCGCCCACGAGTGCGGGCAAGCAGGCCACCGTCCGCACCGCCATCCCGCCGCCGTAGTGACGCTGCATGCCGTAGTTGATGCGGATCGCCGCGGGCTTCGTCGTCGCGTACTCGCGGGCGAAGGCGGTGATCACGTCGGCGTCGACCCCGCAGATCGCCGCCGCGCGCTCGGGCGGCCATTCCGCGACGCGGCCCTGCAGGCCGTCGAAGCCCAGCGTGTGCTGCGCGACGTAGTCGGCGTCGTACAGCTTCTCGCCGATGATCACGTGCATCACCGCGAGCGCGAACGCCGCGTCCGTGCCCGGCATCACGGGGATCCACTGATGGCACTTCTCCGCCGTCTGGTTCCGCCACGGGTCGATGCAGACGAGCTTCGCGCCGCGCCGCTTGGCCTCCTGGCAGCGCGACCAGAAGTGCAGGTTCGACACCACCGGGTTCGCACCCCAGATCACGATGAGCTTGGCGTCTTCCACCTGCTCGGGGTCCATGCCGACCGACCCGCCGAGCGTGAGCGCGATGCCCGCGCTGCCGGCTGACGAGCAGATGGTGCGTTCGAGCAGCGAGGCGCCGAGGCGGTGGAAGAAGCGGCGGTCCATCGACGCGTAGCTCACCAGGCCCATCGTGCCCGCGTAGCTGTACGGGAGGATGCCCTGCGGGTCGTCGGCCGCGATCGCGCCGAACTTCGCGGCGATGGTGTCGAGCGCGTCGTCCCAGGAAATGCGCTCCCACGTCCCCTGGCCCGGCCCCTTGGGCCCCACGCGGCGCAGGGGCGTCATCACGCGGTCGGGCGAGTAGGTGCGGTCGAGGTACTTCGCCACCTTCGTGCAGAGCGTGTTGTCCGTGAACGGCATGTCACCACCGCGTACGGCCACCGCCACGCCGTTCTCGACGTCGATCTCCATCGCGCAGGTGTCGGGGCAGTCGTGCGGACAGACGGCCTTCACGGTCGTGCGGGCCGCGGGTTGGGTCAGCGGGCGGAGATCATCGGTACCCATGGCGGGCTCCTGGTCGGGCGGCAACGGAAGCCCCGAGTATCGGCGCGCGGCCCGGGGCTGTCGACGGCGGCACCGCTGCGGTGCCGCGTGTCGCGTCCCGGTGACCGGTCTGTAGTCCGGCGACCCAGAACAGGAGCGCGCGATGAACGGCCCCGCCCTCGCCGACACCCCCCAAACGCGTCGCGCACGCTACCGTTCCGGCGAGAACGGCTTGGACTCCGCGTTCCCCGACGTGCCCATCCACCAGTTCCTCGCGGAGCGCGACCGCGCGTTCGACCCTGTAGCGCCCACGGACCTGATCGCGCTCGACGTGTCGGAGGTGCTCGACTGCGACTACGAGGCGACGACCCCCACGCTGCTGTGCCGCCATGTCCGGCTGCGCGCAGGCGAGCCGCTCGCCACCGAGTTCGTGGCGTCGGGCGAGATCTTCCACGTGATGCAGGGCGAAGGCGAAAGCCGCAACGGCGCCGACACCGTGCAGTGGCGCGCGGGCGACGTGTTCTGCTTCCCTGGCGGCAGCCGCAGCGTGCACCGCGCGGACGGCGGCACGGCCATCCTCTTCAGCGTGACGAACGAACCACTGCTCGCCTTCGAAAACCTGCGCGCGCCACTGCCCGGCCATGCGCGCATCGCGACGACCCACTGGACCGCCGAAGAGATCGACCGCCGCTTCCAGGCCGTGTGGGCCCGCCCGATCACGGAGAAGACGACGGGCGCATCCGTGCAGTTCACGAGCGCAGAACTCGCGCCGAGCTACCACACGATCCTGTCGATCAACTGTACTTCGCTCCGGGGTCAGACCCACGCGACCTCCTCCACCTGCCCGGCGTCGTCGAGCTGCACGCGTTCGTCATAAAGCGTCGGCCGGGTGATGGTGCGGCACAGTTGCTCCAGCCGCTTGCGGTCGTGGGCTGCTACCCGCACCGCAGCATGCAGACTGAACCCGGCGATGTCGGCGCACAGGGGCTGGCTCACCGGGGCCTCGCGCGGCATCGCGCCCCTGAGGGTCAGCATCTTCCGCCCGGCGGGGGGGGCCGAAGGCGACGCGATACGTGACAGCCGCCGCCTGCAGCGGCCTCAGCGTGCGGCTCGTCGCCGTCGGGATCCCGGCTCGGCCATGTAGGTCTGGCCCAAGTCCTCGACCAGCACGCTCCGGCGCGTGAGCATCTGCATCAACTGGGCGATGCTGGTCTGCAGCGGCGCGTGCAACTCATCGTCGGTGGGCACGCTCGCCTCGGCGAAGGCAGGCACCTCATCGGCAATGCACCGGTACACGCCGTCGAGCACCAGGCAGTGCAGGTGGATGTTGAAGTTGGCGGCCGACCCAAAGCGCTGGATCAGCGCGACGGCGCCGCCGTGGCCATCGTCGGCCTCGAGGCCGGCGGCGTCCCGCAGATGGCGGGTGACCAAGCGCTGCACCATCTGGAGCACCGGCGTGACCAGCTCGGGTTGCGCGGCCAGCAGCACGCGCAGCGGGATCGGTAGCGACAGCACCCGTTACCTCACCGGCGCGTGCGGGATGACGTGATCCACCAGGTGCGCCGCCGTCTGCGACATGCGCCTGGCGCCGCACGAGGGGCATAACCCGCGGCGCGTGCGGCTGAAGGCCAGCCGCTTGTCGTGGCCGCATTCGCCGCAGCGCAGCCTCAGGAAGCCGTGCGCCAGGATGCCGCACTCGAGGAAGGCGTCGAATTCATCCTTGATGAACCGCGGCAACTCGGCGCCGGTGCTGGCCATATGAACAGTATCTCGCTTGGCGCTTGGTACTCAGTGCCTTCCATCGCTGTTGGGCGTTCAGCACCACGGTGGGGCGCGCAGCGGGGAGCCGCTCATTTCGCGAAGCAAAGTGACACGGACACCAAGCGAATCAGGTGCAGCCTCGGTCGGGGTACCAACGCCGCCAGCCGCTGCATGAACTCCAGCGGCGACATCACCAGGCGGGTGGTGCCATCGCGCCAAGGGGTCTTCAGCCTCAGCACGACTTGCCCGGCGGCGTTGGTTGGTACGCGTTCGTTGGCCAAAGCTGGGCGGGTGATGTAGCGGCAGAGTCGTTCCACCGCGTCGCGGTCGTCAGCCCCGCAGCGCACTGCAGCCTGGAGGCTGAACCCGTCAATGTCAGCGCACTGCGTCTGCTTGAAGTCCGTCTCCCCGCCCCTTACTCAGACCGCAGATCGTCCTGAGCTGAAATCGCGATCGGCAACAGACTGTCTTGCGGCCGGAGCTGTCGATCCCGGGCGCTGGACAAGTCCCGTTTTCGGCGTCTTCCCAGCGCCGGCTCGGGGCAGGCGGGCGACGTTTTGCGCGCGGTCGGGGCCACGGCGGTCGACCCTTCCGTCCCGAGCGGATTCGCCACTGGATTCGCTCGCGTCCGCAACCCGGAACAACGCGACCGCGTCGGACAGCACCACCGCCTGCTCGGCCAGACTCTCGGCGGCCGCCGTCGCCTGCTCGACCAGCGTCGCATTGTGCTGGGTCATTTCGTCCATCTGGGTGATGGTCTGGTTGACCTGCTCGATGCCGGAACTCTGCTCCACGGAGGCGGCTGTGATCTCGGCCATGATGTCCGTGACGCGCTTGACGGAGACAACGATCTCTTCCATGGTCCGGCCCGCCGAATCCACAAGGCGCGATCCCGACTCCACCTTGCTCACCGAGTCGGAGATCAGCTCCTTGATCTCCTTGGCCGCCGCAGCCGACCTCTGGGCAAGGTTGCGCACCTCGGTTGCGACGACCGCGAAGCCCCGTCCCTGCTCGCCCGCTCGGGCTGCCTCCACCGCCGCATTCAGGGCCAGGATGTTCGTCTGGAACGCAATCCCGTCGATGACCGAAATGATGTCGGCGATCTTCTTGCTGCTTTCGCTGATGCCGCTCATTGTGTGAACCACTTCCCGCACAACGGACCCGCCGCGCTGGGCGACTTCCGAGGCACCGACGACCAGTTCATTGGCCTGTTTCGCGTTCTCCGCATTCTGCTTCACGGTCGATGTCAGCTGCTCCATCGAGCTTGCGGTCTCCTCGAGACTGGCCACCTGCTCCTCGGTCCGACCGGACAGGTCCTTGTTGCCCGTGGCAATCTCCGTGGATGCCATGTTGATCGATTCGACCGCTTCACGGATCTGCCCGATGACTTCGCGCAACCGGGCGGACGTGGCGTTGGAATCCTCCTGGAGGCTCGCAAACTGCCCCTCGAATTCACCGGTCACCCGCTGCGTCAGGTCTCCATCAGCGAGCGCCCGCGAGACGCGGCCCACCTCCGTGACGCCACGGTCTGTCGCCTGGAGAATCCGGTTGAGGCCCTCGGCGACCTGCAGGAAGAACCCGTTCTTGCCGTCCGTGGATACCCGCGCCTGGAGATCACCCCGGCCCGCCGAATCGATGATCCGGGCGATTTCGCGCTCCGTCGCCACCTCGGCAGTCCGGTCCGCCCACTGTACGGTCGTGCCCATCACCTGTCCCCCGGCGTCGACGATGGGCGTCGAATCGATGGTGAAGTGACGCGTTCCGACGTGAACCTCGGCACGCCCCACGGCCCGGGCGCCCGTGCGCTCAAAGGAAGTCAGGTTGCTTCCGATCAGAGAGCCGGCGGAGAAGTCCGGCAACTCGGCGCGCAGGTCGTGCTCCGCCTGGGCCATGAGGTCCGTCATCGACTGGTTCGCATAGAACACCGTGCCCCTCTCGTCGGCGATCATCGCGCTGGTCGAGGCCGCATCGAGAGACCGGCGGATGCGGAGGTTCTCCGCCGCCTCGGCGGCGGCGCGCCGCAAGGCCGTCAGCATGACGGCCATCCGGGCCATCACGCTGGTCTCGTCACCGGGCTGAACCGGCACCTCGCGATCCAGGCGGCCAGCCGCCACGTTCTCCGCAACTTCGCGAACGGTCGACGGATCGGCACCGAGCCGCGCCCCGATCCAGAGTCGTGCATACCACAACGAGCCGAGGCCAGCGACCGCGACAAGCCCCGCGCAGACAAGCACCACCGCGTACCAGAAATTCTTGACGTCCAGCGCGGCGACCACCGAAGCCTCCGTGCGTTGATCGAGCAGCGTGAAGAACTCGTCCACGGGCTTCATGATCTTCGCCTTGAAACGATGGTAGTCGGCATCGTGCATCATGGCCCTCGCCTTGGCGAAATCGGGCTCCCCCTTCTTCGTGAAGCCGCCCTTCCCGTCGTCGTAAAGACCCTTGACCATGTTCATGGCAACAGTCTCGGTCTTCACCAGGTCGTCGGAGTTGCCCGCGGCCTCCTTGAGTTTCGCGAACTCCGCCTCGGTGAAACCGGCGTTCTTCATCATTTCGAGAAGCGGCACGCTCGTGGTCTCCCCCTGATGGCTGCCGCCGCTCGGTTCGGTTCCGACGGCCCGGAAGTCCCAGTAGATCTTCTCGTAACCCGCAGGTCGCGGACGCTTTCCATTTCGAATGTCGAGAATCTCGAAGTACTGCTTTTCCCAGAGCGGGTCTCCGGATACGACATAGGTACGAGCCAGCCTCGTCAGATCGTCCGAACTCTGACGGAGCTCGTCAGCGAGCAGAACCGACCGGTAACGCGTGGTGTAGGCCTCGGAAAGATCCTTGTTGGCCTGGCCCACCTTGTACAACGAGAACCAGAGCACCGCGACCGACGCCAGGACACATAGCAGGGCCGTGCCGAACAACTGTTTCATGGACTTCATTTTTCAGATTCCTTTCGAGTGTGCCGGCACCGTCTCGCCAGCCACGATCTAGTCATTTGGGGTTTCCCAGCAGCCGGAGGCAGGTGCCTGAGCCCGGGTGCTGCCCTCCCCCCGTGAAGGGAGAACCGATCACGCAGCGGCCGCCTCATCGACAAGAGCCATGTCCGCCGACAGGACCAGGCGCTCGATATCGATGAGGATCAGCATGCGGTCCCCGACGGAACCCATGCCCGTCAGGTAGCGAGTGTCCAGAATCGACGAGAACTCGGGCGGTGCCATGATCTGGCTCGCGTCCAGCGTGAGAACATCCGAGACGCTGTCCACCACGACACCGACGACCCGATCACCGACATTGAGTACGATGACCACGGTGAACTGGTTGTACTGCACGTTCCCCAGTCTGAACTTGATCCTCAGGTCCAGTATCGGGACGATCACTCCCCGCAGATTGATGACGCCCTTGATGAAATCCGGTGCATTCGCGATGCGTGTCACCGCGTCGTAACCGCGGATTTCCTGGACCTTCAGAATTTCCATTCCGTACTCTTCGGTACCAATCCGAAAAGTCAGGAACTCCCCTGCAGACTGCTGCGCTTCCGACGTTGGCGGACCTTGCGTCCGCGCCATGGACTGTGTGCTCATCCGAGCATCCTTAGTGAGAGAAACACCAATTTTCGTTATCCCGCCCTTTCCGCTGGCTTGCGACCCTGGCGGCAGCCTGACCGAGGAGCGGAAGGGGATTTCCCGGCACGAGGATTGGCGACGCCGCACCAAATCAGAACGCCTGACCCGGCCCGATGACGAGAACGCCCCATACCAAGGCGCAAATTCGACAAGGAGTCAGGTTTCTTTAGCATTTGTGCACCAAAAAATTACGCTTTCACCACGAGACGCGCCGTTATTGGGCGATCAACCGGGGAAAGCCCTCCGTTGGGGCGCAGACAGGCACTGCGAGAAAGAGGCGAAACCACGGGTTCGCGAAAGCCGGGAAAAGCACTGAAATTGAGCACAGGTCAGTGCTTTCCGAGATTGAACGGACCGGAACTCGTGGGGTTTTCGCCACGAACCCGCCGGCCACCCGAGTCGCGCCCCGTCCGCTCACCCGTGTGCTCACCGAGGTGGTGATCACTGGGTCGCTGCCGGCTGCCGCGTGCCAAGGGGTCAGGTCTCCCTTCTTGCTGGAGGCCAGACCTTCCGGGGTCGGACCCACGCAATCTCGACGCCCCGAGCGAACCGATACCACCTGCCTGATCATGTCTGGCATCTGACCCACCGGTGCCACGAGAGAGAGTTCCCTCTCGAGCAGGATGTTGCGCGGGTCCGACCCCGAAGTGCCGACACCCGGGATCACGAGACCGATGACCTGACCCCGGCGCTTTGCGGGGCATCGACGGTCGTTCCGGGGTCGGACCCACGCAATCATCGTTCCGGGGTCGGACCCACGCAATCACCCCGGCGTTCCGGGGTCGGACCCACGCAATCACCTGATCTCTCGGCAGAATGTTCGGCAAAGGCCCTATTTCTCTCGCCTTAAAGCCACGTTTCGGATGCCAGAATGAACCGTCGAGCATGGAGGCTCGACGGGATGCCCCGAGCGAATCGCTACCACCTGTCTGGTCACGTCTGGCACCTGACTCACCGGTGCCACCAAAGGGAGTTCCTTCTGAAGGAGCCTCTGCATAGCCTGCGCGGATCGCGTTGCTGTCGGAATCGATCGGTGGCAAGGCGCGAGGTGCAGTCGATATCGGGATATCGACAAGCCGAGTAACACCGCCAGCGGTCGATTCCGGCGCAACCCTTCGGGACGGGGCCTTCCGGGCGGCTGACATTGTCGGCACAGTCCTTGTGTGCAATGAGCACACGGCGGCCTGGTCCGTCGCGTCATCCGCCCGGAAGACCTCCGTCGCGACCGCGCAGGCTATGTAGAGGCTCCTTGAGTTCGCGCGTGATCGGGACCGCTACCGCTACTGGTTGTACCAGGCAACGAAGCGCTTCGGGCTGTGCGTGCTCGACTTCGCCATCACGAGCAATCACGTGCACCTGCTGGTGAAAGACACGGCCCCGAACGTCATCGCGCAGAGCCTCCAACTCGTCGCCGGGAGGACAGCCCAGGAGTACAACCAGCGCAAGGGGAGGAAGGGCGCGTACTGGGAAGACCGGTACCACGCCACGGCAGTCCAGCCAGACGGTCACCTCCCGCGGTGCATGGCCTACATCGATCTGAACATGGTGCGTGCGGGTGTTGTCTCCCATCCCGCAGAGTGGGCCCATGGCGGGTATGCGGAGATTCAGAATCCTCCCGTGCGTTACGGCGTGATCGATCTCGGCGCGCTGTGCGATCTGTTCGGATTCGGTGGCGTGGCGGCGCTTCAGGCGGCGCAGCGAGGATGGGTCGATGAGTCGCCGAAATCGGACGGTCGCGCGCGGACGCCTGAATGGGCCACCGCAATTGCGGTGGGCTCGCCAGACTTTGTTGCGAACGTGAAGGCGGACCTTGGCATCGGGGCTCGCCATCGAGACATCGACGTCTCGGGAACGACTGGTGTCCTGCGAGAGCCCGAGGCGGCTTACCGCCACGAAATGGATCATGAAAAGGTCGTCTAAGCGCGGAAAACCGCTATCTCTGGAATGAAGCGTAAGTGAGATCAGGGTGTTGCGCGGGTCCGACCCCGAAGACCGGCGGAGCTGCTGCATATCGACACCAAGAAGCTCGGTCGCATCGTGCGCCCCGGCCATCGGGTCACGGGCAATCAGCGCGAATCGGTCGATGGGGCGGGCTGGGAGGTGCTGTTCGTCGCCATCGATGACCACGCCCGGGTGGCCTTCACCGCCATGCACGAGGACGAGAAGATCCCCAGAGCCGTGCAATTCCTGGACGATGCGGTGGCCCACTATGCGCGACTGGGAGTGTCCATCAAGCGCTTGCTCACCGACAACGGTTCGGCGTTCCGCTCCAAAGCCTTCGCCCGAGCTTGCGAGCGGCTGGGCATACGGCACAAGTTCACGCGCGCCTATCGACCGCAGACCAACGGCAAGGCAGAACGCTTCATCCAGTCGGCCTTACGTGAGTGGGCCTACGCCTGGACCTTCCAGAACTCCGCGCAGCGCACCGACGCGCTCAACAGTTGGCAGCACCACTACAACTGGCACCGACCCCATGCCGGCATCAACGGAGCCACACCAATGTCCAGATTCCCTCAACTCACCGAACCCGAAAACAACGTCTTGACGGGTCACAGCTAGGGATCAGTGATGACGGCGTCGAGCGGCGAATCCGAGTGCAACAAGGCCAGCGAGCATCAGCGCGTAAGTGCCCGGCTCGGGCACTGTGGCGGTCACATCGCCAGTGCGCACAGCCATCGCAAACATCAAGTACTCTTTGCCGGCGACGGCCTGGTCACCCTGGTCGATGTTGAAGTGCCAGGCCCTGTTCGTGTCCGGCGAATACTCTGTACCTGACCAGTAGGCGTAGGCCTGCATGTTCACGAAGTTGCCTGTGTTCGGCGTCAGATCCCCAGCCCTGTTGCCCAGCTCGCTGTACCACAGATAACCCATCTCGCTGCCAGTGCAGTTGAAGAGGTCGCATGTGGTATCGCTTGTCGGTAGCCGCCAGTCGGTGTAGCCACCGAAACTGAGGTTGCCGGCCCAACTTAGGGCGTTGGCCCAAGTCATCAGCCCATTCACGTTGGCATTGCGCAGCCAAGTGATGTTCAGATCGGTGTCGTAGAAGGCATCAACAACCGTGTCGCCACTCAAATCACGGTCTTGCAACGCTGCCTGTGCAGTCCCGCTTAGAGCTGCCGCAGCCAAAACCAAGTTTGCAATCTTCATGATATCTGTTCCCTCATGCGCATTTGATCAGAGTGCGCGCCAGTGTTGACCACTTCGGCAGTGGACTAGACAGTACGCAGGGAGGGGGTCAAGTCTTGCATTCGATCATCCCCAGTTCGAACATCTCTCCCGCCCCGTCCGCATCGAACTCGCCAGTGGTCAGGCCTGTTGGAAGCGCACCGCGCGGCGGCGCGCCAGCAAGGCGAGGGCGGCGCACCCCAGAGCCATCAGCACCAGGGAGCTGGGTTCCGGAATGGGTGGGGGCGGGACGATGAGCCCGCCGACGTCGTCCTCGGTCAGTTCGACGTCGTACAGGCGGATGAGCGCCACGCGCCCGTCGGCATATTCGAACAGTCCGCCCCCGTCGACGTTGTCGGCGAAGAAGTGGATGAGTCGCTCGGGGTTCGCCACGGAGTACGCGCTGAAATCCATGGAGTTCGTCGTGAGGTCGAACTGGAGGATGCCGTCCATGTAGGCCGTGACGGTGCCGTCGCCGCGGTTGGTGAGCGTGACGCGGTGGTACTCGCCGAAGGTGAACAGCGTCGGGCCTGTGGAGGTGGGCCACACCTGCAGTTGATTGCTGGGCGACACGTAGAACGCGTTGTCGCTCTGGCGGTTGGAGACGCCGAAGATGTTCTCCCACGAGGCGTCGTCCGCCTCGAACTGGAACACGATATCGATGGAGTAGGCGTCGTCGCTATCCAGCAGACCCAGCGTCGACACGGCGAGGCCGGCCTGCTCGCTCGTCGGGTCGGCGTTGCCGTCGAATCGGTAGACCGCACGGGTCTCGCCGAAGACGTTGTCGAGCATGAATCCGCTGGTGCCGAGGGGGTCGATGACCGTCAGGGCGGGCGCACCGAATTCGTCTGCTGCGAGCGTGTTGTTGAAGTGCCAGGTGGCCACCGGCACGGGAGTGGCAGCCGAGGCAGGCCCGTGCAAGAAGGTGCCGAGGAGCGTGGCTGACACCAGGAGAGAGGAAAGCTTCATCACGGCCACCATGTGCACTCGGGTCGGGGTAAACCACCGGCTAGCAAACGCGAGGCCACTAAGCCAAACGTTTGATTCCTTTGTACGCGCCGGACGGCTTGCCGGACTGCCGTAAAGCGTGTCGACAGTCCGTCTCGCATCGCCGGCGCACCTCCGGACGCTCACCCCGCCGGCAGAGCCGTCGCCGCGCGCACCGAAGCGTCCGACACCAGCAGCGTGTGCCTTGCGAGCATTCGAGTGGGTGCATGAGCGGGCGCCGAAGGACGCGGACCTGGCGAAGATCCCGCGCATCCAGCGCACCCCGATGCCGAAGCCGCTATCGGATTGCGAGGCGGCGTCGAGGGGGATCGCGATGCGGCAATCGCGGCGGCCTTCCGGTCGGGCGACTACACGATGAAGCAGCTGGCGGAGCATTTCGGAGTGCACTCCTCGACGCTAAGGAACCTCTGCACAGCCTACGCACCGGCGAGCACAATTCGTCCTGCCGCCGAAACGTACCTCTGAGCCGCCGATGAAGCAACGCAGCCTTGCCGAGACTGGATTCGAAC
>VYME01000037.1_pt1 | contig 89986 bp, 92 predicted proteins | sample 5115281 | NCBI WGS metagenome assembly VYME01 (sample SAMN12291780, study PRJNA351875) | freshwater metagenome | isolation source: freshwater lake | place: USA: Michigan, Wintergreen Lake | collected 2013-08-08
CTGGCGGCGGTGGCGGCGCGGACGGCGCGGACGGCGCGGACGGCGCCGATGAAAACACGGAACCCATTGCTTTCTCCTGCTTTTATTTTCTTGCTTTGGTTTCAAGAATGATCATTTTTTGTTCTATCCATCAGAGACGGCGGCGGGGCACGCTTCGCCGCCGGTATCGGGACGGCCAGCGCGCGAACGGGCGCGCAAATGGCGGTGGAGTTGATAGGGCGTGAACACGCACCAGCTTTGGATTCCGAGCACCCGCTTCACCGCTTCGACGCAAGTGAAGGGCAGCGGCGGCGCGAACATTGCTTTGCCTTCGCCGACCGCCGTCTCGATCACGATATGGCCCGCCCGGCGATAGCGCCAAGCCAAGCGCGATATCGGTTCGGCAGCGAATTTACCGATACAAATCGAATGCGAGAGCGAATCGATCAGCACCCATTCGCCGCCGACCTGCACCACCACCGCGCAATGGCGGAAACCGCGTCTCAGACAGCGCAGCCACGCGATCTCGGTATCGTCGCGGAAGACGACCAGCGCTTCCGATCCTGGACGGATCGAGGCGAAGCCGGCGGCCGGCGATAGGGTGAAAGGGAGTCCCATAGGGCGGGTTTCCAGGGTTGCGGATCGGTTCGACGCCCCAGAAATAACGATTGGCGGCCGACCGCCTCAACGGATTTTTTAATAGGAATATTTTCCTATTTCTTAAAAGATGCGAATACTTTCCCGTCGCCTTCGCGGCGACGCCGTGCGAAGATTTGACCGCTATGTTGCGCCATGCGGATATCTGGTCGGCGATCGACAAGGTCGCGCGTGACCACAACTTTTCGCTGTCGGGGCTCGCGAAGCGGGCGGGCCTCGACCCCAGCGCATTCAATCGCTCCAAGCGCATCGGCCCGGACGGGCGTCTGCGCTACCCTTCGCTCGAATCCTTGGCGCGAATCTTCGACGCCACGGGGACCAACCCGTTGGATTTTCTGGCGCAAGCCGGCGTCGTGCCGTCGGCAGGCGGAATCGGGGCGCGCAAGAAACTGCCGTCGCTGTCGATTTCCGACGCGCAGCTGCGCGACGCCTTCGACAATGCGGGCAGACCCGCCGGGGCGGCGTGGGACGAGTTCGCGTTCCCCGATCTGTTCGACGACGACGCCTACGCGCTGATCGTCAACGGGGATTCGCTCGAGCCGCTCTACCGGGACGGCAATGTTCTGGTGCTGAGCCCGCACGCCCCGGCGCGGCGCGGCGACCGCGTGATCCTGCGCAGCATCGTCGGCCGCATCGTCGCGCGCGAATTCGTGCGCCGCTTGCCGCGCCACGTTGAAGTGCTGAAGCTGGTCGGCGACAACGCGATCGAAACGATGGATGCCGGCGGCGTCGCCTTCATCCATCGCATCGTTTGGGCGAGCCAATGACTACTTCGACAGCTCGCCCGACAGCGCCTTCGCGATCAGCGCGCGCGTTTCGGACATGCCGTAAAGGGCCACGAACGAGCCCATCCGCGGTCCCTGGCTGGAGCCAAGGAGCGTTTCGTAGAGACATTGGAACCAGGCTTTGAGATCCGCGAAATCCGGCCGCTTGCCGATTTCGTAGATGTGGTTCTGGATCGCCGTCGCATCCGCGCCCGCGGGCAACCCCGCAAGCATCGCATCGAGATCCGAGAGCGCCTTCCGCTCCGCTTCGGTCGGCGCGCGATAGACGCGCGTCGGCTTCACCTTGTCGCGGAAATAGGCGATCGCATGGCCGACCAAACGGTCGAGCATCGGGTTCGCTTGCGGATTGGCTTGCGGCGCGTAGCGCGAGATGAAGCCCCACAGCACCGACTTGTCCTCGGTATTCGCGACCGATGCGAGATTCAGCAGAATGTTAAACGGCAGCGCATTGGCTTCCGGCGCCGGCGGCGCGCCGCCATGGATATGGAAAATCGGATTGTCCAAACGCTGCTGCAGATTCTGGGTCGGATACCGCTCGACGAAAGACAGGTAGTCGTCGACGTGACGCGGGATCACGTCGAAATGCAAACGCTTGGCGGCCTTGGGCTGCTGGAACATGAACAGCGACAGGCTCTCCGGCGGACCGTAGGTCAGCCACTCCTCGATCGTCAGGCCATTGCCGCGCGACTTCGATATCTTTTCGCCGTTTTCGTCGAGGAAGAGCTCGTAGGTGAAGCCTTCCGGCGGCTTGCCGCCGATGGCGCGCACGATCTTCGAGGATTGCTTGACCGAGTCGATCAGGTCCTTGCCCGACATCTCGTAGTCGACGCCCAGGGCCGCCCAACGCATCGCCCAGTCGACCTTCCATTGCAGCTTGCAAGCGCCGCCGGTGACCGGCGCTTCGACCAGTTCGCCGTCCTCGTCGCGGAAGACGACGCTCGACGCCTTGCGCTCCAGTATCTGCGTTTGCAGCACGCGGCCGGACTTGGGGCTCACCGGCAGGAAAGGCGAGTAGGTCGCGCGGCGTTCTTCGCCCAACGTGGGCAACATGATCGCCATGATCTCGTCGTAGGCGCGGAGCACCTTCAGCAGCGTTTCGTCGAACGCGCCCGACTTGTAGCGATCGGTCGCCGAAACGAACTCGTACTCGAAGCCGAAGGAATCGAGGAACGAGCGCAGCTTCGCGTTGTTGTGCTGGCCGAAAGACGGGTGGGTTCCGAAAGGATCCGGCACTTGCGTCAGCGGCTTTCCCAGATGCGGGCGGATCATCTCCGGGTTCGGAATATTGTCCGGCACCTTGCGCAAACCGTCCATGTCGTCCGAAAACGCGAACAGCCGCGTCGGCAGGCCGGTCATCAGCTCGAACGCTTTGCGCACCATCGTGGTGCGCGCGACCTCGCCGAACGTGCCGATATGCGGCAGGCCCGACGGGCCGTAGCCCGTTTCGAACAGCACATAGCCTTTTTCCGGCGTTTTGCCGCCCAGACGGGCGATCAGCTTACGCGCTTCTTCGAAGGGCCAGGCGCGCCCTTTGAGCGCATCCTCGCGGGAAACCGGCATTGGGGTCGTTTCGGTCATGGGGCCGCGAAACTAGGTGCTGGCACGCGGTGCGTCAACGCCGCCGAACGCATATAGTGCCGGAAATGCCCGATTCGCCGCCCTCGATCGTCGCTTTCAACCGCCGCGCCAGCGGCACGATAAGGCTGCCCCAAGCGCCGATCCTGGTGGCGGGCGTGGCGCGCGCCGCGTGGCTGACCGCCGACGGCGAGATCGAGGAGATCGGTTTGCGCGAAGCGGCGTCGCGCGCCCTGGCCGAGGCGCCGCTGCTGGTTCACGCCCCCGCCCAAAGCAAGCGCCTGGGCCTCGACCGGATCGCGGCGATCGACGCGCTCGAACTCTATGCCTTCGTGCGGCCGGCGAAGTTTTGCGTGCCCACGCCGCGCGGGCTCGCGCAAGCGATGGGCGTCGGCGTGCCGCATTCGCTGCCCGCCGAAGCCCAAGCGGTGCGCGAAGCGGTCGCCGCGTTGCTCGCCGAACTCGCCGAGCCGCTGACCGCGCGCAACCCGGATGTCCTGGCGGTCGCGCGCGCGATGGCGCGCGGCGGCTGGCGCTGGGCGCCGTCGGTGCTAGCGGCTTTGGGCGACGCGCCGGACGCGTTCGAGAAGGATCGCTCGCTGCAAGGCCTGGAAGCGTGGCGCCGCCTCGACGAATGGCAGGAACAAGCGCCCGAGGCCGCCCCCGGCAACGACGCGGTCGATCCGGGCGAGGCGCGCCGCCGCTTGGCCGATATGCTGGGCGAAGCGAGCGAAGCGCGGCCCGAACAGGCCGATTACGCGTCGGCCGCCAGCGCGGCGTTCCTGCCAAAGGACGATCCCGAGCACACGCGCCTCGTCGTCGCCGAAGCGGGCACGGGTGTGGGCAAGACGCTCGGCTATCTCGCCCCGGCCACGCTTTGGGCCGAGAAGAACAATGGCGCGGTGTGGGTGTCGACCTACACCAAAAATCTCCAGCATCAGATCGATCGCGAACTCGATCGGCTGTTCGAGGAGCCGGCGGAGAAGCGCAACAAGGTCGTGTTGCGCAAAGGCCGCGAAAACTATCTATGCCTGCTCAACATGGAAGAGGCGGTACGCGGCGTCATCACGCGTCCGGCAGATGCCGTCCCGCTCGGGCTGATGGCGCGCTGGGCGGCGGCGAGCCGCGACGGCGACATGGTCGGCGGCGACTTCCCCGCCTGGCTGCCCGATCTGGTCGGCAAGGCGCGCACACGCGGCCTCGCCGACCGGCGCGGCGAATGCGTCTATGCGGCTTGCGCCCATTATTCGCGCTGTCCGATCGAAAAGAGCGTGCGCCGCGCGCGACGTGCCGAAATCGTCATCGCCAATCATGCGCTGGTGATGATCCAAGCGGCGCTGGGTGCGGCGACCGCCGACCAGACCGCGGGGGCCACCGACGCGCGCCAGCCTTTGCGCTTCGTATTCGACGAAGGCCATCACGTCTTCGAAGCGGCGGACTCGGCGTTCGGTTCAGCGCTGTCCGGTCTGGAGACGAGCGAGCTTCGCCGTTGGATCGTCGGCGCGGAAGGCGGGCGCCAGCGCGCGCGCGGATTGAAAGCGCGCGCCAACGATCTGGTCGCGGGCGACGAACGCGCCGAAGCCTTGGTCGAACATGCGATCGCGGCGGCGCGCAGCCTGCCGGGCGAAGGCTGGCTCGCGCGTTTGTCGGGTGAGACGATCGGCACGACCGAAGCGTTCCTCGCGTTGTTGCGCAAACAGACCATCGCGCGCGCCGACGGCGAGGACGACTTGTATTCTCTCGAGACGGACCCTCGTCCGCCGATCCCCGGCTTGATCGAGGCGGCCGACAAGCTCGACGCGGCGCTCGCGCGCATCGCCGAACCGCTGCTGGCGCTCGCCAAGCGCCTCGCCGAGAAACTCGACGACGAAGCGGCCGAGCTCGACACCGCCACGCGCGCGCGGATCGAAGCGGTGGCGCGCGGCCTCGCGCGGCGCGCCAACAACGAGCTTGCCGGCTGGCGCGCGATGCTGAAATCGCTGTCGAGCGAAACGCCGCCCGAATTCGTCGATTGGATATCGCTCGATCGCATCGACGGGCGCGACGCGGATGTCGGCCTCAACCGGCGCTGGATCGATCCGACCGTGCCTTTCGCCGCGACCGTGCTGCGGCCTGCCCACGGCGCGCTGATCACCTCGGCGACGCTGACCGACGCGACCGGGGACGTCGAAAAGGATTGGGCGGCGGCGGCCGAGCGCACGGGGGCACGCCACATGCCCGGTTACCTGCGCGCGCAAATGCCCTCGCCCTTCGACTACGCTTCGCGCACGCGCGTGCTGGTCGTCAACGATCTGGGCCGCGACGAGCCCGATCGCGTCGCCGCGGCGTATCGCGAGCTTTTCCTCGCGTCGGGCGGCGGGGCGCTGGGCCTGTTCACCGCCATCGGCCGGTTGAAAGCGGTGCATGGGCGTATCGGCAAGGCGATCGAAGCGGCGGGCTTGCCGCTTTACGCCCAGCATGTCGATCGTCTCGACGTATCGACGCTGGTCGACATCTTCCGCGCCGAGGAAGATTCCTGCCTGCTGGGCACGGACGCGGTGCGCGACGGCGTGGACGTGCCCGGCCGCGCCTTGCGCTTGATCGTGTTCGACCGCGTGCCCTGGCCGCGCCCCGATATCCTGCACAAGGCGCGGCGCGCGGCCTTCGGCAAAAGCGCCTATGACGACCGCATCGTGCGGTTGCGGTTGCGTCAGGCGTTCGGGCGACTCGTTCGCAAAGCCGACGATTCGGGCGTGTTCGTGCTGCTCGACGGGCGTTTCCCGTCGCGCCTCGCGGGCGCCTTCCCGCCCGGCACGATGGTCGAGCGCATGGGCCTTGCCGACGCGATCGCCGCGACGCGCGAATTCTTCAAACCGGCGACGGCGCTGCCGCGCGCGGAGCCTTGAGCGCCGCCCGAAGACGGCCGCGCCGTCAATCCGGCGCGTCATACGCGCAGCGGAAACCCACATAGACCGCATAGAAATCCGCGGGCTTGGAGTAGATCGCGTCGGCTTTCATCTGCGCGGGACCATACCACCACGAACCGCCCATGGTGCGCTTCTCGCCGCCGCCAGCATCGTCCGGACCGTCGGCCGCCCATTCCCAGACATTCGCCCCCATGTCGAACAGCCCATTGACGCCCGCGGCCGTCTGCCCGACCGGCGCGCTGCGCGGCCAAGGATCGGGCGTCGACATGTTGGCGCCGACAGAACTCTCGCCGGTGGGATAGGTGTAGCGCGTGCCGGTCACGAATGGCGGCGGCGGATCGCTGCGCGTTTCGGTATAGGCCGCGAGGGTCCACTCCGCCACGGTCGGCAAGCGCCCGCCGGCGTTGCGGCAATAGGCTTGCGCTTCGGCCCAGGCGACATGCACGGCCGGATGCGCTTGCGAATCCGGCGTTTCGCCGAACGGCCGGTGGACGGTCCAGCCCGGCCGCCGCACCCAGCCGCCGGAATATTCGTAGCCGCCGCCGTCGCGCTCGGCCAGCGTGACGACGCGATGCATTTCGGCATAACGGCGGAACTGCGCGATGCTGACTTCGGTACGGTCGATCCAAAACGCCCCGATGCGCGCGCGCTCGGCGGTTTGCGCCGCAGCCTCGCCGCCGATCGACGCCGCCAAAAGCATGGCGAGACCCAATCTGAACGACATCGCGCTTGTCCCTCCGGTATGGGCCGCGGCAAGCGCCGCGACGCGTGGCTTTTTCAATGCGGCGGCGGAACCGACCCGTAGCGAACCATAAGGATCGAGATCGTCACGGCCGACAGCACGGTCGAGACGAGGATCGCCGCCGACGCGCGCTCGACATAGAGCTTGTATTGCTGCGCCAGCACGAAGCACAAAGCGGCCGTCGGCAGCGCCGCGAGGATGACGGCCGACGCGGTCCAGAATTCGTCGAGCCCGAAATAGGCCGCAAGCCACCATGTCGCAAGCGGCTGCACCAGCAGCTTCACGAAAACGAGCCAGCCGACTTCGACCGATTTGCGCCCGCCCGCCAGCGTGCCCAAGGATCGCCCGGATAGGAACAGCCCGATCGCGAACAGCGCGCAAGGCCCGGCGGCGGCGCCCAGCAATTCGCCGAAATTGACCACGGGCTTGGGCAAGGGCACGCCGGTCAGGTTCCAGGCGAGACCGAGCAGCGGCGGAACGACCAGCGGGCTTTTTACGAGGCCCTTGGCGACGTTGACCAATGCGTGACGCGTTCCGCCTTGCCCGCTGAGCCCGCTTTCGACCAGCACGACCGTCGCGGCGACGAGGGTGAGCGTGTAGCCCACCGTAACGATGATCGCGGGCAGCGCGTTGGCGGCGCCGAAGGCCGCGATGAAAAGCGGAATGCCCATATAGCCGGTGTTCGCGAATGTGCCGCAGGACAAGGCGAGCGCCGTCTGCGCCGCGCCTGCGCGGAAGAACAGGACAAGGCCGACCAGCCCCACGAACCATGCGAACATCACCCCGCCGAAAAAGGCGCCGATGAAGGGCAGATTGAACACCTGATCGAGCGGCACGCGCGCGGGCCCGAGAAACAGCACGGGCGGCAGCGCGAACCAGTAGCAGAATTTGTTCAGCGCCTCGGATGAGTCGGCGCCCAACAGCCGCACGCGGCCCGCGAGATAGCCCGCGAAAACGATGCCGAAGACCGGCAATACGACGTTGAAAACGGCTTGCATGGCGGCGGACCCTATTTCGCCGCCGTGCGGCCCGCAACGAAAAACCCCCGAGGTCGCCCCCGGGGGTTCCGCGTGCCGTGGCGTTGCGCCGCCGGAGGGGCTTAGTAATCGCCCATGCCGCCGGCCGGCATCGCCGGGGCCTTTTCGGGCTTCGGCGCTTCGGCGATCATCGCTTCGGTCGTGATGAGCAGACCGGCGACCGACGACGCGTCCTGGAGGGCCAAGCGCACAACCTTGGTCGGGTCGATGATGCCTTCCTTGATCATGTCGACGTATTCGCCGGTCTGGGCGTTGAAGCCCTGGGTCGCCGACTTGCCTTCCAGCAGCTTGCCGACGATCAACGCGCCATCCGCGCCGGCGTTCTCGGCGATCTGGCGCGTCGGCGCCTGCAGCGCCTTGCGCACGATCTCGACGCCGACCTGCTGGTCGTTGTTGGCCCCCTTCAAACCGTCGAGCGCGCGGATCGCGTAGAGCAAGCCCATGCCGCCGCCGGGCAGGATGCCTTCCTCGACCGCGGCCTTGGTGGCGTGCATCGCGTCGTCGACGCGATCCTTGCGCTCCTTGACCTCGACTTCCGTGGCGCCGCCGACGCGGATGACGGCAACGCCGCCCGCCAGCTTCGCCAGACGCTCCTGCAGCTTCTCGCGGTCATAGTCCGAGGTGGTTTCCTCGATCTGCGCCTTGATCTGCCCGACGCGCGCTTCGATGTCCTTCTTCTTGCCCGTACCGTCGATGACCGTCGTGTTTTCCTTGTCGATGCGGACCTTCTTGGCGCGGCCCAGCATGTCGAGGGTGACGTTCTCGAGCTTGATGCCGAGATCTTCCGAGATCACCTGACCGGCGGTGAGGATGGCGATATCCTCCAGCATCGCCTTGCGGCGATCGCCGAAGCCCGGCGCCTTGACGGCGGCGATCTTCAAACCGCCGCGCAGCTTGTTGACGACCAGCGTCGCCAACGCTTCGCCTTCGACTTCCTCGGCGATGATCAGCAAGGGCTTGCCGGTCTGCACCACGGCTTCGAGCACGGGCAGCAGCGGCTGCAAGCCGGTCAGCTTCTTCTCGTGGATCAGGATATACGGATCGTCGAGTTCGACCGTCATCTTGTCGGCGTTCGTCACGAAATACGGCGACAGATAGCCGCGGTCGAACTGCATGCCTTCGACCACGTCGAGCTCGGTCTCGAGGCTCTTGGCTTCCTCGACCGTGATGACGCCTTCCTTGCCGACCTTCTGCATCGCCTTGGCGATCATCTCGCCGATCTCTTTCTCGCCGTTCGCGGAGATCGTGCCGACCTGCGCGACTTCCGCGTCGGTCGTGATCTTCTTCGAGCGCTTCTTGAGATCCTCGACGACGCGCTCGACCGCCAGGTCGATGCCGCGCTTCAGATCCATCGGGTTCATGCCGGCCGCGACCGACTTCGCACCCTCGCGCACGATCGCCTGGGCCAGAACGGTGGCCGTCGTCGTGCCGTCGCCAGCCGCGTCGTTGGTCTTCGAGGCCACTTCGCGCACCATCTGGGCGCCCATGTTCTCGAACTTGTCGGCCAGTTCGATTTCCTTCGCGACCGACACGCCGTCCTTGGTGATGCGGGGCGCGCCGAACGACTTGTCGATGACCACGTTGCGGCCCTTCGGACCCAGCGTCACCTTGACCGCGTCGGCCAGGATGTCGACGCCGCGCAGCAAGCGCGCGCGGGCGTCGCCGGCGAATTTGACGTCTTTGGCAGCCATGATTCGATCCTCTCCGTTGCCTTAAGCGGCCTTCTTCGACGGCGCGGCGGCCGCGCCTTCGAGAATGCCGAGAATGTCCGACTCCTTCATGATCAGCAGCTCTTCGCCGTCGATCTTCACTTCGGTGCCCGACCACTTGCCGAACAGCACGCGCTCGCCCGCCTTGACGGTCGGCGCGACCAGTTCGCCCTTCTCGCTACGCGCACCGGGGCCGACGGCGACGACTTCGCCTTGCGACGGCTTTTCCTTCGCGGTGTCGGGAATGATGATGCCGCCCGCGGTCTTGGCTTCCTCGTCGATCCGACGGACCAGGACGCGGTCATGCAGCGGTTTGAACTTCATCAGCGTGACTCCCTCTTCGAATTGGCACTCGGGAAGCCCGAGTGCCAGGCAATTAGGAAAGCCGAAATCCGGCTTCAAGGGGGTTGGCAGCACTCGCCTTTGCGCGCTGCTAAAATATTGAAATTGTTGAATTTTGGCGTAGGCTTTGCTTCAGAATAGAGGCGTCCCGGCAGTTCGGGACCGATTGGAAAGGAGGCTTCGCGCAATGTCCGATTTCGCCAAGCAGCTCGCCAACTACCGCCTGACCACGGCGGAAATCCTCTACCGCCTGCCCGATCATCCCGCCGTGTTGCAGAGTTACCTTTGGCAGGATCTCGACCTCGCGCCGCAATTCCCGGTGCTGCGTAAGTTCCTCGAATTCTGGGAGCGCGAGATCGAAGGCAAGCTCTATCAGGTGCGCGTGGCGTCCGCCGGCCTGATCAAGCCCGCCGAGATTCGCGCCAACGCCGCCCTGTTGACGCTGCACTAAGCGGGCAGCGACACTCCGGCCCCACACCAGCCGGAGAAGTTCGTTGATCCGCATCGCCGCGTCCCAGTATCGCTTCCAGTCCGTCGCGTCGTTCGACGAGTTCGCGCGCCGCGTCGAAACACATGTCGCGTCCGCCGCCGAGTTCGGCGCGAAGCTGCTGGTGATGCCGGAGTATTTGAGCTTCGAATTGCTGACCGTGCCCGGGGCCGGCGGCATCGAGAGCCTGCCGCAAGCCACGCGCGCCTACGAAGATTTGTTCAAGGCGCTGAGCGCGCGCCACGCGATCCCCGTGCTGGCCGGCACGCATCTGGTGTCCGACGGCAATGCCTTGCGCAACACCGCGCATCTGTTCTTTCCCGACGGACGGATCGAACGCCAAGCGAAGAACCATCTGACCCCGTGCGAAGTGACGCCCTGGAATTTGAAACCCGGCGACGGGTTGAAGATCGTCGATCTGGGCTTCGCGCGCGCGGCGATGCCGGTTTGCTACGACATCGAATTCCCCGAACTCGCGCGCCAAGCCCGCGCGCGCGGGGCCGACATCCTGCTCGTCCCCAGCTGCACCGACGACGCGCATGGCTATCACCGCGTGCGCCTGTGCGCCGCGGCGCGCGCGATCGAGAATCAGATTTACGTCGCGTTGTCGATGACGACGGGCTCGCTGCCCAGCGTGCCGTTGATGCGCGCCAATTACGGCCGCGCCTCGCTGCACGCGCCGTGCGATTACCCCTATCCGCCCGGCGGCGTGCTGGCCGAAGGCGAGATGAACGACGACCAAGTCGTGTGCGGCGATTTCGATATGGAAGCACTCGCCCGCGCGCGCGCCGGCGGCTCGGTCAGGACCTGGCAGGACCGGCGCGGCGACCTTTACCCGCTGGCGACGTAAACGCTCAAACGCTCAGATATTGGAGCCGGATCGCTTCGTCGTCCGCCAGCGCCGCCATCGTGCCCGAATAGCGAATACGGCCCTTCTCGACGATATAGGCACGGTCGGCGACCCACGTCGCGAAGTGGAGATTCTGCTCGGACAGCACGACCGTGAGCCCTTCGGCCTTCAGCGCGCGGATCGTGCGCGCCATCTGCTCGACGATCACCGGCGCCAGACCTTCCGACGGCTCGTCGAGCAGGATCGCGCGCGGATTGCCCATCAGCGTACGCGCGATGGTCAGCATTTGCTGCTCGCCGCCGCTCATCTTGCCGCCGGGGCGGTTGCGCATTTCGGCGAGATTCGGAAACAGCGCGAACAACCGTTCCAGCGTCCAGACCGGCGCGTCGTCGCGCGGGGGCTGGCGGCCGACCTCGAGGTTCTCCATCACCGTCAACTCGGCGAAGACGCGCCGATCCTCCGGCACGTAGCCGAGCCCTCTGCGCGCGATCTCGTGCGGCGGCGCGCCCGCGATGTCGCGATCCAAGAAACGGATCTTCCCTTGCGCGGGCGGCACCAGCCCCATGATCGATTTGAGCGTCGTCGACTTGCCCGCGCCGTTGCGTCCGAGCAGCACGACGATCTCGCCCTTCGCGGCGTCGAGCGACACATCCGCAAGGATATGCGCGCGGCCGTAATAGGCGTGGAGGCCTTCGACGCGCAGCATCAATGCCCCCCCGCCATGGCGCCGCCCCCGAGATAGACCTCGCGCACGGCGCTATTCGCGCGCATTTCGGCGGGCGTGCCCTGGGCGATAAGCTTGCCGCGATTCAGAACGATCACGCGGTCGGCATGGCCGAATACGACGTCCATATCGTGCTCGGTGAACAGCACGGCGATGTTCCGCGCGCGCGCGAGTTTCGCGGTCAATTCCATCAGCGCGACGCGCTCCTTCGGCGCCATTCCGGCCGTGGGTTCGTCCATCAGCAGCAAGCGCGGCGCGTTGGCCAGCGCCACCGCAAGCTCGACGCGCTTCAAGTCGCCGTAAGCGAGAACACCGCAAGCGCGGTCGCGCTGATCCGCCATGCCGACTTGATCGAGCAGCGCGACGGCATCTTCGGCGTGGAGCGCCGCCGCGCGCGCGAAGAAACGGCCGAGATCGCCGCGATGCGACATCAGCGCCGTCTGCACGTTCTCCGCCACAGTCATCGACGCGAAGGTCGCGGTGATCTGGAACGTGCGGCCGACGCCGCGCCGCCAAATCGCGCGCGGCGGCAGGCCGGTGATGTCCGCGCCGTCGAGCGAGACGCTTCCCGCGTCGGGCTTCAGCTGGCCCATCAGCATGTTGAAGCAAGTCGTTTTGCCCGCGCCGTTGGGACCGATCAGCGCCAGCATCTCGCCGGCGGCGACGCCGAAATCCACGCCCGCCACCGCTTCGACGCCGCCGAAGGCTTTGCGTAAAGCCCGCACGCAGAGCACGTTCATGCGCCGCCCTCCCGCGCGAAGCGTTTGGCGGCGAAACCCGCGATCCCCTGCGGGAAGGCAAGAACCAAGGCGACGATCGCGAGGCCCAACACGAGGCGCCACAATTCGGTGGCGCGCACGAGCTGTTCGTGCAGGCCCATATAGATGGCCGCGCCGACCAGCGGACCGGAGATCGTCTGCACGCCGCCCAGCAGCACCATCATCAACGCGTCGACCGATTTGGGAATCGCGGCATAGGTCGGAAAGACGCTGCCTTTGAAATACGCGAACAATGCGCCCGCCAATCCAGCGAAGCTTGCGGCGACGGCGAAAGCGGCCCATTGCACGCGCTTCACGTCGATCCCGATCGCGTCGGCGCGCAAGGCGGAATCGCGCGCGCCCCGCAGCGCGTAGCCGAAGGGCGAATAGATCGCGCGGCGCAGCAGCAGCACGCCGACGACGGCGAAAGCGAGGCTCAAATAGAAGAAGCCGGTCTTGCCGATCGACGGCCACACGCCCAGCACGCCGTTATCGCCGCCGGTCACCGCGACCCATTGGAAGGCGACCGACCAGACGATCTGGGCGAAGGCGAGCGTCAACATGGCGAGGTAAACGCCGGACAGCCGCACGCAGAACCAGCCGAACAGAATGCCGCCGAGGGCCGCGAGAACCGGTCCCGCGATCAGCCCCGCCTCCATCGGCGCATCGAAATGCTTCGCGGCGAGCGCCGCGCCGTAGGCGCCGAGGCCGAAATAGGCGGCGTGCCCGAACGACGCCATGCCGCCCGGCCCCATCATGAAATGAAGGCTCGCCGCCATCAGCACGAAAATCAGGATTTCGGTCGCGACCATCAGTCCGTACTCGTCGGCGATCAGCGGCAGCAGGATCAGCGCAGCGACGCTCGCGAAGCCGAGTTTCGCCAGCAAGGGCGGCGTCGCGCGCACCACGGGCTCGACGCTCGCGGCGTTGCGCGCATGGCTCGGCGCCTTGCCGAGCAAGCCGTAGGGCCGCGCGATCAGCACCACCGCCATCACCAGGAAGCTGGGGATCAGCGTCATTTTGGCGATGGAGATCGTCAGCCCCGCGATCTCGAAATCCGGCACCAGCAGCATGAAGGCCTGCAGCTGCGCGATCAGCAACGCGGCGAGATAGGCGCCGCCGACGCTGCCCATTCCGCCGACGACCACGACGACGAAGGCGTCGGCGATGATCGCCATATCCATGTGGAGCTGGACGGGCTCGCGCGGCAATTGCAGCCCGCCGCCCAGCGCCGCCAGGAACGTGCCGAGGAAGAAGACCGACGTGAACAGCCTGCGCTGATCGACGCCCAAGGCGGCGACCATTTCGCGGTCCAACGTCGCCGCGCGCACCAGCGTGCCCCAGCGCGTGCGGTTGAACAGCAGCCAGAGCAATCCCAGCACGGCGGGCCCGATCAGGATCAACAGCAATTCGTACTCGGGGAAACGCTGGCCCATCACGTCGAACGCGCCGCGCAAGCCCGGCGCGCGGGGCCCCAGCAGATCCTGCGCGCCCCAGATCGCCATCGTGACGTCCTGTACGACCAGCACGACGCCGAATGTCGCGAGCAACTGGAACAGCTCCGGCGCTTGGTAGATGCGCCGGAGCAGCAGCAGCTCGATCAGCACGCCGATCACCCCGACGATCAGTGCTGCGGCGAGGATGCCGCCCCAGAAGCCGAGCGGGCCGTAACCGACCCAACCCAGGCCGCGCGTGAACGTCCAGGCGAGATAGGCGCCCAGCATATAGAACGAGCCATGCGCGAAATTGACGATCCGGCTGACGCCAAAGATGATCGACAAACCGCATGCGACAAGGAACAGCGCGGACGCGCTGGCGAGCCCGTTCAGGAACTGGACGACGAGCGCGGACATCGCCGCGTTTGGGCTCCGCCGATCAGTCGTCCTTCGGGCGCATCGCCGCGACTTCCGCGTCGGACGGAAGGTAGTCCTTGCCGTCGGCGTAGCGCCAATCGACCATCGTGCCCTTGCCGTTCACGAGCTTCGTCTTGCCGACGAAAGCGCCCAGCGTGGCCTGGTGGTCGATTCTGCGGAATTCGACGTCGCCGAACGCGCTCTGGAACCTCAGCCCCCGCATCGCGTCGACCATCTTTTCGGTGTCGGTCGTCCGGATCTGGCGCAGCATCGTAACGATGGCGTTGACCGTGTCGTAACCGACGACCGAGCCCAGGCGCGGATAGTCGTTGAAGCGCCGGCGATACGCGTCGCGGAACGTCGCGTGGTTCGGCGTGTTCACCTGATCCCAGGGATAGCCGGTGACAATCCAGCCTTCCGGCGCTTCGTCGGCCAGGGGATCGAGATACTCGGGCTCGCCCGTCAGCATCGAGACGACGGCGCGGCGCTCGAACAGCCCGCGCGTATTCCCCTGACGCACGAGATTGGCGAGATCCGCCGCGAAGGTGACGTTGAAAATGCCTTCGGGATTGGCGGCGGCGATCGCTTGCGTCGTGGCGCCCGCGTCGATGCGGCCCAAAGCCGGAAACTGCTCGGCGACGAACTGCACGCCGGGCTTCTTCTTGGCGAGCAGTTCCTTGAACCACTTCACCGCCGACTGGCCGTATTCGTAGTTGGGGGCGATCGTCGCCCAACGCGTGATCGGCAGCTTCGCCGCCTCCTCGACCAGCATCGCCGCCTGCATGTAGGTCGAAGGGCGCAAACGGAAGGTGTAGCGGTTGCCCTGGCTCCACACGATCGCGTCGGTCAGCGGCTCCGACGCGACGTAGAGCTTCTTGTTCTGCTTTGCATAGCCCGCCACGGCGAGGCCGATATTGGAAAGGAAGCCGCCGGCGAGAAGATCGACCTTCTCCGCCGCGACCAATTCCCCGGCGTGACGCACGGCGTCCTCGGGCTTGCCCGCGTCGTCGCGGAACAGCGTTTCGAGGCGCCGGCCGTCGATGCCGCCCGCCGCGTTGGCTTGCTCGAGCGCCAGGTTCCAGCCGTTGCGATAGGGGCCGAGGAATGCGGCTTGGGTCGAATAGGAATTGATCTCGCCGATCCGGATCGGCGCGTTCTGGGCGCGCAGAATCGCCGGCGAACCAAGCAGGACGCCGGCCGCGGCGGTACCCGCCAGAAGTTCGCGTCGCTTGAGCGTCATTTCTCTATTCTCCTTGGGAGGATGGAGGAGGGGGATTTCGCTACTTTTCGACGAAGGCGCGTTCGACGACATACGTCCCGGGTTTCGACGAATTTCCTTCGGCGAAACCGCGGCCCTTCAGGATCGCGACGAAATCGGCGAGCAAAGCGGGGCTGCCGCAGATCATCGCGCGATCATGGGCGGCGTCGAGCTTGGGCAAGCCCAGCTTGCGCTCGACCTCGCCCTGCTCGATCAGGTCGGTGACGCGGCCCTGGTTGCGGAAACCCTCGCGCGTCACGGTCGGGAAATAAAGCAGCTTGTCGCGCACCAGCTCGCCGATCAGCTCGTGGTTGGGCAATTCCTTTTCGAGATAGTCCGCGTAGGCGAGCTCGGCAACCTCTCGACACCCGTGCATCAGCACCACTTTCTCGAAGCGCTCGTAAGTTTCGGGATCGCGCACGATGCTCATGAACGGCGCCAGCCCCGTGCCGGTCCCCACGAGAAAGAGGTTGCGGCCGGGCTCGAGATTGTCGATCAGCAGCGTGCCCGTCGCCTTGCGGCCGACCAGCACCTTGTCGCCCGGCTTGATGTGGCACAAGCGCGAAGTCAGAGGACCGTCGGGCACCTTGATCGACAGAAATTCCAGATGCTCCTCGTAATTCGCGCTGACCACCGAATAGGCGCGCACCAGCGGCTTGCCGTCGACCGGCAGGCCGATCATCACGAACTGACCATTAAGGAAACGCACCGCGGGCTCGCGCGACGTGGTGAAGGAGAACAGGCGGTCGGTCCAGTGATGGACCGTTTTCACTTCGGCTTCGTAGTAGGGGCTGCTCATGTTCCGGACGCCAGGTTGAGATCGGTCAGTTTGCGCAATAGCGCCAGCAAGGTCTCGCGCTCGGCTCCTTGCACCGGGGCGAGCGTCGCCTCGGAGACGCTGCGCGCGCGTTTGACGGCCTCGCGCATCAAGGCCAGGCCGTCGGCCGTCAAACGCAGCAGCGTGGCACGCTTATCGGCGGGATCGGGGCGGCGCTCGATCAAGCCGCGCCCCATCAGACGCTGAATCACGCCTTGGATCGTCGCGGGATCCATCGCCGTCAACCGGCCGAGCAGATTTTGCGACACCTCGCCGCGGTCGCCGATCTTCACCAGCGCCGCGAATTGCGTGGTCGTAAGATCGAGATCGCCAAGGCCCTTTTCGAAAAACGCCGTATGGCGTTGATGCGCGCGGCGCAGCAAATGGCCGATCTGCGATTCCAGGCCGTAGCCGGATTCCGTTTCGGCCGAAGGCGATGCCGGGGCTGGCGCGGTTTTGGGCAGCGACTGCATAAGGAACGCGATACTGTTCGTAGACGTATGGACTGTCCACAGGTCTTTTTTCATGCCCGGTCCCGGATTATTTGATGACCATGACCAGCACCACTGCGATGGCCGACATATCCAAATACCGTGATCCGAAACGGGCGGTTGCCTATTGGCTGTTCGCCTGCGCCGCGATGATCTTCGCGATGGTGGTCATCGGCGGTCTCACCCGGCTGACCGAGTCCGGTCTGTCGATCGTCGAGTGGCGACCGGTGACGGGCGCCCTGCCGCCGCTGACCGACGTGGAATGGCAGCGCGCCTTCGACCAGTACCGCCAGATCGATCAGTACAAGCTGCTCAACGCGGGCATGACGCTCGCCGAATTCAAGGTCATCTTTTTCTGGGAATGGTTCCACCGGCTGTGGGGAAGGCTTATCGGCCTCGTCTTCTTTGTGCCCTTCATGTGGTTCCTGTGGACCGGTGCCGTGCGCGGCATGCTCGCGCTGAAACTCGCGGGCATTTTCGCGCTCGGCGGACTCCAAGGTTTCGTCGGCTGGTGGATGGTCACGTCCGGATTGCGCGAGTCGATGATCGCGGTCAGCCATATCCGGCTTGCCACGCATCTGGGCTTGGCGCTGATCATCCATATGCTCGTCCTGTGGGTCGCCTTCGATCTGCTGCGCGGCGCACGCGCGACCAGCCCCGCGCGCAAAGCGGGGCTGGCGCTGACGGCGCTGGTCTTCGCGACGGTGATCGCGGGCGCGCTGGTCGCCGGTCTCGATGCCGGGATGACGCACAACACTTTCCCGCTGATGGACGGCCGCCTCTTCCCCGCGGGCTATTTCGATATCGCGCCGGCGTGGCGCAATCTTTTCGACAACGTGATCGCCGTGCAGTTCAACCATCGCTGGCTCGGGATCGCCACCGCCGTTGCGGCGATCGTCTTCGCGTGGCGCACCTGGCGATACGACGGGTATTGGACGGCGCTGCCCGCGATCGTCGCAGTCGCGCAAGCGGGTTTGGGCATCGCCACGCTGCTGCTCTGGGTGCCGCTGTCCCTCGCCGCCGCCCATCAAGCGGGTGCGGTCGTGCTGCTGACCGCCGCCATCGCCGCCGCGCACGCGGCCGGCAATCGGAAAAATCGCGCCGAACGATCCGAATAATCGGTTGGACCGCGCGCTGGCCCGCGCCTAGCGTGGCCCTCGTCCTCGGCCGTTCGCGGCCGGGTTGGGGGCCGCGCGGGATCGCGGGGGTTCGCTTCCGCATTCCGCGCGGCTTTTCTTCGGGAGCACGCGATGACCGACGATGTCGATTTGCGCTGGCTGACGCGGCTGTTGCGCTTCGCCCGCTAGGCGCGGCGCCTGAACAGCAGCGACGCGGCGAAAATCGCCGCCGCCGCGACCACGACCGAAGGGCCCGACGGCGTGTCGAGTTTCAATGACGCGAACAAGCCGCCGACCACCGCGACGGCGCCGATCGACGCGGCGTAGACCGCCATCGCTTCCGGTCCGGCCGCGAAACGCCGTGCCGCCGCCGCGGGAATCACCAGCAACGCGGTGACCAGCAGCACGCCGACGATCTTCATCGCGAGGGCCACGACCAGCGCAAGCAACAGAACGAAGACGAGGCGCACCCGGCCCGTGTCGACCCCTTCGACGCGCGCGAGATCCTCGTCCACGCTCGCCGCCAGCAGCGGCCGCCAGATCGCGATCAATACCGCGAGCGCCAGCGACGCCCCGCCCCACACCATCGCGACGTCGGCGCGCGTCACCGCCAGAATATCGCCGAACAGGTAGGAGATCAGATCGACGCGCAAGGTTTCGACGAAAGCGAGCGCGATCAACCCCAGCGACAAGGTCGTGAACGCGGCGATCGACAGCAACGTGTCGGGCGGCAATTTCGCGCGCGACAGCAGCCCGGTCAGCGTCAGCGCGAACGCCGCGCACAACGCCGCGATGGCGATCGCGGGTTCGATCTCCAGCATGAATCCCAGCGCCAGCCCCAGCAGCGCCGAATGCGCCAGCGCATCGCCGAAAAACGCCAAGCGCCGCCACACGACGAAACTGCCCAACGGTCCGGCGATGGCGGCAAGCCCCAAACCGGCCGCACCTGCGCGCCACAGGAATTCATCCATGGCGGTGTCCTTCGGGCCCGTGCGCGTGATGCACGTGACCATGCGTATCGTGGACGTGATCGTGATGATGCCGATAGAGCGCCAAACTCTCGCCCGCGCGCGCGCCGAACAGTGCGGCGAAAGCCGGATCGCGCCCGACCGTTTCGGGCTGGCCCGTGCAACATACATGGGTGTTGAGGCAGACGACGCGATCCGAACGCGCCATCACCAAATGCAGATCGTGGCTGACCAGCAGCACGGCGCAGTTGGTCTTGTCGCGCAACTCGCCGACCAACGCGTACAGCGCGTCCTGACCGGTGACGTCGACGCCCTGTGCGGGCTCGTCCAGCACCAGCAATTGCGGATCGCGCATCAGCGCGCGCGCCAGAAGCACGCGCTGCAATTCGCCGCCCGACAAGCCGGCCATCGGCGCGTCAGCGAGATCGGCGACACCCGCCGTATCGAGCGACGCCGCGACGTCGCCTTTACCCGCAAGACCGACGAAGCGCGCGACCGAAATCGGCAGATTCGGGTCGACGGCGAGCTTCTGGGGCATGTAACCCACGCGCAAACCCGGCGAGCGCGCGATCGTGCCGCCGTCGGCGACGACGAGGCCGAGCAGCATTTTCAGCAGCAATGTTTTGCCGGCCCCGTTGGGACCGATCAGCGTGACGATCTCACCGGGCCGGGCGCCGATATCGACATGGTCGACCACCAACCGATCGCCGAACCGTTTGACGAGGCGGCGCCCTTCGATCGCGTAGCCGCTCACGATCCCGAACAGTTCTTGCAGGTCCCCGACAATTCGACGACGCGGCCCGCGACCTTGAATCCGTGATCGCCGGCGGCAGCGGCCAACGCCGCGTCGATCGCGGGGGATTCAAGCTCCGCCGCCGTGCCGCAATCCGTGCAAATCAAGAATTGCGACGCGTGCGCCGCCCCCGGATGCGCGCAACCGATATAGGCGTTGAGCGATTCGATGCGATGCACCAGTCCGACTTCCATCAGGAAATCGAGGGCGCGATAGACCGTCGGCGGGGCGGCCGAACGCCCGTCGGACTTCAAGCGTTCGAGCACGGCGTAGGCGCCGATCGGACGATGGCTTTCCCATACGAGCTCGAGCACGCGGCCGCGCAGTTCGGTGAAACGCTCGCCGCGTTGGGCGCAAATTTCGCGCGCCGCCGCCAAAGCGTCGGCGACGCATTTGCCGTGATCGTGATGGTCGGTGTGAGAATGTTCGGCGGCACTCGGCGACATCGGACTGGAACTCCCGGCCTTGATATAGTATATCATACTTTGCAACGCGAGCACTTCCGGCACGGGAAAGTCGCCCTCCGGAAACTTTAGCGTCATTGCCGGAATTTCTCAGCATCTTCGGACATAGGGTCGGCACGGTCATGGGCAAGCTTCTGCGAATTGCGACGTTTCTGGCTCTGTTGGCCGCGCCCGCCGCCGCCCAACCGAAAATCGTGACCAGCTTTCCCATGCTGCAATCGCTGGCCGCCGCGATTTCCGGCACGGCGCCCGAGTCGATCGTGCGCGGCGGCGGCTCGCCGCACACCTATTCGATGCGGCCGTCGGATGCGCGCGCGCTGGAACAGGCCGATCTCGTGATTTGGATCGGCGAGGACTACGAAGGCTTCCTCGAACGCCCGATCAAGGCGCTCGGCGCGCGCGCGCGCGTGCTGGAACTGTCGGAGGCGCCGGGCGTGACCACGCTGAAGAATCGCGAAGGCGGCGTCTGGGAAGGCGACGGTCACGCGCATGGCCATTCGCACGGCCATAAGCATGGCGCGGTCGACGGGCACATGTTCCTCGACCCCCGGAACGCCGCCGCATTCGGCCGCGCCATCGCCGCGACGCTTTCCGAAATCGATGCGCCGAACGCCGATCGCTATCGCGCCAATGCCCAAACGCTGGCCCTGAAGCTCGAAGCGCTCGACGCCGATCTCGCCGCGACGCTGCGCCCGCTCGCCGGCAAGCCGTTCATCGTGTTCCACGACTCGCTTCAGTATCTGGAGAAACGCTACGGTCTGACGCCGGCGGGGTCGATCACCGTCAGCCCCGAGCGCCGGCCGAGCGCGCAGCGCTTGCAGCGCTTGCGGGACCGTATCGCGCGCTCGAACACGATCTGCGTGTTCGCCGAACCGCAATTCGACCAGGCCCTGGTGCGCACGGTCGTCGAAGGCACGAGGGCGCGCACCGGCACGCTCGACTATGTCGGGGCGGAGGTGCCGCCGGGCCCCGAGCATTACTTCACCGTGATGCGCGGCCTCGCGAAGGACCTTTCTTCGTGCCTGTCGCCGAGTTGATCGACTTGCGGGCGTGATCGATCACTTTGCGCATCAGCGTGGGCAGCGCGACGGACCCGATTTCGTCCGCCGCGACCCACTGCCCGCCGCGCACGTCGCCGCGCCGCGCTTGCGCGATCCACACGGCGAATTCCAGCTCGAAATGCGTGAAGCCGTGACGCACCTCGCCCGCCGCTTTGCGCCACGCCAAAGCGGCGGGTGAAGCGCGCCGCGCAGCGGTTTCGTCGATCTCGCCCGTCTTCCATTCGCTCGACGGCACTTCCAGCATGCCGCCCAGCAATCCCGTATCGGCGCGCTTGCGCACCCATACGGCGCCATCCGCATCGAACAGCACGAAGGCGATCGCGCGTTTGAAGGGCCGTTTGGGCTTCGCCGTGCGGCGCGGGTAGGTTTCGGGTTCGCGCCCGCAGGCTTGGCAGGCGAGCTTCCACGGGCACAACAGGCACTGCGGATTGCGCGGCGTGCAGATCGTGGCGCCGAGATCCATCATCGCTTGCGCGAAATCGCCCGGCCGCTTGTCGGGCACGATCCCCGCGACCGCGTCGCGGATTTCGGGCTTGGCGGCGGGCAAGGGCGTGTCGATCTGGAACACGCGCGCGATCACGCGCTCGACATTGCCGTCGACGACCGACGCGGGCCGATCGAACGCGATCGCGGCGATCGCCGCCGCCGTGTAGGGCCCGACGCCCGGCAGCGTCAGCAAGCCCTCCTCGGTGTCGGGGAACACGCCGCCGAGTTCGTCGGCGACGTGGCGCGCGCATTTATGCAGGTTGCGCGCGCGCGCGTAGTAGCCGAGCCCCGCCCACGCCGCGAGCACGTCGTCGAGCGGCGCTTTCGCCAGCGCTTGCACATCCGGCCAGCGGCGCAGGAAATCGGCGAAATACGGCCCGACCGTCGCGACGGTCGTTTGCTGCAGCATGATCTCAGAAAGCCAGACGCGATAGGGATCGGGCCGTACGGCGCGCTTGTTCGGGCCCACGCGCCACGGCAGCACGCGGGCGTGCCGGTCGTACCAGGCGAGAAGCGATGCGGCGAGGGCGGTGGACATCGGAAACCGAGCGCGTATGTTCCCCCGTATGGCCCTGAAAGCGATCGGCGCACAAGTTCCGCGAATGACCCGCGAGGCGTTGAAGCGCCGCGGGCCCGCTTTCGCCACGCTGATCGCCGAATGGGCCAATATCGTCGGGCCGGAATTCGCATCGAGCACCCTGCCCGAGAAAATCTCCGCCCCGCCGCCCCCGCCCAAGGGCAGCAATCTGCCGCGCCCGGCGGGCACGCTCACACTTCGAGTCGGCGCCGGCGCGGCAATGGAATTGCAGCATCTCGCGCCGCAGCTGATCGATAAGATCAACGCCTTCGTCGGGTACAAAGCCGTCGAACGCCTGCGCTTCGTGCAGGGCCCGTTGCCGGGCCAGGGCCAGCCGCCCGCCCCGCCCCGCCCGCCATTGACCAAAGAACAGGCGGCACGACTCGACAGGCTGGTCGAAACGGTGCCGGACGAAAATCTTCGCCAGTCGCTCCGCCGCCTGGGCGACGGAATGCTGCGCGGCCGCCGGCGTATACCTTAAGAGGCTTCAAAAAGCCTCGATTCTGCGGTCGGATAGCCGCAGTTATCCCCATCGAGTCCGGGCCCTTGTGGGAGGCGCTCGGGAGTCGATACCATCACTATATCTAGTAGGTCTAACCATGCAGAACCGGTACATCTCGACGCTCGCGGCGGTTTTCGCCCTGATTTGCCTTGGCTTTTCGGCCCCGGCGATGGCCCAAAACGGCCCGCGCCTGGAAGGGAACGACATGGTTATGGGCGCCCCTGACGCGCCCATTACGTTCATCGAATACGCGTCGCTGACTTGCCCGCATTGCGCGCGCTTCCACGCGGAAATCGTGCCGCGGCTCAAAGCAGACTACGTCGACACCGGCAAGATGAAGTTCATCTTCCGCGACTTCCCGCTCGACCGCATGGCGCTGAACGCGCAGATGCTGGCGCGCTGCGCCGGGCCCGAGCGGTTCTTCGGATTCCTCGACGTGTTTTTCGCCCAGCAAGGCAATTGGACGCGCGGCACGCCCGACCAGATGATGCAGAATTTGCGGCGTTTGGCGCAGCTGGGCGGCATGACGGCCGCGCAGATGGATGCCTGCCTGGCCGATCAGAACGTTCAGAACGTCATCCTGACCAACGCGATGACCGGCGAGCGCGAGCACAAGGTGCAAGGCACGCCCACCCTCGTCATCAACGGGACCGTCCATCGCGCCGGGATGTCCTACGAAGATCTCGAAAACGTGCTGCGCCCGCTCGCGGGCAAGCGCTGACAACACGCCTTAGGGGAGTCTGTCGACGATGCATTTCGCCAAGCTGCGCCTGTCCGGTTTCAAGTCGTTCGTCGAACCGACCGAGTTCGCGATCGAGCCCGGCCTGACCGGTATCGTCGGCCCCAATGGCTGCGGCAAATCCAACCTCGTCGAAGCGCTGCGCTGGGTGATGGGCGAAACGCGCGTGAAGCAGCTGCGCGGCGGCGAGATGGACGACGTGATCTTCGCGGGCACGTCCAGCCGCCCGGCGCGCAACGTGGCGGAAGTGTCGCTGACGGTGGAAAACCCCGACCACAAGGCGCCGCCCGCCTACAACGACATGAGCGACTTCGAGGTCGTTCGCCGCATCGAGCGCGAAAAGGGCTCGGCCTATCGCATCGGCGGGCGCGAAGTGCGCGCGCGCGACGTGCAGCTGTTCTTCCAGGACGTGGGTACCGGCGCACATTCGCCGTCGCTGGTCAGCCAAGGCCGCATCAGCGCGCTGATCCAGGCCAAGCCCACCGAGCGCCGCCAAGTGCTGGAAGAAGCCGCCGGCATCACGGGCCTCCATTCGCGCCGCCACGAAGCCGAATTGAAGCTCAAGGCCGCCGAACAAAACTTGGCGCGCCTCGACGACGTGCTGACGACGCTGGCGACCCAACTCGAAAGCCTGAAGAAGCAGGCCCGCCAGGCCGCGCGCTATCGCAACATGAGCGATCTGGTGCGCCGCGCCGAAGCGATCATGTTCCATCTGCGCTGGCAGGCGCAGACGGCCGAAACGCTGACCGCCCAGGAACGCCTGAAGGAAGCCGAAACGCTGGTCGTCGAGATAACGACGCGCGCCGCGCACGGCGCCACGATCCTCGCCGAAGCGCAGGCGGCCTTGCCGGCGCTGCGCCAGGAAGAAGCGGAAGCGGCCGCCGCGTTGGCGCGCTTGCAGATGGCAGGCGAACAGCTCGCGGCGGAGGAAGCGCGCCTCGCCGCCCAGATCGAAAAGCTCGACGCGACGATCGCGCAGCTCGCCGCCGACAAGGCGCGCGAGGAGGCCTTGGTCGCCGACGCGCGAGCCGCCCACGCGCGCCTGACCGCCGAATTCGAAGAACTCGCCAACGCCGACATCGCGGCCGATGAAGAGCTTCGCGATCTCGACGGCGACATCCGCAACCGCCGCGAAGCGGTGGAAGCGCTGGACGAGGAACTCGCCCGCGCGACCGAAGCGGTCGCCAAGGCCGAATCCGAGCGCGCGTCGCTGACCCGCGAAATCAACGATCTGACCGGCCGGCTGGGCCGTTTGGCCGAGCGGCGCGCCGTCGTCGACGGCGAAAAGACGCGGCTCGAAGAGGAGCTCGCCGGCGCGGACGCGCAGCGCCACGAAGCGGAAGTGAAGCTCGCCGAGGCGGACGAAGCGCTGAACGCCGCCCTTTCCGCCGCCGAGGAAGCCGAAGCCGCGCGCCGCGCGGCGCAGGAAGAGGAATTCGGCGCGCGCGAAGCGGCGCGCGAAGCCGACGCCGAATTCGCCAAGCTCGACGGCGAACGCCAGGGCATTTCGCGCGCATTGGCCGCCTCGCGCGGCAAAGCGACGGATTTCCCGCCGGCGATGGACGCAATCCGCGTGACGCCCGGCTACGAGAAGGCGCTGGGTGCAGCGCTGGGCGACGATCTCGCCGCCGCGCTCGACGCGAATGCGCCCCACCATTGGCGCGTGCTCGATATCGCAGGCACGCCGGCACCCTTGCCGCTCGAAGCCCAATCGCTGGCGCAGTATGTCGAAGCGCCCGCCGCGTTCGCGCGCCGCTTGGGCCAGATCGGCGTCGTCGCCGATCTCGAAGCCGCCGAGCGCATCGCACCGCAGCTCGCGCAAGGCCAGCGTCTGGTGACGCGCGACGGCGCATTGCTGCGCTGGGACGGTTACGTCCAGACCGGCGCCGCCGTCGCGCGCGCCGCCGAAACCTTCGAACTGCGCAACCGTCTCGAGAGCCTGGAATCGCAGGTCGTGCGCGCCAAGGAAATCGCCGACGGCGCGAAGGCGCGTTACGTGGCGGCGCAAGCGTCCGCCCGCGCGGCCGACGCCGCCGATCAGCAGGCGCGCCAGGGCGCGAAATCGGCGCAAGGGGCGATCGACGGCGCGCGGTCGGCGATCGTGCAGATCCAGCGCACGACCGAAGGCCGTTCGGCCAAGCTCGGCACGCTGGTCGAACAGATCGAACGCCTGACCGTCGAATCCGGCGAGTTCCAAGTCCGCCTCGATACGGCGCAAGCGCGTTTCGCCGAAATTCCAGATCCGACCGAGGCGCGCGCCAAGCTCGCCGAGGACCGCCAGTCGCTGTCCAACGCGCGCAAGGAGTTGGCCGAACGCGAAGCGGCGTCGCAGCGTTTGCAGCGCGAGCGCGAAGGCCGCGAACGCCGCCGCGTGGCGATCGGTCACGAAAACGCCGAATGGGCGCGCCGCGAAGAAGGAGCCAAGACGCAGATCGAATCGATCGACGGCCGTTCGGCCGCGACGGCGACGGAGCGCGAAGGCCTGTCCGCGCGCCCGGGCGAAATCGCCGCCGAGCGTTCCGCATTGCTCGACAAGACGCACGAAGTGGAAGCCCTGCGCCGCGAAAAGGCCGATCGCTTGGCCGAAGCGGAAAGCGCCGTGCTGGAAGCCGATCGCGCGTTGAAAGCGGTCGAGAACACGCTGATGTCGGCGCGCGAGGATCGCGTGCGCGCGCAAGCCTATGCCGAGCAGCAGGCCGCGAACGAAGCGACGCTGACCCAGACGATCCGCGAGCGCCTGGATTGCGCGCCCGACGCCTGCTTGGCGGCCGGCATGATCGAAGCGGACGAGGAACTGCCCGGTCTCGAGCAGATCGAGAACCGTTTGGAGCGCCTGATCAAGGAGCGCGACAATATGGGCCCGGTCAATCTGCGCGCCGAGCAGGAAGCCGAGGAAGTCGAAGCCCAGATCGCCGGCATGAACGCCGAAAAGGAAGATCTGGTCCAGGCGATCGCCAAACTGCGCGGCGGCATCTCGGCCCTCAACAAGGAAGGCCGCGAGCGTCTGCGCGTCGCCTTCGAAGCGGTCGACAAGCATTTCCAGGATCTGTTCGGCCGTCTGTTCGGCGGCGGGCGCGCGCACCTCACCTGGGTTCCCGTGATGGGGGCCGACGGCCAGATCGTCGACGATCCGCTCGAAGCGGGTCTCGACATCATGGCGTCGCCCCCGGGCAAGAAACTGCAATCGCTGACGCTGCTGTCGGGCGGCGAGCAGGCGCTCACCGCGCTGTCGCTTCTTTTCGCGGTGTTCCTCACCAACCCCGCGCCGATCTGCGTGATGGACGAAGTCGACGCCCCGCTCGACGACGCGAACGTCGATCGGTTCTGCACGCTGCTCGACGAAATCGCCCGCTCCTCGGGCGTTCGCTTCGTCGTGGTCTCCCACCACCGCTTGACGATGGCCAAGATGGACAGGCTGTTCGGCGTGACGATGGCCGAGCGCGGCGTGTCGACCCTGGTGTCGGTCGATATGCGACAAGCCGAGAAACTGCGCGCGACCGCCTAAGAGCCCTCGAATAGCTCCGCCCGTTCAAGGGCTTAGGCGGTCAGCGTGATCCTTGACAGGGGGCGGGACCGCCCCTATTGTCCGCGCGCGTCAGCCGGGTGAAAGGGCGGATTCTTCTGTCTTTTCAACCGTTTTCCCCGAGTTTCCGGTCGCTTTTCGCGCCTGCGAATGATGCTGGTGCGAAAGGTCCGGGTCTGGAGCTTGCCATGGACGACCGCGAGAAGCGGGCCATCGACGAGATCCAGGCGCAGGTCGATGCGCTGCAAGCGCGCCGTTCGAAGGCCGATAAAAAATCGGCGGGTGCGGCAGGCCGGAGCACGGGGCAGATGGGCCTGGGGTTCCGCATCTCGGTGGAGATGCTGGCGACACTGGCGGTCGGCACGGGCATGGGCTTCGTGCTGGATCGCTGGCTCGGCACCTCGCCGTGGCTGACGCTCGTGTTCCTCATGCTCGGCGCCGCCGCCGGTATGAGAAACGCGATCCGGGTCGCGACGCGCATCAGCGCCGAGCGGTCCAAGACCGAGACGAAATAACCGGACGGAGTTTCCGACGTGGCGAGCCCTCTCGATCAATTCCAGATCAAACCGATCGTTCCCATCGAAATCGCGGGGCTCAACCTCGCCTTCACGAACTCCGCCTTGTGGATGACCGCGGCCGCCGCCGCGGCGGCGTTCTTCCTGGTCTCGGCCGCTTCGGGCGCCAAGATCGTGCCCGGCCGCCTCCAATCGGCCGCAGAAATGCTCTACGAGTTCATCGCCGGGATGGTCCGCGAGAACGTGGGCGACGAGGGCAAGAAGTACTTCCCGTTCTTCTTCACCCTGTTCATGTTCGTACTGTTCGGCAACTTGGCCGGTCTGATCCCCGGCGCCTTCACCTTCACCAGCCATATCGTCGTGACCTTCACGATGGCGCTGATCATCTTCGTGACGATCACGTTGATCGGCATCGCGCGCCACGGCACGCATTTCCTGTCGCTTTTCTTCCCGTCGGGCGCGCCGTTGGCGACGGCGCCGATCCTGATCCCGATCGAGGTCATCTCCTACATGTCGCGCCCGATCTCGCTGTCGGTGCGACTCTTCGCCAACATGACCGTCGGCCACATCATCGTGAAGATCTTCGCCGGCTTCGTCATTTCGCTGGGCGCGTTCTTCGTGATCCCGGGCGTGGTGCCGTTCTCGGTTCTCGTCGGCATCATGGCGCTGGAATTCTTCGTGGCCGCCCTCCAGGCCTACATCTTCACGATCCTGGCGTGCATCTATCTGCACGACGCGATCCACCTGCACTGACCTTCGCCCCGCCGGCCCGAAAATGTGGACCGCCGGCGGGAACGGATGGCCGGTAAACCAACCAAGAGAGAAGGATACGTTTTATGGAACCAGCAGCAGCTAAGCTCATCGGCATGGGCCTCGCCGCCATCGGCATGATCGGCGCGGGCATCGGCGTGGGTTCGGTGTGGGCGAGCCTCATCGCCGCCGTGGCCCGCAACCCGGCCGCCAAGGACAACGTTCAGGTCTTCGCCTATATCGGCTTCGCCGTCACCGAGTTCATCGCGCTGCTCGCCTTCGTCATCGCGATTCTGATCTTCGTGTCCTAAGCCTCTTCCGGCCCTTCCTTCGGGAAGGGCCGGCCCCTTTCCTCCCGCCGACGGGAACCGGCCATGCCGCAATTCGACCCGACCTGGTTCGCGAGCCAAATCTTCTGGCTCCTGGTCATTTTCGCGATCTTCTATTACGTCGTCGCCGGCGCCGTGACGCCCAAGCTGGGTGCCGCCATCGAGGCGCGCGAGAAGCAGATCGAAGGCGATCTCGCCAAGGCGGGTTCGCTGAAGGAAGAAACCGACAAGATGGTGGCGGCCTACGAGAAGGCGTTGGCCGACAGCCGCGCCAAGGCACAGGCCGTGCGCGGCGAAACCGAAGCCGCCGCCGCCAAGCACGCCGCCGAATTGTCGGCGCGCCAGGGCGCCGAGCTCGCCGAGAAGATCAAGTCCGCCGAGAGCCGCATCGCCGACGCGCGCAAGGCCGCGCTGGCGAACGTCGAAGCCATCGCCGGCGAAATCGCCGCCGATGCGGCGCGCAAGCTCGCGGGCCTCAATGTCGGCGAAGCCGACGCCAAAGCGGCGGCCGCCGCCGCGCGCGTCTGAAGGAGATCCGGACAATGGCGATTCTCCAAAGCGAATACTTCTGGATCGCGATCGCGATCGCGGTGCTCTTCTATTTCGTCTGGGCGCCGGCCAAGACGGCGGTCCTCGGCGGGCTCGACGCGCGCGCCGAGCGCATCCGCAAGGATCTCGACGAAGCCGCCAAGCTGCGGGCCGAGGCCGAGAAGCTGCTCGCCGAATACGTCGCCAAGCACAAGGAAGCGATGGCCCAGGCCGACGCGATCGTCGCCAACGCCAAGGAGGAGGCCGCCCGCCTCGCCGCCAAGGCCGAAGCCGATCTGCAAGCCGCGCTGAAGCGCCGCGAAGAAGCGGCAATGCAGCGTATCGCCCAGGCCGAAGCGCAAGCGACCGCCGAAGTCCGTTCGGCCGCCGTCGACCTCGCCATGGCCGCCACGGGCAAGCTGCTGGCCCAGGGCCTCGATCGCGGCCGCCAGGACGCGCTGATCGACGGCGCGATCAAGAACATCCCGGGCCGCTTGAACTAAGCGCTTCGCGAAAGCGATCCAAAGCAAAACCCCGCCGGAGCGATCCGGCGGGGTTTTTCGTTTCAGGCGAGTTCACTAATCGCGACGGACAACTCCAGATACTGCAGCGACCAAAAGCAATGACAAGCCCCACCCTGCGATGATCTGAACCCACTCCCAGAACCGCACAATATGGCCAAGCAACAAGGTGTTCCCATTTCCATCAGATACGCGAGGCGCCCAATCTCTTTCCTGACGTAAGTCCACCAGCGGCAACACAATATCCAGAGAATAGGCCACGGGATGAAACGTGGAATACTCGGCGGGTAGCAGGCGTGGGCAGATATCCTCCCAACGCCCGTGACCCAATGGCAATCCCGCAAGTTGACGATACCTAACCAATTCGTCTTCCGCTGCTGCGCCACTTTTTCGATTCAGACGCATGCTGAAGTTAATCCAGTCCTCGCGACATTCCGATGGAATCGAACCATCAAGATAAAGCTTAGTGTCTGAAGGAGCCATAATGCCGTGATTGCCTGCGATTGAAAAAACAACCGCCCCCAAAATCCATATCGCAAGTAACGCTACGGCAGCGCGCCAAGGCCGATAGCCATAGCCAACGAAAAGGTCCAGCGCCGTATCACCAAGGCCGCCAATTGCGGCCTTAAACTTTCTATATTGACCTTGGGCGACTTTGAAATTGCGCCATCGCATTCGCCGACGCTTCTCAATCTGTATCAATTTTGCATCCGATTCATGGCCAACGGCCATGAGTACATTCGCGAGATGCTCCCAAGGTTGGGGTCGAAACTCGCGGCCTAAGTGCACATCGGGCTGAAGTTGAAGCCAATCAATCGCTTCGTTCGCATCGAACTGATCAGTGCTCGTGAATACTCCAAATTTTGCACCATCGATAAAAAGATCCCCTTTTCTAGGCCATGCCTCTCTAGCGTGGCACAGCATCCCAAAAGTCGAGCTGGAAAGGTTTAGTTTTCCAAAAATCTTACATCCCTTAAAAAAGAGAACTGCCCCTTTTACAATGGCGCGCTCCAAATTTATCACGACAACATCTTTTGATTCTTTAGATAGTGCATAAAAATTGAATATTCCACCGGCAGCATCAAAGTCGTTTGATATTTGAGCACCGCAAAATCTGACTTCGCCTTCTGACTGGAATCCACTTCGCAAAAATACACTGCCCGCAATGCACGCCCTATCGAAGGATATTGCGCGACCAGAAGTCGTCCGGAAACTCCCTCCTGAGAGATCAACACTTTGGCCGAATTTCGCCCCAAAAAACCTCAACTCTCCGGTGCAAGAAAAGCCATTGCTCATAGAGAAGTCGCCTACCACTTCTAATCCGTCAGCAAAAATCGGGAACGATGAGACGGGCAGAAAAGTGGCCCCACTGAAATCTACCCGCCCTCGGATAAACGCGGCGGATAAATTGATACGACCCGTTATTGTTGTATTATTTGAAAAATGTATCGATCCACCTACATTTGCTCCTTCAAGCGTTACGGAAAGGCCTGACGCCTCCCAAAAGTCTCCCCTGCTAAAGTCGGCATCGCCGCCAATCCGAGCCCCGCTTAGCCTGATGCAGCCAAGCGCCTCGAACCCATGACGAAGAAAAACTCCGCCACTACAATGCAGCCGATCAGCGCGTAACGATCGAATTTGCGATCCGCCTAAGTTTAGATGCCTGATATGCGCATCAAAAAGAAGTACATCACCATCAATAGTACTATCCCAAATAACAAGAGGATATTTAAGGTCAACACTTTGTAAGTTGATGTCGCCTTCAATCCAAGCCCCCTGTATCCGCACCCCCTCAGTATGTACGGGAGTTCGAACGTCTCCACCCAAAGCTAAAAATCTAACAATTTCCGCCCTAATCTTATTCGAGACATCTGGGCGCCGAGGTCTTTGCGCTCCAAAATCTGCAACCTCACCGATGCGGCACGCGTCAATTAAATCTCTCTCTGACGGATTCAGGGGGAGAAAATCACTTAAGTTTGAACCTAAAGGATGCGCCAATTCAATATCCTTCTTTTTCTTTATTCCGTAAACTATTTATTTAATAGATATTTGTTGGGGTGTCGAGCATCTAATGTCCTTCGCACCAAAGCAAAACCCCGCCGGAGCGATCCGGCGGGGTTTTTCGTTGGGCGCCGTCACTCCGCCGCTTGCGCGGTGGGCGACGGCGGCTGGGCGGGCTTCCAGCGCAGGATCGGGCTGCGGGCCGCACGCGTTTCGTCCAAACGCCGGCGCGGGGTGAGCCGCGGGGCCGCGTGGAAGAAATCGGCCTGGTCGCTCTTCTTCGCCAGCGTGGCGAGATGGCGAAGGCTGTCGATGAACGCGTCGAGCGATTCCTTGTTCTCGCTCTCGGTCGGCTCGATCAGCATCGCGCCGTGGACGACGAGCGGGAAATACATCGTCATCGGATGATATCCCTCGTCGATCAGCGCTTTGGCGAAGTCGAGCGTCGAAACGCCGGTGTCCTTCAGGAACGAATCGTCGAACAAAGCTTCGTGCATGCACGGGCCGCCAGCGAAGGCCGGGGTCATCACATCCTTCAAGCGTGCGAGGATGTAATTGGCGTTCAACACCGCGTCGGTCGAGGCCTGGCGAATGCCGTCCGAACCGTGGCTGAGCATGTAGGCCAAGGCGCGCACGAACATGCCCATCTGGCCGTGGAAGCCCTTCAAGCGGCCGAAGGGGGCCGTACCCGCTTGCTTGGTCTCGATCAGCTCGAAACCCTTGGCGCCGTGCACGACATAAGGCAGCGGCGCGTAAGCCGCCAACGCCGCCGACAGCACGACGGGGCCCGAGCCGGGACCGCCGCCGCCATGCGGCGTCGAGAACGTCTTGTGCAGATTGATATGCATCGCATCGACGCCCAGATCGGCCGGGCGCACGCGGCCCGCGATCGCGTTGTAATTGGCGCCGTCGCAATAGAAGTAGCCGCCCGCCGCGTGGACGAGATCTGCGATCTTCTTGATGTCCCCTTCGAACAGCCCGCAGGTATTCGGGTTGGTCAGCATGATCGCGGCGACGTCGGAGCCCAGCTTCTTCTCGAACGCCGCCAGATCGACGCGCCCGCGCTCGTCCGCCGGGATCGGATCGACGGTGAAGCCGAGCAGCGCGGCGGTCGCGGGGTTCGTGCCGTGCGCGGATTCGGGCACGAGCACGCGGCGGCGCGAAGCCCCCTCGCCCTTCGCCTGGATCGCCGCCCAGATCGCGACCATGCCGCAAAGCTCGCCATGGGCGCCCGCCGCCGGGCTCATTGCCACCGCCGGCATGCCGGTCAGCGTTTTGAGCCAATGGGCCAGCGTGTCGATCAGCTCGAGCGCGCCCTGCACCGTCTTCTCGGGCTGCAACGGATGCAGGTCGGCGAAGCCCGGCAAGCGCGCCATTTTCTCGTTGAGGCGCGGGTTGTGCTTCATCGTGCACGAGCCGAGCGAGAACAGGCCCGAATCGATGCCGTAGTTCTTCTGCGACAGGCGCGTGAAATGGCGCACGACCTGCGGTTCGGACAGATCCGGCAAGCCGATGCTGCCCTTGCGCGCGAAGGCGCCAAGCTTGTTGGCGGCGCCTTTGGGCGCATCGGGAACATCGACGCCGATGCGTCCCGGCACGCCTTGCTCGAAGATCAGCTTTTCTTCGAGCTGAAGCCCGCGATGACCCGACGCGGTGACGAAAGGCGGGAGTTCCTGGGCGGGCGCTTCTTGCGCGCTGCGGCCTTGCGACTTGTCCATCACAGCACCTCCGCGAGCTTCGTCGCGAACAGATCCATATCTTCCACCGTGTTCGTTTCCGTGACCGCGACGATCAGCGTCCGGACCATCGACGCATCGCCTGGCCACAGGCGGGAACCCGGCACGCCGGCGAGCACGCCCTTGTCGGCGAGCGCATCGACGACCGCGCCCGCATCGCGCGGCAATTCGATCGCGAATTCGTTGAAATACGCGTCGGTCAGAAACTTCACGCCCTTCACCTTGGCGAGCTTGGCCTCCAGCGTCGTCGCCAGCGCGTGATTGAGCGCGGCGAGGCGTCTCAACCCGGTTTCGCCCAGCAGCGACAAATGCACCGTGAAGGCCAGCGCGCAGAGTCCGGAATTGGTGCAGATATTCGACGTCGCCTTTTCGCGGCGGATATGCTGCTCGCGCGTCGACAGCGTCAGCACCCAGCCGCGCCTGCCGTCCGCGTCCACCGTTTCGCCGCATAGGCGGCCGGGCATCTGACGAACGTATTTTTCCTTCGCGGCGAAGAGGCCCACATAGGGACCGCCGAAATTCAGCGCGTTGCCGATCGATTGGCCTTCGGCCACGACGATATCCGCGCCCATGTCGCCCGGCGGCGTGACGGCGCCCATCGACACGATCTCGGGGATCGCGACGATCAGCAGCGCCCCCGCCTTTTGGCAGGCGGCGGCGAGCGCCGTGAGGTCCTGCAAGCGGCCGAACACGTTCGGATATTGCACCACGACGCTGGCGGTTTTGGCGTCGAGCTTGGCTTCGATGCCCGCCAGCCCGTCCACGTTCGGGGCCAGCGACACGACCTCGAAGCCCGAGAATTTGCCGTGCGTCTCGATCGTTTCGCGGTAGTGCGGATGCACCGCGCCCGACAGGATCGTCTTGCCGCGCCGGGTGACGCGATTGGCCATCTGCACGGCTTCGACGGCGGCGGTCGCCGCGTCGTACATCGACGCGTTGGCGACATCCATGCCGGTCAGCATCGCGACCTGGGTCTGGAACTCGAACAGATATTGCAGCGTGCCTTGCGCGATTTCGGGCTGATAGGGCGTGTAGCTGGTCAGAAACTCGCCGCGCTGGATGATCGAATCGACCGAGGCGGGCACGTGATGGCGATAGGCGCCCGCACCCAAGAAGCTCGCCTGCGAGCCGGCGGGGCGATTCTTCGCCGCCATGCCGGACAGGATACGCTCGACCTCCAACTCGCTCTTGGTCGCGGAAAGGCCCGCGACCGGCCCGGCCAGACGCGCCTCGGCGGGCACGTCGACGAACAGATCGTCGGCCGATTTGACGCCGATCGCCGCCAGCATCGCGGCGCGATCGGAATCGGTGTGCGGCAGATAACGCATCAGCCCAGACCCTTCACGTAATCGGCGTAAGCCGCCTCGTCCATCAACTCGGCGAATTGCGCGGTGTCACCGGTCTTCAGCTTGAAGAACCAGCCCGCCGCCGTCGGCTCGCGGTTGACGAGGCCGGGATCGGCCGTTAGCGCGTCGTTCACGCCGACGACGATGCCGCCGACCGGCGAATAGACGTCCGACGCGGCCTTGACCGATTCGACGACGGCCGCTTGGCCGCCCTTGGCGATCTGCTTGCCGATTTCCGGCAGATCGACGAACACGACGTCGCCGAGCTGACTTTGCGCGTAGTCGGAAATGCCGATCTCGTAGACGTCGCCGTCGGCGACGCGGATCCATTCGTGGTCTTTGGTGAAACGCAATTCGGCCATTTTTCGGGTCTCCTACCCTCGGAAATAACGATGCGGGGCGAAAGGCATTCCCGCGATTTTGGCGGGAAGCGTCTTGCCCCGGACGACGAGCCCGACCGGCGTGCCGGCCTGGGCGAAGGATGCGGGCACATAGCCCATGGCGATCGGGCCGTTCACGGTCGGGCCGAAACCGCCGGAAGTGACGATGCCGATCTTGTTGCCCGACGAATCGACGATTTCCGTGCCCTCGCGCGCGGGCGCGCGGCCTTCGGGCAGAATGCCGACGCGTTTGCGCGACGGGCCTTCGGCGAGTTCCTTCTGCGCGCGCGCCGCACCGGGGAAGCCGCCTTCGGCGCGCCGGCGCTTGGAAATCGACCAGACGAGATCGGCTTCGATCGGCGAGGTCGTCGTGTCGATATCGTGACCGTAGAGGCACAAGCCCGCTTCGAGGCGCAGCGAGTCGCGCGCGCCCAGACCGATCGGCTTCACCTCCGGCTGATCGAGCAGCAGCCGCGCCAAGCCCTCGGCCTGCGCCGCCGGCACCGAAATCTCGTAGCCGTCCTCGCCGGTATAGCCCGAGCGCGTGAACCAGCAATCGACCGCGCCGATCTTGCCTTCGCGCAGCGTCATGAATTTCTGGCCGATGCTGGCGGGCGCCAACCGCGCCATCACCTCGGCCGCCTTCGGCCCCTGCAACGCCAGCAGCGCGCGATCGTCGAGACGCTGAAGCTTCGCGCGGCCGCCGATCTTGGCTTCGATGCGCGCGAAATCGGCGTCTTTGCACGCCGCGTTGACCACGAGATAGAGCCCGTGCTCGCGCTTCGTCGCCATCAGATCGTCGAGAATGCCGCCGTTGTCGTCGGTCAGCTGCGTGTAGCGCGTGGCGCCTTCTTTGAGCGCCAGAAGATCGCCGGGCACGAGGGTTTCGAGCGCTGCGGCCGCATCGGCACCCAGCAGCAACGCCTGGCCCATATGCGACACGTCGAACAGACCGGCGGCGGCGCGCGTATGCAGATGCTCGGTCAAAATGCCGGCGGGGTATTGCACGGGCATCGCATAGCCCGCGAACGGCACCATTTTGGCGCCCAGCGAACGATGCAACGCATCGAGCGGCGTGTGTTTCAGGTTGGCGTCGTCTGACAAAACGGAACTCCGGAGTCGGGCGCTCGAAAGCCGGATTGTCCATCCGGCCGTGGGCGCCCCCTCTGTCCTGGGACCTGAAAGAATCGTCCGCCGAACGAAAGTGCGGACTTACCTCTTCGGTGGGCGCAAGGGCCGAAGCCCGCACGCCGCTTTCCAGAGTTCGCAACGCATACCTAACCGCGGTCCTTTTGCCTGAGAGTTTCCGGGGCGGTTGCTCCTTCGGCGCCGCGCCGTCCGAAACGGCGCGGTCTCTCCCGCGATAGGCCGTGCCAACATAAAGCGAGTCTCGGGCGGGTCAAGCCGCTCGTCGAGCGTGTGGACCGCTTAACGGGCGCGCTGGCGGCGGTTCCATTCCAGCTGGTCTTCGGTCAGCTGGAAGCCGATCATCACGCGATAGGACGGGCCGTCGAAATTGGATTTGAGCGCGATGCGCGGTTCCAATTCCTCGACCCGGCCCACGCGGGTCCGGTTATCCGGAAACTCAAACGCCGCCTGGAAGAAATCCTTGGCGACGATGTTCTGGTCGCCGTCCAGAATCGCGACGAAATAGGCCAAATTGGCCCTGCGCGCGCGGTCGGCGGGCCCGCGCTCGGCCGCGATGGCGACTTGCAGGTCGAGCACGACGCCGGGCTTGGCGCTTCGGCCGGTCGCGTATTCGCAAGTGATCTTGAAATCGACGATCTGGGCCTGGGCGACCACATCGGTCAGGTCGCGGCCCGGCCCTTCGCGAAACTGGACCAGCGTATTGGCGTCCGGCACCAGCCCGCCGCGCGGACAGGTCGCCTGGGTGACGGTGTCGGACGGTGTACAGGCCGAAAGAATGGCGGCGGCAAGCCCCGCCGCGACGAAGGTTTTACGCAACAAGTGTCAAAGCCCCTTATGGCCGCCGTCGCACAAAGGCTGGTTCTTGGTCGCCTTGCAACCGCAGAAGAACAGCTTTTTCGACTGGCCGGCCTCGTATTTCATCGGCTGGATGCCCGTGCCCGCATGCGAGCCGTCGCAGAAGGGTTGCTTCTTCGACAGGCCGCAAGCGCACCACCAATAGGTCTTTCCCGCCTCGACATCCACGGGATAGGGCGCTTTCTGGGCAACGACGGGTTCGGCCATTTTTCGAGCCTCCGGAACGGGCTGGAATCGCGGGGCGACTCCTGTATATCACGGGGCGACAATAGGATTTCCCCTATGCCCGCACAAGCTCCCCTGACGATCCTGCTGGCCGGCCCGCGCGGCTTTTGCGCCGGGGTCGATCGCGCGATTTTGATCGTCGAGCGGGCGCTGGCGCGCTACGGCGCCCCTGTCTATGTGCGCCATGAAATCGTCCATAACCGCCATGTGGTCGAAGCGCTGGAACGCAAAGGAGCGATTTTCGTCGCCGAGCTGGACCAGGTGCCGGACGACCGGCCGGTCGTGTTCTCCGCTCATGGCGTACCCAAATCGGTCCCGGCCGAAGCCCAGCGCCGGGAAATGATCTATCTCGACGCGACCTGCCCGCTGGTCAGCAAGGTCCATAGCGAGGCCGAGCATCACCGCAAGGCCGGCCGGCATATCGTTCTCATCGGCCATGGCGGCCATCCCGAAGTGGTCGGCACGATGGGCCAATTGCCCGAAGGCGCGATCACGCTGGTCGAGGACGAAGCCCAAGCGCGCAGCGTGACGCTTCCCGACGGACCGCTCGCCTACGCGACGCAGACCACGCTGTCGGTCGACGATACGGCCGGCATCGTCGCCGAATTGCTGCGCCGCTTTCCCGACATGCTGCCCCCGCGCAAGGACGATATCTGCTACGCGACGACCAACCGCCAAGCGGCGGTGAAGGCGATCGCCGCGCGTAGCGATGCCGTCCTGGTCATCGGCTCGACCAAATCGTCGAATTCGCTGCGTTTGGTCGAGGTCGCCAAACGCGCCGGCTGCGCCAACGCCTGTTTGGTCGCGAGTGCGGCCGAAATCGACTGGGCGAAGCTCGGGCCAATCCGCACGCTCGGGCTTTCGGCGGGCGCATCCGCCCCGGAAATCCTCGTGCAGGAGACGATCGACGAAGCGCGCAAGCGTTTCGCCGTGACGCTCGAAGACGTGGTCACCGCCGTCGAGGACGTGAAGTTCAACCTGCCGCGCGCGCTGGAAACCGCCTGATGGCCGTCTATACCGACGTCGACGACGAGGCGCTGGCGCGGTTCCTGACCGATTACGGCATCGGCACGCTAGTCGCCTATCGCGGTATCGCCGAGGGCGTCGAGAATTCCAACTTCGTGCTCGAAACGGGCGCGGGACAGTTCATCCTCACGCTCTACGAAAAGCGCGTGAAGCGCGAGGATCTCCCCTTCTTCCTCGGCCTGATGGAGCACCTCGCGGCCAAGGGCATCGCTTGCCCCACGCCGATCCGCCGCAACGATGGCGCCGTGCTGGGCGAACTTTGCGGCCGGCCCGCCGCGATCGTCTCGTTCCTCAAAGGCGTATGGCCGCGCAAGATCGAGATCGGCCATTGCGCGCCGGTCGGCGAAGCGCTCGCCAGATTGCATGTCGCGGGCGCGGATTTCTCGATCCGCCGCGAGAACGCGCTCGGGCCCGCCGGCTGGCGGCCGCTTTACGATTCCTGCAAGGGGCGCGCCGACGAAGTCGAAACGGGCCTCGCCGCGTTGATCGGCGGCGAGCTCGACTTCCTCGACCGCAACTGGCCGCGCGAGCTGCCGCAAGGCGTGATCCACGCCGATTTCTTTCCCGACAACGTGTTCTTCCTCGACGGAAAATTCTCGGGGATGATCGACTTCTATTTCGCCTGCAACGATATCCTCGCCTACGACCTCGCCATCTGCCTCAATTGCTGGTGTTTCGAAGCCGACGGGTCGTTCAACGCCACCAAGGCGCGCCGACTGATCGCTGGCTATACGGGCAAACGCGCCTTGTCGGCCGCCGAAACCGCCGCCTTGCCGGTGATGGCGCGCGGCGCCGCGCTGCGCTTTCTGCTCACCCGGCTTTACGATTGGCTCAATCACCCGCCGGGCGCCTTCGTGCGGCCCAAAAATCCCCTCGAATACGCCAAGAAGCTGCGCTTCCATCGCGCCGTGCCGTCGCCCTCCGCCTACGGACTTTGAAGGAGACGAAGATGCGCGCCGCTTTGATCGCCCTGCTGCTGATCGCCACCCCCGCGATGGCGGCGGAGCCCACCGTGCTGACGCTGGGCGAGAGCGCCGAACGCGCCGTGCCCCAGGACAAGCTGTTCGTCAGCTTGCGCGCCGAGGCGACCGCGCCGACCGCCGCGGCCGTGCAAGCCGAGATCAACAAGCGCATGGACGCCGCGATCGCGCGCGCCAAAACGGCGCCGGGCGTGGAGATCGAGACCGGCGGCTATTGGACCGGCGAGGAGCGCCCGCACGGCCAGCCGCGGCGCTGGCGCGGGGCGGCGGCGCTGGAGATTTCCGGCGCCGATTTCGCGTCGGTCACGGCGCTCGCGGGCGGCTTGCAGGAAACCGGCCTCGCCATGTCGGGCATGCGCTTCGATCTGCGCCGCGAGACGGCGCGTAGCGTCGAAGACGCGCTGACGCGCGAAGCGCTGGCCCGCCTGCAGGCGCGGGCCGCCAGTGCGGCCGATGCGCTCAATATGAAGGTCGCCGGCTATCGCGCGATCCGGGTCGGCGCGGTCAACGAACAGCCGCCGATGCGCCCCGCGATGATGCGCGTAGCGCCCGCGATGGCCGCGGCCGATGCGGCCCCCGCCCCCAGCGCCGAGCCCGGCCGCGCCACGGTGCGCGTCTCGGTCGAAGCCGACGTTTTGCTGGAAGCGAAGTGAGCGAAGCGGACGAAAACCGCGTCGAGATTTTCACCGACGGCGCTTGCTCGGGCAATCCCGGTCCCGGCGGCTGGGGCGCGATCCTGCGCTTCCGCGGCGTGGAGAAGGAACTCTCCGGCGGCGAAACGCCGACGACCAACAACCGCATGGAGTTGATGGCGGCGATCGAGGGGCTCAAGGCCCTCAAGCGCCCGACGCAAGTGCGGGTGTGGACCGACAGCGTCTATGTGCGCGACGGCATCACCAAATGGGTCCATGGCTGGAAACGGTCGGGCTGGAAAACCGCGGACAAAAAGCCGGTGAAGAACGTCGATCTGTGGCAGGCGCTACTCGACGCGGCCAAGCCCCACGACGTCGAATGGCGCTGGATCAAGGGCCATGCCGGCCACCCGGAGAACGAGCGCGCCGACGCCCTGGCGCGCGGCGGCATCGCGGCGATCAAGGCAAACGAAAACCCCGGCGCCTGAGGCGCCGGGGTTTCTTAACCGAAGCGGATTTCGTTCAATTGACTTGCGTCAGCATCGTCTCGGCGTTCGAGACTTCGAAGGCGCCCGGCTTTTCCAGGTTGAATGCCTTGACGTCGCCGTCGACGACATAGGCCGAGAAGCGCTTCATGCGCAGGCCCATGCCGTAGCCCGTGCCGTCCATCTCGATGCCGGCCGCCTTGGCGAATTCCGCGTTGCCGTCGGCGACCATCAGGACCTTGTCGGTCACGTTCTGGCTCTTGCCCCACGCGTCCATGACGAACGCGTCGTTGACGGAGATGCAGACGATCGTGTCGACGCCCTTCTCCTTGAACTTGTCGAAATGCGCGAGATAGCCGGGCAGATGCTTGGCCGAGCAGGTCGGCGTGAACGCGCCGGGCAGGCCGAAGATCGCGACCTTCTTGCCCTTGAAGATCTCGTCGGTCGTGATCTCCTTCACGCCGTCCTTCGTCATGTGACGCAGTTTCACGGACGGGATCTTGTCGCCTGCCTTGATGGTCATCGAGCCGTCTCCGGTCGTTTTGGGTTGGGTGCGAAGGATGTAAATCCAAGTGGCGCGGAAAGCAACCCGGCCGCGTATGGGGGATTATCTCGCTTTGGCGAAGGCCGCCAAGACGGCGTCTTCGCTCAACAATTCGGACAAGGGCATGCCGCCCGGCGCCGCCGGGCCATAGACCGCGTTGAAGGGAATACCGTAGCGTCCAAATTCGGCGAGATACGCGGCGATCCGCGGGTCGGGCCGCGTCCAGTCGGCGCGCATCGCCAGCGCCGTGCCGTCCGATAGCGCCTTGGCGACGGCGCCGCGATCGATCACCAGACGCTTGTTGACCTGGCAGGTCACGCACCAATCGGCGGTCACGTCGACGAATACGACTTTCCCGTCGCGCACCGCCGCGTCGATCGCCGCGCGGTCGAATTCCCGCCAGGCGATCGCCTCGTCGGCGGCGGCCGCGGCGGGCGTCTCGGCGAAACGCAACGGCAGAGCGACGGCGAACACCGCCCCGGCCGCCAACAGCAAAGGCCGGGCCTGGCTGCGCTCGAGCCCGCGCACCAGCCACAAGCCGAAAACGACGGCGCCGAGCACGAAACCCAACGCGGCAGCGGCCGTCTGCCCCGCTTGGGCCGCCAGCACCCAGACGAGCCACAGGGCCGTGCCCGCCAGCGCGACGCCGAGCACGGCGCGCAGCTTGACGATCCAGGCCCCGGGGCGCGGCAGGATGCGCGCGGCGGCCGGGAACGCGGCGACCGCGAGATAGGGCAGCGCCAAGCCGATACCCAACGCCGCGAAGATCGCCGCGATCTCCGGCGCCCCGCGCGCCAACGCAAAACCGACCGCCGTACCGACGAACGGCGCCGAACACGGTGTGGCCAACAGCGTCGCGAAGATGCCGGTGGCGAAGGAGCCGGCCGCCGAGCCGGCATCGGCGCGATCGACCAAGGCGCGCGGCAACGGAATTTCGAACAAGCCCCAGAGATTCGCGGCGAATAGCGTGACGATCAGCGCCATGCCCGACAGGAACCAGGGCATCTGGAATTGCAGGCCCCAGCCGATCGTCTCGCCGCCCAGCTTCAACGCGATCAACGCGACCGCGAGCATCAAGAACGATACGACGATGCCGGCGGACGTCGAAAGAAACGCAACGCGCAATCTCCGCGACGAGGCGCCGCCCAAAGCCGCCACGCCCGCGAGCTTCATCGCGAGCACCGGCAGGACGCAAGGCATCAGATTCAAGATAAGCCCGCCAAGCAACGCCACAGCCAGGATCGCGGCGAAAGAGCCCGTGAAGACCGGGGCCGGCGGAGCCGTGCCCAGCGTCAACGCGCGCTCGATGGCGCGATGGCCGTCGACGAGCGTGAGCGTCGCGATCGTGCCGTCGAGCTTCGCTGCCGATTTGTCGCCGGTCGCGGCAAAGGTCAGCGTCGCGTAACGCCCGCCGTCGACGAAGGCGATCTCGGGTTTGGCGAAGCGCCAGCCTTCCTGCGCTTCGACGAACACGTCGGGCGCTTCGAAGCGTGGGTTGGCGCTGGCGCGGACCACCAAGGCCGCTTGCGGCCCGCCGCGGAACGAAGCACTTTCGATGGCGATGCCGTTGACGCCGCGCCCGTCCTTGTCGATCTGCGGAATCGCGGATTCGTAGCGCGCGATTTCGTGCGTATGCGCGGTCGGCGCTTGCGCGCCCGCGGGCAAATCCAGCGCCAGATCGGCGCGATAGGGAATGCAGAGATTCTCGCAGACCAGCACGTCGACGGCGGCGCGCACGCGCGTGCCGCCAGGTCCTTCGCTGCGCGCGGCGATCGGCAGGATCACCGTGCCGCCGTAGCCGAACGTCTCCAGATCGAACAAGGTGAAACGATGCGGGACGGGAAAGCGCAAACTCGCGTCGGCGAAATTCTCGGATCCCGTCCAGTCGATCGTCGGCGGCAAGCCCGCATCGCCCGGCGTGCGCCAATAGGTTTTCCACCCCGGCGCCATGCGCATTTCGAGCCCGAGGCGCAAGGCTCCGCCCTCGCCCGACGCGGCACTGCCCGAGACGAGGCGCAGCGAAATTTCCTTATGCCGCACCCAGTCGCTTTCCCCTGCGCTGGTACCGGCCGCATTTCCCACAAGCAGTGCGGCAAACCCGAGCGCCACGCCGAGACGCCGCGCGTAACCGAGTGCCGTGCCCACCTGTAAACGCCGCGCTTTCATGCTAATCTAATATGGTCATGGGAAAGAGCCGCGTCGAGATCCCTACGTTTTTCGCCGGGCATTTGCTTGTCGCCATGCCGGGCATGCCCGATCCGCGTTTCGCGCGGACGGTCATCTACATGTGCGCCCACACGAAGGACGGGGCGATGGGCCTCGTCATCAACAAGCCGTTCACGCAGCTCAGCTTCCCCGATCTTCTGGAACAGCTCGACATCAAGGCGGCGTCGGGCGCCAGGGCGATCCGCATGCGCACCGGCGGCCCGGTCGAATCCGGACGCGGCTTCGTGCTGCATTCCGACGACTACATGCAGGACGGCACGATGCGCGTGCAGGACGGCATCGCGCTGACCGCGACGGTCGATATCCTGAAGGCGATGGCGCAAGGCGAAGGGCCGCGCCGCTCGCTGCTGGCGCTGGGCTACGCCAATTGGGGCCCGGGGCAATTGGAAGGCGAGTTGACGGGCAACGGATGGCTGACCGTGCCGGTCGACGACGACATCGTGTTCGACGCCGATCTCGAAACGAAATGGCATCGCGCCCTGATGAAGGCCGGCGCCCATCCCAGTTTCCTGTCGGGCGAAGCGGGCCACGCTTAAGCCGCTAAACGTTCCGCGATTTTCGCGAGCGGCTCGAGCTTGCCGAGCGGGCCCATCGCGGCGAGCGTCGGCTTACCGGTGAGGATGCGCCGCGCGACGCGCACCAGATCGTCCGCCGCGACCGCTTCGACCTTGCGCGAGACTTCGTCGGGCGTCACGTCGCGGCCATAGACCAGCAGATTGGAGCCCAGGGCGTCCATCCGCGCATTGGTGCTTTCCAGCGACATCAGTAACCCGGCCTTCATCTGCGCCTTCGCGCGGCGGATTTCGGCGTCGCTTGGGATCGCGAAGGCGCCGCGCAGTTCGGACACCAGCGCAGGGATCAGCTCCGCCATCTCCGCTTCGCCGGTCCCCGTGTAGATATCGAATACGCCGCCATCCATATATGACGCGGCATGCGCCGACACCGAATAGGCGAGGCCGCGCCGTTCGCGGATTTCCTGAAACAGGCGCGACGACATGCCCCCGCCCAGAATCGTTGCCAGCACCTGCACGGGCCAATAGTCGGGATCGGCGAGGCCTACGCCCGGGAAACCCAGAACCAAATGCGCTTGCTCAAGATCGCCGTCGTCGCGGAACTCGCCGCCCGAATAGCGCGCGGGTTCCTCGACGAGCTTCGCGTCGCCGGTCCAATCGCCGAACAGCTTGGCGACGTCGGCGTCGAACTTCTCGGCGTCGAGATTGCCCGCCGCGACGACGATCGTGTTGCCGGGCGCGTAAGCCGATTTGCGCCACGCGATCGCCGCATCGCGCACCATGGTGCGGATCGTGTTCGCGTCGCCCAGCACCGGCCGACCCAAAGCCTGGCCCGGATAGGCGGTTTCGTGGAAGCGGTCGAAAATCACGTCGTCGGGCGTGTCTTCGACTTGGCCGAGCTCCTGCAAGATGACGCCGCGTTCGCGCTCGAATTCGGCGGGATCGTAGACCGAACGCAAATAGACATCCGACAGAATATCGAGCGCGAGGCCCGTATCTTCCTTCAGGCACTTGACGTAATAGGCGGTCTGTTCGCGGCCCGTATGCGCGTTCATGAAGGCGCCCACGGCCTCGATCTCCTCGGCGATCGCTTTGGCGTCGCGCGTCGCCGTGCCTTTGAAGGCCATATGCTCCAGCATATGCGCGGCACCGTTCAGCGCCGGGCTTTCGTGGCGCGTGCCCGCCCCGACATAGACGCCGACGGACGCGGTCTCGACTTGCGACATCGTGTCGGTCGCGACGCGCAGGCCGCTGGGCAGCGTGGTGATGCGGACGGTCATGGGGCCTTCGCGTGAGCGGCGACGTACTTCTTCAATGTCGCGGCGTCGTTGGGGAGGATGTCGAAGCGCTCCTCGCGCTCGAACAGATCGGCGAGGAAGTCGGGCAACGCCGGTCGGACGCCCGTCGCCTTTTCGACCGCGTCGGGGAACTTCGCCGGGTGGGCGGTCGAGGCGACGACGATCGGCGCGTCCGACTTGGCGCGCTGCGCCACCTGGATGGCGACGGCGGTGTGCGGATCGACGATCTCGCCCGTCGTCAGGCGCATCTTGGCGATGGTGTTGAGCGTCTCGCCTTCGGTCGCGGCGCCGGCATCGAAACCGTCGGCGAGCGCCCCTTTCATCCCTTGCGGGAAAGCGAGTTTTCCGGATTGGCGGAACTCGGTCATCATCGTCGCCGTGGCGCGCCCGTCGCGGCCGGCGAGTTCGAATACGAGGCGCTCGAAATTCGACGAGATCTGGATATCCATCGACGGCGTAATCGTCGGTGCGACGCTTTCCAGCGCCATCGTGCCGGTCAGAATGGTGCGCGCGACGATGTCGTTGCGGTTTGTCGCGACGACCAGGCGTTCGATCGGCAGCCCCATGCGGCGCGCGGCATCCGCCGCCAGCACATTGCCGAAATTGCCCGTCGGCACGCAGAACGACACGGGCCGGTCGGGGGCGCCCAGCGCCAAGGCGGCATGGACGTAATAGACGATCTGGCCCGCGATACGCGCCCAGTTGATCGAGTTGATCGCCGACAGGCGGTAGCGGTCGCGGAATTCGAGGTCGCCGAACAGCGCCTTCACCAGATCCTGACAATCGTCGAAAGTGCCGTCGAGCGCCACGTTGTGGACGTTCGGGTCGAGCACCGTCGTCATCTGGCGGCGCTGGACGGGCGACGTGCGCCCGTTCGGGTGCAGCACGACGATGTCGATATGTTTCGATCCCGCCACTGCAGCGATGCCTGCGGGGCCCGTATCGCCCGACGTGGCGCCGACGATGGTGATGCGCCGGCCCTGCTTTGCCAACACGTAGTCGAACAGCTTGCCGACGAGCTGGAGCGCGTAATCCTTGAAGGCGAGCGTGGGGCCGTGAAACAGCTCCAGCGTCCACAGATTGGCGTCGAGCTGCTTCAATGGCGCGACGGCCTGATGGGTGAAATTCGCGTAGGCCTCGCGCGTCAGCCGCGCCAGATCGGCGTCGGGAATCGCGCCGCCGACATAGGGCTTCAGCACCGCGAAGGCGATTTCGTGATAGCGCTTGCCGCGCAGGACGCGCCATTCGGCCGCCGGGAATTGCGGCCAGGTTTCGGGCACGTACAGCCCGCCGTCGCGCGCCAATCCCGCGAGCAACACGTCGTCGAAAGCGAGGGCGGCCGGTTCGCCGCGGGTCGAAAGGTAACGCAAAGTCGAAATCCGCCGGACTTGGAAAGGAGCGCGACGTTAGCCCCGCGCGCACCCGCGCGCAAGGAAGCCTAACGCCTTGGCGCCAAATGCCGAATCAGCCGTCGAGATAGCGCGATTTGAGATGCGCCTTGAACACGGCGGCGTCGAGTTTGCGCCCCGTGGCGCGGGTCAGCAACTCGCCCGCCGACAGCGACGAGCCCAGCGAATGGACGTTCGCGCGCAGCCACGCCATCAGCGGCTTGAAATCGCCCTTCGAAATCGACAGCTCGATCGACGGATCGACCTGCTTCGCGGCGGCGAAGAGCTGCGCCGCCGTCATCGCCCCCAGCGTATAGGTCGGGAAATAGCCCCACGAGCCGCCCGGCCAGTGGATGTCCTGCAGGCAGCCGTCGCGATCATCCGGCGGCACGACGCCGACGAGTTCGCGCATCGCCTCGTTCCAAGCCCCCGGCAGATCCGCCAGATCCATGCGATCTTCGATCAGCGCGCGTTCCAGACGGTAGCGCAGGATCACGTGGGCGGGATACGTCACCTCGTCGGCGTCGACGCGGATTAGCCCGCGCGACACGCGACGATAGACGCGCGCGAAATTCTCGGCCGTCCAAGCGGGACCAGACTTGCCGAACGCGGCCGCCGCCTTTGGTGCCAAATAGCGCAAGAACGCGTCGGAGCGGCTCGCCTGCATTTCGACCAGCAGCGACTGGCTTTCATGCACGCTCATGCCGCGCGCGAAGCCGACGGGCTGGTTGCGCCAGGCTTGCGGCAGCCCCAGCTCGTACATCGCGTGCCCGGTTTCGTGCAGCACGCCCATCAGGCCTTTGGCGAAATCCTTCTCGTCCCAGCGCGTGGTGAGGCGCACGTCGTCCGGCACGCCGCCGCAGAAAGGGTGGTGCGAGGTGTCTAGACGCCCGTGCTCGAAATCGAATCCCACGCTCGCCATCAGATCATGGGCGAGCTGCTTTTGCGTCGCGGCCGGGAACGGGCCTTCGAGGGGCAACGCCTTGGGCTGCTTCGCCTGCCGGTCGAGCACGGCTTGCGTGAAATCGGGCAGGAATTTCGCGAGATCGTCGAAAATCGCGTCGATGTCGGCCGACGACCCGCCCGGCTCGTATTCGTCGAGCAGCGCGTCGTACTTCGTGCGGCCGAGCTTCTCGGCCTTGATCGTCGCGACTTCCTTCGTGAGGTCCAGCACCCGGCGCAGATAGGGCAGCAGTCCCTTGAAGTCGTTCTGCTTGCGCGCCGTGCGCCAGCGCATCTCGCATTCGGAAACGGCCTTGGATTTCGCTTCGACCAGATCGCCGGGTACGGCCGTCGCATGCAGCCAGCCCCGGCGCATCTCGCGCAAATTCGCTTGCGCCCAGGGATCGGCCGGTTTGGCCCGGTCGAACAATTCCGCCAAAGCGGGATCGGTCGCCTGCTGGTGCGCGATGACTTTGAGGGTCGCGACCTGATCGGCGCGCGCGTTCGCGCCGCCGTCCGGCATCATCGCGGCCGCGTCCCAGTCCAGCATCGCGATCGCGTCGTAGACCAGGTTCATGCGCTTGAAACGGCTTTCGAGCGCCTTGTACGCGGCATCGGGGGTCATGCCTTGCGCCTTTGCGAAATCACGTAGACCGCCGCCAGCGCGATCGCCAACGCGAACCAGGTGAAGGCGTATTGCAGATGCGGACGCGGCAATTGCGCGATCGTCTGTCCACCCAGCGGCCAGCCGCCGGGATTGCGCGGCTCCAAATCCTGCTCGATATAGACCGGCAGCGCTGAGGACAGGCCCGCCGCTTTGGTCATCGCGGGCAGGTCAAACCAGAACCATTGGTTCTTGTCGGGTACGTTGTCAGGCATCAGCGGACCGCGACGGGGCTCGTCGCGCAGCACGCCTTCGACGGTCACCGGTCCGGTGACCTGTCCTTGAGGTCGCGTCGAAGCATTTTGATGCTTCTTGTCGACCCAACCGCGATTCACGATCACGGCCGGTTTCCCTTCGCGCAGCAACGGCGTGAGGATGTAGAAGCCCTCGTTGCCCCGCTGCGAGCGCCCGTAAACGTGAATTTCGTGCGCGTGCGACCAGGTGCCCGCCGCCTTGACCCGGCGGAAGCGATCTTGCGCCGGATCGGAAAGCACGACGTCGATGTCGGCGGGCGGCAAAGCCAGCCGCTCGGCGCGCAATTCGTTTTCCGCCGCGCGCTCGACATGGCGCGACAGCTGCCAGCCCGACAGGGCGAGCAGAAAGACCACGCCGGGAACGGAAATCAGCGTGGGGACCAGCTTGGGCGCGAAACCCGGGATCAGGCGATCAAGCATCGAAATCGTCGCGGCGATGGCGGTATTGCATGGCGATCAATATGGCCTTCATGACCCGCAGCATCCAGATGCCGAGGCCGAAAATCGGAATGGGCCACAACAGCGCGTGGACCCAGATGGGCGGTTCGTAGCGCGCTTCGACGATCAAGACGGGAATCACCACGATCGCGCCGAGGAGCAGCATGACCAGCACGGCGGGCCCGTCGCCCTCCTCGTGCGACTTCATGTCGAAACCGCAGGACTGGCAATCGGGCCGAACGGAAAGCGAGAGGGCGCCCTCGAAGAGGGCGCCCTGACCGCATTGCGGACAGCGTTGGAGAAGTCCGGTCGTCAGCGGCGCGGCGGGCAACTCAACCCGCCTTCGCGATCAAGACGACCAGGGGCCGAGACCCGGCAGACTGACCGGACCTTCGCCCGCCACGTAGATCACGGCGAACAGGAACAGCCAAACCACGTCGACGAAGTGCCAATACCAAGCGGCGGCTTCGAAGCCGAAATGGCGCTGCGGCGTGAACTGGCCCTTGATCGCGCGCACCAGGCAGACGAGCAGGAAGATCGTCCCGACCAGCACGTGGAAACCGTGGAAGCCGGTCGCCATGTAGAAGACCGAGGAATATACGTTTTCCTTAAAACCGAACGCCGCATGGCCGTATTCGTAGGCTTGGCAGGCCGTGAAGGCGGCACCCAAAACCACCGTCAGCACCAAGCCCCAGATCAGGCCCTTGCGGTTGCCTTCGATCAGCGAATGGTGCGCCCAGGTCACCGTGGCGCCCGACGTCAGCAGGATCAGCGTGTTGAGGAACGGCAGATCCCACGGATCGAAGGTGATGATGTCGGCGGGCGGCCACACGCCGCCGACCGTGTGCGCGGGATAGAACGAGAAGTGGAAATAGGCCCAGAAGAACGCAACGAAGAACATCACCTCCGAGGCGATGAACAGCACCATCGCGTAGCGCAGGCCAAGCCGCACGACCGGGGTATGGAGCCCCGCCGTCATGCTTTCCTTGATGACCTGCCGCCACCAGCCGAACATCGTGAACAGCACCAGGCCGACGCCGATCAGCACCTTCCAAGGCCCCAGCGCCTTGAAGAACGGCTCGAGCCCTTTCCCGAACAGATCGGGATGCAACATCACCACGAAGCCATAGGCCAGGACGAAGGCCGAGATCGACCCGATGATCGGCCACGGGCTGGGGTCCGCCAGATGGTAAGGGGCTTTCGCGCCGGTGGAATGCGATTGGGCCATGTTCGGGTCCTCAGTTGCGCGCGGTGGTCGCGTCGGCGGTCTTGGCCGCCCGGTGGAAGGTATAGGAGAGCGTGATCGTGGTCACGTCGCGAAGATTGGGGTCCTTCTCGATCGCGGGATCGATATAGAAGGAAACCGGCATGTCCATGCCTTCGCCCGGCGCCAGCGCCTGGTCGGTGAAGCAGAAACACGCGATCTTATGGAAATAAGGGGCCGCCTTCAGCGGCGTCACGTTGAACGAGGCGGTTCCCGTCGTCTCGGCGTCGCCGCGATTGACCGCGCGATAGAAAATCAGCTTGTCCTCGCCCGTCACGACCTTCACGGGCTGCGGGCCCGAAAAGCGCCAGTCGAGCGGATAGGGCCCGCCCGCGACGTTCGCGTCGAAGCGCACGGTCACGATTCGCGACCCCTGCTCGGCGGGCACCTCGCCGCCGGCGATCGGCGTGCCGCCGAAGCCGGTCACTTGGCAAAACAGGCGATAGAGGGGAACCGACGCGAAGGACAGCGCCGCCATCCCCAAAACGATACCCACCGCCATAAAGGCCGTGCGCGCGTTGGAAGGGCGTTGGGGCGTCTCGCTCATTTCACTTCACCATCTTCACGACGGTGATGGCGTAGAACAGCGCGCAGAAACCCGCGACCGCGAGCGCGATCGCGATGTTCTTGCCGCGCCGCGCCTTCCACATTTCGGGCGTGACCTTGCGCGGATCGATTTCGGGTTGCACGGCCATATTCTTACCCCGCTCCCAGCGCGACGCGATCGAGCAGCATCAGCCCGAACAGCAGGAACAGATACACGATCGAGTAGCCGAACAGGCGCTTGGCGGCGGGTTCGGCGAAATCGGGCTTGTCGGCGTCCTCGTGCGCGCCGTCGCGCCACACGGCCCAGGCGCCGGCGACGAACACGAAGCCGAGAACGGCGGCGGTCGCGGCGTAGACGGGACCGACGACGCCCAGGAAATAGGGGGTCACGCCCAGCGCCGACATCGCGACCGAATAGATCAGGATTTGGCGGCGCGTCTCGCGTTTGCCCGCGGTCACCGGCAGCATCGGCACGCCGGCCTTGGCGTAGTCGCCCGCCCGGAACAGCGCGAGCGCCCAGAAATGCGGCGGCGTCCACATGAACACGATCAGAAACAACACGATCGCCGCGAGGCTGATTTCGCCCGTCGCCGCCGCCCAGCCGATGACCGGCGGAAACGCGCCCGCGGCCCCGCCGATGACGATGTTCTGCGCGGTGCTGCGCTTGAGCCACATCGTGTAGATCAGCACGTAGAAAAGGATCGAAAAGGCGAGCAACGCGCCCGCGGCGAGATTGGCGACAAGCGCCATCGTCACGACCGAGGCGATCGACAGCACGATGCCGAAGGCGAGCGCTTCGTCGGCGTTCACCGCGCCTGCGGGGATCGGGCGATCCTTGGTGCGCGACATCAGCGCGTCGATGTCGCGGTCGTACCACATGTTTATCGCGCCCGCGGCACCCGCGCCCACCGCGATGCAAAGGATGGCGACAGCCGCTTCGAACGGATGCAGCACGGAGTCGGGCGCAAGCATCAGTCCGACGAGCCCGGTGAACACGACCAGACTCATCACGCGCGGCTTCAGCAGGGCGACGAAATCCGCCGCCCCGCCGAACGCTGCGCCCGCGACGCCGTTGTCCAGCGCCTGCGCGGTCGTGCCGTCGCCCGCCACGTTCTTCCGAGCCCCCGCCTTGCCTTAGTGGCCCTTGGCCGCGGCGATCTTCGGCAATTCCTCGAACGTGTGGTGCGGAGCCGGGCACGGCACCGTCCATTCGAGCGTGTCCGCCGGCAGACCCCACGGATTGGCCGCCGTCACGCGACGGCCGCGATAGAGCACGTAGATCATCATGCACACGAACATCACCGACGAAGCGAAGGCGATGTAGGAACCGATCGACGAGACGAGGTTCCAGCCCGCGAACGCGTCCGGATAGTCGGGGATGCGTCGCGGCATGCCGGCGAGGCCCAGGAAGTGCTGCGGGAAGAACGTCAGGTTGACGCCGATGAACGTCGTCCAGAAATGCAGCTTGCCCCAGGATTCCGGGAACTCGGTGCCCGTCATCTTCGGCCACCAGTAGTAGATGCCGCAGAAGATGCCGAACAGCGCGCCGAGCGACAGCACGTAGTGGAAATGCGCCACGACGTAATACGTGTTGTGGAGCGCGATGTCGGCCCCCGCGTTGGCGAGCACGACGCCCGTCACGCCGCCGACCGTGAACAGGAAGATGAAGCCCACGGCCCAGATCATCGGCACGCGGAATTCGATCGACCCGCCCCACATCGTGGCGATCCACGAGAAGATCTTCACGCCCGTCGGCACGGCGATGACCATCGTCGCGGCCGTGAAATAGGCGCGCGTGTCGACGTCGAGACCGACCGTGTACATGTGGTGCGCCCAAACGACGAAGCCGACCACGCCGATCGCCGTCATCGCGTAGGCCATGCCGAGATAGCCGAAGATCGGCTTCTTCGAGAAGGTCGACACGACGTGGCTGATGATCCCGAAAGCGGGCAGGATCATGATGTAGACTTCGGGGTGACCGAAGAACCAGAACAGGTGCAGGAACAGGATCGGGTCGCCGCCGCCCGCCGGTTCGAAGAAATGCGTGCCGAAATTGCGGTCGGTCAGCAGCATGGTGATCGCACCCGCGAGCACGGGCAGCGACAGCACCAGCAGGAACGCCGTCAGCAGCATCGCCCACAGGAACAGCGGCATGCGATGGATCGTCATGCCCGGCGCGCGCATGTTGAAGATCGTCGTGATGAAATTGATGGCGCCCAGGATCGAAGCGGCGCCCGCGACGTGAAGCGACAGGATCGCCATGTCCATCGCCGGACCCGGGTGATACTGCGCGTTCGACAGCGGCGGATAGATCGTCCAGCCCACGCCAGCACCGCCACCCAGAACGGCCGAGCCGATCAGCAGCAGGAAGGCGGGCGGCATCAGCCAGAACGAGATGTTGTTCATGCGCGGGAACGCCATATCGGGGGCGCCGCACATCATCGGGATAAACCAGTTGCCGAAGCCGCCGATCAGCGCCGGCATCACGACGAAGAACACCATGATGAGGCCGTGGGCCGTGATCACCATGTTCCACTGGTGGCCGTCGGTCATCCACTGCATGCCCGGCTGCTGGAGCTCCAAGCGCATCCAGACCGAGAAGGCGCCGCCGATCAGGCCCGCCAAGACGGAGAACACCAGGTACATCGTGCCGATGTCCTTGTGGTTCGTCGAGTAGACCCAGCGACGCCAGCCCTGCGGCGTGTGGTCGTGATGATCGTCGTGCCCGTGGGCGTGGCCCCCGTGGGCGTGGTCAGCGTGATCGTGGGTGGCGCTCATGATTCGAGTCCTTCAGGAGAGCTCAGCGGGCGGCGTTGGTGGCTTGGGCCGTCAGCGAGCCCGTTTCCATCATGCGGATTTCGGCGACCGACAGCGGCGCCGAACCGTCCTGGGCGAAACGCTTCTTGGCTTCCTCGACCCAGCGGTCGAAGGTCGCCTTGTCCACCGCCTCGACGGCGACGGGCATGAAAGCGTGGTTGATGCCGCAGATTTGGTTGCACTGGCCGTAATAGACGCCGGGGCGATCGACCTGAATCCAGGTTTCGTTGATCCGGCCGGGCATCGCGTATTTCTGCACGCCCAGCGCCGGCACGAACCAGGAATGGATGACGTCCGCGCCGTGGATCACGACGCGCACGCGCGCGCCGACCGGCACGACGACGCGATTGTCGACCTCCAGCAGACGCGGCTGGCCGGGCTTCAGGTCGCCGTCCTGGACCATGTAGCTGTCGAACTGGAATCCGCCCTGGTCCGGATACTCGTAGCTCCAGTACCACTGGCGGCCGGTGACCTTCAGGGTCATCTCGGCTTCCGGCGCCTTGTCGGCGAAGTAGAGCAGCCGGAACGACGGCACGGCGATCACGATCAGGATCAGGATCGGAACGATCGTCCAAAGAACTTCGAGCATCGTGTGATGCGAGGTCTTGGACGGGTTCGGATTGGCCGCGGCGCGGAAGCGGACCATCGTGTAGAGCAGCAGCGCCAGCACGAACACGGTGATCAGCGTGATGATCACGAGAAGCATGTTGTGGAAGCTGCCGATGAACTCCTTCACCGGGCTCGCTGGCGGTTGCATGCCAAGCTGCCAGGGGAGCGGCTGCTGGGCGAGCGCCGCATCGGCGAACAAGGCGACAAGCGCCGTCGCGGCGATGGCCACGAAGGAGCGGACGGACAGGATCGAGCGCATGGACTGCCTACCGTTAGGGTCTAAATCGCTGGACCGGGACGAAAGCGCGCCCGGCCATTGGCCTCAAAGAATTCTTCCTGTTCCGACGCGGAAGATCGCCGCCCGGAATCGACGGGACCCTACACGAGCGAGACCCGCCTTCTCAACCCTCCCTTTTAAGGCCTTGCGCAAGGCGGCGAGCCGTCATCCCCGATGTCCAGGACGTCGACTTGGAACTTCATGATTTCAAGGGGTTGCCGTAAAGGTGCGGCGCTTTGCCGCAGGCGTGTCCGCAGTGCCGCATTCAGTCCGCCGAATCCGCCCTTTCGAGCCGGATATCGACCTCGTTCACGACGAAGCGCCATTCGGGCGTGGCGCGCAACCGGGCGAGCATCGCGTCGAAGGCCGGCGTATCCGAGGGCGCGAATTCGAACCAGGTCAGGAAATCGAACGGTTCGCCCAAGTCGCGCGAATGATGCAGACGCCGGGCGATGGCAGGAAGATAGTCGCGCCCGATCGCGATATGGCGCGATTGCGCCTCCATGATCTCGCGGCGCTCGTCCTGGGCGAGCGCCCACCATTCGGGCGATTTGCGGATCGGGATCAGCGCGGCGCGCGTCGCCGCGTTCCGGCCCAGACCTTCCTGGCGTGCCGCCAAGTCGGCCGCCTCCGCCTTGGTCGTGTAGCGTAAATTGCTGACGACGCCGCGCAAACGCCAGGCCCCGGCGGCGCCCGTCGCGCCGACGCGCAAACGCGGCGCCGACGCCAGTGTTTCGCCTGCGACCGCGCGGATCGAGGCGATGCGCCAAGGCCCGGTCTCGCCCGCGACGAAATCGACCGTTAGTGGTGCCGCCATGCCGGCGGTAAAGCAAAATTCGCGCCTAGCGGCCGGATTTATGCAGCGATTTGCGGAACCGCCGCAGCCCCCACCAAACCAGCAACGCGACGACGGGAATCGAAACGCCGGTCGCGACATCCTTGTCGAGCCGAAGCCCAGCCGTCTCCAGCGCGCGGAACAGATAGCCGCACAAACCCACCAGGTAATAGGTGATCGCGGCAACGGAAAGGCCTTCGACCGTTTCCTGCAGGCGCAATTGCAGCTGTGCGCGCCGGTCCATCGAGGCGAGCAAATCCTGGTTCTGCGCTTCGACCGCGAGATCGACCCGTGTGCGCAACAACGCGCCCGCGCGCGTCAAACGCCGCGATATGCCCGCCAGGCGCTCGGCCGTGGCCTCGCATGTGCGCAAGGCGGGAACGAATCTGCGGTCCATGAATTCGCGATAGGTCTGCAAGGCTTCGATGCGCGTCTCGCGCAATTCGAGGATCCGCTTGTCGACGAGGTCGCCATAGGCGCGCGCCGCGCCGAAGCGATAATCGGCCGCACCCGTCGCGCGTTCGATATCCGCCGACACCGCCGTCAGGCGGTCGAGCAAAGCGCGCTGTTCGGCGAGCGTGCCAGACGCGGCCATGCCGTCCATCACCGCCAGCAACTCGCGATCGGCGCGGCCGATCCGGGCGGTCGTGTCGCGCGCCACCGGCAAGGCCAGCAGCGCCATGGTGCGATAGGTCTCGACCTCCAGCAAACGCTGCACGACGCGCCCGCCCTGGCGTTCGCTCAAACCCAGATCGTGGACGACGATCCTTCCGAATCCGTCGGGATGGACGCGAAAATCGGTCCACACGGTCGCGGCCCCGCCCGCGACCGAGCTGCCCGCGAGGAATTCGAGATGCAGCCATTTGCCCAGAAGATCGGTACCCGGCGCGCTTTGCGTGCGCTCGATCACCGCGACATGCGTGGCCACCAGCCGGTCGCCCGGGATCGCGGCGACCCATTCGCGCGGAGCCGCTTCGATCGGCGTATCCGCGAAGGGATCGACGAACGCGCCCTTCTTGAGGAACGTCCAGGTGCAGAATTCGGTATGCCGCTCCCATTTGAGGGTAAAGCCGTCGAACTCTGCGACGTAATGGTTCGCGCCTTCGGGGGGATGGCCGACGCCATAGCGCTCGCACAGTGCGACCAAATGCGCGCGATCGGCGGCGGCCCCGCCTTCGCCCGACGTCATCGCAAGATGCGACGCGCGCTCGGGCGCGGTCAGCGCCAAGAACGGCCGCGCATGGACCTCGTTGACCAACGCCATGCGCAAAGGGTGTTCGCGCGGCATATTCGAATTTCCCAGAAAAGTTCCGGCGAAGTGCAGAATAAGCGTATCTGAGCGACCAGCCGCATGGAAAATGGAGCGCGATCACCCTAAATTCCACTGGTAACCCCTTCCCCTGGGAGCCGCATGAGCCACATCGCCACGACCGACCGCCTGTTTTTCCAGGAGGCGGGCCTCGACCTCGCGAAAGCCCAGCGTCAAACCGAAGAGGCTCTTTCCGGCGCCGATGACGGGGAATTGTTTCTGGAGTACCGCCAGAGCGAGGCGCTTTCCTTCGACGACGGCAAGCTGAAAAGCGCCTCGTTCGATACCGCCAAGGGCTTCGGCCTGCGCGCCGTACTGGGCGACACGTCGGCCTACGCGCATGCTTCCGACTTGAGCCACGACGCGATCGGCCGCGCATCGCGCACCGTCGGGGCGATCAAGTCGGGGCATGCGGGGACGGCCGCCGAGGGGCCGCAAGGCACGAATGCGCGTCTCTACACCGACGAGAATCCGCTCGAGTTGATGCCCTTCGCCGACAAGGTGAAGCTGCTGGGCGAGATCGACGCCTATGCCCGCGCCAAAGACAGCCGCGTGCGGCAAGTCATGTGTTCGATCGCCGGCGAATGGCAGGCGGTGCAGATTCTGCGCGCCGATGGCGAACGCCTGGCCGATGTGCGCCCGCTGGTGCGCGTCAACGTCTCGGTCGTCGTGGGCGACGGCGACCGCCAAGAAACCGGCAGCTACGGCTGGGGCGGTCGCTTCGCCTTCGGTCGCGTGATCGATCCCGAAAACTGGCAGAACGCTGTCAACGAAGCCGTGCGCCAAGCGCTGGTCAATCTCGACGCCGTGCCCGCCCCCGCGGGCGAAATGCCCGTCGTTCTCGGGCCGGGCTGGCCCGGAATTTTGCTGCACGAGGCGATCGGCCACGGCCTTGAGGGCGATTTCAATCGCAAGAAAACCTCGGCCTTTGCGGGTCTGATGGGCCAGCGCGTCGCCGCGCCGGGTGTCACGGTCGTCGACGACGGCACGATCGGCGACCGGCGCGGTTCGCTGACGATCGACGACGAAGGCACGCCCACGCAGCGCACCGTGTTGATCGAGGACGGTATCCTGCGCGGCTACATGCAGGATCGCCAGAACGCGCGGCTGATGGGCATGAAGCCGACCGGCAACGGGCGGCGCGAAAGCTTCGCCCATCACCCGATGCCGCGCATGACCAACACGGTCATGATGGGCGGCAACCATTCGCCGGCCGAAATCTTGAAGTCGGTGAAGAAGGGCCTTTACGCCGTCAATTTCGGCGGCGGCCAGGTCGACATCACGTCGGGCAAATTCGTGTTCAACGCGGCAGAGGCCTATCTGATCGAAGACGGCAAGGTCGGCCCGGCCGTGAAGGGCGCGATGCTGATCGGCAACGGCCCGGAATCGCTCAAGCACGTGAAGATGATCGGCAACGACATGAAGCTCGATCCGGGCATCGGCACTTGCGGCAAGGACGGCCAGGGCGTGCCCGTGGGCGTGGGCCAGCCGACCATGCTGCTCGACAAGCTGACCGTCGGAGGCACCGCGGCGTAACCGCCGCCCGCCGAATGCCCACCGAGCCTTCCCCCCACGCTCTGCCGTCTCGCCGCAAGGCGAGCACGGCCAGCCCCGCTTCGATGCAGATCGCGGGCGATTTCGACCCCGGAGCCGCCGTGAACGACGACGCCCATCCCCAGTCGCTGTCCGAACTCTTCCAAAATCTCGTCGATCCCGCGCGAGGCAAGCAGATCAGTTTGCGCGAGATTCTCGATGCGCTGGGCGAGCGCGGCTACGGCGCGTTGATCGTGCTGCTGTGTTTGCCGAATTTCCTGCCCTTCTCGATTCCCGGTTTTTCCGCGCTGACCGGTTTGCCCATCGCTTTCTTCTGCCTGCTGCTGCTGCTGGGCGTGAAGAAGCCGTGGCTGCCGGGCAAGCTGCTCGATCGCGGCGTCGACCGCGCGAGCTACGCGCAGGTTGTCACGCGCTTCGTGCCGTGGCTGGTGAAGGCCGAGGGCTGGGTGAAGCCGCGTATGCCCGCGCTGACGTCGCCGTTGGGCGAACGCATGATCGGGCTGGTCGGCATCCCCGTCGCCGTGTTGCTCGCCATGCCGATCCCGTTCGGCAATCCGCCGCCGGCGATCGCATTGGCGCTGCTCGCGCTCGGCATTCTGGAGCGCGACGGGCGTTTCGTGATTTTCGGTTACGCGGCCTCGGTTCTTTCCTTCGGCTTGGTCGGCGCGCTGGTCTTCGGATTCTATTCGGCGGGTAGCGCTGTTCTCGGCGGGTAGTAGACTGCGCGCCGAAAGGTCGATTCGAATATGGAAAACGCGACGCTGTTGGGCGCCATCGTCTTGGGGCTCGTCGAAGGGCTGACGGAGTTCATCCCGGTCTCGTCCACCGGCCATCTGATCCTGGTGGGCGATCTGATCGGCTTTCAAGGCCCGCCCGGGCGCGTCTTCGAAGTTGCGATCCAGTTCGGCGCGATTCTGGCGATCTGCTGGGTCTATCGGGCCAAGCTGTTCGGCACGGTGCTGGGCCTCGCCAGCGAACCCGCCGACCGGCGCTTCGCGATCAACGTGCTGGTCGCGTTCCTGCCGGCCCTCGTCCTGGGCTTCACGCTCCATTCCTTCATCAAGAACGTGTTGTTCAATCCCTGGGTCGTCTCGGTCGCCTTGATCCTCGGCGGCGTCGCGATTTTGTGGATCGAGCGCAACCTGCCGTCGACCGAAGTGCGCGACGTCGACGAGATGACGCCATGGCTCGCCTTCAAGATCGGTTGCTGCCAAGCGGTCGCGATGATCCCGGGCGTATCGCGCTCCGGCGCGACGATCATGGGCGCCCTCCTGATGCGCGTCGATCGCAAGGCGGCGACCGAGTTCTCGTTCTTTCTCGCCATCCCGACGATGCTCGGCGCCACGGTCTACGACCTCTACAAGAACCGCGCGGATTTGAGCGTCGACGATCTACATCTCATCGGTGTGGGATTTGCCGTCGCTTTCGTCGCCGCGCTGGTCGTCGTGCGCTGGGTCGTGCGTTTCGTCCAAACGCATGGGTTCGCGCCCTTCGGCTGGTACCGCATCGCGATCGGATCGGCCATGCTCGCCTTGTTGTTCGCGACGCGTTGACGTTGAAACGTCGCGCGATTCGACTACATTAGCGGCATGCGCAAGACCCGGACCCTGCTGCTCGCCTCCGTCGCCGCCCTGGCCCTGGCCGCCTGCGACGATTCAATCACCGGCAAATCGGAATTCGTCCGCGACGAGGCGCAATGTGCCAGCACGGATAATCCGTCCGCGTGCCGCCAAGCGCTGATGGATGCGCGCCGCGAACACGCGCGCACCGCGCCCGCTTTCGCGACGCGCGAATCCTGCGAAGCGGCGTTCGGCGCCGCCAACTGCGAAGCGGCGCCCGGCACGCCGACGCAAGCCCAAATCGCCGCCGCGCAAACGCACGAGGCGGCGCACGGCCAAGCCCAGCCGCAGCAGGTCCAGCAAGCCGGCGGCGGCTTCTTCATGCCCCTGCTGATGGGCTACATGATGGGCCGCATGGCCGGCGGCGCGATGGCCGCCCAGCCGCTCTATCGCGACGTCAACAACCGCGCCTATTCGGGGGCCGGCGCCCGCCCGATGGGCCGCTTCGACGATCGCCTGATGCCGCCGCCGCGCAGCGTCAACCAGACGGCGAGCGCAATGCCGCGCGGGCCGCAACAGACCGCGACGTCGCCCACGCAAATGCGGCGCGGCGGCTTCGGATCGAGCGGCATGGGCCGCATGAGCGGCGGCTGATTTCGTGATCCGCGGTTTCCGGGTTCCGGCGCGGCCCGATTGGCAAGCGCGGGTCGAGGCGCTCGGCTTGGCCGAACCGACCCTGCCCGACGGCACGCCCTATTGGGTGGAGGATCGCGGCTATGTCCTCGCCAAACCCCAGATCGATCTCCTCTACGACGCCGCCGCCGAGATCGAGCGCCTGACGCTCGCGGCCGTCGACCGGATCGTGCAGCACGACCTGTTCGATCGTTTCGAGCTTTCGCCGCTCGCCGCGCGCCTTGCGGGCGATTCCTGGGATCGCCAGGCGCGCAATCTGATCGGCCGGTTCGATTTCGCCTTCGTGCCGGGCGAAACGCCCAAGCTGCTCGAGTACAATTCCGACGGCGCGGTCAGCCTGATCGAGGCGGCGCGCTGCCAAGCCGAATGGCGCGACGTCCACGCCCCCGACGCGCTGCAATGGAACGAGATCGAGGCGCATCTGGGCAACGCCTGGCGCGCCCTGGGCCTGCCGCGCTTGCCGGTGCATTTCGCCGGTCTCAAAGACGACCTCGAAGCCGATCGTACCCTCGACTTTCTCGCCGAGACGGCGCGCGCGGCCGGCATCGACGCCAGGCGCATCGATCTGGACGAAATCGGCTGGGACGGCGAAAAATTCGTCGACCTCGACGGCCACACGATGCGCGGCCTCGCCAAGATCTACCCTTGGGCGTGGCTCGCGCGCGACGAGTTCGCGGCGCATCTGGAGGCCGCGAACACCGTCGTGCTGGAGCCCGCATGGCGTATGCTGCCCGCCGATAAGCGCTTCCTGGCGCTGTTGTGGGAGATGTTTCCCGATCATCCGAATCTTTGCCGCGCCTCGCTTGAGCCGCTCGCCGGGCCTTGCGTGGCGAAGCCCGCCTTGGGCCGCGACGGGCGCGGCGTCGCGTTCCACGCCGACGGCGGCTTGAAACCCGCGACCGGCGGCGACACGCAAAATGCCGACGACGACGAGGGGCCGCTCGTCTGGCAGGAACTCGCCCCGACCGCGCAAGTCGACGGGCGACATCTGATGGCGGGCGTATGGTGCGTCGCCTCGCAGCCCTCGGGCCTGGGTCTACGCGAAGCCGACGATCCTTTCGTCGGCGGACTCGCCCGGTTCGTCCCCCATATCGTCGAGGAAACGACATGATCTACATGCAGACGATCCCGAATTTCCTTTTCTTCTTTGCCGCCGCCATCGCCTACGGCGCGGCGTATTTGTTCATCTACACGCGCATAACGCCGTGGGCGGAGCTCGAACTGATCCGCAAGGGTAACGACGCGGCGGCGATCAGTCTGGCGGGCGCCTCGCTCGGATTCGCGATCCCGCTCGCCTCGGCGACCGCCAACAGCCTCAATCTCATCGACATGGCCGTGTGGGGCTTCGTCGCCATGGTGATCCAGCTTGGCGTGTTCTTCGTCGCGCGCTGGGCCAAGCCCGGCCTCGCCGCCGATATCGAGGCGGGCAAGACGGCGACGAGCGTGTCCTACGCCGCCTTCGCGCTGGGCGTGGGCTTGCTCAACGCCGCCTGCATGAGCTGAGCGGCCGCGATCAATACTGATATTCGCGATAAAGCGGGTCGACGGAACCGCTCCAAGCGCCGTCGTAGCGATCGAGCATGCGCTCGGCGCGCGTCTTGCCGCTTTCCACGATCTCGACCAGCGGGTCCAGGAAATGGCTTTCGTTTGAATCGCCCATGCGGTTCATCCGCGCGCGGGCGTTGAGGCCCTGACGCGCCACATCGACGACCTGGCGCGCCACATCCAGCACCGTGCCGTTGCGGAAGGGCGTGTGGAGCGCCATGCGCGGCACGTCGCGGCGCAACGCCAACATTTCGGGCACCGTCCAGTCCTTGACGATTTCAGCCGCAGCGTCGAGCGCCGTCGAATCGTAAAGCAGCCCGACCCACAAAGCGGGCAGCGCGCAAAGATGCTTCCATGGGCCGCCGTCGGCGCCGCGCATCTCGATGTATTTCTTTAGACGCACTTCCGGGAACGCGGTCGTGACGTGATCGGCCCAATCGCCGGTGCGCGCGAAATCGCCGACCTGATCCTTGAACTTGCCCGCCATGAAGTCGCGGAAGGATTTGCCGGCGAGATCGGTATAGCGCCCGTCGCGATAGGCGAAATACATCGGCACGTCGAGCATGTAGTCGGCGTAGCGCTCGTAGCCCATGCCGTCCTCGAACACGAACTCAGGCATCCCGCAGCGGTCGGGATCGGTGTCGGTCCAAGTGTGGCTGCGATAGGAAAGGAAACCGTTGGGCTTGCCCTCGACGAAAGGCGAAGACGCGAACATCGCCGTCGCGACGGGTTGCAGCGCCAGCGACACGCGGAACTTGCGCACCATGTCGGCTTCGCTCGCGAAATCGAGATTGACCTGCACCGTACAGGTGCGCGCCATCATGTCGAGACCGAGATTCCCTTTGGTCGGCATGTAGCGGCGCATGATGGCGGTGCGGCCCTTGGGCATCCAATGCATCTCGGCGCGCGTGCCCTTCGGCACGAAGCCGACGCCCAGCAGGCCGACGCCGAGCTCCTCGCCCACGGTTTTGCATTCGGCGAGATGCTTGTTCGTCTCGTCGCAAGTCTGGTGGATGTTCTCAAGCGGGGCGCCCGACAATTCGAACTGTCCGCCGGGTTCGAGCGTGACCGAACAGCCGTCGCGCAATAGCGCCACCGGCTTGCCGTTCTCCTCGACGCGGCTCCAGCCGAAACGCTCCAAGCCTTCGAGCATGCCGCGCACGCTCGCCTTGTCGCCTTCATAGGGCAGCGGGCGCAGATCGTTCTGGCGGAAGAGAAACTTTTCGTGTTCCGTGCCGATCCGCCAATCCGCCTTCGGCTTGGCGCCCGACGCGAAATACTCGACGAGCTGGCGCTTGTTCTCCAGAACTTCGCCGCGCGAGGTGGGCGGTGCCGACATCGAAACCTCTCTACCGAAACTAGACCGCGCGCGGGGATATGCGCCCGCGCGGGGACGACAATTGGAACGCGGCCAACGCCGCGAGGGCAGCGGTATCCGCCCGCAGGATCGTCGGCCCCAGCCCGACCACCGTAACAAGGGGATCCGCGGCGAGCATTTCAAGTTCCGCGCGTGCGAAGCCGCCTTCAGGGCCGACAATAATCGCCCAAGATGCGGCGAAATCGACACCGCCCAGCGCTTGAGCGAGCGGTATGGACGTGCCTGCCTCCGCGCACAACAGAATTCGCCGCTCGCGCGGCCAATTCGCGAGCTTCTCGCGCAAAGTTACCGGCATCGCGATCGCGGGCGGGTCGATGCGCTCGCATTGCTCGGCCGCCGAAACCGCGATCGCATCGAGCCGGGCCACGTTGACGCGCTCGACGTTCGTGCGTTCGGTGACGATGGGATGAATTTCGCCGACGCCGAGCTCCACCGCCTTCTCGACCAGCGTGTCGAGGGGGCCGCGCTTGATCGCGGCGGCGACAAGCCAAGGCCCGGCGTCGCGGCCCGGTTCGCGCAGCCGAGAATCGAGCCGCGCGACGCCGCGCGACTTGGACAACTCGACCAGCGTGGCCGCGAACTCGCCCGATTCGGCGTTGAAGAGTCGCACCGCGTCGCCCGGCCCCAAGCGCAGCACGTTGCGCAAACGATGCGCCGTCTCGGCGTCGAGCGTCACGTCGCCGCCGGCCAAACTGCCTTGGATATGGAGACGCGGGACCCGGCTCATGCTAAAGCCCTAACACATGACGGCGGACGCGCAAACGAACGCGAGCGACATCCCCAAGGGCAACTGGGTCGACCGGTTTTTGCCCGCTTTCGCGCGCCCCTATGCGCGGCTCGCGCGCCTCGACCGGCCGATCGGCACATGGCTGCTGCTGTTCCCGTGCTGGTGGTCGATCGCGCTGGCCGCCCCCGGCTTGGCGACCGGGTTGTGGCTGTTCGCGCTGCACGGGTTGGGCGCCCTGCTGATGCGCGGGGCGGGCTGCACCTTCAACGACATCGTCGACCGCGAATTCGACCGCAAGGTCGCGCGCACCGCCGATCGGCCGATCGCGTCGGGCGCGGTGTCGGTCAAAAAGGCCGTCGCCTTCATGTTCGCCCAGATGGCGCTGGCCTTCGTCATCCTGTTGCAGTTCAACCCATTCGCCATCATGGTCGGTGCCGCGTCGCTGATTCTGGTTTTCACCTATCCGCTGATGAAGCGGATCACGTGGTGGCCGCAATTCTTCCTCGGCCTCGCCTTCAACTGGGGGGCACTGCTGGGCTACGCGAGCGCCACGGGCACTTTGGATTGGGCGCCCGTGCTGCTTTACGTCGCCGGTATCTTCTGGACGCTCGGCTACGACACGATCTACGCGCACCAGGACAAGGAGGACGACGTGCTGGTCGGCGTCAAGTCCTCGGCCTTGCGTTTGGGCGAATCCTCGCGCATCGGAATTGGCCTGTTCTACGCCGGCGCGGTGCTGCTGTTGGCGGCGATGGACCGTATCGCGGGGCTGGGCCTCGTCTTCGAATTGGCGCTGGGCGCGGGGGCGATCCAACTCGCGTGGCAGGTCTGGGATTGCCGTTTCGACGACCCCAATAATTGCCTCGCCAAATTCAAGTCGAACCGCGCGTTCGGCTGGTTGCTGCTCGCCGGGTTGATCGCGGCGGGCGCGTTTTGACCGCCGATCCCGCCGCGTTCATCCGCGCGCAAACGCGCCTCGAACATCCGTCGCTGGTCCCCGAAATCGTTCTGCACTTGGCGAGCCGCGCCACCGATCTGTGGGAAGCGACCGAGGCGACGCTGGAACGCACCGGCCTGCCGCCGCCCTATTGGGCTTTCGCGTGGCCCGGCGGGCAAGCGCTCGCCCGTCTCGCACTCGACCGGCCCGAAACGGTGCGCGGCAAGCGCGTGCTGGACTTCGCCGCGGGCAGCGGTGTGGCCGCGCTCGCCGCCGCCAAAGCCGGGGCGGCGCACGTGACCGCCTGCGAGATCGACGCCTTCGCCTGCCAAGCGATGGCGCTGAACGGCCAAGCGAACGGGCTGGCGCTCGATATCCTCGATGCGGATGTACTGGCGAAGCCCGCTTCCGGTTGGGACGTCGTCTTCGCGGGCGACGTGTTCTACGAAAAACCGATGGCCGACAAGGTCTGGCCCTGGCTCAAAGCGGCGGCCATGACGGGCGCGCATGTACTGGTCGCGGACCCGGGCCGCGCCTATCTGCCCGCGACCGGCCTCGCCGAAATCGCGCGCTATTCGGTGCCGACCTCGCTCGACCTCGAGGACCGCACCGAACGAGTCACGCGGGTGCTGGCAGTAAGTACGTGACTCGACGGCTTGTATCTTATGAGATACAAATACCCGTAGAGCTCAGACAAACATAGATATCTCGACATTAGTACGAGAGCCTTCGCGATCGCACGGCTCGCGCCAAGATCGCGGTTCGTATCGATCGCCTGACGATGGGACTTTTGGGCGACGCGCGGCCGGTGAGCCACGGCGTGTCGGAGCTTCGCATCGTTCACGGCCCCGGTTGTCGGGTCTATTTCGTACGGCGGGGCGGCGAGGTGATCGCGTTGCGCGCCGGTGGAGACAAGTCCTCGCAACCACGCGACATTGCCCGTGTCCAAACGTTGGCGGCGGAGATTTGAAGATGGCAAGGAAGAAGATACCGACATCGCGATGGGATACCGCCGCCACATTGCGCGACGATGCCGATATCGCAGCTTATCTGGACGTCGTACTCGCCGAGAACGATCCCGCCTTGCTCGCGCAAGCGCTCGGCAACGTCGCCCGCGCCAAAGGGATGGGCGAAATCGCCCGGCGTGCGGGTGTCGGACGCGAAAGCCTCTACAAGTCGCTTTCCTCGGACGGCAATCCAAGTTTCGCGACGGTGCAGAAGGTCTTGCGGGTGCTCGGCGTGCGCTTGCGCGCCGCCTGACGCCGGGTCGCCACCGAAGATCCGATATTTCCGAACTTCCAAGACGTATTAGGACGCCGGTCGGTGACAGGCCGCGGCCATATAGACCATGCCGTCCGCGTCGAAATACAGGGTCTCGGCGGCAAGCACGCCGCGATGGTTCAGGTAGGTGATGACCAACATCTGGTATCCGACAAAGACGTCTTGCACGCGAAACTTCAGACCGGGCTGCCGCCGCAGAGCTTCCGACCAATAGGCCCGGAGTGCCGCCTTGCCGACGACTTCCCCGTGGCCAACGAGCGGGACCGCCTTTTGGGACCGGAACACGACATCATCGCGGTAATGACACATAATGACGTCAAGATCGCGGCTGTTCCAGCCGCGTTCCCAAGATTCGGCGAAAGCCTTGGGGTCCATCGATCGATCTCCTTGTTCGACGCGGCGCGTGGCACGGCCTTGCCAAACCATTGGGCCGACACGGCGCGTCGATGGGAGCTTCCCGAACCCTAACCCTCGACGATCCGGTAGCGGATCAGCGCGTTGTCGATCGTCGCCATCGTGCGCGACTGCCACGCCTTTTTCGCCGTATCGTAATCGGCGAAGGGGCCGTGGCGCTCGGGCGCCTTGCCCGAGGCCAGCGCCGTGAAGGTCGCATCGGCGTATTCGGAGCCTTCGACCCACCAGGTCTTGGCATTGGCCGCCGCCGCCGGGGCGATCGACGGGCCTTCGCCGACCACGACCTTGAAACGGGTCAAGGCGTTGTCGATCGTCGCCATGGTGCGCGATTGCCAAGTGGCGCGCGCTTCCTCGTAGGTCGCGAAAGGTCCGTGGATCTCGGCCTTGCCGGGTGCCAAGGCGGTGAAGGTCGCGTCAGCATGCTCGCCGCCTTCGACCCAGAAACGTGTCGCCATCGAAAATCTCCGCAATTCGTGTTCGCGCGCATCATGCCGGTTTCCGGCGCGCGGCGAAAGACCGTGGCACGGGCGCCACAGGACGCGAAGGAATCGCGACGGACCTTATGGGGCAATGGCGCGGCGCGGCGCGGGGCTTCATATTTGCGCCCGAACGATGGCCAAGACCCGACCTCCGCGCACCGCGTCGCCCGAAATCTACGCCGACATCTACAAGATGTTCATGGCGCCCGTATCCGCTTTCGATTGCGGGGCCAAATGCGGCGAGCACAACAACGGCGCGCCGATCTGCTGCTCGACCGAAGCGGCGATCCCCATCGTCGACAAGCACGAATGGAAGCTGCTCAAACAGCGCACCGATCTTTGGCACGAATACAAGGCGCCGGACAAAGCGACGGAAAAGGAGCTGTCCGACTTGCATCACGATTGCGTGGCGATCGAGTGCAAGGGCTTCATGAGCTGCGAGCGCGAGAACCGCTCGATGTCGTGCCGCACCTTCCCCTTCTTCCCCTATATCGACCGCGAGGGCGACTTCCTGGGCATGTCGGTGTTCTGGGGATTCGAGGATCGCTGCTGGGTGCAGTCGCATCTGCAGATCGTCAATCTGCGCTTCCTGACCGAGTTCGTCGCGGCCTACGAAATGCTGTTCCAGGTCGATCGCGACGAATTCACCGCCAATCGCGACCATTCGGCCAGCATGCGCCGCGTGTTCACGCGCCACGACCGACCGATCCCGCTGCTGGGCCGCGACGGCCGCCTTTACAAGGTTCTGCCGACGACGCACGAGATCAGAACGGCACGTTTCCACGAATTCGGCCGCTGGGGCTTTTACGAGAAGGACAAGCCCGCCGAGCCCGCGAAGCATTGGGCGACGCTCGACCCGAATTCGCTGAAGGGCCTTGGCCGCACCCTGTCCAAAGCCGCCGCCGACTAGGCGAAAACGGCTACTCAGCCGCTGCTGGCATTGAAATCTGTTTTGGCCCAAGTGCAAATCCGGCGAGCGTTTCGAGCTGGCTTGAATCAAGCAAAGTCATAAATTGCGGAGGATGGAAGCGCTTGTTTAAATTTCGAAGTGCTTCGAGAGACAACGACTTAATAAACCGAGTCGGCTCTTTAAGGCCGATTGCGCTCACAATTTCTCTATTCCCGACATAAGCATTAAACTCTGATTTTCTAAGGGCGGTATGAGGACCAAACTGACGCCAAACTATCGAAGGCGCCGCGGTTTTTACAAAATCAACCGTCGCATATCCTGCCAAATATGCATCGGGCGTCGTCACATAAATAAGCAAGATCGTCCCAGCACACAAATTTACCTTTCTAGTGCGTAGCTCTACCGTTTTGGTTCTATTAAAAATAGCATCGGCATATTGCCGATGTAATGATATTAGCGCTCCTACCCGACTAGCCACGGCCGAACCCCAGCCTAATTATATTTCTCACGACATCGTCTGACGCACACTCAGCTGTAATGTTCTGAGCGCCACTTACTGCCCCTAACTCTTTCAGTTTTTGAAAGCTCACGGGCATAGGAAACTCTTGGAAGTTATCGAAGCCGATAACTCCAACTTTGTTAGTCGCGCCAACAACTTCATATCTATTCAGATCCACCACACCCTGCCGACGATACTTCTGCTTTGCCACGTCAGTATCTAATATTTCATTGAGTGTTAATCGGGCGCATCCGATGGCGCTTCCCGAACCACGCTCTTTTGCCGATTCGCGAAATATAATCGGTTGTCCGACACCCACATCTAATTTCGCCGCTTTGCGAAAGTATACGCGCTCAGTTCTAATACGTGCGGGTTGGACAGGAAGCGCGGTAGCTTGCCGTGCGCCCAATAGCTCCTCTGCAAAGGTGCGCTTAATCGGAACTAGAACGCCACCCCCAGATCGAAACAAATATAGAACAGGCCCGGTGACGGTTTCAAGATCAAACCACCGAATCGTCCGCCGCTCTCCGGACTCAGAGCGGCACTCCACGTTCTTGCCTGTCGAGTTTATGGTTTCGAGAGAGCTAAGGACGTCTAGGCCCACAGCCGACTTGATCCAGTGCTTTAATTTGCTCCAATCCTCAGTCTCTACGAAGCCGCCAACTACTAGTCTGATCAGCTTTACAGAACTTCCCCCGGTCTCTGCATGGCCGAGGCAACCTCGTGACTTAAGGTGCTCGACCACAGTCTCATCGGCGCCATAAAGCGTTAGCGACGCAGCAATCGGCCTAGGGCTAGCCTGTGCAAGTAAGTGCGCCAAAAAGTGATCAGCCACTAACCAAGAATCGGCGGACGTGTCGAAAAAGACGACGCTCCATTTTATGTTTTCATGCGCGCCCAATCTCGTGCCCCAAGCAACAGCGCAAGTCCGCTCCTCACGCCTAGCCTCTAGAAATGTCATTGGCAGCGCAGAGGAACATGATTGGAGATCTGCTTGTGCTTCCGACGAGATACGCCCGATCTCATTAATTGAGTGAAGTACGTGCTCGAATCGTGAGACGGAAACCTCGATCCGCGAATCACGATCATCAATGGTCGGGATAAATGATGCAGAGCCTAAATCCACATCAAGCTCGTCCGCCAAATCTGCTGGCGGTACAATGTCTAGAGCAAATAACTTCAACAACTGATGCCGAGCCTCGAGCAGAGCTGCATCTCGCGTTACGAATCCAGACATCCGCATTTCGATTGCTGCGCCAAGATGGCAAAGATCGCTCAACTCTTGTGCCCTTAGAGGTCTGGCTCCGAAAAAATCAGGAAAAACGATCGGCCCAAGAGTCGCGATCCAATGGGCTTCTCTTGCGGCAGATATCGCCGGAAGCGAGGGCAAGGCCGACACCAGGGTCAACAAAGGGTCTGCGTGCCGGTTTAAGGAGTTTCTCTCGACCTCAGCGTGCATTTCGTGTGTTACGAATATGTCAACGCGCCTCAACAATGCAGCGCTAAACACCTGCAGCGCACTATCATGAATTTCACCTGATCTCCGAAGTGCATCGAGCAAAACGTTTGTATCCAGCGCGTAGCTGGTTAGGTTAGCGCTAGCACGCATTCTGACGAGGCCGATTCCCGCCCCTGCTGTGACATCACGTAGAGGCGTTAAGAGGTCGCCCCGCCCCAAGTAAAGCTCTCGGACGTTAATCGTACGGCTACGGCTGCTACCACCAGGCCGTTTACGAACAGTAGGCAAGCCAGACCGTTCCCAGAATGCATTTGCCTCGAGATCGGCTGCTACATCTGCACGAAGCGTCAAATAGCCATGGTGAGATGCGTATAATTTTAGTGTGTCAAGCAGTTGCCGACCGACGCCTGCTCGACGGAATTTATGAGCAACATTGAGCTGTCGGACTTTGATGTGTGGATACGTGCTACTGAAGGCAACATGCCCAGCATATTGCTTACCTTCAACTGCGACAAATAGCTGACCACTACTTGCAAAGTCGTCATACACGGTAGCGGGCAAAAAACCGAATGCGTTTCGATTTTCGTCGGCGGCGCGCCGAACAACATCGACATACTTTAAAACCTGCGACTTCCCTGTAAGCACTTCTATTTTTGACATCTAAAGCACGCTGCATTTGGTCCAAGAACCACTATAAATTAATATTACAAAATCGCAAAATCTGCACTGAGTGCTCTAGTCCGACTAGATATCGGCGCGCTAAGCGAAGTAGAACGTCCCCAAAATCAGCCAGCGCGCCGCCGAAGATTTCCCTTCGAGCGGCGTCGTGTAATGCCAGAACGGCAGGCGATAGGCGGAGACGAGACCGGGCACGGCCACGTCCACCGTTTCGCTGAGATGGCCGTTCTTGGCGTAGACCAGCAATTGGCGCGTCGCCCCGCCGCCGACGAACGACAGATGCAGGTCGAAATAGCCGTCCTTCGCGACGGGGTCTTCGGGGTGATGGTCGGTATGCGGACCCGAATAATCGCCGGGCCCGTAGCGCAACGCCTGCCGGCCGAAGCCGCGCATCAGCTTGCGCCCCGCCAACGCCTCGGCGAAGTCGCAGAAGCTTGGCGACAACAGCATCGCCGCAAGCCCCGTCGCGCGCGCGGCTTCGCGCGCCTTGCCGCGCGACGCGTCCAGATCGGCGGTGCGCACGCGAACGGTCTTGGGCAGGCGCTCCTGATAATTGCGCGTCTGGTTGAGGATCGATTCGGGCGGGATCGTCCGTTCCATCGGCTTCACCACCGGGCCTAGCGCGCGTTCGAGCAACGCGAACGCCGCCCTGGCTTTGCCGGGGGCGAGCAAATCGGGCCGCGCCAGGAACGGCTCGGCGCGCAAAGCCAGCTTGCCGTCCAGCACGCGCCGGCCGGCGGGGCTCAGCAATTCACGGAATTCGGCGGGAAAACGATCCATCCGGGCCCTATAGCAGAAACCGCCGAGCCCGCCCTATAGTCCCTGCGTCATGCCCTACGCCTCGCTCCGCGACTTCGTCCAACGCCTCGAAAACACCGGCCGGCTCGTCCGGGTCAAGGAACCGGTCTCGACCGTGCTGGAAATGACCGAGATCCAAACCCGGCTGCTGGCCGAGGGCGGACCGGCGGTGATTTTCGAGAAACCGATCCGCGCCGACGGCACGGTCTCGCCGATCCCCGTTCTGGTGAATCTGTTCGGCACGGTCGAGCGCGTCGCTTGGGGCATGGATCGCGAGCCGCACCAATTGAAGGAGGTGGGCGAGACGCTCGCCTTCCTGCGCCAGCCGCAACCGCCCGAAGGCTGGCGCGAGGCGCTGGAACTCGTTCCCCTCGCCAAGACCGTGCTGGCGATGAAGCCCGGCACCAAGATGTTCGGCACGGCGCCGTGCCAGGAAGTCGTCCTGACCGGCGATCAAATCGACCTATCGCAATTGCCAATCCAAAGCTGCTGGCCGGGCGAACCCGCGCCGCTGATCACCTGGCCGCTGGTCGTGACCAAGGGCCCGAGCGGCGCACGCGAGGACAAGTTCAATCTCGGCATCTATCGCATGCAGGTGACGGGCAAGAACACGACGCTGATGCGCTGGCTGAAGCATCGCGGCGGCGCCCAGCAGCATCAGCGCTGGGCGAAGTCGGGCAAGCCGGAGCCTTTCCCCGCCGCCGTCGTGCTGGGCGCCGATCCCGGCACGATCCTGGCGGCGGTGACGCCGGTGCCGGATACGCTGAGCGAATATCAATTCGCCGGCTTGCTGCGCGGCAAGCGCGTCGAGCTGGTCGACTGCAAGACCGTGCCGTTGAAGGTGCCCGCCGAGGCCGAGATCGTGATCGAAGGCCATGTCAGCCTGGACGAGTACGGCGACGAAGGCCCCTATGGCGACCACACCGGCTATTACAATTCCGTCGAGAAATTTCCGGTCTTCACGGTCAGCGCCATCACGATGCGCAAAGACCCGATTTACCTGTCGACCTTCACCGGACGGCCGCCGGACGAGCCCTCGGTGCTGGGCGAAGCGCTGAACGACGTGTTCGTCCCGCTGCTGCGCCAGCAATTCCCGGAGATCGTGGATTTCTGGCTGCCGCCGGAAGGCTGCTCGTACCGCATCGCCGTCGTGTCGATGAAGAAGGCGTATCCCGGCCACGCCAAGCGCGTGATGATGGGCGTGTGGTCCTATTTGCGCCAGTTCATGTACACGAAATGGGTGATCGTCGTGGACGACGACATCGACGCGCGCGACTGGAAGGACGTGATGTGGGCGCTGTCCACGCGCATGGACCCGGCGCGCGACATCACCTTGGTCGATGGCACGCCGATCGACTATCTGGACTTCGCCAGCCCGGAAAGCGGGTTGGGCTCCAAGATCGGCCTCGACGCGACCGACAAATGGCCGCCGGAAACCAAGCGCGAATGGGGCGTCAAACTGCGCATGGACGATTCGACCATCCAAAAGGTCGACGCGATGTGGTCGAAACTCGGCCTGCCCGGCAGCGGGAAGAAAATCTGGAAGTGAGGACCGCCGTCGCATTGCTGCTGTGGCTGCTCTGCGCGCCGGCTTTCGCCGAAGGAATCACCCGCGCGGGCCCGTCGATCGACGTGCAAGGCATCGTCGAGGGCGACGTGGCGCTCGCCGGCGGCTCGCTTTACGTCGAGGCCGAGATCGCGGGCGATCTGGTGCTGGCGGGCGGGGCGATCGGTATAGGGGCCGCCACCAAGGTTTCGCGCAACGCCTATGTCTTCGGCCATACGCTGTCGGTCGCCGGCGATTACGCGCAGCGCGTCTGGCTGACCGGCGACGCGGTGGTCGCCGATATCGCCACGCGCGGCGACGTGAAGATCGCCGCGTCCGGCCCGGTGCGCCTCGGCCCGCATACGAAAATCGGCGGCACGCTGACAATCTGGTCGCCCGAGCCGCCCATCGTGGACGGCACGGCGCAAGTCGCGGGCGGTATCGTCCACAATCCGGGCTCGGTCGCCGACGCGCTGGAGGCGCTGATGGGCGTCGTCGGCCGTGTCTTGCGCTGGGCGTTCTGGTTCGCCATCGGCTGCGTGGCGCTCGGCTTGGCCCTGCTCGCCCCCGGCTTCACCCACGCCTGCGCCGCGACGATCCGCGCCAAGCCCATTGCCGCGCTGCTCTGGGGGCTCGGGCTTGGCATCGGCGTGCCCGTCGTCGCGGTGCTCGCCGGGTTCACGCTGATCGGCTTGCCGCTGGCCGCCACGTTGATCCTGATGCTGATCTGTGCGGCCGGCCTTGGATTCCTGATTTCGGGGGCGGCTTTGGGCGGGCTGATCGCCGGCGGACCGGGCCGCGCGCGTCTGCTGATCGCGCTCGCGATCGGGCTTGCGGCGTTGCTCGCTTCGAGCCATATCCCGATGGCGGGCGGATGGGTTATCGCCCTCGCCTATTTGCTCGGCCTGGGCGCCTTCGCCCGGGAAACCACGCGAAGGATGCGCGCCCCATGACCGCGACCGTTTCGACCCTCGATCTTCTGTCCGAACTCGTCGCCAAGGCGAAGCGCGCAGGTGCGGACGCCGCCGATGCGGTGTTCGTCGAAGGCGTTTCGGTCAGCCACGCGCGGCGCCTCGGGAAGCTCGAAAAGCTCGAACGCGCCGAAGGTCACGACATGGGCCTGCGCGTATTCGTGGGCAAGCGCCAGGCGGTGGTGTCGTCCAACGACCGTTCGCCCAAGGCGCTCGATGCACTCGTCGAACGCGCGATCGCGATGGCCAAGGCCGGGCTCGAAGACCCCTATTGCGGTCTCGCCGATGCCGCCGACATCGCCAAGTCGCTGCCCGATCTCGATCTCGTCGATCCGGTCGAGCCCTCGGCCGAAACGCTGATGGAACGCGCGCGCGCCGCCGAGGAAGCCGCGATGGCGGTGAAGGGCGTCACCAATTCCGAAGGGGCGGACGCGAGCTGGGGGACGACGCGCGTCGCACTCGCCGCGTCCAACGGCTTCGCCGCCGAATACGGCCGCAGCTCGCATTCGGTGTCTGTTGCCGTGATCGCGGGCGAAGGCACGTCGATGGAGCGCGACTACGATTGGTCGTCCGCCGTGCATGGCGCCGATCTCGACCACGCGGCCAAGGTCGGCCGCGAAGCGGGCTTGCGCGCCGTGCGGCGTCTCAACCCGCGGAAGATCGAAACGACAAAGCTTCCCATCGTGCTCGACCCGCGCGTGTCGAACAGCATCGTCCGGCATCTCACCAGCGCCATCAACGGCGCTTCGATCGCGCGCGGCACGAGCTACCTCAAAAACAAGATGGGCGAGATCGTGTTCGCGCCCGGCATCACCATCGTCGAAGATCCGTTCCGCAAGCGCGGCCTGGCGTCGAAGCCGGTCGACGGCGAAGGGATCGCCCCGCAACGCCGCGCGATCATCGACCGGGGCCGCCTGACGACGTGGATTCTCGATCTGCGCTCCGCGCGCCAGCTCGGACTGAAGTCCACCGGCCACGCCGCGCGCGGCACGACCTCGCCGCCCAGCCCCGCCGCGACGAACGTCTACATGGAAGCGGGCGCGATCAAACGCGACGCGATGATCAAGGACATCAAGCGCGGCCTGTACGTGTCCGAATTCATCGGTATGGGCGTGAATGGCGTCACCGGCGATTACAGCCGGGGTGCGGCGGGCTACATGATCGAAGACGGCGAATTGACCTTCCCGGTGTCGGAAGTCACGGTAGCGGGCAATCTGATCGAGATTTTCAAGAACCTGACGCCGGCCGACGATCTCGTCTTCCGCCACGGCACCGACGCGCCGACCCTGCGGATCGACGGCTGCACGATCGCGGGTCGCTAACTAAGCCGGGCCGACCAATCGCGCGGCGCGGGGCTTCGCCTCGAAGCGTGCGGGCAGATGCGCCGCGACATCGCCGTCGGCCTGCACGGGCTCGTCCGGCGCGCCGTCGATCTCCACCACGCGCGCGGGAATGATCGTGACGTCGGCGAGATAGGGCAAACGGCCCAGCGCCAGCGCCACGGCATAGCGGAGCGTCGCAAGACGTCCGGCCGTGCCGAACAGCACGACTTGGAATTCGGGCGCATCGAGCCGCGCCTGGGGTGCGGCGACGAATCTGCCTCCATAGTAATGGCCGTTGCACAGGATGACCGACGACGCGCGATGCGCTTGGCCGTCGATGCACACGTCGTAGAAGCGCGGGCCGAACACGAATAGCTGGCGCAAGGTTTCGATCACATAGGCGCCCTTGCCGATGGCGCGTTTGAGCTTCGTATCGACGTCGCGCACGACATGCGCATCGAACCCCACGCCCGCCATCATCGAAAAGCGCCGCCCGTTGACGAGGCCGAGCGTCACGTCGCGCGGGCTGCCATCGACGATCGCATCCGCCACCGCGTCGGCCCCCGCCGCCACGCCCAACTCGTGCGCCAGCACATTGGCCGTACCCAGCGGAATGACCGCGAGCGGCGGGCCGTTTTCGGGCAGCCCGTTCAGCGCTTCGTTGATCGTGCCGTCGCCGCCCGCGACGACGATGCGATCGACGTCGGCGCCGCGGGCGAGCTCTTCCGCGTCGCCCCGCTTTTTCGTCGGCTCGAGTCGCACCGACAGGCCGCGCCGCTCCAGCGCTTCCAGCACGCGCGACAGAAAACGCCGCCGCCGGCGCCCGGCGATGGGATTGTAGACGACCAGAAGCCGCGTGGTTTTCGCGTCGAATGGCATTTTTATGACGATCACGCGAAGTTTCTAGAAATTATTCTCGCCACGGAAGATTCACTCGAAACGGTTACCACGAAGCCCTTATACGGACAAAAGGAAATCGCCGAATCGGCGAGGAGACGGGCAGTGGACAAGTTTGTGGATCATCGTGCCGGAGCCTTCGCGATGCGCGCACCCGACGGACTCGGCGGCGGCGGCAACGGCGCCGACGACGGCACCAAACGCTGGCGCACGATCTTCCTCTCCGACATCCATCTCGGCACGCCGGGGTGCAAGGCGGAATTCCTGCTCGATTTCCTCAAGCACAACGAATCCGAGAAACTCTACCTTGTCGGCGACATCGTCGACGGCTGGCGCTTGAAACGCGGCTGGTATTGGCCGCAGGCGCATAACGACGTGGTGCAGAAGGTGCTGCGCAAGGCGCGCAAGGGAACGGAGGTGATCTACGTTCCCGGCAACCACGACGAAGCGCTGCGCGACTATCTCGATCATCACTTCGGCGGCATCTTCATCGCGGGCGAAGCCACGCACGACACCGCGGACGGCAAGCGCATGCTGGTCGTCCACGGCGACGCGTTCGACGGCGTCGTGCGTTACGCGCGCTGGCTCGCCTTCCTCGGCGACCACGCCTACAATTTCGCGCTCTGGACCAACGAATGGTTCAACCGTCTGCGTCGGACCTTCGGCTTGCCCTATTGGTCGCTGTCGGCGTGGCTGAAGAACAAGGTCAAGAACGCGGTCAAGTACATCTCGGATTTCGAAGAAGCGGTCGCGAACGAAGCCCATCGCCGCGGCTTCGACGGCGTGATCTGCGGCCATATCCACAAAGCCGAGATCCGCACCATCGGCGGCGCGGTCTATATGAACGACGGCGATTGGGTCGAAAGCTGCACGGCGCTGGTCGAGGATTGGGACGGCAGCTTCAAGATCGTCGACTGGGCGCATATCCGGAAATTCGACATGCTCGCCGCCCCGATGGGAGCTTCGCGATGACCGCGGCCCTGGCGATCGCGCCCGCCTTGGCGCGTCCTTTGCGTATCGTCATCGTCACCGACGCGTGGCGGCCGCAGGTCAACGGCGTGGTCCGCACGTTGACCGAAACCAAGAAGCAGCTCGAACTGATGGGCCACGCGGTTGAGCTGATCGCGCCGGAACGCTTCACGACCTTCCCCTGCCCGACCTATCCCGAGATCCGGCTATCGCTGGCCGGGTCCCATAGCGTGGGCAAAATGCTCGACGCCTTCGCGCCCGACGCCGTGCATATCGCGACCGAAGGCCCGCTGGGCTGGGCGGCGCGCAAAGCCTGCCTCAAGCGCGATCTGCCCTTCACCACCGCCTATCACACGCGGTTCCCTGAATACGTGAACGCGCGCATCCACGCGCCTTTGTCGTGGAGCTACGCGGTGTTGCGCCGCTTCCACGGGCCCGCGAGCCGGGTGATGGTGCCGACGCCGACGGTGAAGAAGGATCTCGAATCCTGGGGCTTCGGCAACGTCGTGCTGTGGACGCGCGGCGTCGACCTGGAAATCTTCAAGCCGGGTCCGCGCGATCGGTTGCAGACCAAGCCGCCGATTTTCGTCTATGTCGGGCGCGTCGCGGTCGAGAAGAACGTCGAAGCCTTCCTGAAGCTCGACCTGCCCGGGTCGAAATGGGTGGTCGGCGAGGGCCCCGCGCTCGCGTCGTTGAAGTCCGCCTATCCGGACGCGAGCTTTCTGGGCGTTCTGCAACAGGCCGAGCTCGCGCGCGTCTACGCCGCCGCCGACGTGTTCGTCTTCCCCTCGAAGACCGACACCTTCGGCCTGGTGCTGCTCGAAGCGATGGCCTGCGGCACGCCGGTCGCGGCCTATCCGGTCACCGGACCGCTGGACGTGCTGGGCGACCGCCCGGCCGACCGATCCGGCGGTGCTATGGACGAGGACCTGCGCGCGGCATGCCTCAAAGCACTGGAGATTCCGCGCGAACGGGCGCTCGCCCATGCGCGCGACTATTCCTGGGCCGAATGCGCGCGCCAATTCGCCGAGCATCTGCGCCCGCGCGGCTAGAGCCTATCGATCCTTCGCGTGCCAGAGCGTGAGATCGCCCCCGAGCCAGGATTGGCCTTGCGGGCGCCGGTCGCCCAACGCCGACAGGAATTCGGGCTTGCCGAACTCGCCCGCATAAATCTCGATCCACGCCATATCGTAAAATCTCGAGAACGGCGTTTGCGCCTTTCCGCCGGTGCGCGCTTCGAAAGCCGACGGGTCGGCGTAAGCATCGAAGGTGCGTTTGGCGAGACGGTGGAACGGCCCGTCCGCCGACCCGGCAAGGTCGATCCCGTTGGGCCGTGCCAGGAACGCCGCCAGCGCCAGCGGGCCCAATGTGAAGCTGTGATAATGCAACGCCTTCGCGCCGCGCAGGACTTCCAGCGGCAGGAACCCGTCCGCGTCGACCTGATCGAGCGTCAGCTTGATACGCGATAGGCCCCAGCGCCAACTTGCCTCGTCGCCGATGGCCAGCGCCAGGGCCATCGCACAGATCCCGGCCCAAGTCGCGTGGTTGTTGAGCTGTATCGAAGGGGCCGGCCCGCGCCCTGGCGGCTTGCTGTAGGCCTCGCGCAAATGCGGCAAATAGCGCGCGAACCAGTCGCGCACGCGGGCTTGCGCGGCCGCATCGTATTCGGGCGCGGTCGTAATTTTGAGATGCGCGAGTGCCAGCGCGCAGAACATCCATTTGCGCTCGAACCCGCCTTGGGTGTTCGACTGGCCGAGCGTCGAATCCGCCTGCGCCATCGCGTCGAGCGCGGCGGCCGCGCACGCCGCATAGCGCCCGTCGACGGGATTGTGGCGTACCCAGCGATCGACGCTGAGTGCCACGCCGCGCGTCGCCGTCTCGATCGGCTTCACCAGCGCGTTGCGCTGCGCCAGCCGGTCGTGGTCGATACGGCTATAGACCGGCGGATCGGAATAGAAATCCGGCACGACCAGATCGCGCGCGGGCGGGGGCATCGCCGGGCATTGCGCGTTGGCCGGACCGGGCACGCCCTTGCGCGCGCGCAACCCGGCAGGGTCGTAGGGATTGACCAGGGCCGCCTGCGCGGCGGCCGGCGGGATGGCCAGCATCGCAGCGGAGGTCGCCAATAGCGTGCGGCGCGAGATCGGATTCATTCCCCGAAGCCTAGGCGGCGAACTCGGCGACGACAAGCGACGGGAATGCGGCGCCCGGCATTTCCGTTGGAGATGCGGGAGGCGCGCATGCGATACGCAAAAATTCTGGCCGCGATTCTACTTGCCGGAACGGCCGGCGCGGCCATGGCCGGCGACTTCGTCCTGCGCGACGCGAGCGGCCGGCGTACCGGCACGATCGAGCAGAGCGGTGGCGATTACATCCGCCGCGACGCGTCCGGGCGCCGGATCGAAACCTACGAAAGCGACGGGCGCGGCGGCTACGTCATCCGCGATGCGAGCGGACGGCGCACCGGCACGCTCGAAAAACGTTAGAGATCGCCGAGCTTCAACTCGGGCGAATAGTCGACGTCCGGCACTTCCTTGGTAATCGCCTGGCCGCAGACGACATGGCCCTTGGCGGCGTCGAAGGTGAGCGTCGGGCTGCCGTAAAGCTGCCAGCCCTCGTTCAACGCCTTGGTCACGCGGTGGCAGAAGGACGAGTCGTCCTTGCCGGTCAGATAGCGATAGGCCTGCATATGATCGTTGTCCCGGATGCTGTCAGTGCTTGACCCCGCGCAGACGGGCCATCAGTTCCTGCTGGAACAGGCCCCCGTCCTTGCGGGTCTTGCCCTTGAGGAATTCGCCCACGACCTTCTGCGCCGCTTCGCGGTCGTAGACCTCCCCGCCCTCGACCACCACCTTGGCGCGCTCGAGCACTTTGGGGTCGAGTTTGCGCCGGATGGCGTCGGCCTGGAGGTTGATCCGGCGCATGACCGCCTTGCGGTCGTCGGGTGGGCTGGGCGGCATAGCTAAAAACCTAACCGATTCTTGGGCCTAGCACCAGCCCGGCCGGGGGCGGCCGCGCGGGGCTTTAACCCCCGCTTCGCTGTTGCCATATAAGGCCTGCGAAGGGTATAAGCCCGGCGCCGTTTTCACGGATGTAGCCCGCGCGTCCGCCGTCCGCCCAAGGGGGGACAGGCGCCCGCGCGGTTTCGTTTTTCCCAACCCCCGGCCCGCTTCCTTGAGAGGAAATCCGAGCCGGCGCCAACGGAGGCAGTCGTGCCGCGAACTATCCCGATCGAGAAGCTCCGCAACATCGGCATCACCGCGCATATCGACGCGGGCAAGACCACCACGACCGAGCGGATCCTCTACTACACGGGCAAGTCCCATAAGATCGGCGAGGTCCACGACGGCAACACCACGACCGATTACATGGAGCAGGAGCGCGAGCGCGGCATCACGATCACGTCCGCCGCCGTGACCGCCGAGTGGAACGGCCACCGCATCAACGTCATCGACACGCCCGGCCACATCGATTTCAACATCGAAGTGAACCGTTCGCTGCGCGTGCTCGACGGCGCGGTTTTCGTCATCTGCGGCGTGGCCGGCGTGCAGCCGCAGTCCGAAACGAACTGGCGCTTGGCCGACCGCTACAACGTGCCGCGCATCGTGTTCGTCAACAAGATGGACCGCACCGGCGCCGACTTCTACAAGGCCGTCGACTCCATGAAGGAGAAGCTCGGCATCGTCACGGCCGTGTGCCAGATCCCGATCGGCGCCGAAGGCGACTTCAAGGGCGTGGTCGATCTCGTCCGCATGAAGGGCGTGATTTGGCACGGCGACGAGCTGGGCGCGAAGTTCGACGATATCGACATTCCGGCCGACCTCGTCGAAAAGGCGAAGGAATACCGCCAGGCGCTGCTCGACGCGGTCGTCGGCGTCGACGACGCCGCCATGGAAGAGTATTTCGAGAAGAACGACGTCGCGGAAGCGACGCTGAAGCGCTGCATCAAGAAGGGCGCGGTGACGGGCGCGTTCCGTCCGGTGTTCTGCGGCTCGGCCTTCAAGAACAAGGGCGTGCAGACGCTGCTCGACGCGGTCATCGACTATCTGCCGTCGCCCGCCGACATCCCCGGCATGCGCGTGGTCACCGAGGAGGGCGAGCCCGAGCGCTTCAAGCCCGCCAAGGACGAGGAGCCGTTCTCGGCGCTCGCGTTCAAGATGATCAACGACAAGTACGGCAACCTCACCTTCGTGCGCGTGTATTCGGGCGTGTTGAAGTCCGGCGACACCGTGCTCAACACCACGAAGGGCGAGAAGGAACGCATCGGCCGCATGTTCCAGATGCACGCCGACAAGCGCGACGAGATCAAGGAAGTCTACGCCGGCGACATCGTGGCGTTCGTCGGCCTCAAGGACACCGGCACGGGCGATACGCTCGCCTCGTCGGATGACCCCGTGATCCTCGAGCGTATGGCGTTCCCCGTCCCCGTCATCGACATCGCGGTCGAGCCGAAGACGAAGGAAGCCGTCGAGAAGATGGCCATCGGCCTCCAGAAGCTGGTCGCCGAAGACCCCAGCTTGCGCCTGCGCACCGACCACGAATCGGGCCAGACCATTCTGTCGGGCATGGGCGAGCTGCATCTCGAAATCATCGTGGACCGTCTCAAGCGCGAATACGGCGTCGAAGCCAATATCGGCTCGCCGCAGGTCGCGTATCGCGAGACGATCGCCAAGGCGCACACCGAAACCTACACCCACAAGAAGCAGTCGGGCGGTTCGGGCCAGTTCGCCGAAGTCACGATCCGTTTCGAGCCGCAGGAGCGCAACGCCGGCGTCGTGTTCGAGGACGAAGTCGTCGGCGGTTCGGTGCCGCGCGAGTTCATTCCGGCGGTCGAGAAGGGCATCAAGGTGCAGTGCGAGCAGGGCGTGCTCGCGGGCTTCCCCACGGTCGATTTCAAGTACTCGCTGCTCGACGGCAAGTACCACGACGTCGACTCGTCGGCGCTGGCCTTCGAAATCGCCGCCAAAGCCTGCTTCCGCGAAGGCATGCGCAAGGCCCAGCCGATCATCCTGGAGCCGATCATGGACGTCGAGGTGACGACGCCGCCCGACCATGTCGGCGACGTCGTGGGCGACATCAACCGCCGCCGCGGCATCATCCAGAGCCAGGATCAGGCCGCGACGTCGGTCATCATCCGCAGCCACGTGCCGCTGTCGGAGATGTTCGGCTACATCTCGGATCTGCGCTCGATGTCGAAGGGCCGCGCGTCCTTCACGATGCAGTTCGACCACTACGAGCCGGTGCCGCGCAACATCGCGGAAGAGATCATGGCCAAGAACGCGGCCTGATCTTCCGGCAAAGCCTAACGGCGAACGGCGCGGGCGGAGAAATCCACCCGCGCCGTTTTCTTTTTCAGCGTTTGCGCAGGAAGCGCAGCGTGGTCTTGCCGTAGTCGCGCATGTCCTCCTGCGCGAAACCCTCGGGCGCATCGAACGCCTCGTGCTCGCCCGTCTCGGCGACCGCCACGCAGCCCGGCGCCAGCCAGCCTTTGACGTTCAACGCGGCCAAAGCCTTCGGCCCCAACTCCTTGCCATAGGGCGGATCGAGGAAAACGAGCGTCGCGGGCGTCCAGGGTGCGGGCGGCGGGGCGGCGGGATTGGTCGCGTCGCCCAAAACGAGACGCGCCGCGTCTTGCGCCTTGCACGCGGCGATATTCGCCTCGATCAAGCGGCGCGCATTCGCGGCTTGCTCCAGGAACAGCACGTTGGCGGCCCCGCGCGACAAAGCTTCGAGGCCCAACGCGCCGGTGCCCGCGAAAACGTCGAGCACCGCCGCACCGTTCAACATCGACACGCCGCCGGGCGCATAGGCGCCGTGGCCGAGAATATTGAACAAGGATTCGCGCTGACGCTCGCCCGTCGGGCGGATCGCGCGATCTTCGGGCGCCATGAGTTTGCGCCCGCGCCAGCGGCCGCCGACGATGCGAATCGATCCCGAACCGTTGCCGGGTTTCACGTCTCGGGCCTGCCGCCGAGCTTCAAGGGCGCGCCGGCCAAAGCCGAGCCCAGCAGCTTGCGCAATTCGCCGGGGCCGACTTCCTCGATGGCTTTCACCGCGAGCTTGTCGAGTTCGAAGGCGCCGTAGCCGATGCGGATCAGCCGGTTGACCTGCAAGCCCATCGCCTCGCACACCCGGCGGATTTCGCGGTTCTTGCCTTCGGCCAGCTCGAAGATCATCCAGGCGTTGCTGGTGTTGGATTTGCCTTCGAGGCGCGCGTCGATGGCGCCGTACTGCACGCCTTCGACCGTGATGCCGTTCTTGAGACGCGCGAGGCGCGCGGGATCGGGGCTGCCATAGACGCGCACGCGATATTTGCGCTTGATGCCGGTCGCGGGCAGTTCCAGATGGCGCTTGATGGCGCCGTCGTTGGTCAGCAACAGCAGACCTTCGGAATTGTAGTCGAGGCGCCCGACCGGCATCAGGCGCGGCAATTCGGCCGGCATGCCGTCGTAGATCGTCGGGCGGCCCTCGGGATCGCGCGTCGCGGTCAGTACGCCGCGCGGCTTGTGGAAGCGGAACAGGCGCGGCCGCTCGGGCTTGGCCAGCTTCTTGTTGTCGACGACGATTTCGTCGGTCGGCTGCACGTTATGCGCGGGGCTTGTCAGACGCTTGCCGTTGATGAACACGCGCCCTTGCGCGATCAGCGCTTCGGCTTCGCGGCGCGAGCACAGACCGGCGCGCGCCATCACCTTGGCGATGCGTTCGCCTTTAAGCGGAGCGCCTTTTGGCGTTTCGTCGGTCATTTGCGGCACGCGGCCACGAAGGCGCGGAAGATCGATTCGTCGCCCGGATCGATCGAGTATTCAGGGTGCCATTCGACGCCGAGACAGAAGCGCTTGCCCGGCGCTTCGATCCCTTCGATCACGCCGTCGGGCGCCCTGGCGTTGACGATCGTGCCGGGGCCGAGCGTCTTGACCGCCTGATGATGGGCGGAATTCACGTCCATCCGCGCGCGCTCCCCGTTGGCCCGGTGCAGCAGCGTGCCGGGGACCACATCGACGATGTGGCCGGGTTCGGTGCGCGGATTGGGCTGTTCGTGCGGCAGGCAGCCCGGCACTTCGTCCGGGATATGCTGGATCAGCGTGCCCCCCAAAGCGACCGCCAGCAATTGCTCGCCGCCGCAAATGCCCAGGATCGGAATATCTCGATCGAGCGCGCCTTTCACGATCGCGTATTCGAATGCGGTGCGCCGGTCCTTTGTTTTGACCGTGGCGTGCTTGCTCGACGCGCCGAACATCGCGGGATCGACGTCGAAGGCGCCCCCGGTGATCAACAGACCGTCGATACGATCGAGATAATCGCCGGCTTTTTCGGGCTCGTGCGGCAGCGCCACGGGCAGGCCGCCGGCCGCCGCCACGGCGCCGCAGTAATTCTGGCGCAGCGCGTACCAGGGCATTTTCGACCAGCCGCCGGCCGGTTCGCTGTCCAGCGTGATGCCGATTAGGGGGAGCGTCATGATGGAAATCTCTTAGCACGCGGGCGATTCCCCGGTAAACGGAACCCATGTCCGGGTTCATGGAATTGGCCCTCGAACAGGCCCGAATGGCCGCCGCGGCGGGCGAAGTGCCGGTCGGCGCGGTGCTGGTCGACGCATCGGGGGCCGTCCTGGCCACGACGCATAACCGCGTCGAGTGCTTCAAAGACCCGACCGCGCATGCCGAAATGCTGGCGATCCGTGAAGGGGCGGCCAAGCGCGGCGACGCGCGTTTGCCCGATTGCGATCTCTACGTGACGCTTGAGCCCTGCCCGATGTGTGCGACGGCGATCAGTTTCGCGCGGCTGCGCCGGGTCTATTGGGGCGCCTCGGACCCCAAAGGCGGCGGCGTCGAAAACGGCCCGCGCATTTTCGCGCATGCCACCTGCCATCACCGGCCCGAACTGTTCGGCGGGATCGCGGAGAGCGACGCGGCCGCCCTGCTGCGCGATTTCTTCAAAGCGCGGCGCTGAACCGCCAAGCGCCGTCCGCGTCGCGCGCGCGTTTGGCTTCGCCGCGCGATTCGAGCAGATGGAGATGCGCCAAGGCCTCGCCGACCGCGAGACCGACATTGCGCGGCGTGATTTCGCGCTTGAACAGCAGCTTGAAGCAATCGACAGCGCGCAAGCCCGCGGGATACTCGACGAAGGCCGTGCGCAGCACGGATAAGCGTTCCTCGTGATGCGCGCGGATCGCGGCGATACGCGCCCCCACGCCGCGATAAGGCTGGCCGTGGGCGGGCAGAATCAGCGTCGATTCCGTTACGCCCGCGAAACCGTCCAGACTGTCGAGATAATCGCGCAGCGGATCGGCCATCGGATCGACCGGCCACACGCCGATATTGGGCGTGATGCGCGGCAGCACGATATCGCCGACGATCGCGACGTTCACATCCGGCGCCCACAAACACGCATGTTCGGGGCAATGGCCGCGCCCGATGATCGGCGTCCAATCATACGCGCCCAAACGCAGCGCACGGCCGCCATGAACGCGGCGATAATGCGCGGGCAAATCCGGCACGCCGCGCCGATAGAGGTTTTCGGGCGTGGCGAACTGCCCGACCGAATCGGGATCGATTCCGTTGGCGCGATAGAAGCCGATGCGGTTCTCGATATCGTCCGGCGTGGCGGGCGTGATCGCGTAGCGCGCGGTCATGTATTCGCCCATCGTCGTCCACAGCTCGACGTTCCAGCGCGAACAGATCCACGCCGCAAGTCCCATATGGTCGGGATGGAAATGCGTGCAGATCAAGCGCCCGACCGGCTTGCCGTCGAGCTGGGTTTCGAACACGCGTTCCCACTCGGCCTTGGTTTCGTCGCGCCCGAGGCCGGTATCGACGATCGACCAGCTTTCGCCTTCGTCGACGAGCCAGACATTGATGTGATCGGGCGGAAACGGCAGGGCGAGCCGCACCCATTTGACGCCGGGCGCCAACAGCTTGGCGCCGCCGCTTTCCGGCGGCTCGATATCTTCGTAGGCGAAGCCGCTCACAGGACGCGCCAGCCGATATCGCGCCGGCAGAAACCGCCCGGCCAATCGATCGTATCGACGGCCTTATAGGCTTTCGCCTGCGCGTCCTTGGCCGTTTTGCCGATCGCGCAAACGCCGAGCACGCGCCCGCCATCGGCGACGATCTTGTCCCCGGCGGCCTTCGTGCCCGCATGGAACACGGTGACGCCGTCGAGCTTGTCGGCCGCGTCGAGATTGCGGATCTCCGTGCCCTTCTTGGGCGTGTTCGGATAACCTTCGGCGGCCATGACGACGCAGATCGCCGTGTCGTCGCGCCAGCGCAGATCGAAGCGCTTGAGTTCGCCCTGCTGGCTCGCAATCAACGCGGGCAGCAAGTCGGATTTGAGGCGCAGCATCAGCGTCTGGCATTCCGGATCGCCGAAACGCACGTTGAATTCGATGAGCTTCGGCCCCGAATCGCCGATCATCAGCCCGGCGAACAATACGCCCTTGAACGGCGCGCCCTCCTTCGCCATGCCCTTGACCGTCGGCAGCACGATCTCGTCCATGATCCGCTTTTCCATCGCGGCATCGACGAGCTTCGTCGGCGAATAGGCGCCCATGCCGCCGGTATTCGGGCCGGTATCGCCGTCGCCCACGCGCTTATGATCTTGCGCCGCGCCGAACGACAACGCGTGTTCGCCGTCGCACAGCGCGAAGAAGCTCGCCTCCTCGCCGTCGAGGAATTCCTCGACCACGACTTCCGCCCCCGCTTTGCCGAAGCGCCCGGCGACCATCGCGTCGTCGATCGCGGCCAAGGCTTCGTCGCGCGTGGCCGCCACGACAACGCCCTTGCCCGCCGCGAGGCCGTCGGCCTTAACGACAATGGGGGCACCCTTTTCGCGGATATAGGCGCGCGCGGCGTCGGCGTCGGTGAAGCGGCGATATTCGGCGGTCGGGATCCCGGCCCGCGCGCAGAAATCCTTCATGAAGCCTTTGGAGCCCTCCAACCGGGCCGCCGCCGCCATCGGTCCGAAAGCGGGAATCCCCGCCTCGGCCAAGCGGTCGACGATCCCCGCGACCAGCGGCGCTTCCGGCCCGACGACGACGAAATCGATCTTTTCGGCCTTCGCCGCCGCGACGATTCCGGCGATATCCTCCGCCCCCACGGGCAGGCATTCGGCCAAGGCGGCAATGCCCGGATTGCCCGGCGCACAGAACAGTTTGTCGCACAAGGGCGAGGCGGAAATCGCCCAGCACAGCGAATGTTCGCGCCCGCCCGAACCGACGACCAAAATGCGCATGGCGATGATTCCGTCTCCCTCGAATCCGGTCCCGCTTGTATCATGCGCGGCATGGAATTCCCGCGCGGCAATTTGCCGGAATACACCGTTTCCGAGCTTTCGCAAGCGGTCAAACGCACCGTCGAGGACGCGTTCGAGATCGTGCGCGTGCGCGGCGAAATCTCGGGCTTCAAGCGCCATTCCTCGGGCCATCTCTATTTCGCGCTGAAGGACGCCGACGCGGCGATCGACGGCGTGTGCTGGCGGGGCTCGGCCGGAAAACTCGCGATCAAACCCGAAGACGGGATGGAGGTGATCGCGGTCGGCCGGCTGACCACTTATCCGGGCCGCTCGAAGTACCAGATCGTGGTCGAGCGTATGGAACTGGCGGGTCAGGGCGCCCTGCTGAAGCTGATCGAGGACCGCAAGAAGCGCCTGGCCGCCGAAGGCCTGTTCGACGCGGATCGCAAACGGGCTTTGCCGTATCTGCCGTCGGTCATCGGCGTCGTCACGTCGCCCACCGGCGCCGTCATCCGCGACATTCTGCATCGCCTATCCGACCGTTTCCCGCGCCATGTGCTGGTCTGGCCCGTGGCCGTCCAAGGGGAAGGTGCCGCCGAACAGGTCGCGACGGCGATCCGCGGTTTCAACGCGCTGGAACCGGGCGGCAAGATTCCGCGCCCGGACGTCCTAATCGTCGCGCGCGGCGGCGGCTCGATCGAAGATCTGATGGCGTTCAACGAGGAAATCGTCGTGCGCGCGGCGGCGGAAAGCGATATCCCGCTCGTCTCCGCCGTCGGGCACGAGACGGATACGACGCTGATCGATTTCGCGTCCGACCGGCGCGCCCCCACGCCCACCGCCGCCGCCGAAATGGTGGTGCCGGTGCGCCAGGAATTGATCGCGCGGCTCGCACGCAACGCCGCGTCGCTGGAAGCGGGGCTGGAGCGTATGTTCGACGATCGCCGCCATCGTCTGTCGGCGGCGTCGCTGGGCGACCCGATGCGCTTGGTCGAAGATCGCGCCCAGCGTCTGGACGAGCGCGCCGAACGCTTGAAGCTCGCGGGCACGGCGTTGATCGACAAGCGCAAGCGGACCGTGATCGAACTGGGCGCGCACCTGCCCGATCCCAAGACGCAGCTGGAGCGCGCCAAGGGCGCGTTGGCGCGCGCCGGCGCCGCGCTCTCGGCCAACGCCGCAGCGACCAAAGCGAATCTCGCGCGCGAAACCAAACACGTCGCCGATCTGCTGATGCGCGCCAAAGGGGCGGCTTTGCGCGGGATCGACACGCGTATCGCTTCCCTGGGGCGCGCGGGCGATCTGCTGGAAAGCTATTCCTATCGCAAGACGCTGGCCCGCGGCTTCGCGCTGGTGACCGACGCGCAAGGCCAGTTGGTCACGCAGGCCGCCGACGCGCGCAAAGCCGGCGACATCACCTTGCGATTCGCCGACGGCGATATCGGCGCGCATGTCGAGGGTGCGGCACCCGCGGCGCGCAAAACGCCGGCGTCCAAGCCGGCGGCGCCGGGCAAGCAGGGTTCGCTGCTGTGAAGCGCCTCGTCTTCGCTTTGGCGTTGTTCGTCGCCGCCCCCGCCGCGGCGGACGACATCGAGATCAAGGGTGAGATCGCGCAAGGCGGATTCGCCGTGGTACGCGCCGAGCCGGGCGCGCGCGCAGTGTTCGAAGGCCGCGAGATGCGCGTCTCCGCCGACGGGCGGTTCCCGATCGCCTTCGGGCGCGATGCGGGCAAACAGGCCGCGCTCGAATTGACGTTCCCCGACGGGCGGCAAGTACGCCGCACGCTCGCCGTGAAGCCGCGCCAATTCGACATCCAGCGCATCGACGGGTTGCCCGAAGCGATGGTAACGCCCGATCCGGCATTGCTCGAACGCATCCGCGCCGAGAACGCGCGCATCGCGGAGGCCCGCAAGATCGACGGCGCGGAGCCCTTTTATCTGTCTGGCTTCGTCTGGCCGGTCGTCGGCCGGATTTCCGGCGTCTATGGCAGCCAGCGGATTTTGAACGGCCAAGCGCGCCAGCCGCATTACGGCATCGATATCGCGGCCCCCGCCGGAACACCGGTCGTCGCGGCGGCCGAAGCGATCGTGACCTTCGCCGATCCGGATATCTATTTCACCGGCGGCACGCTGATTTTGGATCACGGGTCGGGCGTCAGCTCGACCTATTCCCATCTCTCGCGGATCGACGTCGCGGTCGGCCAGCGCGTGCGCCAAGGCGAAACGATCGCGGCGGTTGGCGCCACGGGACGTGCGACCGGCCCGCATCTGGATTGGCGGGTCAATCTGTTCGATATCCGCGTCGACCCGATGCTGGTCCTGCCGCCGGGGGCGGCGGCGCGTTAGCCGCCGGACTCCTTCTTTTCCTCGGCCGGCGGCGTGTTGGGCTCGATCAGATCGGCGACGCGCTTGGTCATCTGCTCAACCTTGTAGTCGGGGAAACGATAGGCCCAACCCTTGGTCTTCGCGGCGATCTCGTCCGCTTGCTTGGCCGCGTCTTCCGGCGACAGCAGCCGCGCATGGGGGGCGGCGGCCGGGTCCGCGGGCGTCGCGGGCGCCGCGTAC
>VYME01000038.1_pt1 | contig 89838 bp, 80 predicted proteins | sample 5115281 | NCBI WGS metagenome assembly VYME01 (sample SAMN12291780, study PRJNA351875) | freshwater metagenome | isolation source: freshwater lake | place: USA: Michigan, Wintergreen Lake | collected 2013-08-08
CCCCGAGGCCTCGATCGTCGCCGTCACCTGCGCGACCGTCGCGAGCCGCGGCATCAGCGCCCGCACGCGCGCGAGTTCGATCAGCAGCGCATTCCACATCGCGACGACCGACGGCTCCCCGTGCTGCGGATCGCCGAGCGTCGCGTCGAGGAAGGTCCGCATCTGGTCGACCACGCGACCGTTGCGCCCTTCGAGTCCGCGGCGCAGACGCTCGCGCACCGCCCACACATCGCCGAGGCGCGAGGACGCCAGGTAGTGCTCCACGGTGCGGTCCAGCTCGCTCCACGCGAGCGTGTCGTCGGGGCGACGCTGGGCGCCCGACCAGCCGGGGAACAGCGTCGAGGCCCGGACGGCCAGCGAGCGCACGGTCGCCTCGAACGTCTGCAGGCGGCGCACCGCGGCGAGTTGCGCGGCGGCAGCGAGACCGGCCGAGGCGTCCTGCGCATCCACCGGGTCGAGCCCGAGATCCTTCGCGAGGGTGTTCCAGCGCGCCGCGAGTTCGCGCCACTTGCGCTGCAGGGCGAGGTACGCGGCGACGTGCTGCCATTCATCGGCATCCGACGGCATCAGGCCATTGATCCGGACGCTCTCCAGGTGCTTCTTCGCCTCGCCCTTGCCGAAGACGCCGGCGATGCCGAACGCGCGGCGTCCCTCGGCGAGGTTCTGCAGCGCCTGCCCGAAATCGGCGTCGAGTTCCGCAGCGGCCGGCAGTGCCACCGGCCGCGCCATGAAGGCACGGCGCTGGCCCATCGCCTGGTCGAACTCGCGCCCGAGGGCGTCGAGGAGTGTCATCTCCTCGACATGCGCGCCGCACGCGAAGGCGTCGCGCAGGCGGTCGGTCCAGCGCTGCGTCGTCCGGCCGATCTCCGCGTCGAGTTCCCGCACCTGGTTCAGCTCGACCGTGAGTGCCTGCAACGCGTCGAGCGCTGCGGCGCCGGTGGGGGCGAGCGTCGGGATGTCGCCGCTGCGGGCGGCCTCGGAGAGTCGTGCGAAGCGCGAGAGATCGCGATGGGCCGTCGCGATCTCCTCGGCGGTCGGGAGCGACTCCGGCGCCGGGAGGTCGGCGCCCGCGTAGTCGATGTCGCGACCGATCTGACGGCGGGCGGCGCGCAGGCGGTCCATGTCGCCGGCGGAGAACTTCGGGGTGTACTGCGGCCCCACGCCGATGTTGTCCGGGATCCACTCGAACCGACCGGTGGCGGCCATCACCTCGCGGGCGGCATCGAGCGGATCGATGCGTTCCCCCGAGACGTCGAGCCGTGCGAGATTGAGGCGCGCCCAGCGGCCGATGTCGACATCGATCTTCGCGATGCGGGTCTGGAGCGCGTCGATGGTCTCCTCGAGCCGCTTCACCTCGCGGGCCAGCGCGTCGGGGTCGATGCCCTGCACCTCGTTCGCGATCACGCGCACCGACTGCTCGAACTGCCGCATGCCGTCCTTCTCGGCGGACAGCAGCGAGATCGCGAGCGGGCGGATCTCCTCGGGCAGCTTGTCGCGCAGCGCGGCGAGCGCCGGTTCCTTCATCGACGTCACGAGCACGCGCCGGCCGGTCGCGAGCCAGTGGCAGATGATGTTCGCGATCGTGTGGGTCTTCCCCGTGCCCGGCGGCCCCTGCACCACGACGCCGTCGTGCGCTTCGAGGAGCTGGACGACGCGGACCTGCTCGTCGTTGAACGGCTTCGGGAAATAGAGATCGCGGACCGGGCTGTCCGACGCGCCGTCGGACTTCGCCATGCTGACACCGCGGAACGCGGGCAGGGTGACCGGCGCAGGGTCGCTCCCGGGTTCGCGGACCATCGCGGCCGTGGCGAGCGGCAACGCGTCGTCGCCGGGCAGGCGGGCGATGGCCTCGACGAACTTCTCGAGATCCTGCACGAGCGGATCCTGGCTGCGGGGCCGCGCGAAGAGCGCCCATCCCTCGGTCACCGTGAACTTGGCGGTGGGTTCCGCCACGCCGAGGTCCAGCGGCACGAAGCCCGCATGATGCTGTTCGCCGCGCGGATCGAGACACGTGCGCACCGCTTCGAGCGCAGGCCGCCAGCTCTCGGGGTCGAACGGGGAGAACGTGTTCGTCGCCGCGGCGAAACGCTCGCGGGCGGCCTGTTCGGCCTGCGCGACGCCGGGATTGCGGCGCTGCGTGTAGGCATCCAGTTCGAGGCGCGGATCGCCGTCGCGCGGACGGATCTCCGCGGCGCCCGTGACCGGGTGGATCGTGAGGTCGACCAGTTTCGTCAGCAGCGGGTACGAGATGCGCCCGGTGTCGTCCTCCCAGGTGCCGATGCCGAGGCCGAGCACGAGTTCGAGGTCCTCCTCGGTCGTGGCGCCGGTGAGGTCCTGGTGCAGCGTGAAGAGCTGCGCGTACAGACGCGACAGGCTGCGGCGATGCTGCTCGCTGTCGCACCAGGGGCGCCACACGCGTTCGGTGTAGTGGCGGAACTGGCGCTCGACCTCGGCGCGGTACTCGTAGATTGCCAGCAGGACCCGGGCCTCCGCGGCGATCGCCGGCTTGGCAACGTCATCGAGGGCCGTCTGCTGGCCCTCGGCGTCGCGATGGGTGCCGGCGGCGATCAGCGCCGCGCCGTCCAGCGCATCCGCGAGTCCCGGCGGGGCGAGCATCGAGCTGCCCACGGTGAGCCACGGCGCGAGCCACGGCGAGTCCGGCTCCGGCGGCAGGCCGCTCGCCCGCGGACGGGGCACCGTGAACCAGACCTCGTCCCCGCCGTCGGCGTCGCCGCCCATGCGCAGCACGCTCGCGAAGTCCGCCACCTGGTGATCGTGGAGGAGGAAGCGGCCGTGGTCGGCGAGGTTCGAGACCGTCGGCGTACGGACGCGGGCCACCTGGCGGACGTACTCGAGAAGGGACAGGAGACGGGCTTTGGCGGCGGGCACGATGCGTCGGGATGCGGGTGGGACGGAGGCGCGCAATGCTACCGGATCGGGGGGCTCCCTGGTCCGCTCGCCGGCGTGGTTTTCAAGCGGTGCGCCGTCGCCCGGCCGTCCCCGCCTCCCCTGCGTGGTCGGGCGGGCGTATCGTTGTGCACAGGGGGACCTGCAGTCCGCCACCGCAACGTCATGGACCCGGCGCCGAACCCGGTCCGATGTGCAGTGTCGGACCATCGTACCCACCCACCACCGGAGATCGCCATGAGCACCGACATCGAAGTTTCGCTGGACCGCCTCGCCAAGGACTTCCGGGCCGTCGTCACGGACGCCGAGGCGCTGCTGCAGGCGACCGCCCACGAGACCGGGGACCGCGCGGTCGCCGCGCGCGAACGCATCCTCGACACCCTGGCCGACGCGAAGGAGCGCCTGGTGCAGGTGGAGCAGGCCCTGGGCGCGAAGGTGAAGGAGGTCGCCCGCGCCACCGACGACTACGTCCACGAGCATCCGTGGCAGGCCGCCGGCATCGCGGCGGGCGTCGGATTCCTGGTCGGCATGCTGATCAGCCGGCGCTGAGCCCCTTGGCCGCGCAGGAGGAAGAGGGCGGCAGCAAGGGCGGACTGCTCGACTCGGTGCGACAGCTCGCGCAGACGGCCGTGGGGCTCGTCGAGACACGGCTGGAGATCGTCGTCACCGAGCTGGAGGAGGAGAAGCTCCGGCTGCGTCGGACGCTGATCCTGGCGGTCGTGGCCGGGTTCTGCCTCGCGGTCGCGGCGCTGCTGGCCGTCATGTTGGTGGTGGTCGTCTTCTGGGACACCCACCGGCTCGCGGCCATCGGGTGGCTGCTCGCGTTGTTCCTGGGTGGTGGTGCCGTCGCCGGCCTGGCGCTCTGGCGGCACGCGGGAGCGCATGCGCGCCTCTTCGAGACGACGCTCGGTGAGCTGCGCAAGGACCGCGAACGACTCGGGCGACGCCCATGACGGATCGCCTCGCCGAGGTGCGTCAGCGGCGCGCCGAACTCGTGGACCGCGCTGCCCGCGAACGGGACGACGTCGGACGTCTGCTGACCGAGGTCACGACCCCGTTGCGGGCGGCGGGCTGGATCGCGGCCGTGTGGCGCGTTGCACGCTCCCGGCCCGTGCTCGTCGGCGGGGCGGTGGCGGCACTGATCATCCTGCGACCGTCGCGCGCCATCGCGTGGTCGCTGCGTCTGTGGGCCGGCTGGCAGACGATCCAGCAGCTGCGCGAACGCGTGTCGGCAGTGTTCGGGGGCACGGGTGCGGGTCGGGCAGATACCCCGGAGTCCCCGAAGGCAGCCCGGCCGCGCTGACCGGACCGTCGTGCCACCTGCGCGGTTCTACTCCGCAGTGATCTTCCGTTCGCGGATGAGGCGGCTCCACTTCTCGCTCTCGGCGCGGATGTGCTTCCCGAAGTCGGCACCGCTGCCGCCGATGGACTCGACATCCATCTCGGCGAGGCGCTTCTGCACCGTCGGATCACGCATCGCCTCGTTGAACACGGCGTTCAGTTTCGCGAGCACGGCCGGCGGCGTCTTCGCGGGCGCGAGCAGACCGAACCAGGGCTGCATCACGACGTCCTTGTATCCCGCCTCCTGCATGGTCGGCACGTCGGGGAAGAGCTTCGACCGCTTCGTGCCGGTGACCGCGAGCGGCCTCACGCGGCCGGCAGCGGCATGCGGCGAGATCGAGGGCATGTTGTCGAACATGAAGTTCACCTCGCCGCCCACGAGCGCCGTGACGGCGAGCGCGCTGCCCTTGTAGGGCACGTGCCGGATCTGGATCCCCGCGAGGGACTCGAGCAATTCCGACGTGAGGTGCAGCGACGACCCGAAGCCGGAGGACGCGTACGTGATCTCGCCCGGCTTCGAGCGGATCAGGGCGACGAGTTCCTTGACGTCCTTCGCGGGCACCGACGGATGCACGGCGAGGAGGTTGGGGATGCGCCCCACCTCCATGAGCGGTGCGAAGTCGCGCTCGACGTCGAAGCCGATCGTCTTGTAGATGTACGGGTTGATCGAGCAGGTGCCGATGCTGCCCATGATGAGCGTGTAGCCGTCTGCCGTCGCGCGGGCCACGAGTTCCATCGCGACGTTGCCGCCGGCGCCGGGACGGTTGTCGACGATGACCTGCTGCCCCAAGAGCTGCGTCGCACGCTGACTGAGCAATCGCGACAGCATGTCCGGTGTGCCGCCGGGCGGGAACGGCACGATGATCTTGATGGGCTTGCGCGGGAAGTCCTGCGCGATGGCGGGTGCGGCAGGCAGGGCGACGGCCAGGGCCAGGGCGGCGAGCAGGTGCAGACGGGAACGCATGGATGGCATCTCGGATCGGTCCGTGGAGGCGCCATGATAGGCGGGACCGCCGTGCTGCACGCGGGCCGGTGTCGCGACCGGCCCGCGGCTTCCAACTACATCGCGTACTTCTTCACTCCAGCCTCGTCCCACTCGATGCCGCTGCCGGGGCGGGACGGCACGTCCGCGAAGCCGTCCTTCACGCGGATCGGGTCCTGCAGGACGGGCGCGGCCCAGTCCGACCATTCCAGCCAGTCGGCCGATTCGCTCACGCGGAGCAGCTGCGCCGACACCGCCGGGTACAGGTGGCTCGACAACGGCAGGCCGGCAGCACCGGCGATGGCCGCGGCGCGCATCCAGCCCGTCACGCCGCCGATGCGCATGAGGTCCGGCATGTAGAGGTCGGCCGCGTTCGCACGGACCGCTGCGAGGAAGGCCCGCGGGCCGTAGATGTTCTCGCCGATCGACACCGGCGTGCGCATCTCGCGCGTGATCTGCGCGCAGCCTTCCAGGTTGTCGTAGATCACCGGTTCCTCGAACCAGTAGAGGCCCTGGTCGTCCAGCGCGTGCAGGCGGAGCAGCGCCTCGCCGAATGGCAGGCCCTGATTGAAGTCGACCATCAGGTGGATGTCGTCACCCACCGCACGGCGCACTTCGGCGATGGTCGCGAGATCCTCCTTCAGCGTCGGCCGGCCGAGGCGGAGCTTGATCGCCTTGAACCCGCCTTCGGCCACCAGGCTCTCCGCTTCGGCGCCGATGCGCTCGAGCGGGATGAGCCACAGGCCGTTCGTGTTGTACGCGCGCACCGGGCCGGGCGTGCCGCCGAGCAGCGTGGCGAGCGACTGACCCGCGGCGCGTGCGCGGGCGTCCCACAGGGCCATGTCGAGACCCGAGATCGCGATGACGCTGAGACCCTCGCGACCGTTCAGGTGCATCGTGCCCATGCCGTCGCGGTAGGCGTCCAGCGGCGCGAGCGGCCGTCCGCGGAACTGCGTGGCGAGCTCCTGGAGGAGGGTGGTGATGGGTCCGACCGAGCTGTGCCGGTAGGGCTCGAGGAAGGCGTGGCCGGTGACGCCCTCGGCCGTGTGCGCGTCGATCAGGATCAGCGGCCAACGCTCGTAGACGCCGACCTTCGAGACGATGGGGCGGCGCATCGGGATCGAGACGGCGCGGACGGTGATGCGGTCGAGGGTGAGCGTGGGAATGGCAGGAGTGGTCATGCGTGGGCCTTTCGTGTGGTGACGATGGAAACGGGCACCGATGTCGATCGATGCCCGTTCCGGGGGAACTGCGAAGGCTACGGGAATCTGCGCATGGATTCCCGCATCTCGAAGCGAGGTGCCTCAGGCGGCCTGCTGCGCCTTCGCCTGAGTGGCCGGCGTCACCGCCGCGGGGGCGACGCCGGCGGCGAGCTGTGCCTCGATGGCAGCCCACCGCGCCTTCGCCTTCGCGACGTTGGCTTCCTTGACGTGGCCGAAGCCGCGCATCTTCTCGGGCAGGGCTGCCAGTTCGACGATGAGCGGCAGCGTCTCGGGGGTGAGGCGTGCCAGGGCGCGGTCGATGGCCTGCTCGTATTCGCCGATCAGCGCGCGCTCCATGCGCCGCTCGGCGGTGCGGCCGAACACGTCGAACGCGGTGCCGCGCAGGCCCTTGGCTTTCGCGAGCCAGCGGAAGGCATGGCGGACCCACGGGCCGTACGACTTCTTCACGAGATGGCCGTCGGCATCCTTCTTCGCGAGCAGCGGCGGCGCGAGGTGGAAGCGCAGTTGCACGTCGCCCTCGAAGGCGTCGGCGAGACGCTTCTCGAACTCGCCGTTCGAGTAGAGGCGCGCCACTTCGTACTCGTCCTTGTAGCTCATCAGCTTCGCGGCGGCGCTCGCCACCGTGCGGGCCAGCTGGTCGCCGGTGCCAAGTCTTGCCTCGGCGGCGCGCACGTGGTCGACGAAACGCTCGTACTGCGCGGCGTAGCCCGCATCCTGCCAGGCGGTGAGATGTTCCACGCGCTGCTTCACGAGGGACGCCAGCGTCTGCGGGAACTGCACCTGCACCGGCTGGGCGGGCGTCGCGATGCGTTCGACCTTCGCGAGGTCGGCGGCGGCGCGGCGGCCCCAGAGGAACGCGGCCTTGTTGGCGTCGACGGCCACGCCGTTCAGCTCGATGGCGCGCAGCAGCGATGCTTCGCCGAGCGGCACGAGGCCCTTCTGGAACGCGAAGCCCATCATGAAGAGATTGGTCGCGATGGCGTCGCCGAGCAGCGCCGTGGCGATGCGCGTCGCGTCGAGCGCGTGGACGTTGCCGGCCACGGCCTCGTCGAGCAGCGCCCGCACGGCGTCGGCGGGGAACTGCCAGTCGGGCTCCTGCGCGAACTTGCCCGTGGGCTGCTCGTGCGTGTTCACGACGGCGACCGTGCGACCGGGGCGCGTCTTCGCGATGGCGTCCTGCGCGCCGGCCGTGAGCAGGTCACAGCCCAGGATGAGGTCGGCCTCGCCGGTGGCGATGCGTTGCGCATGGATGTCCTCCGGATGCGCCGCGAGCTTCACGTGCGAGGTCACCGCGCCGTTCTTCTGGGACATGCCGGTCATGTCGAGCACCGAGACGCCGCGCCCTTCGAGGTGGGCGGCCATGCCCATCAGGGCGCCGATGGTGATCACGCCCGTGCCGCCGATGCCGGTGACGAGGATGTTCCATGTCGCCGACTGCAGCGCCGCGGGGGTCGGTTGCGGCAGATCGCCGAACTCGACCGCACCCTTCGCGGCCTTGGTGCGGCGGGGCTTGCCGCCCTCGACGGACACGAAGCTCGGGCAGAAGCCCTCGACGCAGCTGAAGTCCTGGTTGCACGCCGACTGGTCGATGACGCGCTTGGTGCCGAACGCCGTCTGCTTCGGCAGCAGCGAGGTGCAGTTCGATGCCGCACCGCAGTCGCCGCAGCCTTCGCACACGGCCTCGTTGATGAAGAGGCGCTGCGACGGCGTGGGCATCTCGCCCTTCTTGCGGCGGCGGCGCTTCTCGGCCGCACAGGTCTGGTCGTAGATGATCACCGACGTACCGGAGATCGTGCGCATCTCCTTCTGGACGGCGTCGAGGTCGTGGCGATCGTGCAGCGTCGCAGACGCCGGCAGCGAGCTGCGATCGGCGTAGCGGGCGAGATCCTCGGTGACGATCGCGATGCGCTTCACGCCCTCGGCAGCCATCTGCTGCGCGATCATCGGCACGGACGTTTGACCGTCGACGGGCTGGCCGCCGGTCATCGCGACGGCGTCGTTGAAGAGGATCTTGTAGGTGATGTTCACGCCGGCGGCGATGGCCGCGCGGATCGCCAGATGGCCGGAGTGGAAGTACGTGCCGTCACCCAGGTTCGAGAACACGTGGCCGCGCTTCGAGAACGGCGCCTGGCCGATCCAGATCGCGCCTTCACCGCCCATCTGCGTCGTGGTGCGGTTGTGCTCCGGATAGATGGCGGTGGCCATCACGTGACAGCCGATGCCGGCCAGCGCGAGGCTGCCGTCGGGCACCTTCGTCGAGCGGTTGTGCGGGCAGCCCGAGCAGTACCACGCGGGGCGCGGCGGCGTCGCGACGGCCTTGCGCAGCACGGCCTCCTTCGCTTCGAGGAAGGCCAGGCGCGCGCGGATGCGATCGCTGTCGTGGAAGCGCGCGAGGCGGCCGGCGATCACGCGGGCGATCTGCGCGATGGAGAAGTCGCCCTTCGCGGGCAGCAGCCAGTTGCCGCGGCCGGCGACCCATTCGCCGCGCTCGTCGAACTTGCCGATCACGCGGGGACGGGCGTCCTCGCTCCAGTTGTAGAGATGCTCCTTCAACTGGTACTCGACCATCTGGCGCTTCTCCTCGACGACGAGGATCTCCTCCAGTCCGCGCGAGAATTCGCGGATGCCGTCCGGTTCCAGCGGCCAGGGCATCGACACCTTGAAGACGCGGATGCCGATCTCGGCGGCGCCGGCCTCGTCGATGCCGAGTTCCTCGAGCGCTTCCAGCACGTCCATGTACGACTTGCCGGAGGCGACGATGCCGAGGCGCGCTTTCGGGGAGTCGATGGTCGTCCGGTTCAGCTTGTTCGCGCGGGCGTACGCGATGGCGGCGTAGATGCGGTAGTCCTGCATCAGCGCTTCCTGGTTGCGCGCCTGCGTCCCGAGTGTCTCGGACGACAGCCTGCCGTTGAGGCCGCCTTCGGGGATCGGGAAGTCCGTCGGCAGGACGATCTCGGGGGCGTCGAGATTTGCGTCGATGGAGGCTGACGATTCCACGGTGTCGGCGAGCGCCTTGAAGGCGACCGCGCAGCCGGAGTAGCGCGACATCGCGAAGCCGTGCAGGCCGAGTTCCACGTACTCCTGCACGTTGCACGGGTAGAGCACCGGGATCATCGAGGCCGAGAACAGGTGGTCGCTCTGATGCGGGAGCGTCGACGAGTAGGCGCCGTGATCGTCACCGGCCACGAGCAGCACGCCGCCGTGCTTCGCGGTGCCCGCGAAGTTCATGTGCTTGAAGACGTCGCCGCAGCGGTCGACGCCGGGGCCCTTGCCGTACCAGAGGGCGAACACGCCGTCGTAGTCCGACTCGCCCACCATGTGCACCTGCTGCGTGCCCCAGACGGCGGTGGCGGCCATCTCCTCGTTCGTGCCGGGCACGAACTTCACGTGCTGGGCGGACAGGTGCTTCTCCGCCTTCCAAAGGGCTTCGTCGAGTCCGCCGAGCGGGCTGCCGCGATAGCCGGACACGAAGCCGGCCGTGTTCAGGCCCGCGGCGGCATCGCGACGCCGCTGCATGAGCATGAGGCGGACGATCGCCTGGATACCGGTCAGGTAGATGCGGCCGCTGACGGCCTGGTACTTGTCGTCGAGGGTGACGGATTGCATGTCGGGCTCCTGTGGGATTCGACGGGCGGCCGCGGGACCCGGGTAGGGTGGCGGCCGCTTGTGCAACGGCAGGCGGGTGGCCCGCGTCGCGGATTCTTGGAGTGCTGACGAAGAGGCGAACCGGCGATCAGGGATTCGGCAGGGCTCGGTACTCCTGTTCGTTCAGCACCAGTTCATGGTGACCGCGGCCGGGCGGGATCATCGGGAAGCAATTCTCCTGCGGCGGGACGACGACATCCAGCAGGAACGGACCTTCGGAGGCGAGGCATTCCGCCACCGCGGCATCGAGTTCCGCGGGGGACTCCACGCGGCGCGCCTTCCAGCCGAACCCGTGGGCGACGGCGACGAAGTCGGGCAGCGCCTCGGTCCAGCTGTGGCTCTGGCGACCTTCATGGATGAGATCCTGCCATTGGCGGACCATGCCCATGCGGCCGTTGTTCACGACGACCAGCTTCACCGGGGTGCGGTGCTGCATGGCGGTCGAGAGTTCCTGGAGGTTCATCAGCACGGACGCATCACCGCTCACGCAGACGACCTTCGCGTCGGGGTGGGCGACCTGCGCGCCGATGGCGGCGGGCAGGCCGTAGCCCATCGTGCCGGCGGCGCCCGACGTGAGCCAACGGCGCGGGGCTTCGAACGCGAGGTGCTGCGCGGCCCACATCTGGTGCTGCCCCACGTCGGTGGAGACGATGGCGTTCTCGCCTTCGAGGGCCGTGCGGAGTGTCCGCATCAGGCGCTGCGGCAGGATGGCATCGGTGCGGTCGGCGAAACCCAGGCTGTCGCGGGCGCGCCAGGCCTCGATCTGCGTCCACCAGGGCGCGAGGCGCGTGGTGTCGAAGGCCGTGTCGCCGACGGTTTCGAGCAGCCGCGTGAGGACGGCACCACAGTCCCCGAGCAGGGGGACATCCACCGGGACGAGCCGCCCGACGGACGTGGCGTCGATGTCGATGTGGATGGTCGAGGCGTGGGGGCAGAACTCCGACAGCTTCGAGGTGACGCGGTCGTCGAACCGCGCACCCACGCAGATGACGAGATCGGACTCGTGCATCGCGAGATTGGCTTCGAGCGTGCCGTGCATCCCGAGCATGCCGAGGAACTGCGGATCCGAGGCGGGGAAGGCGCCGAGGCCCATCAGCGTGAGCGTGCACGGGGCGCCGGTCATGCGCACGAGGCGGGTGAAGGCCTCGCAGGCGGCCGGTCCGGAGTTGATCAGCCCGCCGCCGCCGTAGAACACCGGACGCTCGGCCCGACGCAGACGCTCGACCGCATCGAGGAGCTGGGCGCGAGGGGCCGCGGGGAAGTTCTTCGGGGCGGCCGTCTCCGGCGCCGCAGGTTGCGCCGCCGACGGGGCGAGCTGGATGTCCTTCGGGAAGTCTAGGAGCACGGGGCCCGGACGTCCGCCCGTCGCCACGGAGAAGGCCTTGCGCACCGTCGACGCCACGTCGCCGACCCGGCGCATCTGGGCATTCCACTTGGTGACGGGGCGCGAGATCCCGAGGGCGTCGCATTCCTGGAAGGCCTCGGTGCCGATCAGCGTCGTGGCGACCTGGCCGCTGATGCAGATCACCGGGATGGAGTCGCTCATCGCGTCGAGCAGGCCGGTGATGGTGTTGCTGACACCGGGGCCCGAGGTCACGAGGACCACCCCGGGGCGGCCGGTCGTGCGCGCGTAGCCCTCGGCGGCGTGCACCGCCGCCTGCTCGTGCCGGACCAGCACATGGCGCAGCCGCGGCTCGCCGTGCAGGGCGTCGTACACCGGGAGGATCGCGCCGCCCGGGTAGCCGAAAATCACCTCCACGCCCAGCTCCACGAGGGTGTCCAGCAGTACGCGCGCACCGTTGCGGTCGACCGGCAGGGTCGTCGCAGGGGGCGTTTCCAGGAACTCGGGTCGGGTGGTGGCGTTCATGGGAAAGAGCTTAGGCGTCAGGGGGCAGAAAAGGCGCCCGATTTTTCTGGAAGTGATGCGAGAATTCGGGAGGATTTTCCTAATTCGAGGGGTATCGAAGAATGGCCGTCGATAAGTTCGATCTCGCGATCCTCCGCGAGCTGCAGCGCGACGCCCGCGCGAGCCTGGGCGACATCAGCGCGGCAGTGGGGTTGTCCACCACGCCGTGCTGGAACCGGATCAAGCGCATGGAGGCCGACGGCGTGATCCTCGGCTACACGGTGCGGGTCGATCCGACAGCGTTGGGTTTCCGGGAAACGGTCATCGTCCAGGTCACGCTGGAGAGTCACAGCGACGAGACGATCTACGAGTTCGGTCGGATGCTCGAGGAGATCCCCGAGGTGCTCGAGGCGACGCTGATCTCGGGCGACTACGACTATCTCATCCGCATCGCCGTGCGTGATACCCGCGACTACGAGCGGCTGCTCCGCGAGAAGCTGTACCGCATCCGGGGCATCCGTCACAGCAAATCGAGCTTCGTGCTGCGGACGCTGAAGTCGAGCGAGATCCCGCTGTCGGCGACCGCGCCGGAGGCGGCGGCGAAGGCGCCACGCAAGCCGAGGCCGTCAGTGGCGAAGGCTGCCAAGGCGCGCTGAGCGTCGCACCGCGGGGTCACCCGTGCGGGATGACCCAGGGGAATCGGTGCGGGGTCGCCCTTGACGGCATGACCCCTGGGGAGTTGGTGCCGGGTCACCCTTGACGGGCGACCCTGGGGAATTGGTGCGGGGTCATCCTTGACGGATGACCCCGCGTGGCCCGGTACGCCGGGCGGGGATTACCGGCACACCAGCACCGGTATCTTGGAATGCGTGAGGACCTTCGTGGTCTCGCTGCCCAACAGTACGCCCGCCAATCCCTTCCGTCCATGGGACGCCATGACGATCAGATCACAGCGTCGTTTCCGGGCGACCTCGACGATGCCTTCCCAGGGCATCCGGCATTCCTCGAAGTGGGTGTCGCATTCGACACCGGCCGCGGCGGCCTCCTTCGTGACGGCGGCGAGGATCTTCCCGGCGTTGCGTTCCGTGCGCGCCTCGTACTCGTCGCGGGCCATGAGATCGGGCGGGATGTATTCGCCGTACACCAGCACTTCGTACTCGGGCGGGCCGTAGAAGCCGGTGACCTTGGCACCGCACACGGCGGCGAGCTTCACGCCTTCGCGGATGGCTTTCTTCGACAGCGGTGAACCGTCGACGGGGATCAGGATGCGCTTGTACATGGCTACTCTCCTTGGATGGCTGGAACGCTCGAACTCCACACCTCCGAGTCTCGGCCCAGAGTGGTCCGCCATGTTGATGCAGGTCAAGCGGCGCGTGCCGCCGTGCACATTCCGACGGTGCGCAGCCGGCGGGATCGCGTGCGCTATCCTTCGCGCCGTGAACCAACATCTCCTCCCCACGCTCCGCCTGCTCGGCGGGGATACCTTCCGCTCCGGCGAGGAGGTCGCACACCGGCTCGGGGTCACCCGGGCCACCGTCTGGAACGTGATGCAGGAGGCGCAGCAGCTGGGCATCGCGGTCGAGAAGGTGCGGGGACAGGGCTACCGGTTGCCGCATCCGCCCGCATGGCTCGACGCTGCGGAGGTCACCGCGGCGCTGGGTCCGGATGCCGCCCGCTTCGGTGTCGAGATCCTCGGTGAGGTGACCTCGACCAACACCGTGATGCTGGAACGCGCCGCGGCCGGCGCACCCTCCGGATCCGTGGTGGCGGCGGAACTGCAGACGGGGGGGCGCGGGCGGCGCGGGCGCGAGTGGCGTTCCGGTCTGGGTGGTTCGCTCACGTTCTCGCTCCTGTGGCGATTCGAGCAGGGCCCGGCGTCGCTGTCTGGCCTCAGCCTCGTCGTCGGGCTCGCCTGCGCGAAGGCGCTCGCGGTGCGCGGGGTCGCGGGCGTCGGCGTGAAGTGGCCGAACGATCTCCTCTGCGACGGCCGCAAGCTGGGTGGCATCCTCATCGAACTGCAGGGCGATGCCCTCGGACCGTCCGCCGTGGTGATCGGCATCGGATTCAACGTGCGACTGCCGGCGGGCCTCCATGCGACGGTCGATCAGCCGATCGCCGACATCGCGGGCGCCGGTGGTTCCGAGGATCGCAATGCATTGCTCGCCGCTGCGCTGGCGGAACTGGCCACCGGCATCGACACATTTCTGACGGGAGGTTTCGCTGCGCTCGCGGACGATTTCGACCGCCTCCACGTCCTGCGCAACCGCGACATCGTGGTGAGCCTGCCCGACGGCACCCGCGTCGAGGGCCGCGTCACGGGGGCGGCATCGGACGGCGCGCTGCTCGTCGACACGGCCACCGGTCCGCGTCGCTTCCACGGAGGCGAAGTCAGCGTGCGCGCTGCGGCGAATCGCGATGCGTGACGGGCTACCGAAGGTCGGCGCGCGGCTCGTCCTCGATGCCGGCAACACCCGCGTGAAGTGGGCGCTCGTGCACGACGGGGTGTTCGTCGCGAACGGCGCCGTGCCGACCCAGGATCCCGATGCCCTCGCCGAGGCCTGGCGCGCGCTCTCGCTGCAAGGCGTGCGCTCGCTTGCCTGCAGCGTCGCCAGTCCGATGGTGCGCGATCGCATCGGTGCGCTCGTGTCGGCCCACACGGCCACCGATGTCGTGTGGTTCGCCTCCACCGAACGCTGTGCCGGCGTCTACAACCGGTACGAGCGGCCCACCCAGCTGGGCGCGGATCGCTGGGCGGCGCTGGTGGGGGCCCGCGCCCGCACCGATGATCCCGTCGTCGTCGTGAATGCGGGCACGGCCATCACCGTGGATGCGCTCGCCTCGACCGGCGAGTTCCTCGGCGGACTGATCCTCCCCGGTGTCGGCGTGATGCTCGACGCGCTCGCGCAACGGACGGCCGGTCTGCAATCGCGGCCCGGACGGTTCAGCGACTTCCCCCGTAACACGGCTGACGCGATGACCTCCGGCGCGCTCGATGCCGCTGCCGGTGCCGTCGGGCGGATGGTTGGGCGCCTCGCGGCGAGAGAGGGTGCGATGCCCGGCGTGCTCCTCTCCGGCGGATCTGCACCGACGCTGGTGTCGGGCATGCCGGAAGGAACGCTCCGCGTGGAGCATCTGGTGCTCGAGGGCCTGCTCGTGGCCGATGTCTCGGAGGTGTTCCGGTGAGGGTCCTGCTGTCCATCCTGATCGTCGCCAACCTCGCCTTGTTCGGCTATGGCTTCCTGTCGGAACGGCAGGGACGGACCGGCGAGCGTCAGGCGCTGACGGACCAATTGAATGCCGAACGTATCCGCATCGTCCGCGGCGAACCCGAGCCAGAGCCGCCCCCGCCGGCACCGGAAGCGGCCTGCGTCGAATGGGCGCCGTTCTCGCAGGAGGAGCTGGGCCGGGCGCGGGACGCGCTCGCCGCCCTGGCGCTCGGGGATCGTCTCGCGACCGCCCCGGTGAATTCCGTGGCCACGTGGTGGGTGTACGTGCCGCCGCTCGCGAACCGCGTGCAGGCCGATCGCGAGGTGGCGCGGCTGGCCGCGGCAGGGGTACGCGATACGTATGTCGTGCAGGACAACTCCGACATGCGCTTTGCCGTGTCCCTCGGCATCTTCCGTTCCGAAGAAGCGGCACAACGATTTCTCGATGATCTGAAGACGAAGCGCGTGACCCGTGCGGTGGTCGGCCAGCGCGCGCATTCGCTGCGTCTCAATGCGCTGTACGTGCGGTCGCCGGTCGAGGCCGAGATGAGCCGCCTCGCGGAACTCAAGCCCGGATGGCCTGGCACCGAGCTGCGCGCGACGCCGTGTCCGTGATCGCGGATCGATGGTAGTGCGGGCGGCATTGACGCGCCGGGGGATCTGAAGGCAGCGGGGTGCTGCGGGACGACGGCGGGAATGAAGCCGCAGGACCGTGGCGGCTTCGACGAAACGGGATGGCTGTCAGGGATGCGGATCTGCCGCGGCGGTGGGCGATGACGCCCTGCGGGCCGGGGCGGTGTCGAGGCATGCCGGGTCGTCATGCAGCGTCCGACGATGCGCGTACGGCACAGTGCGATGGACGATCCGGTTCCGGTGCGTCATGGACGGTGCCGGCATTCAGAGTCTCGTCGAGACAGGGGTCCGCGAGCTCGCGGGATGCGCGGCATGCTCAGGCCGGCGCCGATTCGTCGTGAGATGTCTGTGGCGTGCCGTTGAGGGTCTCCACGGCGCGGACGATGTCGTCGGCCACCAGGGTGATCTTCCGGCGTTGCGAGCGGGCCATCCGGCGCAGGGTCTCGAAGGCGGCGCGGCGGTCCAGCCTGCGTCGCTCCATCAGGACGCCTACAGCCATCCGGGTCTTCTGCTCGGTCGACAGCGCGGTGTTCAGGCGCAGTTCCGAATCCTTCAGCCGCGATATCTCGGCGCCTCTCGCCAGCGCTGCCTCGATCGAGGGCACGAGCTGGGGGATGTCGATCGGCTTCAGCAGATACCCGAGCGCGCCGTTGCCGGCGGCCTGGCGGACGATGTCGAGATCGCCATGGGCGGACAGGAACAGGAAGGGAACGGTGCTGTGCTCCCGCAGCAGCGCAGAGAGGGCGATGCCATCCATGCCCGGCATGCGGACGTCGAGGATCGCGAGATCCACGTCACCATCCTGCATGCGTGCGATCGCCTGTTCCGCCGATGCCGCTGTCGAGACTTCGTAGCCGGCGTCGCGCAGTCCCTCGGACAGGGTGGCTAGCACCAGCCGATCGTCATCGACAAGCAGAAGGCGGGGTTGGGTGTGTTCGGTCGATTCCATCGGTTCTCCGTGTGAGATGGCGAAGGTGGGGTCGCTGCCCCGGGATGCAAGACGCTCGGGTCAGGCGGCCGCGGCGACTTCCGCGATTGTGGCGAGCACCGGTGGTTCGAGCGTCACCACCACCGACACCGTATCGTTGTCCTGCTGGAAGGCGACCCTGAAGCCCTTGGTCGGCGCGAGTGCGCGCATCAGGCCGAGGCCGGTGCCCATGCCCCGCCGCGGGAAGTCGAAGCCCGGCGGCAACGTCCCGGGATTCACGATGCGAACGGTCGCGACGCCGCGCTCGGCCTGCATCCACACCCGCATCCATCCGGCTCCGGCCGCCTGCGCGCCGTGCTTGGCCGCGTTCAGCATCAGCTCGTTCAGGATCAGCGCGACGCCGACCGCTTCGCCTTCGGCGACGCGCAGCGGGGCCTCCCCGGCCGGTGGCGCTTCCACTTCCACCGGCACGCCGGTGAGGCTGCTCACGTGCACGGCGATGGCCGGCACCATGTCGTTCAAGGCGATGCTCCCGAGCGCTCCCTGGCCCTGCAGGCCGTGCACGATGGCCATCGACTGCACCTGGGCGATGGCGGCGTCGAGGACATGACCGTACGGCGGCGTGTTGCCCGCGTGCCGTCGCAGCAGGCCCACCACGCCCTGCAGGTGATTCTTGATGCGGTGGTGCACCTCGCGCACGAGGGCGTCGCGCTGGTTGACGGCCTCGCTCAGCTTGCGGTCCTGCTCCAGACGGCGCTCGGTGATGTCCTTCGCGATGCCGGTCACGAGCGTCGTGCCGTCGCTGCTGATGAACGGGAACGATTCCACCCACACCCAGCGTTCGGCGCCGTCCGGGCGGACCAGCCGGACTTCGGTCCGGGCGGGTTCGCCGGCGCGCTGCTCGGCGAGGAACCGCTCCATGGCCGGGCGATCGCGACGGTCGACGAGGCGCAGCCATCCGAGGGGCTCGCCGTCGACGTCCTCGCGCTGCACACCGGTCACGGTCTCGAACGCCGGACTCAGGTACATCACCCGGGCGAAGTCCTGCGTGCTCACCCAGAACACTTCGGGGACGTTCTCCGCGAGCCGACGGAACAGTTCCTCGGACCGGCGCAGCGCCGCCTCGGCCCGCTTCTGTTCGGTGATGTCTTCCGAGATGCCGCTCAGCTCGGCGCGACCGTCCGGCGACTTGGCACTGACGACACGATGCGCGCGCAGCCAGCGTTCCTCGCCATCGGTCCGGACGATGCGGTACTCGTTCTCGAACACGAAGCCGACGTCCCGGCCCACCCACCAGTTCTGCGCGGCGACCAGGGCCGCCTTGTGATCGGGGTGGACGCATTCCAGCCATGCGTCCGGCTCGTCGTAGAGCTGTTCGCCCGGGATGCCGGTGATCTGCTCGAACGCGGCGTTCACGAACCGGATGCGAAACGGCGGCGCATCGGCGAACCAGAGGATCTCCCGGACGCCGCTCGCGAGCCGCTGGAAGCGGGCCTCGGAGTCCCGCACTTCGAGGCGCGCGGTCTCGACATCGGTGATGTCGCGGCACACCCCGCGATAGCCGCGGAATTCCCCGAGCGTATCGAACACCGGCGTGCCGCTCGCGAGCAGGGTGCGCCGCGTTCCGTTCGCGATCTCGCGTTCGAACAGGAAGTCGCGGAAGGCCGACCGTGCTGCGAGGCGCTCGCAGTACGCGTTCCAGGCGTCATCGGCTGCGTGGCACGCGACGGGGGCCCACAGGGCTTGACCGACGAGGCTCGGCGCGAGCGGGGCCGGGCTCGTACCTGCACGGGATTGCGCGGTGAAGCGCAGCTCGGCATCGGTCTCCCAGTAGTAGTCCGACGACAACTCGACGAGCGTGCGGAAGCGTTCCTCCGATTCGCGCACGGCGATCTCCGCATGCTTGCGATCGATGATGTCCTGGATGATGCCGAGCAGGCGCCGCGGGCGTCCGTCGGGATGCGTCTCGAGCATGCCGCGCTCGTAGATCCAGCGCACGCTGCCGTCGGGTCGCGTGATGCGGCATTCGATCGCACCGGGGTCCCCCCGTCTCCACGCTTCCCGCACGGGCTCGATCATCGGGCGGTCGGCGGGATGCACCATGTCGAGGAAGCGCGTGACCGGGATGTCGTCGGTGGTTTCCGGCAGGCCGAGAATCCGCCGGCAGCCGTCGCACCACTGGACGAGGTTGGTCTCGACATCGCACTCCCAGCGGCCCACCTGGCCGAATTCCATCGCGAGGCGATAGCGTTCCTCGCTCTCGCGGAGCGCCTGTTCGAGGCGGCGCTTCTTCGTCGTGTCGCGACTGAACGTGAGCACGTGATCGATCTGATCATCAGCGCCTGTGACCGCCACGCAATGGGTGTCGAGGACGACCTCGCCACCTTGGGTGATGACGGCGGATTCGAAGCGCTGCATCGAACGGCGGAGGATCTCCAGCGCCACCCGGCCCTCGAGGGATTCCGCGAAGAGTGCCGGCAGGGGAAGCTCCGTCGGGCGCCGTCCCACCATGGCGGCGGGAACGATCCCGAGGAGCTGTTCCCAGGCGGGGTTCGCGTAGGTGAAGCGCCGTTCCGCATCGAAGCGCGCGATGAGATCCGGCGCGCTGTCGAGGACGGTCTCGAGCTGACGTCGTGACAGCGACAGGGCTTCGCGGATCCGGTGGCTCTCTGTGACGTCGTGGACGATCACGAAGCGCGCGGGTCGTCCTTCGAAGTCGACGGGGTGGGAGGCCGTCTCGGTGACCAGCACCGTGCCGTCCTTGCGGCTGTGGTACCACGGACCGTTCAGGCGGCCCCAGGCCGGGAGGGCTTCGGCCGCGCGGGCGAGCAACCGTGGGATCTCGTCGGGCGGGCGGACATCGGCCACCGTCGCGGCGAGCAGTTCCTCACGCGTGCGGCCGAAGTGCTCCAGAGTCGCGTCGTTGACGTCGAGGAAGCGCAGCGTGGCCGGATCGTAGATCCACATCGGCGTGGGGTTGTGGCGGAACGCGACGTCCAGCATGCGACGCTGTTCCGCGTTCTCCCGCTCGAGGGCCTCGATGCGGGACCTGCACGCGGCGAGTTCGTGCTTCCCCTCGTTCATCACGGTCACCACGGGTTCGATCGGGGAAAGGATAGTACGGTCCGCCCACAGGGTCCACCCGGGCAGACGGACCGGATCCTCGTCGGTCAGGTCGGTACGAACCCACCCGGCGCCGTGCGATCCAGGCGGATCCCGCGGTGGTGGAATCGCGCCAGCTCGGGGCGATGCGCGATGCTGATGATCGCGGTGTCTGGAAGGCGCTCGCAAAGCAGGGTGTAGAGCGCGCCTTCCGATGCGGGGTCGAGACTGCTGGTGGCTTCGTCGAGGAAGAGCCACCGCGGACGGATGAGCAGCGCGCGCGCGATCGCCACCCGCTGCTGCTCGCCTCCCGAGAGGCGGTGATGCCAGGGTTCGACGTCGTCGAGCCGATCCGCGAGTGCGGGCAAACCCACGTCGACGAGCGCTGCCCGGATGCGGTCATCCCCGAACGTGGCGGGGTCCTGCGGGTACGCAACGACTTCACGCAGGCTGCCGAGGGGGAAGTACGGACGCTGCGGGAGAAAGCGCGGATCGAACGCGGACGGCGTGCGGATGCGCCCCGAGGCGAACGGCCAGATGCCCGCGATCACCCGGAAGATCGTGCTCTTGCCGGAGCCCGACGCGCCCGTGAGGATCACGCGTTCGCTGGCGGCGAGCGACATCGATGCGCCGGACACCAGCGTCCGTTCGTCGGGCAACGAGACCTCGAGCGCGTCGATGGAGACACTCGTCCCCGCGGACGGCTCGATCCTCACGGCATCGCCCGTGTCGGTCAGCTCGCGCGCCTGCGTGATCGCGTGCTTGAAGGTGGTCAGGCGATCGACGGTGGCCTTCCACTCGGCGAAGGTGCCGTACACGTTGATGAACCACGACAGCGCACCCTGCACCTGACCGAAGGCATTCGAGATCTGCATCAGACCGCCCAGCTGGATCGCGCCGGAGAAGTAGCGCGGTGCGCCCACCAGGAACGGAAAGACCGTGGCGATCTGGCCGTACGACGTCGTGTAGAAGTTCAGGAGCTTCTGGCGCTTCATGATGTGCCACCAGTTGGCAAGCACGCCTCCGAAGCGTTCGCGGAACCCCGCGAGTTCGTCGGCTTCCCCGCGATAGAGGGCGACGCCTTCCATGTTCTCGCGGAAGCGCGCGAGACCGAAGCGGAAATCGGCCTCGTAGCGTTGCTGGTCGAAGTTCAGCTGGATGAGCGGCCGCCCGAGCTTGTGCGCGAGGAACGACCCCACGAACGCATAAGCCACAGCGGCCCACACCATGTATCCGTAGAGTTCGTAGTTCGTTCCGCCAATCGAGAAATCCAGAGAACCGGAAAGCCCCCAGAGGATGCCCACGAACGAGGCCAGGGTCACGACGGCGTCGAGGAACCCCAGCGAGAGATCGAGCGCACCGGACACGAAGCTCTTCATGTCCTCGGCGATCCGCTGGTCGGGGTTGTCGGTGGGTTCGGCGGCGAGTTGCATACGGTAGTAGGCATGCCGGCCGAGCCAGTCTTCGAGGTACTTCTCCGTCATCCAGCGCCGCCAGCGGATCAGCAGCATCTGCTTGAGGTACACGTTGTACGTGAACATCACGATGAAGATGGCGGCGAGCATCCCGAAGTGGCCCATCGAGCGGAGGAAGTCGTCCTTCCGCTTCTCCTGCAGGATGTTGTAGAACTCGTTGTACCAGCTGTTGAACTGCACGCTCATGTAGACCATCGCGAGCGTGAGCGCCACGATCGCCCCGAGCAGGAGCCGGGCGGAGTTCTTCTCGTCGGAGAACCAGTAGGGCCGGACCAGTTGCCAGAAGTCACGCAGGAAGGCGCGGGTTCGCTTCACGATGGTCATCCTCGAATGGACGTGGGCGGCGTGTTGCCGACAAGGGGCTGATGGGGGATCGGACAGTGCGCGTCATCGGACGAGCGCCGGACTCGGACCCGACGAATGCATCCGCGTTCGCGCATCATCCGCGAGTGCGAACGACGCGACGCGGGGTCAGGCCCCGCGGATGCGGGACAGCAGGGAGGTGGTGGATCGCTCGTGCTGGAACGCGATCGAATGCACGCTGCCGCCCCAGCCGAGCACCTCTGGTGCCCCGACGATGCGGTCGATGGACCAGTCGCCGCCCTTGACGAGGACGTCGGGCCGCACGGCGAGGATGAGACCGAGCGGGGTGTCCGTGCTGAACGTCGTGACGAGGTCCACCGATTCCAGTGCTGCGAGCACCGCGAGACGATCCTCCTCGCGATTGATCGGCCGGTCGTCGCCCTTGCCCAGGCGCCGCACGGACGCGTCGGAGTTCAGGCCCACCACGAGACTCGCGCCGAGCGCTCGCGCTTCCGCGAGGTAGGTGACGTGGCCGCGGTGCAGGATGTCGAAGACGCCATTGGTGAAGACGACCGGGCGCGGCAGCGAACGGACGCAATGGGCGACGTCGGCGGGCTGACAGATCTTGCGCTCGAAGGCGGGCGGGGCGGGATCCTGGGGCGCGGTCATGGCGAAGTGAGGCAGGTGCTGGAGAACGCTCGGGATGGGGCCGTCCCGCCCCTCGTCGGGGACGGGACCGGCGGAGGTCAGGCGGCGCTGGGTTCTGCGGCCTTCGCGCGTCCGAGTTCCTTCCGATACCGGTTCAGTTCCTGGACCGTCCCGATGGTGCGATCGAAGAGCAGCGAGAGGTTCGTGAGGATCATGCCGACGACCTTCGCCTCCCATTCCTTGCCGAAGCGGATCTGCTGATCGAGCCAGTGCTCCAGCCATTCGGGATCGGGCAGGCGCGACTGCACGGTGTCGTTCGGGAACAGGGATTCGTTCACGTGGAGGTTGGTCGGGTGCAGCGGCTTGTTGCTGCGCGCCGAGCTGGCCATCAGCATTCCGATGCGGGCGAAGGCTGCACGGGCGTCGTCACCCAGCTTGTCGATCATGCGGCGCATGTACTGCAGGTAGGCGCCGGCGTGGCGCGCCTCGTCGCGGGAAATGAGGCGGTAGATGTGCTGGATGACGGGTTCGGTGTGCCACTCGGCTGCGCAGCGGTACCAGTGGTTGAGCCGGATCTCGCCGCAGAAGTGCAGCATCAGGGTTTCCTGCGCGGGCGCCGGATCGAACTTGAAGCGCACCGCGTGCAGCTCCTCTTCCGTGGGCACGAGATCGGGGCGGAAGCGCTGCAGGTATTCCATCAGGACGAGCGAGTGTTTCTGCTCTTCGAAGAACCAGACCGACATGAAGGCGGAGAAGTCGCTGTCGTCCACGTTGTCGCGGAGGAACATCTCCGTGGCGGGCAGCGCCGCCCATTCGGTGATGGCGTTCATCTTGATGGTGCGCGCCTGCTCGTCCGAGAGGCGTGCGGGGTCGAAGTTGTCCCAGGGTATGTCGCGGTCCATGTGCCAGCGGACGCGTTCGAGGGACTTGAAGAGTTCCGGGTAAAGCATGCGGTTCACCTTGCGGCGGAGCTGGGCCGCGGTTCACGGGGCTTGGTCATGGAGCGGTCGGGTCGAAGGCGCTTGTTGTTCGAAACCATTCTGCGCCGCCACGATGCCGCTACAGGGAGTCGATCGCTGCGAGCACTGCCCTGGCTGCTGTCCGAATCGACTGTCGATCGGACTCGGAAAGACGCGCCAGATTAGTGGTCATCGTCACAGTCCTGGGATTGGCCGCGAGGGTGGCTGCATGCTTATCGACGAAGGCCGAGTATAGCAGCGAGATCGGGCAAGCCCTCGGGCCGACGCGCACCCCGGGGTCGTAGCGGCAGCCCCGGCAATGGTTGCTCATCCGCTTCACGTACGCGCCGGACGCGATGTACGGCTTGCTGGTGAAGCGCGGACCGCAGGCGTGCAGCGCCATGCCCGCGGTGTTCGGCAGTTCCACCCATTCCACGGCGTCGACGTAGACCGCGAGGTACCAGTCGCACACGGCCTGCGGAGACAGCTCCGCGAGCAGTGCGAAGTTGCCCGTGATCATGAGGCGCTGGATGTGGTGCGCGTAGCCGTGCCGCAGCGTCTGGCCGATGGCGTCGCGAAGGCAATTCATCGACGTCTCGCCCGTCCAGAACCACGCGGGCAGCGGACGGTGATGGTCGAAGTGGTTGAGCTTCCCGAGGTCCGGCCAGTGCCAGTACACGCCACGGATGAACTCCCGCCACCCCAGGATCTGGCGCACGAATCCCTCGACGCTCGCGATGGGCAGGCGGCGTTCGTGCCAGGCACGCACCGCCGCGTCGATGACTTCTCGCGGATCGAGCAGCTTCAGGTTGAGGCTCGTGGACAGGAGCGAGTGCCAGAGGAACGGTTCGTTGCTCCAGAGCGCGTCCTGGAACGGACCGAATGCCGCCAGGCGCTCGTCGACGAAGCGCTGGAGCGCATCCAGCGCCTGCAGGCGGGTCACGGGCCAGGCGAAGCTGTCGAGGCTCCCGGGGTGATCGCCGAACCGCCGCTCGACCGCGGCGAAGACTTCGAGTGTGATGGCGTCGGGCGGATAGCGCGGTGGCGGTGGGACGAGTCCCGGACCCTTGGCGCCGAAGCCCTTGCGGTTGTCGGCGTCGAAGTTCCACTGGCCACCCGCGGGGGCGTCGCCTTCCATCAGCACCCTGGTTTCGCGCCGCATGTGGCGGTAGAAGTACTCCATCCGCAGACTCGACTTGTCGCCTGCCCACAGGGAAAACGCTTCCGTCGAGGCGAGGAAATGGGTGTCCGGCAGGCTGTGCAGCGGCGCGGCGTGCGCTGCGGCGACTTCTGCGATGGCGTCGGCCAGGCGCCGCTCGCCGGCTTCGCACATCCAGATCCGCGCCGGGGTGTGCGTGACGAGGTAGTGGTCGAGCCGCGCCGGCAGGTCGTCAGGGAGGTCGTCGTCCAGCCCGAGGTAGTGAACCTTGTAGCCCTCTTCGCGAAGAGCGTCGGCGAAGTGACGCATGGCAGATAGGAAGAGAGCGATCCGCGCCTTGTGGCTCCAGACGTGCCGCGCCTCGCCGGCCGCCTCGATCATCAGGACGTGGTCGCGCTGGCGGTCGATCCGGGCGAGGGCAGGGTTGTCGAGGGTGAGCTGGTCCCCCAGGACCAGTGCGATTTCAGCGGGCACGGCGTGATTCCGCGCGGCATCGATCGGAGCAGTAGCGGACGCTTTCCCAGGTCCGCTCCCAGCGTTTGCGCCAGGTCATCGGGCGTCCGCAGTGGGCGCAGATCTTCACCGGGAGCGGCTTGCGGTGGCCAGGCATGGTGGAGCGTGTTCGCAGCAGGTTCGCATGGCGGCCGGCACCGGACCTCGGGCAGTCCGGCCTCAGTGCCGAGCCCGCTTCACCGTCGCGGATACTCCGTGTGCCAGTGCGAGACCAGCCGGGCGATCTCGTCCAGGGCACGCACGAGTTCCACGCCGTCGATCGCGCGCTTCAGGCGGCGGATGCAGCTGCCGCCGGCCCAGATCTGAACCTCCTTCGGCAGGCTCGCGCGGAGTTCCTTGAGGCCGGAGGCCGCCTGTCGTTCCGGATAGGCGGCGCTGAACGACAGGGCCACGACATCGACCCGGTGTGCGGTCACGGCGCGCACGATCTCGGACGCCGGCGTCTCCGTGCCCAGAGGGATGCAGGTTGCCCCTTCGACAACGAGCAGTGCCTCCACCATGAGCAGGCCGAGGTGATGCTGTTCGCTCGGGAACGACGTGAGCAACACGCGGGGTGACTTGCTGTGGACCTGCGCGGAAGCGATCGCATTGCGCAGCACGCCCTGGATCTGCTCGGTGTAGAGATGCTCCTCGAAGACCGCGAAGTCACCGCGCACCCAGGCTTCGCCGACCGCCATGGTCAACGGCGCGACGGTGTCGATCACGAACCGCTGGAGACCCTGACGCATCAGCATCTGGGTCAGGCGCTGACGCAGTTCGGGAAGCTGGTGCGCCCGGACGAGATTGAGGATCGCCTCGACCTCCTCGTCGTGACCGTCGCGGCTGGCTGCCGTCGAGCCGAGCACGTTCAGATCGTCGATCGACATCCCGATGATCTTGCCCGGGCGGAACCCGCGGTCCATGAGCCGCTTGATCGCGCGGAGCTTCGTGACCTGGTCGGGCGGATAGATCCGCTCGCCGTGCCGATCGCGCTGGGGGTGTGGAAATTCGTACCTTCGCTCCCACATGCGGAGGACGTCCTTGGACAAGCCGGTGTCCCGCTCGACCGCGCTGATCGACAGCATGGCCGTGCGATCGCCGATCAGCCGGTTGTCGGCTGTCTGGGCGTCGGTCATTTCGCAAGTTACTCCGTCAGCAGTCATGGAAACTCCGCGCATGCGCGATTCGTCGGACGGGACGGCGGTGGCCGTTCCCGATGGAGCCTCGGTCGTGTTCGTCTCAATTCGCACTGCTTCCACCTTTGTCGCAGAAATGTCCAAGCAAAACGTTTGACATGCATGGACGTGATTCGTATTCTACGAGCACACCGCCTTTCTGACTAGGACAACAATCAATGAATCCGAAACGGAAGTCTCTGATGTTGAATGTGCTCCCGCGCCTGCTGGCGGGGGCGTTGGTGATGGCGGCATCCGTGGGTGCCTCGGCAAATGAGCATCGCGAGGACGCGTCGCCCATGTCGATGGTCGGTCTGACCGGTCGGCCCGCCCACGGCCTGCGCGAACTATCCCTGGAGCCGGTTGTCCTGGACAAGCGAGCCGCTGCGCACGCTGCGGCGGAAGCGTCGGCCCTCGAGGTCGAAGCCCTCGCGCCGTATCTGGAAATGCACGGTCGCGCCGAAGCCGGCGTCCGGCCGGTAATCCTGCCGTGGTCGGTCCGGATGGAATCGGTCAACTGACGGCAGCAACCCTTTCAGGTCGCAGGCAAGTCTCCCCTCACCCGCGTGTCACCCCCGCGCGGATCGCCTGCGACCTGATCCCCACAGGACGACAAAACCGATGAACGCGCCCGAACGCCTGCCCCTGCCGGACGTCCAGTCCATTCTCGACACCCGAGCGATTGCCATCGACCGCGTTGGCATCCGGTCCCTGGTGCATCCGCTTGCCGTGCGGACGCGCGATGGCGGCATCGCGCACACGGTCGTCACCGCCGACATGTACGTGGCGCTGCCGCGCGACGTGAAGGGAACCCACATGTCGCGGTTCATCGAAGTCCTGCAGGCGCACCATGCACCGATGGACCTCGCGGGGCTGCGCGATCTGATGCAGTCCATGCTGTCGAAGCTCGGCGCGGACGCCGGCTACATCGAACTGCGGTTCCCCTACTTCATCACGAAGAAGGCGCCGGTGTCGGGTGTCGAGAGTGTGCTCGACTACCAGGTGCGGATGCGGGCCGAGCGCCTGGCTGGTCAGCCCACGGGCTGCAAGGTCACGGTGGTCGCACCCGTCACCAGCCTGTGCCCCTGTTCCAAGGAAATTTCGGCGTATGGGGCGCACAATCAGCGCTCGATGATTACCATCGAGGCAGAGATCGCCGGTGACATGACGATCGAGGAACTCGCGACGATCGCCGAGCAGGAAGCGTCCTGCGAGGTGTTCGGGCTGCTGAAGCGTCCCGACGAGAAGTGGGTCACCGAGCGGGCCTACGACAATCCGAAGTTCGTCGAGGATCTCGTCCGGGACATCGCCCTCCGTCTGAATGCCGACCCGAGGGTCGCTGCCTACGTGATCGAGTCGGAGAACTTCGAGTCCATCCACAATCATTCGGCGTACGCGCTGATCCGGCACGACAAGCGCTGATAGCGCGCCCGGCGTCGAAGAGCGTACGGGGAGACCTGATGCGATTGGCTGTTGTCGGTGGAGGTATCGCCGGGCTGTCTGCTGCCTGGCTGCTTTCCAGGGATCATCGCGTCACGCTGTTCGAAGCTGCTGAATACGCGGGCGGTCACACGCACACGGTCGACGTCGATGTCGACGGATTCCGGTTCCCCGTCGACACCGGGTTCCTGGTGTACAACGAGCGCACGTACCCCAACCTCTGCGCGATGTTCGACCACCTCGGGGTCGCGTCCGTCGAGAGCGAGATGTCATTCAGCGTGCGCATCGAGGAAAACCGCCTCGAGTGGGCCGGTGGCAGCCTGGCCACGGTGTTTGCCCAGAAGCGGAATCTCGTGAAGCCCGAGTTCTGGGGGATGCTGAAGGACATCCTCCGGTTCAACCGCGAGGGTACGCGCTGCATGACCCACGGGACGCCCGCGCAGGGCTCCCTCTCCGAATTCCTGGCGGCGGGTGGCTATGGTCGGGCCTTCCGTGACTGGTACCTCCTGCCCATGAGCGCCGCCATCTGGTCCTGCCCGACGGCCAGCATGCTCGAGTATCCGGCCGACACCTTCCTGCGCTTCTGTCACAACCATGGCCTCCTCCAGTTGAACGACCGTCCGCGCTGGCGCACCGTCGCCGGCGGCGGCCGCGAGTACGTGAAGCGCCTGGTCACGGCCATCGGCGATGTCCGGACGGGCACACCGGTACGGCGCATCACCCGGGAAGACAACGCCACGTTCATCGAGACCCCGTCCGGGGAGGATGCCTTCGACGGCGTGGTCCTTGCCTGCCACAGCGATCAGGCACTGAGGCTTCTCGCGGATGCCGATTCCGTGGAGCGCGGCACCCTCGGGGATATCCGGTACCAGGACAACGAGGCCTGGCTGCACACCGACGCCTCGCTGCTGCCGCGCGCCAGGGAGGCGTGGTCGGCCTGGAACTATCTCGCCGGGGATACGCAGGCCGCGGGGCGCCCCGTGTCGGTGAGCTATCTGATCAACCGCCTGCAGCCGTTGCCCTGCACGACGCCGGTGATCGTGACCTTGAATCCCCTCCGCCAACCGGCCGCGGGCACCGTCCTGCGCCGTATCAGCTACGCGCACCCGATCTTCGACGGCCCTGCGATCGCGGCCCAGCGGCGTCTCCCCGGTCTGCAGGGGCGTCGACGCACCTGGTTTTGTGGCGCCTGGACCCGGTACGGATTCCACGAGGACGGCCTCCTCTCCGCCCTCAACGTCGCGAACGCCCTCGGCGTCCAGGCGCCCTGGCAAACGCAGGCCGTCGCCGCATGACCTCCGCAGGCCGGTCCGACGCCCTCCTGTTTCGCGGCGAGGTCATGCATCACCGCGTCCGCCCGGCGCGCAACCGCTTCACGTATCCCGTGTACTTCGTGCGGTTGCGGGTCCCTGAGATCGATGCCGCGGGCGAGCGACAGCGCCTCGACCGACTCGGTCTGATGACCTTCCGTCGGGCCGACCATGGGCCTCGTGACGGATCACCGCTGCTGCCCTGGATCCAGCGGACGCTCGATTCGGCCGGGCTCGCCGTCGCGGACGGTGAGATCTGGCTGCAGGCCTTCCCGCGCGTGTTGGGGTACGTCTTCAATCCGGTGAGCTTCTGGCTGTGCCACGACCGCGAGGGTCGGCTTCGCGCCGTGCTCGCCGAGGTCAGCAACACCTTCGGCGACCACCACAACTACCTGGTCGCCCGAGAAGACAGCGCGCCCATCGTCCCCGGTGATGTGGTCGGCGTCCGCAAGGTCTTTCATGTATCGCCGTTCTGCACGGTGGCCGGTTCGTACCGATTCCAGTTCGATGCCGGCGTGGAAAGCACCCGGATTCGTATCGATTACGACGATGGTGACGGTAAACTCCTGCTCACGTCGATTGCAGGTCGGGGAGAGCCGCTCACGGGCGGTGCGCTGTCGCGGTGTTTCCTTGCGTATCCGTGGATGACGCTGGGCGTGATCGCCCGCATCCACTGGCAGGCGTTGAGACTCTGGTGGAAGGGCGTGCCGTTCCACTCGAGACCCCTGCCACCGTCCCGCGAAACGACGCGATGAAACCTGACGACATGCCCGCCACCACCTATCCCATCGCGGCGCAGCCCGAATCGCGCGCCGCTCGATTCCTGCTGAAGCTGCTCCAGCGACTGCGCGCCGGGCGCCTCGATCTCATCGGTCCGGATGGTGCCCCGCGCACGTTCGCGTCGGGGTTCAAAGGGCCCCACGCGATGCTCCGCCTGCACGACTGGGACGTCTGCGCGGACATCGTCCGGTCCGGCGACATCGGTTTTGCGGAGGCTTTCATTGCCGGCCGCTGGGATTCTCCCGATCTCACCGCACTCCTGGAACTGGCCGCCGCGAACCACGCGGCCCTCGCTCGGGCGATCTACGGGCGGTGGTGGGGAGGGCTCGCGTACCGCATGCGCCATCTCCTGCGCGGGAATCGCCGCGCTCAGGCCAAGCGCAACATCCACGCGCACTACGACCTCGGCAACGACTTCTACCGGTTGTGGCTCGACGACACGATGACGTACTCGGCGGCGCTCTTCGAGGGGCAGGCGAAGCGCCCGCTCGAGCAGGCGCAGATGGCCAAGTACGAGCGCATCTGCCGCCTGCTGGGTCTGACCGCCGAGCATCACGTTCTCGAGATCGGCTGCGGCTGGGGCGGGTTCGCGGAGTACGCGGTCCGCACACGCGGCTGCCGGGTCCACGGCATCACCCTCTCGACGGAGCAGCTCGCGCACGCCCAGCACCGGATCGCGATGCAGGGCATCGGTGACCGCGCGACCTTCGAACTCGTCGACTATCGCGACGTCCGCGGGCAGTTCGACCACGTGGTCTCGATCGAGATGTTCGAAGCGGTCGGCGAGCACTACTGGCCCATCTACTTCCGGAAGGTGCGCGACACGCTGAAGCGCGGCGGCCGGGCGGTCATCCAGACGATCGTGATCGCGAACGAACTGTTCGAGCGGTATCGCCACGGCACCGACTTCATCCAGCAGTACGTCTTCCCGGGCGGCATGCTGCCGTCGGAGGACGTCTTCCGCGATCGCGCCTTCCAGCAGGGCCTCGTCGTCGGCCAGGCGACCGCCTTCGGTTTCGACTACGCCGAGACGCTTCGGCGCTGGCGCCAGCGCTTCAACAGTTGTGTGCCCGAGCTGCATGGCAAGGGCTTCGACGATCGGTTCGTGCGCCTCTGGAACTTCTACCTCGCCTACTGCGAGGCCGGCTTCCGGGCGCGCACCATCGATGTCCTCCAGGTGGAGCTGAAACGTGTCTAGCATCCTGCGCCTCCTTCTCACGCTGGCGCTGCTCGGCGCCAGCCTCGCCGCGGCGAACACCCGCCTGCCGATCGCCGAGCTGTCGTCGCCCGATGCCGAGGTGCGTCAGCTCGGACAGGGCCGCATGCGCTGGTTCGGGCTGCTGCTGTACGACGCCACGCTCTGGGTGTCCGGGCCCGTCACCGGGACGGAATGGCGCTGGGACAGATCGTTCGCGCTGGACATCCGCTATGCGCGCGACTTCCAGGGCCGCAAGCTCGCCGACGCGAGCGTCGACGAGATTCGCAGGCTCGGCATTGCCGACGACGCGCGTCTCGAGAAGTGGCGCGCGTTCATGGTCGCGGCGTTTCCCGACGTCACCAAGGGCCAGCACATCACCGGCGTGTTCCGCCCCGGGATCGGGGTCGAGTTCTATCATCAGGATCGCTCCACCGGCATCGTTCGCGACCCCGAGTTCGCCCGCGCCTTCTTCTCGATCTGGCTCGACCCGCGCACGCGGGAACCCAAGCTCCGGGCGGCGCTGCTGGGTCAGAAATGACCGGCCGGGGACTCGGTCTCGCGGGCCTGTCGGCGTATGCGGCGTTTGCCCTGCCGCTCGCGATGGCGGTCCTGCCGGTCTATGTGCACGTTCCGAAGCTCTACGCCGACGAGTTGGGCCTGTCGCTCGCCACGGTCGGACTCGTACTGCTGCTCGCCCGCTGCGTGGACGCCGTGCAGGACCCGCTCATCGGATGGTGGATCGACCGGCGCGCGGCAGCGGGGGGCGGCCGCCAGGCCTTCATCGTCGCGGCGGTCGTGCTGCTCGGGTGCGGTGTGCTCGCCCTGTTTCATCCTCCGCGCGCGGGCAGCGTCTTCCTGACCACGTGGCTGTGCGGCGCACTCGCCGTCACGTACCTCGGTTTCAGCCTCGGCGCGATCGCGTACTTCGCGCAGGGTGCCGAACTCTCTCCCGACTACCACGAGCGCACGCGGATCACGGCCGCCCGCGGCGCCGTCGGCGTGCTGGGCATCCTCACGGCGGCGGCGCTTCCCGAACTGCTCGCGAGCGGTGGCAGTCACGCCGAGGGTCTGCGACGCTTCAGTCTCGTCTTCATCCCGGTCCTGCTGGTCGGTGCCGGCATCACGCTGTTCCTCGCCCCGCAGCCGCCGAAGGATGGCCCGCGCGGTCCCGTGCCGCCGCTGTCCAGCCTGTTTGCACCGCTCGGCAATCGCGCCTTCCGCTGGCTGCTCGCCGTCTTCGTGGTGAGCGGCATCGCAGCGGCGATCCCCGCGACGCTCATCCTCTTCTTCGTGCAGGACGTCCTCGACCGTTCCGACCTCAACGCGCTCTTTCTCGGTGTCTACTTTCTCTTCGGCGCGCTCGGCATGCCGATGTGGGTGCGCGCGTCGAAGGCCTTCGGCAAGAAGCGCGTGTGGGCGGCGGGCATGGCCGCGAGCGTGGTCGCCTTTGCGTGGGCGTTCGTGCTGGGCCCCGGTGACGGCGTGGCCTTCGCGATGGTGTGTGCGCTGTCGGGCGTCGCGTACGGCTCCCAGCTCGCATTGCCGCCATCGCTGCTCGCCGACGTCATCGATCGCGACGAGGCCGGCTGCGCCGAAGGGGCGTACTTCGGCTTCTGGCAGTTCACGGAGAAGATGGAGCTTGCACTGGCCGCCGGCGTGGCCCTCCCGGTGCTCGGCCTCATCGGCTACCGTCCGGGCACGCCGCAACCTGCCATGGGCGATCTCGCCGCCATGTACGCGCTCGTGCCCTGCCTGCTGCAACTGGCCGCTGCCGCCCTGCTGTGGCTGGCCCCCATCGATCGCGACCGGCCCGTCGCATCCACCGCTGGAGTCACCCCATGACCCGACGTTCGCTACTCGCCCTGTGCCTCCTTGCGCTTTCCGCCTGCTCGTCGGTCGACATCGCCGACTTCCGCAACGAGAAGCCGCTCCTGGATCTGAAGTCGTACTTCGACGGGACCATCGACGCATGGGGTATCGTCCGGAATCGCGACGGCACGATCTCCCAGCGCTTCACCGTGCTGATCCTCGCGAGCTGGAAGGGCGACACCGGGACGCTCGACGAATCGTTCACCTACTCGGACGGCCGCACGCAGAAGCGCATCTGGACGCTCACGAAGCAGGGCGACCGGTACGTGGGGCGTGCAGCCGACGTCGTGGGCGAAGCGATCGGCGAGACCGCCGGCAACGCCTTCCGCTTCCGCTATGTGCTCGACTTCCCGCGGGGTGACGGCACGGTGCACCTCGACGTGGACGACTGGATGTATCTGATGGACGAACGCACGATGCTGAATCGCTCGAGCATCTCGAAGCTGGGCTTCGAGGTCGCGCAGGTCAACCTGAGTTTCCGGAAGCGGAATTAATGGTGTCTCGATGTCCATGAACCCCACAGTCCGTGACTGGCGCGGCCGGCGCGTCTGGATCGTCGGCGCCTCCACCGGCATCGGTGCGGCACTGGCCGAGACCCTCATCGGCGCTGGAGCCCGGGTAGCCCTGTCGGCCCGGAAGCGCGAGGCGCTCGATGCCCTGGCGACGAAAGACCCGCGGACAGTCGTGCTGCCGCTCGATGTCACCGATGCCGCGCAGGTGAACTCCGCCCACGCCACGCTTGTCGGGCACTGGGGCGGCATCGACGACGTCATGCTCGTGGCCGGCAGCTATCAGGCGATGCGCGCCTGGGAGCTCGACCCCGATGTCGTCAGGAAGCTGTTCGACGTGAACGTGCAGGGTGTCGTCCACGTGACGGCGGCCGTGCTGCCCGAGTTCCTCCGCCGCGGCGAAGGGCGCATCGCCATCGTCGCGAGCGTCGCCGGCTTCCGCGGACTGCCGAAGGCGCTGGCCTACGGCCCGACAAAAGCGGCGCTCATCAACTTCGCGGAAGGGCTCTACTTCGATCTGGCGCCGAAGGGTATCGCGGTGCACGTGGTGAATCCGGGCTTCGTGCGCACGCCACTCACGGACGGCAACGACTTCAAGATGCCGGCGCTCATCGAGCCCGCCGAGGCCGCCGCGCGCACCCTCCGCGGCATCGAGAAGGGCCACTTCGAGATCCACTATCCGAAGCGGTTCACCGGCTGGCTGAAACTGTTCCGCCTGTTGCCCTACCGGTGGTACTTCCCGATCGCGCACCGGTTCACGGGCCTCTGACATGGACCTCGACGGGATCGTCCGCTTCTTCGAGACGCTCGAGGCCGGGATGGTGCCGCGCCTCGGCGAGATCTACACCGCAGACGCATCGTTCAAGGACCCGTTCAACGACGTGCGGACCCTCGCCGACATCCAGCGCATCTTCGCGCACATGTTCGAGGAGATGCACGAACCGCGCTTCAAGGTCATGCAGCGCATCGTCGACGGCACGGACGCCGTCCTCATCTGGGACTTCACCTTCCGCCTGCGCAAGTTCCGCCCGACGCAGGCGTGGCGGATCCACGGGGCGTCGCACCTGACGCTCGCGGCGGATGGTCGGATCGCGCACCATCGCGACTACTGGGATACCGGCGAAGAGCTTTACGCGAAACTGCCGGGGATCGGCCCGGTCGTCCGGTGGCTCATGCGGCGCATGGCGTAACAGTGGCGGCGCATGGCGTAAGAGTGGCGGCGCATGGCGTAAGAGTGGCGACGCATGGCGTAAGGATGGTGGTGCACAACGTCACGCCACGAGCCGGACGACGATGCCCGCGACGGCCGCTGCGCCGATGAGCGGTATCACACCCACCTTCCATTTCAGCAGGGCTGCGGCCGATGCCGCGAAGAGCGCGCCGGCGATCCAGTCCGGCGAAGCGCCGATGCCTGTCGGCCACAGCACGTGCTGACCGAACACGAGCGCGAGATTGGCGATCACGCCGACCACCGCGGCGGTGATCGCGGCGAGCGGTGCGGTGAACCTCGCGTTGCCCCGCGTGGATTCGATGAGCGGCCCGCCGGCGATCACGAAGAGGAACGAGGGCAGGAACGTGAAGAACGTCGCCACCGCTGCGCCGGTCGCGCCGGCGGCGAGCACGTGGTCCGTGCCCTGCGCCGTCCCGAGAAAGCCGACGAACGCGACGATCATGATGAGAGGGCCCGGCGTCGTCTCGCCGAGTGCCAGGCCGTCCATCATCGCCGCGGTCGACAGCCAGTGATGGTGATTGACGGCACTGTCGAAGACGTACGGCAGCACTGCGTAGGCGCCGCCGAACGTCAGCAGGGCCGCCTTGGTGAAGAAGGCGCCCATCTCGGGGAGTGTCCCGCCAGGGCCTTGCCATGCGACCAGCGCCCCGAACACCGCGAGGCCCAGTCCGATGGCGACGCCGGACGTCACTGCGAACCGGCGCGGGGAGAACCGCGTGTGCGGCGGACGCGGCGTGTCGTCGTCGATCAGTGCCGGGTGTCGTTCCGTCGCGGCTACCTTTCCCGCGTGCGCGGCACCCGGGCCGATGCGCCCGCCGAGGATCGCGCCCGCGCCTGCCGCGACCAGGATCACGAGCGGGAAGGGCACGTCCGCCAGTGCGATCGCCGCGAACGAGGCGAGTGCCATGCCCCATGCCCACGGCGACACGAGCGCGCGCGAACCGAGCCGGTGGGCTGCCTGGAGCACGATCGCCGCGACCGCGGGTTTCACGCCGTAGAGCGCGCCCGCGATCCAGGGCACCGTGCCGAAGCGCACGTAGATCCACGACAGCAGCGTGAGCAGAAGCAGGGAAGGCAGCACGAACAACACACCGGCGGCGATGCCGCCCTTCGTGCGATGGAGCAGCCAGCCCAGGTAGGTCGCGAGCTGCTGCGCCTCCGGGCCCGGCAGCAGCATGCAGTAGTTGAGCGCGTGCAGGAACCGCCCCTCGGAGATCCATCGACGCGTCTCGACGAGTTCGCGATGCATGATCCCGATCTGCCCCGCCGGACCACCGAAGCTGATGCAGCCGAGTCGGAACCAGAAGCGAAGCGCATCCCGGAAAGTCACGGGCGGCGGAGGTGTCGTGGACGAGGATTCCATCCGGCCACTCTAACCGCCTGTGGTGCCCCAGCCAATCGACAAGACATATCCAGGCCGCATCCATGAAGACCATCGACCGCGCCCTCGTGTGGTTCCGCCGCGATCTTCGCGCGGATGACCACGCGGCCCTGTACCACGCGCTCCGCGACGCCCGTGCCGTCTGGTGCGTGTTCGTGTTCGACACGGAGATCCTCGATGCGCTGCCCTCGCGCGCCGACCGCCGCGTGGAGTTCATCTGGCATGCCGTGACGGAGTTGGCCGCCGCCCTGGAAGCCCTCGGTGGCGGCCTGACGGTGCTCCACGGGCGGGCCCGGGATCTCATCCCGGCCCACGCGCGCACGCTCGGCGTCGATGCGGTCTACACGAACCACGACTACGAACCGCAGGCCATCGCGCGCGATGCGGCGGTGGCGGTGACCCTCGCTGCCGACGGCCGTCGCCTGCACACGTTCAAGGATCAGGTCGTGTGCGAGCGCGACGAGGTGCTGACGCAGGCCGGTGCGCCGTACACCGTCTTCACGCCGTACCGGACGGCCTGGTTGAAGCGCGTCGACGACTATTTCCTGAAGAGCTATCCGATCGCGAGTCACGCGGGCGCGCTGGTGCCCGACAAGGGGCGGACGATCCCGAGTCTCTCGTCGATGGGGTTCGAACCCACGAACCTCCGTTCGTTGAAGATCCCGCTCGGAGCGTCGGGCGCGCGCACGCTGTTCGACGACTTCGTCCACCGGATGGATGCCTACAAGGAACGGCGCGACTTTCCGGCGGTGCGCGGGCCCTCGTACCTGTCGGTGCATCTGCGCTTCGGCACCATCTCGATCCGGGAACTCGCGCGCGCTGCACGGGCGCGGGGCACCGAGGGCGCGCAGGGCTGGCTCTCGGAGCTGGTGTGGCGCGACTTCTACTTCCAGATCCTGTGGCACCACCCGCACGTCATGCAGCGCAGCTTCAAGCCCGAGTACGACGCACTGCAGTTCACCGACCGTGCCGATCGCTTCGCGGCGTGGTGCGAGGGGCGGACCGGGTATCCGCTCGTCGATGCCGCCATGCGACAGCTCAACAACAGTGGTTACATGCACAACCGGCTGCGCATGGTCGTGGCATCGTTCCTGGTGAAGGACCTGCACGTGCACTGGCGAAAGGGGGAGCGGTACTTCGCGGACCAGCTGAACGACTTCGATCTCTCGGCCAACAACGGTGGCTGGCAGTGGGCGGCCTCCACCGGTTGCGATGCGCAGCCCTACTTCCGGATCTTCAACCCGGTATCGCAGTCCGAGAAGTTCGATGCCGACGGACGCTTCATCCGCCTGTACGTGCCGGAGCTCGCCCGCGTGCCCGGCAAGTACATCCACGCGCCGTGGACGCTTCCGCCGCTCGACCAGCAGGCGGTCGGTGTCGTCATCGGTCGTGACTATCCGGCACCCATCGTCGACCACGCACAGGCGCGCGAGGAAGCCCTCGCGATCTACGCGGCGGTGAAGGGGCGGAAGGGCCAGGGCGCCTCTGCATAGCCTGCATGGTCGCGACGGAGGTCTTCCGGGCGGATGAGGCGAAGGACCAGGCCGCCGTCGTGTGCCGTTGCACGGGTTGAAACAACTGCGGCCTGTGCCGACAATCTCAGCCGCCCGGAAGGCCCCGTCCCGAAGGGTTGCGCCGCTTGGGGTACGTGGTACTGCGATCGCTGGCCGCGTTATTCGGCTTGTCGATATCCCGGTATCGACTGCATCTCGTGCCTGGCCACCGATCGCAGTTACGTGACCGTTCCGACTGCAACGCGATCCGCGCAGGCGATGCAGAGGCTCCCTTGGGAGAGGCTCCCGAAACGTAGGGAGTCTCCTCTGCACGGCCCCGATCGTGCATCATGTCCACGGCATTCTCATCCGGGACCGATCCATGATTCGAACGCACGTGCTCCTCGGTGTCCTCGCGCTGTTCTCCGCCAGCGTCCATGCGGGGCGTGGCGTCGTCCTCGGCGCGGATCCAGTCGGCCACTGCGCCGAGTCCGGCTGCAGCTATCTCGACGGGCGCGGGCGATGCGTGATGTCCGCCGATGGCGAGGGTGGGTTGCACGTCACGGTGAACGGCGCGAAGCTCAAGCTGAAACGCCTCGAGCAGCGCCCCGTGTTCCGCCGCGACATGCGCATCCCCAACCAGCCGGGGAACAAGGTGCTGTCGCGGTACGAGTCGGTGGAGTCCGCCGTCGGCCACGTGCAGGTGCAGATCCTCGACACGGTGGTGCGCACCCACGGCAAGTGCCGGCACGAGCGGGACGGCTGCGAGGCCGTCGACTACAAGTCGCGCATCCAGGTGCAGCTGCCGCGGGAGTCCGTGACGTTCGCGGGCAAGGGGTGGTGCAACGATTGACGAGTGGAGTAGGAGGGGCAATTCTTTTGTAGGAGCGGGCCATGCCCGCGAAAGCGTTGGTTCCGGTTGAGGCGTATCCGCAGCATTCACCGCTTTCGGGGCCATGGGCCCCTCCTACAAGACCTCGCCGCTCAGCCGTCCTTCCCCTCCGACCGGCCGTCGAAGCTCAGGATCTCGTTCGCCTTGATGATCGCGTCGGCGATCTCCTCGGTGGTCACGCGCTTCGCCATCGCCTGGTCGCGGATCAGCTTGTAGGCATCCTCCTCGGCCACGCCGCGCGTCTGCATCAGGATGGTCTTGGCGCGTGCGACCTTGCGCTGGCTCGACAGCCGCTGTTCCAGCTTCGCGACGTAGCGCTCGCGATCGCGGTTGCGCTCCACCTGGCCCAGCGCCACGACGATGGCCGTGAGCAGGCCGAACGACTTCACGGGCGACGCCACGACGCCATAGGCGTTCATCCGCAGCACGCTCTCCACCATCGTCGGGTTCTCGTAGTTCACGACGGCGATGACGGGCGGGGCGTCGTCGCGCCGGGTCCATGCGGGGGGCGAAGACGCCAGCTCCGGCCGGACGGCGTAGAACACCAGATCGACCGATTCCTCAAGCCGGTCGCGCGGCGGCCAGAAGGCCTTCACTTGGCAGCCGATGCGCCGCAGTTGTCCGATCAGCTCCTGTCCGTCGACATCATCCGGATGCAGCACGACCACCGTCAGCGACCGGAGGTCGCGCAGCAGACGGGACGTGCCGGCCACCGGGCGCGTTGCCATCGTGTCAGGCCCCCGGTTGCAGCGCCGTGCTCACCGACCAGTCGGCGAGGGTGTGGGAGACGAGATACGGATCCGGCCGTACGCGATGGCGCGATTGCTCGAGGATCTCGAAGCGACCCGTCGCGTCGGCCCGGCCGATGCGCGGATGCAGATGGGTGTGGTGATTCTGTTCGTCGATCCGGACGCGGCCCTGCGGTGCATCGAACTCCGTGCCGGGCAGCGCGCGGCGCACGGACTCCACGTCATCCGGATCGGCTCGCCGGAGCGCATCCGCCAGGAGGTGCATCTGGAAGTAGGCGGCCTCCCAGCATTGGTTCGCCGGAAACCCGTTGCCCATGCGCTGATGGAAAGCCTCCACCACTCGCGCGTTGTCGGCGGTGTCGATGGACTGGAAGTACGGCGAGGCGGTGATGTGTCCTTCCGAGAACTCGGCGCCCATCTGCAGGATTTCGCTCTCGCAGGTGGTGAGGCTCGCGATCGGCATCCGGGCCGGATCGAGACCCGCGGCGCGATACGCGCGATAGAGCATCGCCGTGCCTTCGCCCACCACCGTCGAGAAGACGAAGTCGGGTGCCGCGGTGGCGATGCGCTTCACGACGGCGGCGAAGTCCTCGGTGCGCGCATCAAGAGGCAGGTAGTGCTCGGCCACCTTCTCGCCGCCGCGCTCGAGCACGAGGTCGCTCATGATGCGGTTCGATTCATACGGGAACACGTAGTCGGAACCGACCATGAACACGCGCGAGCCGTGCTTGCGGATCATGAACTCCGCCAGCTGCACGCTGTTCTGGTTCGGGGCCGCGCCGGTGTAGAAGACGTGCCGCGAATACTCGAATCCTTCGTACGGCGTCGGGTAGAGCAGCAGCGCGTTCCAGCGTTCAAGCACGGGGATCAGCGCCTTGCGCGTGCTCGACATGTAGCAGCCGGCGATGATCCGCACGCCTTCCTCGCGCACCAGTTGTTCGGCATGGGCGCGGTAGAGCGATGGTTTCGACTGGGGGTCCCGAGAAGCCACCTGGAGTTCCCGCCCGCCGATGCCGCCGGCGGCGTTGATCTCCTCGATGGCGAGGAGGGTGCCGAGCCGCTGGGAGGTCTCGATGGCGGAGGTGACTCCGGTTTCCGAGAACAGCACGCCGATGCGGATCGGGTCGCGAGTGGATGTGGTCATGGGCCGTGGTTCATGGGGTCTCGCGGCGTGTGCCCGTCGCGCTTCCTTGCGCGGGGCGGGCGGGTGAGCGAAGACATTCCGTGCGGGTGGATTCTGAAGCAAGTCGCGCACCGCGAACGGGCAAATGTGGTGGAATCGCACCTCGGAGGGGAGAGGCCGGTGCGCCTGGGAGGTCGAAGTGGTTTCCCGGGAGGCCTCATAAGTGTGCGTGGTGCGATGCAGCAGCACTTCCGCGGTGCGTCTGTGGGTGGTCGCGCGGACTTTCTTTCCCGGCAGAAGGCCGGCGGGAGGGGCCTCGTCCGGACGGATGCAGCGGGGTTTCACAGAGGTAGACCACAGCCCTGCAGCCGGGTGGCATCGGCTCCCGGGATCCCCGCGGGTGCAGGACCGGGCGCTTGGCCCACCGTTTGCAATCTGGAGTCGGAAAGCGTCACATGGCATTGCATGCCGTGGACAAAGCAGGCATCTTCCTGCCTACAAATTCAGCAGCCGCGGAACAAAGGCGTTCCGCGCTGCGCCGGCAAAAAAGCCCGTGGACCGAGATGCCTTCGGTCCGCGGGCTTTTTTTTGCGGTCGAGCAGGTGAACGAAGCAGTCCGTGCGCAGCAAAGTGCAGTTCGAGCAACACCGTCCAATACACGTGAAAGGGGAAGCGACGTGAGCAATATGAATAGGCGTAATTTCATCAAGACGTCGGGTGCCGTCGCGGCAGCCAGCGCTCTGCCGTTGTCGATGTTCGACATGAATGCGGCCCGCGCGGCCGGTACCGTCAAGGTCGGCATCCTGCATTCCATCACCGGCACGATCGCCATCGCCGAGAAGTCCGTGGTGGATGCCGAGATGCTCGCCATCGAGGAAATCAACAAGGCTGGCGGCGTGATGGGCATGAAGATCGAGCCCGTGATCGAGGACGGTGCCAGCGACTGGCCCACGTTCGCCGAGAAGGCTCGCAAGCTGCTGGAGAAGGACAAGGTCGCCGCCGTGATGGGCTGCTACACCTCCGCCTCCCGCAAGGCCGTTCTGCCGGTCTTCGAAAAGCTGAAGGGTCTGCTCTACTACCCGACGTACTACGAAGGTCTCGAGCAGTCCCCCAACATCATGTACACGGCGCAGGAAGCGACGCAGTCCGTGGTCGCCGCCATGGAGTGGCTTGCCAAGAACAAGGGCAAGAGCTTCTACATGATCGGCTCCGACTACATCTGGCCGCGCACGACGATCAAGATCGCCAAGACCACGCTGCCGCGCCTCGGCGCCAAGCTGGTCGGCGAGGGCTACTACCCGCTGGGCCACATCGAGTTCTCGTCCGAGATCAACAAGATCAAGGCCGCGAAGCCCGACGTCATCCTGAACTGCGTGGTGGGTGGTTCGAACGTCGCCTTCTTCAAGCAGCTTTCCGCCGCCGGTATCACCGGCAAGAACCAGACGATCCTGTCCCTCGCGGTCTCCGAGGAGGAAGTCTCCGGCATCGGCGCCGACAACACCGTGGACACGCTGACTTGCATGGGCTACTTCCAGAGCCTGAAGAACCCCGCGAACGAGAAGTTCGTGAAGGCCTTCAAGGCGAAGTACGGCGCCAACCGCGTCACGGGCGACACGCTCTCGTGCGGCTACACGTCCGTCTACCTGTGGAAGCTCGCCGTCGAGAAGGCGAAGAGCATCGAGGTGGACAAGGTCGTCGCGGCCTCCGCGAACCTCGAGTTCGACGGTCCCGAGGGCAAGATCAAGTTCCACGGCACCAACCATCACCTGTGGAAGCACGCCCGCATCGGCGTCTTCAAGGCCGATGGTCAGGTGGACATGATCTACGAATCGCCCCTGATCGAACCGAACCCGTTCCCGAAGTTCGGCTAAGCAGCGAGTAACCCGGTGTCGATCCGGTCGGCGGCCGCGAAGGCGGCGCCCTCCGGGTCGATTCCCGGGCCCCCGATCCACCGATCTTTCGAATCATGTCGACGACGCGCCCGCGTGACCCACGGCGTTCGTCCGGAACGGGAACGACCGAGATGCAGTGCAGGAGATGCATTCCATGACCTTCGACGTGCTTGCCAACCAGGCATTCACCGGGCTCTCCATCTTCACGATCCTCATGCTGATGGCCCTGGGCCTCGCGATCGTGTTCGGCCTGATGGGCGTCATCAACATGGCGCACGGCGAGTTGATGGCGATGGGCGCCTACGTGAGCTACGGCACCGCGCTCTTCTTCCAGAAGTTCGCGCCCGGCCTCATGGGCATCTACGTCTTCGTCGGCCTGATCCTCGCGTTCATCGTGACGAGCCTCTTCGGGTACGCACTCGAGCGCGGACTGATCCGATTCCTCTACAAACGCCCGCTCGACACCCTGCTCGCGACCTGGGGCCTGTCGCTCGTGCTGCAGCAGATCTTCCGGCAGTTCATCAGCTCGAAGGAGGTGGAGGTCCCCACCGTCTCGTGGCTGAAGGGCGCCTGGCAGGTGACCGAAGGCATTGCACTGCCTTGGTCCCGCATCTACATCATCGTGCTCGCCATCGTGACTGCTGCGGTGGTGTACGCCATCCTCTTCAAGACCCGCTCCGGCCTGCGCATCCGCGCCGTCACCCAGAACCGCACGATGGCGGGCGCGGCCGGCATCAACACCACGAAGGTCGACGCCTACACATTCGCCTTCGGCTGCGGACTCGCCGGCATCGCGGGCAGCTCGTTCACGATGCTCGCGTCCACGGGCCCCACGACCGGCCAGCAGTACATCGTCGACACCTTCATCGTGGTCGTGTTCGGCGGCGTGGAGAGCCTGCTCGGCACGATCTCCTCGGCCTTCCTGATCGGCCAGATGCAGTCATGGTTCGAGTTCAACCTGAGCGGCTCGATGGCGCGCGCGAGCATCCTGCTCCTGGTGATCGTGGTGCTGTACTTCCGTCCGAACGGACTGTTCGCGGCGAAGGTGCGCCGATGAGCCACCCGGCGAGGGGCCCCGCGGAAGCGGGGATCGACGGCAAGGCGATTCGGCGCGGTCGCCCGACAGCGGAGCGGTGGATGCATGCGACCGGGTTTGGAGGGCGCCCGATGAGCCACCCGGCGAGGGGCCCCGCGGAAGCGGGGATCGACGGCAAGGCGATTCGGCGTAGTCGCCCGACACGGAGATGTCAGATGAGTCAGTGTACGTTCGGAGGGCGAGGTCGATAATGAGTCCCTCTCCCACGACCCAAGGCGGCGCCCGCGCCGCCGTCGCGAGCCTCAAGCAGAGCCGCACCTTCCTGGAGAAGTACTCCTTCGTCATCCTGGCCGCGCTGATCCTCGTGGTGATCCCGCTGGTGTTCGACACCTTCCGCATGGGCCTCGCCGCGAAGTTCCTCTCGCTCGGGTTCTGCGCCGTGGGCATCGTGCTCATCTGGGGCTACGGCGGGATCCTGAGCCTGGGGCAGGGCGTGTTCTTCGGCCTGGGCAGCTACATGATGGCGATGTTCCTGAAGCTCGAGTCGACCAGTTCCGACAGCTCGGCGCAGGCGCTGTCGTCGTTCTTCGGGTCGAACCTGCCCGACTTCATGGCGTGGAACAGCATCGAGACGTTGCCTTGGTGGTGGGAGCCCTTCTATTCCGTGGGCTTCACGTTGTCGGCCATCGTGCTGCTGCCGGCGATCGTGGCGTTCGTGCTGGCATACGCCAACTTCCGCAAGCGCGTGGGTGGCGTGTACTTCTCGATCATCACGCTGGCGCTGTCCGCGATCATGTCCATCGTCATCATCGGCCAGCAGGGCGTGACCGGGGGCGTGAACGGCATCAACGATTTCCGTACGTTCCTCGGCGTGAATCTCGACACCGACGAGGTGAAGCGGAACATGTACTTCATCACGTGCGTGCTGCTGCTTCTGTGCGTGCTGATCGGTCGGTTCATCCTGCGCAGCCGGCTCGGCAAGGTGCTCGTGGCGATCCGCGACCGCGAGGACCGCGTGCGCTTCTCGGGCTACGACCCGGCGTTGTTCAAGGCCTTCATCTTCGCCGTCGCCGCGGTGTTCTCGTCGATCGGTGGCGCGCTCTTCACGATCCAGGTGGGTCTCGCATCGCCGTCCCTCGTGAGCATCGTGCCGTCGGTCGAGATGGTGATCTACGCGGCCGTGGGCGGTCGGCTCTCGCTGGTGGGCGCGGTGTACGGCGCGGTGCTCGTCGGTTCGGCCAAGACCTTCTTCTCGGAGAACTTCGTCGAGTACTGGATGTACTTCATCGGCGTGCTCTTCATCGTCGTCGTGATGTTCCTGCCCGACGGCCTTGCTGGCCTGCTGCAACGCCTGCAATTGCGCCGCTCCGCGGCGAAGCCGGGCGAGGCCGATGAGACGCCCCCCCTCGCGAGTGAGAGTGGAGGTGCGAAATGAGCGACCTGATCCTCCAGGTCGAGGACCTCACCGTCTCGTTCGACGGCTTCAAGGCGGTGGACAGTCTCAACTTCTACGTCGAGAAGGACGAGTTGCGATGCGTGATCGGCCCCAACGGCGCCGGCAAGACCACGCTCCTCGACATGATCTGCGGCAAGACCAAGCCCACCGGCGGCACGATCAAGTTCAAGCATCGCGATCTCGCCGAGATGATCGAGTACCAGATCACGCGCATGGGTGTCGGGCGCAAGTTCCAGAACCCATCGGTATACGAAGACCTGACCGTCTTCGAGAATCTCGAGATCTCCTACCCGCGCAAGCGCGGCGTGCTCGGCTCTCTCTTCTTCCGCCGCCAGGATGAGCTGTTCCGGAAGATCGACGAAGTCGCTGCGCAGATCTTTCTCTCCGAGGTGCTGCGGCACAAGGCCGGCCAGCTCTCGCATGGGCAGAAGCAATGGCTCGAGATCGGCATGCTGCTCATGCAGGATCCCGAACTGCTGCTGCTGGACGAGCCGGTGGCGGGCATGAGCGCGAAGGAGCGCGAGCAGACCGCCGTCCTGTTGAACGGGATCTCCAAGGGCCGCTCCATCGTCGTCATCGAACACGACATGGCGTTCGTGCGGATGATCGCGCACAAGGTGACGGTGCTGCACCAGGGCAAGCTGCTCGCCGAGGGCAGCATGGACCAGGTGCAGTCCGACGAGCGCGTGAAGGACGTATACCTCGGGCACTGAGACCCTTTCGAGAGGAAATCCGCAGTGCTGAATGTGAACCAGTTGAACGTGTACTACGGCGAGAGCCACGTCGTGCGGAGCATCTCCTTCGACGTGGCGAAGGGGGAGACCGTGGCCATCATGGGCCGCAACGGCATGGGCAAGAGCACGCTGCTGAAAGCGCTCATCGGCATCCTTCCCACGCGCAGCGGCAAGGTGACCATCGACGGCCGCGACGTGTCCGGCACTCCTACCTACGATCGCGTGGCGGCGGGCATGGGCTTCGTGCCGCAGGGGCGCATGATCTTTCCGTACCTGACGGTGGAAGAGAACATCCTCACGGGCATGGAGAACGCGCCCGACAAGACGGTGCCGCCCTACATCTACGAGGTGTTCCCGGTGCTGCTCGAGATGAAGCACCGACGCGGCGGCAACCTGTCGGGTGGTCAGCAGCAGCAGCTCGCCATCGCGCGGGCGCTCGTCAGCAATCCGAAGGTGCTGATCCTCGACGAGCCCACCGAAGGCATCCAGCCTTCGATCATCAAGGACATCGCGAAGGCGCTGAACAAGCTGAAGGCCGAGCGCGGCTTCTCGCTGGTGGTGTCGGAGCAGGTGCTGTCGTTCGCCATGGACGTCGCGGATCGCTTCCTGATCCTCGAGAAGGGCGAGATCGTGCACCAGGGCGCGAAGGGCGAGGTGGACCCCGAGACGATCCACGGGTACCTGACGATTTGACGCAGGTCGGTTGCAAGGTTGGTGGCAGGTCGGGCTTCCGCCCGACGCGGCTTGAACGAGAGGCACGAACACCCGTCGGTCCCGTGCCGACACGGCGGTACACGCAATGCGCAGGTAGCACGCAGTCCGGCCCGGGAGGCGATCAGCACGGGCTTTCACCCACGACTCATGAGGAGCAGCAGCCATGATGCACGGAGATATTTCCAGCAGTCTCGACACGGTCGGCGTGGCCGTCGTCAATTACAAGATGCCGCGTCTTCACACGAAGGCCGAGGTGCTCGCGAACGCACGGAACATCGCGTCGATGCTGAAGGGCATGAAGCAGGGCCTGCCCGGCATGGACCTCGTCATCTTCCCCGAGTACAGCACGCACGGGATCATGTACGACGCGAAGGAGATGTACGACACCGCCGCGGCCGTGCCCGGGGAGGAGACCGAGATCTTCGCGGCGGCCTGCCGCGAAGCCAAGGTGTGGGGCGTGTTCTCGCTGACCGGCGAGCGGCACGAGGAGCATCCGAACAAGGCGCCGTACAACACGCTCATCCTGATGAACGACCAGGGCGAGATCGTGCAGAAGTACCGGAAGATCATGCCGTGGGTGCCCATCGAGGGCTGGTATCCGGGCAACTGCACGTACGTCTCGGAAGGCCCCAAGGGTCTCAAGATCTCGCTGATCATCTGCGACGACGGCAACTACCCCGAGATCTGGCGTGACTGCGCCATGAAGGGCGCCGAACTGATCGTCCGCTGCCAGGGCTACATGTACCCCGCGAAGGACCAGCAGGTGCTGATGGCGAAGGCGATGGCCTGGGCCAACAACACGTACGTCGCGGTGGCGAACGCCTCGGGCTTCGACGGCGTGTACTCCTACTTCGGCCACTCCGCGATCATCGGCTTCGACGGGCGCACGCTCGGCGAGTGCGGCGAGGAGGACATGGGTGTCCAGTACGCCGCGCTGTCGAAGAGCCTGATCCGGGATTTCCGCAAGAACGGGCAGTCGGAGAACCACCTCTTCAAGTTGCTCCATCGTGGTTACACCGGCAAGATCAACTCGCGCGAAGGCGACACCGGCGTGGCCGCGTGCCCCTACGACTTCTACAAGAAGTGGATCACCGACCCCGAAGGCGCGCGCGCCGACGTCGAGGCGATCACGCGTACGACCGTCGGTACCGAGGAGTGCCCGATCGACGGCATCCCCAACCCCGCGACCATCGCCCACCGATGAGTCGCGCGACACCGGCCTCGTTCCGGGGCCGGTGTCGTGGCAGATCCGTGGGAGCGGCCTCGCGCGAGGCCGTCTCCCCGATGCCGTTCACTGGACGAATGGTTCAACGATGCTGCGCCTGACCCGTGTGCTCGGCCATGCGACCGAGCCGCAACTCGCCGAGACACTCCACCGCCTCGAACACGGCGGCACCGTGGAGCGCCTCAAGCTTTCGCGCGCCGACACCGCTCGCAAGCGCCTGCACGCGTTCACCGATCGCGGCACGGAGGTCGGCGTGATGCTCGACCGATCGGAGCAGTTGTCGAACGGCGCCGTGCTCCTGCTGGAGGCCGAGCGCGCCATCGTCGTCGCGCTGGAGGAGCCGCAGTGGCTGGCCCTCGCCCCGCGCGATGCCGCGGCGGCACTGGAACTCGGGTACTTCTGCGGGAACATGCACTGGAAGGTGCGGTTCGCCGGGGAGTATCTCCACGTCTCGCTCGAAGGGCCTCGCGAGACGTATCTCGAACGCTTGTCCCACCTCGTGGCCAACGGCACCATCGCGGTGGTGGGCGATGACTGATACCAGCACCGCTCTCGCCTTGTTGCAGTTCGGGGACAGCTTCTTCCCGAGCGGCGCGACATCGTTCTCGTGGGGCCTGGAGACGCTGCGTGCCGATGGTCACGTGACGGGCACGGCCGACGTCGAAGCGCTCATCGCCGGTCAGCTTCGACAGCGTTGGGCGAGCTTCGACCGGCCCGCGTTGCTCGCGGCGTTCCGCGCCGGGGCGGACCTCGATCGCGTGGCGGAGATCGATCGCGAACTCGATGCCGCGACGCTCGCCCGCGAGGCCCGCGAAGGCGGCCGCCGCATCGGTGGCGCGCTGCTGAAAGTGCATGCGGGGATCGGAACGCCGGGCGCCGCCGACTATCGCGAGCATGTGCTCCGCGGCGGCGCGTGCGGACAGATGGCCGCGGTGCAGGGTTTCCTCGGCGCGGCTTCCGGCCTCGACGAGACGACGCTGTGCGCGCTGTCGGCCTATGGACTCGCGGTGAGCGCTGTAAGCGCCGCGCTGCGCGTGGGTCTCATCGGCCACGTCGATGGTCAGGCGATGCTCGTGCGGCTACGCGCCGTGGTCGACGAGGCCGTGGCCTCGCCGCTGCCCGATGTGGCGGCGATCCACGCCTACAGCCCGATGGCGGAGATCGCGATGATGCGGCACGAGACGGGCAGCGGAAGGATGTTTGCTAACTAGGGGCTGAAGTCAGGGACTAGGGACTGGGGGCTAGGGGCTAGGGGAAATCAGGCGCTGCGCGCCGGGGGACGAAAAGGCGGGGTCTGCGACGGCGGCGTGTGGTGGGTGCGTAGGCGGTGATGCCCAACGAACCCTAGCCCCTAGTCCCTAGCCCCTGGGTCACAAGACACAAGGGAACACACATGCTGCTGACACCGACCGAGCTGGAACGCCTGACCATCTACACGGCGGCGGAGCTTGCCCGCAAGCGCCGGGCGAAGGGCCTCAAGCTGAATCATCCGGAGGCCACCGCGATCATCGCGGACGAGATCCTCGAGGGCGCGCGCGAAGGGCGCTCGGTGGCGGATCTCATCGGCTGGGGCGCGACGATCCTCACCACCGACGACGTGATGCCCGGCGTCGCGACGATGATGCCGATCCTGCAGGTGGAAGCGACCTTCCCGGATGGCACCAAGCTCGTCACCGTGCACGATCCCATCCGCTCGGGCAGTCAGGCGCAGCCTGCGGCCGTGGTGCCGGGCGAGATCTTCGCCGCCGAGGGCGACATCGAGATCAATGCCGGCCGCGAGAAGCGCACGCTGCGCGCCCGCAACACCGGCGACCGTCCGATCCAGATCGGCAGCCACTACCACTTCTTCGAAGCCAACCGCGCGCTCGACTTCGATCGCGCCGCGGCGTTCGGCATGCACCTCGACATTCCCGCCGGCACGGCGGTCCGCTTCGAACCGGGTGAAGAGAAGGAGGTCACGCTCGCGGCCTTCGGCGGCACCGGCGAACTGTTCGGACTCAACAACCTGACCGACGGCGACGCCCGCAGCCCTGCGGCCCGCGAAGCCGCCATTGCCCGGGCCCGCGCACGCGGGTTCAAGGGCGCCTGAGGACACGACCATGGCGAAGATCTCCCGCAGGGAATACGCACAGCTCTATGGCCCCACGGTCGGTGACGGCGTCCGCCTCGGCGACACCTCGCTCATCGCCGAGATCGAGCACGACTACGCGACGCCGGGCGACGAGTGCCTCCACGGCGGCGGCAAGACGCTGCGCGACGGCATGGGGCTCGTCTCCGGCCTCACCAGTGACGAGGGCGCCCTCGACATGCTGATCTCCAACGTCGTCGTGATCGACGCGGTGGCCGGCATCGTGAAGGGCGACATCGGCATCAAGGACGGCAAGATCGTCGCCATCGGCAAGGCCGGCAATCCGGCGACGATGGACGGCGTGCATCCCAAGCTCGTGTGCGGTGTTGCCACAACCGTGCGCGATGGCGAAGGCCTGATCGCCACCGCCGGCGGCATCGACGTGCACGTGCACTTCGACTCCGCGCAGCTCGTCGAGCACGCGCTCGCGTCCGGGCTCACGACGATGGTCGGCGGCTCGCTCGGCCCGATCACCGTGGGCATCGACTGCGGTGGCGCCTGGAACGTCGGCAAGATGCTGCAGTCCGCCGAGCAGTGGCCCATGAACTTCGGCTTCCTCGGCCGCGGCAACACGAGCCGTCCGCAGTCGCTGCGCGAGCAGATCGTCGGCGGCTGTCTCGGGCTCAAGCTGCACGAGGACTGGGGCACGATGCCCGCGACGATCGACACCTGCCTGTCCGTCGCCGACGACCTCGACTTCCAGGTGCAGATCCACACCGACACGCTGAACGAGTCGGGCTTCCTGGAAGACACGATGGCGGCCATCAAGGGCCGGACCATCCACATGTATCACACCGAGGGCGCGGGTGGCGGCCACGCGCCCGACATCATCGCAGTGGCCGGCATGAAGAACTGCCTGCCGTCGTCGACGAACCCGACCAACCCCTACACCGTGAACACGTTCGACGAGCACCTCGACATGATCATGGTGTGCCATCACCTGAATCCTGCGGTCCCCGAGGACGTCGCCTTCGCCGAGAGCCGCATCCGCGCGCAGACCATCGCCGCGGAGGACGTCCTGCACGACATGGGCGCGATCTCGATGCTGGGCTCCGACAGCCAGGGCATGGGCCGCATCAACGAGGTCATCTGCCGTACGTGGCAGCTCGCCTCGAAGATGAAGGACCAGTTCGGCCGCCTGCCGGAAGAGACGTCCCGCATCGGCGACAACGAGCGCATCAAGCGCTACGTCGCGAAGTACACGATCAATGCGGCGCGCGTCTTCGGCATCGATGCGCACGTGGGCTCGCTCGAACCCGGCAAGCTCGCCGACATCGTGCTGTGGCGCCCGGCCTTCTTCGGCATCAAGCCGGAAATCGTCGTGAAGGGCGGCTTCATCGCCTACGGCGCGATGGGCGATTCCGCGGCGTCGCTCATGACCTGCGAACCTTTGGCGATGCGCCCGCAGTGGGGCGCGTTCGGAGAAGCCAAGCAGACGCTGTCGGCCTGCTTCGTGAACCCGCTCGCGATCGAGGGCGACCTCCGTGGCAAGCTCGGTCTGCGCAAGATGCTGCTGCCCTCGGGTCCGACGCGGAAGCTCGACAAGTCGCACATGCTCCACAACACGGCGTGCCCCAACATCACCGTGAATCCGCAGACCTTCGACGTGATGATCGACGGCCGCGTCATCACCTGCGATCCCGCCAAGGTGGTGCCGCTCGCACAGCGCTACATGCTGCGCTGAGACAGCCCCGACGACACGCTCACGTCAGCCACCGGAGGAATCGATGAACGACATCAACACGAACGCCTTCACGGCCGCCCCCCGCGAACGCCCGTCCACCGCGGCGCGCGTGGGCATCGGCGGCCCCGTCGGCAGCGGCAAGACCGCGCTCCTCGAGCAGCTGATTCCGCGCTTCCTCGCGCGCGGCACCGACCTCGCCGTCATCACGAACGACATCGCGACCAAGGAGGACGCCGAGCGCGTCCGCCGCAGCGGCCTCATCGCGCCGGAGCGCGTGCTCGCGGTCGAGACGGGCGCCTGCCCGCACTCCGCGATCCGCGAGGACCCGACGCTCAACATGCAGTCGGCCGACGATCTCGACCGGCGCTTCCCCGGGCTCGAGCTGATCCTCATCGAGTCCGGCGGCGACAACCTCGCCTCATCCTTCTCGCTCGATCTCGTCGACTACTGGCTTTTCGTGATCGACGTGGCCGGCGGTGACGACATCCCCCGCAAGCGTGGCCTGGGCGTGCTGTCGTGCGACCTGCTCGTGATCAACAAGACCGACCTCGCGCCGTACGTGCGCGTCGATCTCCCGCGGATGGTGCGTGAGGCCAACGAGGTGCGGAAGGGCAAGCCGGTGCTGCTCACCAACTGTGCCCTCGGCGATGGCGTCGATGCCGTCGTCGACCAGATCGCCCGGGAGGTGCTCTTTGACCGGTGACCGCCTCCTGCCGGAAGACCTGACGCCGCTCGACCAGCCGCGCCAGGTCATCCTCGCGTTCGCGAACGATCCCGCGGGCCGCACGTTTCCGAAGCGCCAGCGCGCGGCGTATCCGTTCCACATCGGGCGCGCGCTGTACCTGCCCGGCGACCCCGCGGGCTTCTGCACGCTCTACCTGCAATCGTGCTCCGGCGGCATCTTCCAGCACGACCGCCTCGGCATCGCCGTGCGTGCGGAACCGGGCGCGCGGGTGCACCTCACGACGTCCGCCTCGACCGTCGTGCACGCGATGGACGACGGCAACGCCGTGCAGGATGTCCTAGTGGAGGCCGGGCCCGATTCGCTCGTCGAGTACCTGCCCGACCCGCAGATCCTCTTCCCGCGCAGCTGCCTGACCAACCGCCTCGTGGTTCGTGCGCATCCCACGGCGACGGTGCTCGCGTGCGACAGCTTCCTGCCGCACGATCCCGATGGCGGTTCGAGCCCCTTCGGCTGGCTGCGGTCGGACACGCGCATCGAGGACGAGACGGGGCTTCTGCTCGCCGCGGATCGCTTCGAGGTGAGCGGTTCCGCATCGATGGCCGGCACGGTCGGCGTGCAGGGTGCGTACCGCATGCAGGCGACGCTCATGGTCGTGCATCGACGCGATCCGGACGCCGCACTCGCCGCGCTGCGGAGCGTCCTGCCGGAAGGCGATAACGTCTACGCAGGCGTCTCGCTGCTGCCCGGTGGTGCTGGCGCATGGTTGCGCGCGTTGTCGAGTGACGCCGTGGCATTGCGCCGACTGGTGCGCGATGCCTGGGCGGCCGCGCGCGAGCAACTCACCGGCGCCCCCCCGGGCATCCGCCGGAAGTGAAGCAGACTCGAACACCCCTCGGAGAATCCCGGAGATGACGGACCTCAGTGCCCCCACCACGGCGGCGGACCCGATTGCGCAGTACCGCATCGCACGCGAGCCCTACTATCGCCCGGTGGGTCAGGAGATCGAGCTGTACGAGGCCGCGTATGCGGCGCGTCTGCCCATGATGCTGAAGGGCCCCACGGGCTGTGGAAAGACGCGCTTCATCGAGTACATGGCGTGGAAGCTCGGCAAGCCGCTCGTCACGCTGGCGTGCAACGAGGACATGACGGCATCCGACCTCGTGGGCCGCTATCTGCTCGACGCGCAGGGCACGCGCTGGCAGGACGGTCCGCTGACGCTCGCGGCCCGCTACGGGGCGATCTGCTATCTCGACGAGGTCGTCGAGGCGCGGCAGGACACCGCAGTGGTGATCCACCCGCTGACCGATGCACGGCGCTGCCTGCCGCTCGAGAAGAAGAACGAGCTGGTGGAGGCGCATCCCGACTTCCAGCTCGTCATCTCGTACAACCCCGGCTACCAGAGCATCCTCAAGGATCTCAAGCAGTCCACGAAGCAGCGGTTCGGCGCGCTCGACTTCCACTATCCGGAGGCTCGCATCGAGGCCGAGATCGTCGGTCACGAGAGCGGTGTGGGTGCGGAGATCGCGGCGAAGCTCGTGTCGGTGGGCGAGAAGACCCGGCACCTGAAGGGCCACGGCCTGGAAGAGGGCGCGTCGACGCGGATGCTGATCCATGCGGGGCACCTGATCTCGCGCGGCATCGATCCGATTGCCGCTTGCCGCGTGACCCTCGTGCGCCCGATCACCGACGACGCGGACATGCGCGACGCGCTCGACGCGGTGGTGACGGCGTTTTTCTGATCGTGGCGCACGCAGTCGACGCCATCGACGGCCTTCGTGCTGGCTTTCACCATCGGCGGTGCCCCTCACCCCAACCCTCTCCCCGTGTGCACACGGGGAGAGGGGGCAGTCCCGCCAACTCCCTCTCCCCGCACACTTGCGGGGAGAGGGTTGGGGTGAGGGGCACCCACCGTGGCGGATGCCCAGCAGATCGCCTGTCCTGGCCGTCAGACGTGCGCCAGCACCCCCCCACCCCATGAACGCCCCCCTCCCCGACGCCGTCCGCTTTCTCGACGTCCGTCGTCGTCTCGCCTTCTTCCTGCGTGCGCTCTGGGACCAGGGGCGCGATCTGCGTGCCTTCCCGGCCACGCTCAAGCAGAGTCGTCCGTTCATCACCGGGATGGGCATCCATCTCCCGGAATCCTGGCGCAGTGCCACCGGCGAGACCGGCAGCGCCCTCTATCGTGCCGCCGTCGCCCATGCCGCTGCGCACCTGACGTTCTCACCGCCGCCGCAGAAGCGCGGCAAGCTGCGGCCCGTGCAGGTCGCCATCGCCGGCGTCCTCGAAGATGCCCGCGTCGAACGCCTCGCGTGTCGCGAGATGCCCGGCCTTCAGCGCCTCTGGGTGACGTTCCACGAAGCGAAGCCGCGAGGCTCCGCCACGTTCCAGGACCTCGCCGTGCGACTCGCGCGCGCGCTTGCCGACCCCGACTACGAAGACGACAACCCGTGGATCATGAAGGCGCGCCACGCCTTCGAGTCGCCCGACGTCGATCTCGCCGATCCGTCGTTCGTGCGCCCGATGGCATCGCTGCTCGGCAACGATATCGGGCAGATGCGCCTGCAGTTCAACGCGAAGACCTACGTGGTCGATCCCGTCTACCGCGACGACAACTCGATGCTGTGGGTGCCGCAGCCGCAGGAGGATGACGAAGGGATTCCGCTCGAGGACGAGATCCTCATGGCGCAGCCCGAGGACGGCGACGGCGACGACGGTCAGGTGCTGGAAGCGCCGGGCGCCGAGGAGATCGTGGGCCCCAAGCCCGTCGGTACCGGCGCGGCCGAAGAGGCCGACGAGAGCGGCCTGGGCGACTGGCTGCGCTCGGTGCCGTATCCCGAATGGGACTATCTCGTCAGCCTGTCGCGGCCGGCGTGGTGCACGGTGCAGGAGACGCCCGCGGAGCCTGCCGACGCCGCCGTCATCGACGAGATCACGCATCGCAACGAGTCGCTGCTCCAGCGCATCGACGCGCTCATCCGCGGCAGCGAACTGCGCAAGCCGCGCCGCCTGCGTCGCCAGATGGAGGGCGATCATCTCGACATCGATGCGGTCGTGAACGCGATGATCGACGTCCGTTCCGGTCGCACACCGGATCCGCGGCTGCACGTGCGCATCGACCGCCACGAACGTGATCTCGCGGTGCTCGTGCTGCTGGATCTGTCCGAATCCACCAACGATCTCGTGAAAGGCACCGGGCAGAAGGTGCTCGATCTCGCGCGCGAGGCGACGGTGTTGCTCGCCGCCGCGATGGACCGCATCGGCGACCGCTTCGCGATCCACGGCTTCTGCTCCAACGGACGGAACGAAGTGCGCTACCTGCGTTTCAAGGAATTCTCGATGCCGTTCGAGGACACCGCGAAGGCGCGGCTCGCCGGCATGACGGGTCAGCTCTCCACACGCATGGGCGGGGCGCTGCGCCACGCGACGCGGCTGCTGCAGGCGCAGGCGAGCGACAAGAAGCTGATCCTGCTCATCACCGACGGCGAACCCCACGACATCGACGCGCACGATCCGAAGTACCTCCAGTTCGACGCGAAGAAGGCGGTGGAGGAGGCGAGCCGCGCGGGCATCTACACGTACTGCATGAGCCTGGACCCGAAGGCGGACGAGTACGTGAGCCGCATCTTCGGGCAGCGTAACTACACGGTGATGGACCGCATCGAGCGGCTGCCGGAGAAGCTGCCGGGGTTGTATCTGCGGTTGACGCGCTGAGCGGCGAACGGCGACCGTAGGGAGATGTTCGAGAAAGCGTTTGGTTCGGCCCATCCGCTTCCTTGCATTTGCCGCTTTCGCGGCCATGGGCCGCTCCTACAGATTGTGGCGCACCGGGGACCGTGATCGAAACGACGCTGCCTGTACGAGGGGCCCATGGCCCCGAAAACGACTGTTCCGGTCGGTGCGCCCAGCCAGCATCACACCCCTACCGTCCGCCCCCCGCGCCACCGCGCCCACACCACCTCGTGGAAGAAGTACGCCACGGTGTTCACCATCGGCTCGACGATCGCGAGCGTGCCGCTCAGCACGAAGTTGCCCGTCAGCAGGTAGGCGAGCGAGAACGCCACGGTGAAGTGCACGGCGGCGAAGCTCATGGTCTTCACGAGATGGGCTCCGGGCTGGATGTGCATGGCGTCCTCCTGCGGCATTCGATAGTGCGATGCGTGCAGGATGCCGGGCCCGGGCGGCGCGATCCAATCGGATGTGTCTCTCGTCGCGATAGGCGCGGGCGATGGCCTGTCGTCCGACTCGTCGCCTACCCCCGCATCACCACCTTCGTCTCCACCCGCTTCGCGCGCAGCGCCGCGGCCACGCAATCCACCGCGATCTCGGGCTGCGTCGCGCCGCACATGAAGACGTCGAGGGCCGCGAAGCGCCGCTCCGGCCACGTGTGGATGCTGATGTGCGACTCGCTCAGGAGCACGACGCCGGTGATGCCGAGACCGGGACCGAAGTGGTGGAAGTTCTGGCCGACGGGTGTGGCGCCGGCCACCTTGGCGGCGGCGATCAATGCCGCTTCGATGAGTTCGAGATCGCAGAGCACCACGATGTCCGCGTCGTGCAGGTCGGCGAGGAGATGGCGGCCGATGGGCGGCTCTCCGGTCAGGTCGGCTTGCGTGTCGTTGTTGGCGTCAGTCGGCATGTCGGTGGGCATGTCAGTCGATCGGGTCAAGGAAGGTTGGTGTTGGTCTCGGAGATCTGCCGGGTCATTTGTGGCCACCGCCGCCGTCCCAGCCGGATCGGCCGCCGCCCCAGCCGCGGCTGCCGTCGTCGCTGCAGCCGCCGGCGTTCAGGACCGTCGCGGTCACGATCACGAGGATGGCCCAGATCGCGTACTCGAAGCGGTTCATGGCTGCGTGCGGGCGACGGGGGTCGTCATTCGGAGTCCCACGTGATGAGGCCGTACACCGGCAGCCACAGCAGGACGGCGGCAATCACGATCACTGCGATGGGCGCCATGCCGTCGAACACGAACGGCAGGTTGAGCGCCAGCAGCAACGTGGTCGCGACCCAGGCCGAGCCCATCAGCGGGAGATCCGCGTTGTCCGGCGCCACACCCGTCACCGACTTGCGGTCCACCGCCGAGGCCTTGAGTCCGAACCATACCCGGATCTGCGTCGACATCTGCCGCGTCGACACGGTCCACACGAGTTCCGCGGCGTTCCGCTCGAGCGTGAGTGTCCGGTTGCCGACCTGGTAGGCGGTGAGCTTCGTGACATCCCCCACGCGGGCACGCCACGGGAATGCGCCGGCGGCGTAGATCACTTCCGATCCATAGCGCCACTTCATCGCGAATGTCTGGCCGCGCCACGTGGCGGTGTCGTCGGAGAACGGATGCGGCCATTCGTCGAGCACGTCGACCAGATCCCAGCCCTCGTCGGATTCCACCAGCCACCGGAAGCCGGCGCCTGCATTGAAGAGCAGGTACTCCGTCCAGATCGCCTGTTCGCCGGTGTCCGTCTCGCGCATGCGCAGCAGACCGATCACGTGCCATCGCCGGCCATCCATGTCGGCCGACTGGCCGGGCGACAGCGTGGTGGGCAGCGTCGAGATCTCCTCGTGCCGTGCCATCACCACGGCCGTGCCGTCCGAGCAGTCGACTTCCGCGTGGCAGGACGGGCACACCACGTGGGTGGCCATGCCGGTACGGTACTGGATGCCGCTGCCGCAGTTCGGGCAGGCCAGGCTGTGCGCCAGGCCGCGATATCGGCCGGCGGTGCGCGCGATGTCCTCGTCGGTGCGCAGGAACTGGCAGCGGAGATCCTTCAGCGTGACGGCGTTGCCGAGATAGAGCCGTGGCGGCATGCCCTCGGACCAGTCGAGCGTGAGGAAGCGCGCGCCCTGGCGATAGTCGATGACTTTCGCTTCGCTGCCCGGCTCGATGGCATACGGCAGTTCGCCTTCGCCAGCGATCACCTCGGCGCGGCGGATGTCGGCGGCGCGGAACACCGTGCCCTCCGCAGCGCGCCCGAGGCCGGGCATCACCTGCTCGAACTTGGGGGCCTTGTCGTCGACGCCGGCGTCGATGGTCATCACGAACTGCCCGGAGAAATCCCCCAGCCAGCCGGTCTCGCCGTCCGGGAACATCACCCGCCATTCGCTCCACACGCCCTGCTCGTAGCGCAGCTGCTGCCGGCCGATGACGGTGAACGGGCGCTGCCCCCACGTGCCGCTCGTGCCGAGCCGCACCGGCGAGTAGTCCTCCAGGAGGTCCGCCATCTTCCCGAGGTCGCGCACCGAGTCGGCGCCCTTCAGGACCGTGGTGCGGCAATAGGCGCACACCGCCAGGACGGAGGTGGTCGCGCGGAAACTCACCTCCGCGCCGCACGACGGGCAGGGGACGTGCTGCAACGGCGTGCTATCCGACGAGCTTGCGGAGGATCTCGGCCTTCGCGGTGTCGTACTCGGCCTGGGTGATGAGCGCCTTGTCGAGCATCGTCTTCAACTGCTCGAGCCGGCGGGCGGGATCGTCGGCAGCGGTCGGCGCTGCCGGCGTGGGCGCAATGGTGCTGCGCATGGCGTCGGCCATCAACTGGCCCATCGACACGCCGGCGGCGATGCCTGCCCCCACGCCCGCGAGCCCGCCTTCGTTCTGTGCGGCAAGCGGCACCGAGGTCGCTACCTGGTATTGCGTGAACTTCTGGAGGTCGCCCACCATGCCCATCGAGATGCGAGCATCGATCGACTTCTGCAACTCCTCGGGCAGCGAGACGCTCTCGACCGCAAAGCTGTCGAGCGCCACGCCGTAGCGCGCGAAGACGGGGTTCAGGGCCTCCTGCATCCGGGCGGCGAGCACGCCCTGGTTCGCGGCCATGTCGACGAACGGCACTTCCGAGCCGCCTAGCGTGTTGGCCATCGTGGCCACCACGAGGTTGCGGAGCTGCTGCTCGAGGTCGTCCACCGTGTAGCGGTCTCGCGTGCCGCTCACCTCGGTGTAGAAGACCTTCGGATCGGTGAGCCGGTACGAGTACACGCCGAAGGCGCGCACGCGGACCATCCCGAACTCGCTGTCGCGGATGGTCACGGGCTGCGCGGTGCCCCAACGCCGGCCGAGCTGGAGCCGCGTGGAGAAGAACACGACGTCGGACTTGAAGGGGGACTCGAACAGCTTGTCCCAGTTGCGCAGGTAGGTGAGGACGGGGAGCGTCTGTGTCGTGAGCTTGAACATCCCCGGCCCGAAGACGTCCGCCACCTTGCCCTCGTTCACGAAGAGCGCCATCTGCGACTCGCGCACCGTGAGGCTCGCCCCGTACTGGATTTCGAAATCCTCCATCGGATGGCGCCAGGCGAGCGTGCCGTCGTCGTCCTCGTTCCACTGGAGGACGTCGATGAACTGTTTCCGGATGAACGAACCGAGACTCATGGGGCGGACCTCCCGGGATTTGGGGGATGGGCGGGCATCACGACAGGCAGGCGGCGTTCAGGATGCCGAAGACGATCGCGGCCGTGCCGAGCAGCGCGCCGACCGCGACATTGTTGCGCTCGAGCGATTCCCGCAGGTTCGGGACGAGCCGCGCGACGATCAGATAGGCCAGGAGCTGCACGACCAGGGCGAGCGTGCCCCAGATCGTGAACATGATCATGGTGTTGTTGTGGAGGGCACTCGACGCGACCGTCAGCGAGAAGCCCACGGTGGCGCCACCGAGCGAAAGCGCTGCGGCGGTGTGACCCTTCCGGATCAGCGCCATCTCGTGGAAGGGTGTGATCCGGATGTAGATGGCCACGAAGAGACCCACCGCGGCGATCCCGGCGAGCAGGAAGATCAGGTAGTTGTAGACTTGCGACCACATGCGGCGGCACCCCTCTGCGCAGGCTTGCCCGGAAGCATGACGGCAGGCATGCCACTCGGGCAAGCCCCCCCTCCGCGAAGGTGGTCACCCGTCCGGCACCGGCGCCTTGCTGCCCCTCCGATCTTCCGATTCCACGATGTCGAGACACTGGCCCCCCGCATGACCGATCGCGTCCTGATCCTCTCCGTCTTCGTCGTCGCCTCGTGCGGCCTCGCCTACGAGCTGATCGCCGGGGCGCTGACGAGCTATCTGCTGGGCGACTCGGTGCTGCAGTTCTCGTCGATCATCGGCTGCTATCTCTTCGCGATGGGCGTCGGGTCGCATCTCTCCAAGTACGTCCCCGAGGACGACACGCTCGCGCGGTTTGTCCAGATCGAGCTCCTTGTCGGCCTGCTGGGCGGCGTGTCGGCGACGGTGCTCTTCGTCGTGTTCGCCTGGTTGTCCGCGCCGTTCCGCGGCGTGCTGTACGCGCTGGTCTTCGCGATCGGCGTGCTCGTCGGGATGGAGATCCCGCTCGTGATGCGCGTGCTGAACCGACATCGCGCGGAGTTCCGCGAACTCGTGAGCCGCGTGCTCACCTTCGACTATCTCGGCGCGCTCGCCGTCTCGCTGCTCTTCCCGCTCGTGCTGGCGCCCCGCCTGGGTCTGTCGCGCACCGCGCTGCTGTTCGGACTGCTGAACGCGGGCATCGCACTCTGGACGCTGCGCGTCTATCGCGCCGAGATCGCGCGGCCCCGGCCCCTCGTGCTGCGCGGCTGGATCGTCGTCGCGATGCTGCTCGGCGGCTTCGCGCTGTCGGATCGCATCACGCAGTGGACCGAGCACGGCCTCTTCGGCGACCAGATCGTCCACGCCGAGACCACGCCCTACCAGCGCATCGTGGTGACCCGGTGGAAGGACGACATCCGGCTGTACCTGAACGGCAACCTGCAGTTCTCGTCGCGCGACGAGCATCGCTATCACGAGGCGCTCGTGCACCCGGCCCTGCAGTCGCTCCCGTGGGCGCGATCGGTCCTCGTGCTGGGCGGTGGCGACGGTCTTGCCGTGCGCGAGATCCTGCGGCACAAGGGCGTCGAACGGATCACGCTGGTCGACCTCGATCCCGCGATGACGAAGCTCTTCTCGACGTCCGGCCCGCTCGTCGCGCTCAACCAGGGTTCGCTGTCGGACCCGCGCGTGAAGGTCGTCAATGCCGACGCCGGTCAGTGGCTCGAGAGCAATGCGCAGACGTTCGACTTCGTGGTCGTGGATCTGCCCGACCCGTCAAACTTCGCGCTCGGCAAGCTCTACTCCGTGCCGATGTTCCGACTGCTCGCGAAGCAGGTCGCGGAGAACGGGCTCGTCGTCGTGCAGTCGACGTCGCCCTATCACGCACCCCACGCCTTCTGGACCATCGACGCGACGTTGCGGGACGCCGGCCTGCGCACCTGGCCGTACCACGCGTACGTGCCGTCGTTCGGCGAATGGGGCTTCATCGTCGCGGGCCGGCGCGACGGCTTTACGCCGCCCGCCGCGTACTCGGTGCCGACGCGCTTCCTCGACGCCGATGTCACGGCGGCGATGTTCCGCTTCCCGCCAGACATGCCGCGCCTCGCGATGGAACCGAACCGCCTCAACACCCAGAGCCTCGTGCACCGGTTCGAGGAAGACTGGCAGGCCGTCGTCCGCTGATGCGAGCGGGCGGCGCGCGACATCCGTGAAGCGTCGCGACTTCCTCGCGGCGACGTCCGCGATGGCGCTGGGCGGTTGTCGACGATGGCCCTGGCAGCGTCCCGAGGTCACCGTGCTCCGCCCGGGTATGTCTGTCGGTCACGCCGTCCGCGATGGTCGTTCGTGGCCGGCACCGTCCGGCGAGCGGCGCGTCGACGTCGCCATTCTCGGCAGCGGCATCGCGGGGCTCACCGCGGCGTGGACCCTCGCGCGGGCCGGCCATCGCGATGTCGAACTGGTCGCGGGCCCCGAGCCGCTCGGCAATGCTGCAGGGGGGCGGTTCGATACTGCCGACGGTCCGCTCGCGTTCCCCCGCGGTGCCCACTATCTCCCGCTGCCGTCTGCCGAGTCCGTGCATGTGCGCGAGATGCTTGCCGCGTTCGGCGTGATCGAATCCTCGGCGGCATCCGTACGCCCGCGGTACGACGAACGCGCGATCGTGCACTCGCCCGAGGAACGACTGCTCACGGGCGGCGCGTGGAAGGAGGGCCTGGTGCCACACGCCACGGGGTCCGAGGCCGAGGAGCAGGCCCGGTTCTTCGCGCGCATCGCGTTGCTGTCGCAGGCCGTGGGTCGCGACGGCCGCAAGGCGTTCTGCGTGCCGCTCGCGCTCTCGTCGCGGGCCCCGGCCTTCACCGACTGGGATGCGATCCCCTTCGCGGCGTGGCTCGATCGCGAGGGCTTCCGGACGCCGGGTCTGCGCTGGTATCTCGACTACTGCTGCCGGGACGACTACGGCGCCGGCGCCCACGCGGTCTCGGCATGGGCGGGCCTGCACTACTTCGCGAGCCGCGGCGGCCACGCGGCGAACGCCGAGGATGGCGCCGTGCTCACGTGGCCGGACGGACTCCAGCCGCTCGCCGTGCAACTGCGCGATGGTGCCAAGGCGGGGGGCGTTCGGATCACCGAGGGCATGGCGGTACGCGTGCGGCGCGTGGGCCGCGAGGTGGAGGTCACGTGCCTCCAGGCGGACGGCGCCGCGGGAGTTCTGCTGCGTGCGCGCCGCGTCGTCTGCGCGATGCCGCTCTTCGTCGCGCAGCGCGTGGTGGAAGGCATGGCCGACTTCGGTTTCGATGCGGCGCGGGATCTCCCGACGTCATCGTCCTGGCTCGTCGCGAACGTGCTGCTCGACGGATTCCCGCGTGAACCGGACGCCGTGCCGCTGGCGTGGGACAACGTCGTGCAGGGCAGTCCGCATCTCGGTTACGTGACGGCGACGCACCAGCTGATCCGCACCTCGCGCCCTGCCCAGACCATCTTCACGACGTACCACGCGTTCGCGGAGAAGACACCTGCCGACGCGCGCCGCTGGCTCGCGACGGCGGACGACGACGCACTGCTCGCCGTGGCGACCGGCGACCTCGATCGCGCGTACGACCGCGACTGGCAGCGCCGCGCCCGTCGCATCGAGATCACCGTGCGCGGCCACGCGATGGCATCCCCTGCGCCGGGCTTTCTCGGTCGACCGGGCATCGCCGCGTTGCGCGAAGCCGACGGACCGATCCTCTTCGCGCACGCCGATCTCTCGGGGCTGTCGGTGTTCGAGGAGGCAGCGTGGTGGGGGCATCGGGCGGCGATGCGGATCCTAGGGAGGTAGGGTCGGTGACCAGGGCACCCGGACCTCAACTCCGCCAAGGCAATTCGATCCGTGTCCCGTCCGGCAGGAATGCCTCCACCGGCGTCGCTGCGAACACGGCGACAATTTCGAGCGGCACCGACCCTGTGCTGAAGATCTGGTGCGGCTCGTTGCGCGGGATCGTCACCGTCGTCCCCGCACGAAACGGGACGACGCGGTCCTCGATGTGCAGTTCTCCTTCGCCCGCTTCGCACAGCACGACCTCCTCGCAGTCGTGACGATGTGGAGGCGTTGCCGCGCCGACGTCGAGGCGCTGGCGCCAGACCGACAACTGTTCGAGTCCGTGATCGCTGCCGGCGAGCGTGACGTGGTCGATGCCCGGCAGGGTGGCGTGGGGGAGGGTGGTCTGGTCGATGGCGTACATGGCAGGCTCCGTGGGTGCCGGCGCGACGGGCGCCGGATCGAGGGGCCCAGTATTCGCGAGCCGCTTCGTCGACAGAAGATCCTTGCAGGCCGTAACATTGCCGACCAAATGTCGTCAATCTCATGATCAGCCTCCAGCCCTTTCTTGCCTTCGCGGAGACTGCCCGTCACGGCAGCTTTGCCCGCGCCGCTCGCGATCTCGGCCTGGCGCCCTCCACGGTCGCGAAGAGCGTCGCGCGGCTCGAGGCGCAGCTCGGCGTGCGGCTCTTCCATCGCACGACGCGCCAGGTGAGCCTCACGCCCGACGGCGACCAGCTCTATCTCCGCTGCGAACGCGTGCTCGCCGAGGTCGAGGATCTCCAGGCCGCCGCCGCGGGCGTGCGTGGTGAGCCCGTCGGCACGCTGCGCATCGATGCGCCGGTCGTGTACGGGCGCCGGGTCATCGTGCCGATCCTGGCGCGGCTCGCGCAGACGCATCCCCGGCTCTCGATCGACATCCGGCTGTCGGACCAGTACTGCGACCCGGTGAAGGACGGTCTCGACGCCGTCGTGCGCATCGGCGTGCTGAACGATTCGTCGCTCGTGGGGAAGCGTGTGGGCGAGCAGCACCTCGTCACCTGCGCGAGTCAGGGCTATCTCGCCGGGCACGGCACCCCGCGTCGACCCGAGGCCCTGCGCGATCACGTGTGCCTGGCGTTCCGTCTGCCGTCCACCGGGCGTGACCGACCGCTGCAGTTCCTCGAAGGAGGCCGCACGGTCGAGATCGATCCGCCGTCGGGGTTCCGCCTCGGCGACGGCGAGGCGATGGTCGAAGCCGCGTGCGCCGGCGCAGGCATCGTGCAGGTCCCGCACTACATGGCGGAGGACGCGATCGCCGCGGGCCGGTTGCGCGAAGTCCTGCGCCCGTTCCGCCCGGCCCCCACCCCGATCAGCGTGGTCTATCCTGGCAGCCGCCTCATGGCCCCCCGACTGCGCGCCTTCCTCGATGCGTTCGATGCGCAGCGACACCCCGAACACGGAAAAACCCGATGACCGAAGCCCCCATGCCCGCCGCTCGCGCGGGCCTCTCCAACCTCGGGCTCCTCTGGCGCTATCTCGATCCGCATCGCTCCCGTCTCTTCATCGCGCTGCTGGCGCTCTTCATCGCTGCCGCCACGTTCCTGCTCACCGGCCAGGGCCTGAAGCACGTCGTCGACGAAGGCTTCGCGAATCGCGATGCGTCGGCGCTGAACACGGGTCTCTTCCTCATGGTGGCCGTGGTGGCCGTGATGGCGGCCGCGGTGTACGTGCGCTTCTACATCGTGTCGTGGCTGGGCGAGCGCGTCATCGCCGACCTCCGTCGCGATGTCTTCGCGAAGCTGCTGAAGCAGTCGCCCGCGTTCTTCGAGGAGGCGCGCACGGGCGAGCTGATCTCGCGGCTGACCGCCGACACCGCACTGCTGGAACAGGTCGTCGGGACCAGCGTCTCGATGGCGGCGCGCAACGCGCTCTCGGGCCTCGGCGCGCTGGTCATGCTGTTCTTCACGAGCTGGAAGCTGACGCTGCTCGTGCTCTGCGGCGTGCCGCTCGTCGTGGGGCCGATCGTCCTGTTCGGACGTCGCGTGCGGAAGCTGTCGCGCGCGAGCCAGGACCGCGTCGCGGACCTCGGCAGCTACGTCGACGAGACGCTCCACGAGATCCGCACCGTGCAGGCGTACACGCACGAGCGCGCGGACCACATCGCGTTCGGCGAGCGCATCGAGGCCACGTTTGCGGCCGCGAAGCAGCGCATCCGTGTCCGCGCATCCCTGGTGGCGGCGGTGATCTTCCTCGTGTTCACCGCGATCTGCGTGATCCTGTGGGTCGGCGGGCACGACGTGCTCGCGGGCCGGCTCTCCGCCGGTGAACTCTCGGCGTTCGTGTTCTACGCAGCGATGGTGGCGTCGGCGGCGGGCGCGTTGTCCGAGGTGATGGGCGACTTGCAACGCGGCGCCGGTGCGGCCGAGCGGCTGGTGGAGATCCTGTCGGCCGAACCTGCCATCGCGTCGCCCGCGGTGGTGAAGTCGATGCCGAAGCCGTCGAACGGCGAGGTCACGTTCGACGCGGTGCGCTTCGTCTATCCGTCACGCCCCGAACCCCCCGCGCTCGTGGACTTCACGCTGCACGTGAGGTCGGGCGAGAAGCTGGCGCTCGTGGGGCCGTCCGGCGCCGGCAAGTCGACGCTGTTCCAGTTGCTGCTGCGGTTCTACGACCCCGTGGGTGGCGCCGTGCGCATCGACGGCGTGGACCTCCGCGAGGCGGACCCCGCCGAAGTCCGCAGCCGTGTCGCCGTCGTGCCGCAGGAACCCGCGATCTTCGCCGCGAGCGTGTGGGACAACGTCCGCTATGGCCGCCCGGATGCGTCGAACGCCGAGGTGCAGGCGGCGTGCGAAGCCGCGTTCGCAACGGAGTTCATCGAGCGCCTTCCGCAGGGCTTCGACAGCTATCTCGGCGAACGCGGCATGCGGCTGTCGGGCGGTCAGCGGCAGCGGCTGGTGATCGCCCGCGCCATCCTGGCGAACCGCCCGATCCTGCTGCTCGATGAAGCGACGAGCGCGCTCGATGCGGAATCCGAGCGGATGGTGCAGATGGCGCTCGAGCGATTGATGCAGGGGCGGACGGTGCTGGTGATCGCGCATCGGCTCGCGACGGTGCGGAATGCGGACCGGATCGTGGTGATCGACCAGGGGCGTCTGGTGGGCGCGGGGACGCACGACGAGTTGATGGTGGCGAATGCGCTCTATGCGCGGTTGGCGGAGTTGCAGTTCGGGGTGTAGGCGGTGGTCGTACGGGCTGGGTTTCCCCTCACCCCGGCCCTCTCCCCGCACCCGGGGCGAGGGAGCTTCTTTGTTCCTCGACACGCTTGTCGTCGGGCGAGGCTCGACGTGCAGCCAGATCTCCCTCTCCCCGCTTGCGGGGAGAGGGCTGGGGTGAGGGGAAACGCAGCGGTCAACGCTCCACCCCCTCAATCCCCCGCCTCATCGTCACCATCGTCGACGCCTCGAACCCGTGCCGGCGGTAGAAGCGGTGCGCGTCGACGTTGTCGGCGTCGGTCACCAGGGTGATCCGTCGGCACCCCGCGTCGCGCGCGAAGGCGATGGCGGCATCCACCAGCTGGCCGCCCAGACCCTGACTGCGCCGCGCGGGGTCGACGATCACATCCTCCAGCAAGGCGACGCGAGTCCCCAGTGCCGTGCTCACGGTGAAGAGCACGTTCACCATCCCGACGATCGTCGGGCCGTCTCGCGCCGCGAGGATCGCGCCCACGGACGGCGACTCGATGATCTGTCGCAGGCCCGCCGCCTGTTTCGAGGTGTCGGGTGAGAACTCGGCCTCCTGCGTGAAGAGCAGGGCGAGCAGTTCGCACAGGCGCGGGATGTCGGCGGGGGTGGCAGGTTCGATGTGCATGCGGCTGGGTGCGTGGTGTCGGTGTCAATCGCCCGAGGCGGCGATGCCGGCAGTCCGTCGGCAATCGCGCGGCGACTGCCCGAAGCGGTCGCGGAACGCGCGGCTGAAGTGCGAGAGGTCGTTGAAGCCCCAGCGCATCGCGATGTCGCCGATGCGCTGCGCGGCGCGCGCAGGGTCCTGGAGATCCGCGCGGCACCGCTCCAGCCGCCGGCCCCACACGTAGCGCATCAGCGAGGTGCGCTCCTCCTCGAAAAGCTTGTTGAGATAGCGCGGCGACATGTGCAGCGCCGCGGCGATCGTCGCCGTGTCGAGGAGCGGATCGGCCAGATGCTGTTCCACGAGCGCCTTCGCGCGGACCAGCGACTGCTGCCGACCTCGGGGCAGGGCCGTGGCGTCGGGACGGATGCCCGCGAGCGCCGTGCCGATGAGGCCGACGGTGTGCTGCGAGAGCCGGGCGAGTTCCTCGGCGCGCAGCGTGCCCATCTCGTGGACCAGGCCATGGAGGTACGTCCGCAGCAGGGCACCCACCCCGTGATCGCTCGCGACACGCGTGGCGGTGCAGTGGCGGATGCCGTCCAGTTCGCGATCGAGGCTCGCCCGGGGAATGTTGAGGATGATCTCGCCCCACTGCCGGCTGAACGTGAGCTTGTGCGGACGGGCGGCGTCGTAGAGCGCGAAATCGCCGGTCGTGAGCCGGACCTGCCGGCCGTCCTGTTCCAGCCACTGCGTGCCGTTCAGCATCAGGACGGCGAAGTAGCAGTCCTCGTACTGCTCACGGGCCTCGCGATGGCGTCGCTCCACGGCCTGCGAGGTGGCGTCGACCACCGTCATGCGCATCCCGTCGAGGTAGCGCGAGCGCATGCGTCCGTGGAAGCCGTCCTCGACCTTCGCGGCGATCTGCACGTCGGCGAAGAGCCGCAGGACCATCTCGCGCCAGTAGTCGAGCGATTCCGCGGGGCGGACATCGTCGGTGGAGAGTTCGAGCAGGGCATCGGAGCGCACGCGCTCGGCCGGCAACCGCGCGGCGAGCGGGGAGGAGGTGTCTCCGGTGACGATGGACGTACCGCGCATGGCTGGACCCCGGGGCAGATCCGCGACCGCGGAGGGCGGTTCGGAGTGCTCCGAAACTACGGCGACGGCCCGAGCCGTGTCAATGCGGGGAGGGCCGTCGGCGTCAATTCGTGCGACATCGAGGTGGCGGCAGCGCAGCCACCTCGATGCGCGATCACACCTTCAGCAGCACCGCCCCCGTGGTCATGCGGGCTTCGAGGTCCTCGTGCGCCTTGGCGACATCGGCGAACGCGTACTCGTGGGACTCGTCGGCCGTGATCACGCCGTCCGCGAGTGCACCGAAAAGGCGCTTCGCCATCGGTTCGCGGTCTTCGCCCACGAAGTAGTGGAACACCGCCGGCCGGGAGACCGAGTTCGACTTGGCGAAGAGCTGCGAGATCTCGAACGGCGCGATGGGGCCGGAGGCCTGACCGTAGTTGACGAGGTGCCCCCGCATCGCCAGCGACTCGAGCGACCCCTGGAAGGTGTCCTTGCCCACGGCGTCGTACGCGACGTCCACGCCGCGCCCGTTCGTGAGTTCGCGGACGGCTGCGACGAAGTCCACCGAGCGATACAGGATCGTGTGGTCGCAGCCGCTCGCGCGGGCGACGGCCGCCTTCGCCTCGCTGCCCGCCGTGCCGATGACCATCGCGCCCGCCTTCTTGGCAAGCTGGCAGACGAGCCGACCCACGCCGCCCGCGGCCGCATGGACGAGCACCGTGTGGCCGGCGCGGACGGGGAAGACCTGGTCCACGAGCATGATCGCCGTGAGGCCGCGCAGGAAGAGGGCGCCCACGACGCGGTCGTCGATCCCGTCGGGGATGCGCACCAGGATGTCCGCATCGATCAGCCGGTGGGACGCGTAGCCGCCATAGGCCCGCGTGAGGTAGGCGACGCGGTCGCCCGGCTTGACGCTCGTGACACCGGCGCCGACTGCCTCGACCACGCCGACGGCTTCGAGCCCCGGGATGCCGGGCAGCGGCAGCGTCTTGTAGAGGCCGGAGCGGACGTAGCAGTCGTGGAAGTTCACGCTGACATAGGTCTGACGCAGCCGGGCCTGGCCGGGGCCGGGATCGCCGACCTCGATGGGTTCGATGCCGAGCGCGGCGGGACCGCCGGGCGTGCGAAGGATCACTGCCTGTTGCATGTCGTCTCCTGGAATGCGGTGAGGTTGCCCGGGCGGCATGTGACGCGGCCCGCGTGCACCCCGCGTCGCGCGATCTGCCATGGGTGGAGGCAGTGCCGTCGAAGGCCGGACGCGGGGTTCACCCCCGGATTGTGCGGCATTGGACGAAGGCGGGCGATGGCCATGCAGCGGCTCCCTGGAGGCTGTCGTGGGTCAGGCTTCAGCCCGACGCGGCGGCGGCCGGGGTACATCGCGAATCCCGGGATGCGGGCGTCGGCCTGAAGGCCTACCTGCGCCTCGACCTACGCCTCGATTTCCCCCAGCGCCCGCGCGATCTCGTCGGCGCCAGGCGGCCTCACCAGCCGCGAGACTTCGCGTCCCTCGCTGAGGAACACCAGCGTCGGCCAGAGCTTCACGCCGAACGAGCGGCCGAGCGGCCGGCCCGGGCCGTCGATCACGCGGAGGTGCCGAACCCCGGGATGCCGTCCCAGCGCCTCGGCGATGAGCGGCTGCGCGCGGCGGCAGTGCCCGCACCAGTCGGTCCCGAACTCGAGCAGCGACGGCCCAGAAAGGGCGTCGATCTCGGCGCGGGACGGTTCGGTGCCAGGATCGGGCGGGGTCACGGGGTCCATCCGCGCGCCGCCTCCACGCGCCGCTTGTTGATGTCCACCCTCCGGAAGTCGACTTCGCCCCGTCGCCCCTTCGACACGGACAGAATCTCGATGGGCTGGCAGACGCGGCAAACGGGGATGTGGTGGACGGTAGGGCGGGTCACGTAGGCAGAGGGAGTCTGGGAAGGAGTCCGGAGCGTATCGCAGTGGCGGCTCGGGGTGGGCGCCGGGCGCACGCCATCAAGCGCAGCACGTTTGCGCCGATGTGTCGAACGCCCATGAAGACAACCGACATCGACCGCGTGCCGCGTCCGGCATCCCACCCGTTGCCGTCCACCGAGGTGATCGCACGCACCGAATGCATCGGCTTCGTGCTGGAGCAGGGTGTCGTCGGTGCCATCGCCGTCGCACTCATCGCGCTGCTCTACAGCCTGGTGATCTGGGACGTGAGCGACCGGCCACTGGTCGCCGGCTGGTTCCTCGCGACGTCCGTGGTGGGCGTCGGGCGCATCAGCCTGCAACTGCTCTGGAAGCGGCGTGCCTCGATGGGTGTGTCGGACGCCGCATGGGCCAGTGCCAGCATCGCGTCGGGCTTCCTCTCCGGCGCGTGCTGGGGCGTGGCCGCGACCCTGCTGTTCCCGGCGGGACACCCCGAGCTGTATCTCATCTCGTGCCTCATCGTGATCGGCATGCCCGCGGGGGCGCTCAGCAGCTTCGCCGCCTGGTTCCCGGCGTACGCCGCCTACATCCTCGCGTCGGTGGTGCCGTTCGGCGTGGTGGGTTTCCTCGGCTGGAACGGCCACATGTGGTTCGAAGGCGTTGGCGCGATCGTCTTCGGCGGATTCCTGTTGCGCGAGGCCTGGGCCACGTCGGCCGCCATGCGTCGCAACGTCGTCCAGCGCATCGAGATGGAGGCGCTGTCGCGATCGCTGGCCGAAGCGCGCGATGCAGCCGAGGCAGCCAGCCGCGCGAAGTCCACCTTCCTCGCGAACATCAGCCACGAACTGCGCACGCCGCTCACCGCCGTCATCGGCATGAACGATCTCATCGTCCGCAACGAGGACCCTGCGCACGCACAGCGCTACGCGACGATCGCCGGCCAGTCCGCCCGATCGCTGCTCAACCTGATCAACGGCGTGCTGGACCTCAGTCGCATCGAGGCGGGGCGTCTCGACCTCCAGGCGGAACCCGTCCGGCCGCGGGCGCTGGTCGGCGACATCGAGGCCATGTTCCGGCCCGAGGCGGACCGCAAGGGCCTCGCGCTGCGCTTCGCCATCGGCGATGCCGTGCCCGCCGTCGTGAAGACGGACCCGTCGCGTCTGCGCCAGGTGCTCATCAATCTGGTCGGCAATGCGGTGAAGTTCACGGACGCGGGATCCGTGACCGTCTCGTTGGCCGCCGGCGCCCGGCCGGACGGCCGCACGTGCGTCCGGATCGAGGTCCGCGACACGGGCATCGGCATCCCGGCGTCGAGCCACGACCTGCTGTTCAAGCCATTCAGCCAGGTGCACGATCGCAGCGACCGCCGCTACGGAGGGTCCGGTCTCGGACTCGGCATCTCGCGCGAGATCGTGGTCGGCATGGGCGGCGACATGGGCGTGCACAGCGAGCCCGGTTCGGGGTCCACGTTCTGGTTCGAACTGCCGGTCGAGTCCATGCCGGACACGGATCTTTCGGACGACAAGGTGTCGCCGCCCGCCTCGCAAAGCGCGGCGCTGCCGCGTCCGATGCATGTCCTGGTGGTGGACGACAATCCGGTCAACGTGCTGCTCGCGTCGCGGCTCCTGTCGTCGCTGGGCTGCCAGCTCGCCAGCGCCGCGTCCGGCGCCGAAGCCCTCGAGCAGCTCGACGCGAAGCACTTCGACCTCGTCTTCATGGACAGCCAGATGCCCGGGATGGACGGCATCACGGCGACGCGTCTGTGGCGCGAGCGCGAGCAGGTATCGGGTGTCCACGTACCGATCGTCGCGTTGACGGCCAGCGCCATGGAGGGCGATCGGGAGAGGTTCCTCTCGGCGGGCATGGACGACTATGTCTCGAAGCCTTTCGGCATCGACGATCTGCGGCAGGTGCTCGAGCGATTCGGTGCGGATCTGCCCGCTCCGTCGACGAACCTCCGCGTGGTGAACGGGTAGGACATCGCGGTACGCGGACGCCGCGATCCGTTCCGCTCGAGGACGAAGCTACGCGCGCCCGGAAGGCACCGTCCCGAAGGGTTGCGCCGGAATCGAACGCTGGCCGTGTTGCTCGGCTTGTCGATATGTCGAGATCGACTGCACCTCGCGCCTTGCCACCCATCGCAGTTGCAAAACCGTTCCGACTGCAACGCGATCCGCGCAGGCTATGCAGAGGCTCCCAAGCGCATGTCGCACTCGAGCGTTCGCCCGGTTCGGTTGGGCCGAACCGACCGTCAGGACCGCTGACGACGGACGGCCGTCCGCATCCCCTCGGTGGCTTGATCTGAAGCAACCTGCGGCGGCGCGGGCCTCAGCACACTGGGCCACGAACCACACCGCAGGAGGGACACATCATGCCCAAGATGAAGGCTGCCGTTTTCGTGGAACCCGGACGCATCGTGCTCGACGAGAAGCCGGTGCCGGAAGTGGGCCCGCTCGATGCGCTTGTCCGCGTGACGACCACCACCATCTGCGGGACCGACGTGCACATCCTGAGGGGCGAGTACCCGGTGGCGAAAGGCCTGACGATCGGTCACGAACCGGTGGGTGTCATCGAGAAGCTGGGGTCGGCGGTGAAGGGGTACCGGGAGGGCCAGCGCGTCATCGCCGGTGCCATCACCCCGAGTGGATGGAGCAATGCCTGCCTGTGCGGCGCGTGCTCGCAGGATGGCGCAGGCACGGCCCACGGCTGGAAGCCGCTCGGAGGCTGGCGATTCGGCAATACCATCGACGGCTGCCAGGCGGAGTACGTGCTGGTGCCCGACGCGATGGTGAACCTCGCGCCCGTCCCCGATGGGCTCACCGACGAGCAGGTGCTGATGTGCCCGGACATCATGTCCACGGGCTTCAGCGGGGCCGAGAGTGCCGGCATCCGCATCGGTGACATCGTGGCCGTTTTCGCCCAGGGCCCGATCGGCCTCTGCGCCACGGCGGGCGCGAAGCTGAGCGGCGCGAGCACCGTCATCGGCGTCGACCGCATCGCGGGGCGCCTGGAGATGGCGAAGAAGATGGGCGCCGACCACGTGGTGGACAGCAGCCGGGTGGATCCCGTCGAGGAGATCCTGCGGCTCACCGATGGCCGCGGTGTGGACGTCGCCATCGAGGCGCTGGGTATCCAGCAGACCTTCGAGGCCTGTCTTCGAGTGCTGCGGCCGGGGGGCACGCTGTCGAGCCTGGGCGTGTACTCCACGGATCTCACCATCCCCCTGGGTCCGTTCGCGGCGGGCCTGGGGGATCACAAGATCATCACGACACTGTGCCCCGGCGGAAAGGAACGCATGCGCAGGCTGATGGCCGTGATCGCCGCGAATCGAATCGACCTCGGGACGATGGTCACGCACCGCTTCAAGCTCGACGACATCGAGGCCGCGTACGAGTTGTTCGGGAATCAGCGTGATGGCGTACTGAAGGTGGCGATCACGCCGTGAAGTCTCGGCGGTCCGTGCGCGGCGCCGGAACGTGGTCGGAAAATGAAGAAACCGCCGTCCTCCTGAGAGAACGGCGGTTTCGAGCCCGACGGAAACGCGTCAGACGCGGCGACGGCGCGCGGCGGTGAAGCCCACCAGGCCCAGACCGCCGACGATCATCGCCCAGGTCTGCGGCTCCGGCACCGCCACCACCTGACCGGCGGCGTTCACGAAGAGCGTGATCTCATCGCCGTAGACCCGGCGCTCGGTGTCGATCAACTGATAGCTGCTGTCGAGCAGCGGGAAGCTGTACACGGGAGTCAAGGTCACCTTCGCGTAGAACGAGTCGTTGCCTTCCAGCCTCTCGATGTTCACTTCCAGATGCCCGTAGTGCTTGCCGCCGTCCACGAGCTGCAGCACGCCGTCGACCAGCGCCCACTGCTCGGGCTCGCTCTGATCCGCCGACCACTGGCTGAACGGGTTGTAGTCGAGCAACGGAGCACCGAAGCCGTTGCCGTTGCGCCGCTCGCCGCGCAGTCCGTCACCGGCCACACCCACGTCGTAGTACATGACACCGAAGCCGTCGCCATTCTTGTCGACGAAGCTGCGCTCGAACATCTCGCTGTGGCCCGAGAACACGGCGGTCACGCCGTACTGTTCGAGCATGTCGTGGTACACCTGCATCGGCGTGCCGCCCTGTCCGCTGGAACTCACGTGATTCATCGGGAGGCCGTGCTCGCCGTCGCTGAAGGCCGCGTGGTGCCATTGGACGAAGACGATCTGCCCCGAGGCACGGGCGTCCGAGAGCTGCGCCTGTGCCCAGTTCCACTGGGCGGTACCGGGGTTGAACGGGCTCAGGTCCGTGCCGCCGGCGGCCTCGTACTGGGCGACGGTGTAGTTCTCCTGGGTGTCGGTGCCGGGGCCCGTGAACTGCTGCCCGGTGAGACGCTCGGCTGCCGGATAGTTGGCGCGGCGATCGTCGGGCACGCCCTTCGAGGAGTCGAGCGTGATCACGGTCACCGGACCGTAATCGACGCGATAGTAGTTGTCGTTGTGCGCTGCCGTGCCGTTCCCGGGCGCATCGAAGTACACGTGATACTTGTCGCGGGCGAACTTGGGGCCGAAGCGGCCATCGGCGTCGGTGCCGTAGCCGCCGTTGATCGCTGCGAAGTTCTCCCAGTTGCCGAGTGCGGGCAGGATCGGCCGCTTCGACAGCACGTCGTCGTACTGGCCGGCGTTGTGGCGGAAGAACTCGTCCCAACCGGGCTGGTAGCCACCGCCCTGCACGAGGTCGCCGGGCATCACGATGAAGTTCGGATTGCGGCTGTCGATGATCGCCAGGTTGCGCCGATACCCCTCGGTCTCGGTGAGCGCGTAGCGGAGCGTCTGGTTCACCCCGGTGCCTGTCGTGCCGAAGCTCGTGGCCCACTGGCTCCCGGAGACCCCGGGCCGGGCGAGCGATGTCGGAGCGAGCGCGCCGGGCTGCCATTCGCGACGCGAGACGCGTCCCGCCGGGTCGGTCTCGGAGTCGCTGTAGGCGATGAAGCGGATGCTGGACCAGTCGGCCCGCGTCGGGGCGGTGGAGAAGGTCGACGAGAACGTCCGATCACCCTGCGTGAGGGTGTAGTCGTACGTGGTGCCGGGCTGCAGGCCGCGAACATCCACGGCGTGCTTGTGCGGCGTGTCGCCCAGGAGCCAGGACCCTTGCGCGATACCACCGATGGTCTGGGTCTTCTCGGCGTTCGTGTAGGCCAGCACAGCCTGTGCGATGGGCGCGGAGTTGAACTGGAGCGGCGACGCCAGTCCGCCACCGGTGACACTGAGCACGCCAGGCGTCGCGGACTCCGTGAACCACGTGAAGTGCATCCCGTCCGACGACGGGCTCTGCAGATAGGGGTTCACTCGCAGGTCGGTGGCGACGGCCTGCATCGGTATCGCCGCCGCGAGCAGCGTGGCGGTCATCGCCATGGCGTGGGATTTCATCGGGTGTCCTCGTTGATCGGGTGGTCTGGAAGCCGCGGCTCGCGGTGTCGATCCTGCGCGTCGAGCCTGCGATGACTCGCGAGTCTGCGCAGCGAAGATGAAACGCGGCAACGCGCATCGACGTCCTTTGGAACTATGCTATTCAGTTGCATCGGCGTGGGTATTGCGCGATCTGTCGCCGCGTCCGTCCGGTCGAGGTGCCAGGCGACGCAGCTTGCAGGTCAGCGTGCCGGTGCTGGCTCCGGCGTCAGGCGCACACCCGAAAGCTCGGCGTGCCGGAACCGCAGCCGCGCCACCAGCGTGCGACGGCTGCCTTCGGTCGGAGCCAAGCCGACGCTGCAGAAGAGCGTGACCTCGCCCTCCTCACCCGACTCCCCGGAAAGCTCGACGCGGTCGTGCGGGTCGCACCGCACGTCAGCGCCGTCCAGGCTGAGCACCATGTCGACGAGACTGTCGTCGTGGAAGCCATCGAATCGCGCTTCCAGCCGGACGCGCGTGACGCCCATGCTTCCCTCGATCATGTCGTCGTCGATCGTGCACACCGCATGGGCGGACGAGGCTGTCTGTTCCTGAATCACGCACGCCGCCGCCAGCGGGATCGCCATGACGAGCCCGCCGGCGCACGTGGCGATGCGGATCGCGTGCCACAGGCTGCGCCGCACTCGCTCAGCGCGCATCGCGCACCTGCAAGTCGCGCAGGGAAGCCGCCGCCTCGGGTCGACGCGGTGCGGCTTCCTGCAATGCAGACAGCAGCGCCCGGGACGTCGCCGGCTCGCTGCCTGCGAGGGCCTGGGCCATGCGGAGCAGCGGGTCGTAGGCCGGACGGAAATCCGGCGACAGGCGCACGACATCGAGCAGCGGTTCGCGGACCTGTTCGAGCATGCGGCGTGCGTCGCCGCTCGGCCGCACGCCGACGCCCACGGACAGGAACCTGTTGCGCGCCTCCCAGTAGCGTTCGACTCGTGTCGGGAGCGTGTCGTCCCCATCCCGCCCGGTCTGCTCGGCGAGCAACTCCGGCGCGGTGATGCGAACGGCGCCCACAAGCGCCAGCAGCCGCTCGGCGGGCGACCCATCGGGCGCGTACGTGATGTGCGGGGCGCGGTAGGCCACGACCGGGTGGTCGTCGGTGTTTCTCGGCGCATCCGCGGCGAAGCGGGCAAGCGCCTCGGGCCCGGCGAAGAAGCTGCCTAGCAGCGAGAGTTCGTCCGTCACACCCAACCTGCCTGCGCCTTCGCGCACGCCCGCCCGGCCGAGGCGCTCGCGCAGGCGCGTCGGATCGATGCGCTCGCCGTCGCGCATCGCGACGAGTCCGATGACCGGCGTCTCCAGACTGTTGGTGGCGAGCATCGCCCAGGCACGCGGATGCACGGCAAGAAACGACGCCACGATGCTGCGCAGGCTGTCGAGGTCCATCTGGTGCAGCGGCAGCCACTGGCAGAACATGCCGCCCGGTGCGAGGCGCGCCTTCACCGCTTCGAAGTGTTCGACGGTGTAGAGCGCCGCCGAGCCGCTTCGGGCCGGATGGAAGTTATCGGAGACGATGACGTCGAAGCGGCGGTCCGTAGAGCGCACGAAGCGCCGGGCATCGGCGTGGACCCGCGTCGGCGACGCGCCGGGCATGTCCTGGTCGAGCGCCTCGGTGAAGCGCGCCGACGCGTCGATGACTTCGGGCAGCAGTTCCACGGCCGTCACGGCAACACCTGCCTCCCGCGCGGCGACGGCCGAGGTCACGCCGGTGCCGAGCCCGAGGAACAGTGCCTGTGCCGGGGCCGGATGCAGCAGCAGCGGGAGGATCGCCTGCCGGCCGTCGGCGAAGAGCGTCGCGCTGCTGCCCTCCTGCTGGCGGTTGTCGATGTGCAGCGTCGCGACGCCCTCCGCATCCTCGACCACGCTGACGGTCGACAGCACGCCCTGCACGTGGCTCAGCAGGCGCCCGCCTGACGGGACGTCGACGATGACCAGCGACGGCCCCCACAGTGCCAAGGCCGCGAGCCCGGCGGCAATGCCCCACGGGGCAGGCCGCGACCAGCTGCGGCGCGTGCCGAGTGCGAGATATCCGGCTGCCACCACCAGCAGCGCGACCCTGGCCGACAGCAAGGGGGCGATCAGCACGCCGAACACCGCCGGTGCCAGCGCTGCGCCGAGCGTGTTGATCCCCAGTGCCCGTCCGATGCCCGCGCCCGACTGACGGGCCTGGCCGGCGAGCAGGCTGAAGAGGGCGCCCATCATGAGACACGGCAGCAGGAACGCCGAAGCCGCGACGACCGCCTCGGCACCGAGCGAAGCGGTCATGCCTGTGCCGAGCATCGCGACGGCGCCGTCGTACACCGCGGGTGCCTGCGCGAGTCCGAACGTGCCGAGGGCACAGGTCACCGCGAGGGCCAGCAGCAGACGATCGCGCAGCACGCCGGCGTCGGCCCGCGTCGAGAACCACCGGCCGAAGAGGGCGGCGCCGGCAGCGGTGCCCGCGAGGTAGAGGGCGAGCAGGATCGCGAAGGTGTAGACGGTGTTCTCCGTCACCTGGGTCAGGACCCTCACGACGAGCACCTCGTAGCCGATGCCGAGCAGCCCCGTGAGGAACAGCGTGACCAGGACGCCGCGCGAAGCGGCGGTGGTCGTGCCGGCGGGGGTCGGCGGACGCACCGACAGGGTGAAGGAGAGCGCGGCACAGAGCAGGTTGAGCGCGGCGCACAAGAGCGCGGTCCGCAGGAGCCCCGCCTGCGGGACCAGGAAGAACGCTGCCGCCAGCACGCCGGTCACCGCGCCGAGTGTGTTGGCCGCGTAGAGCAGCGCGATCGATCGACCGCCATCGTGACGGCGACCCAGCACGCTCTCCATGGCGGGCAGCGTCGCGCCCATCGCGGCAGTGGCGGGGAGCAGCAGAATCAGGGTGCCGATGAACGCGACGCTCCAGTGCCAGGCAGGCGTCGGCGACGGGCCGATCCAGCGGAGCATCACCTGCGTCACGGTGTCGAGCGTCACGGCGATGGCGATGGCCCAGATCGCGATCAGCAGTTCGCACCCGGCGTACCAGCGCCAGGGCGACGCGCTGCGCTCGATGCGTGGTCCGAGTGCCAGAGCGCCGATGGCGATACCGCCGAAGAACGCGGCCACGACCGCGAACACGCCGGCCGATTCGTGGCCGAGCCACAACGATGCCTGCTGGGTCCACACGATCTGATACCCGAGCGCCGCGAAACCGGACGCCACCATGAGCATCGCGGCACGCCATCGGTCTCCGGGGCGCGCGTCCGAGGCTTGGCGCGCCGCGACCACCGGTGCGGGAGCCGGCAGCACGTCAGCCGTTGAAACCGATGCGATAGCCCCAGGAATCGAGGGCGACAGGAATGGCGTTGAACGCCATGGTGATGCGGCGCTCGCCGACGTTCATCGGCACCGCGTGCATCAGATAGCTCGGAAAGAAGACGACGTCGCCGGGATGCGTCTCGGGGCTCACCCACTTGTCGGCGTTGTAGGGTCCGGTGACCACACCTGCATGGTCGTTCTTGAACGAGAACTCGACCCCGCCCGGAGACTTCATGAACACCGTGCGCGCCTCCGGGTGCATCGGGGTCAGGTAGATCACGCCGGAGATGAAGCTGTTCGCGTGGTTGTGCATCGCCTGGCGCCCGCCCGGCTCCATCACGTTCACCCACATCTCCTTCAGCGACCAGCCCATACGTTCCCCGAACAGGAGGGCGCCGAACTCCGACAGCAGCGGCGTGACGCAGCCCGCGACCTCCACCAGCAGCGGACTGTCCTCGGGCTGGAGAAGGGCGGTGTGGGTCAGGTTGGGTGACGAGCTGTTCGGCTGGCCGGCGGCGCTGGTGAAGTGATCGACGAGACCGGCGACGAGCGCGGGTGCCACGACGCGCGGCGCGCGCATGAACGGGATCGGGAAGAGGCCGATGACTTCGGGTTCGGGCATGGGAGGCAGCTGACAGTGAGGAGGTGCGTCCGGTCGCGAGCGCGCGACTACCGCCACCAGAGTCTATCTGCCGACATGCGACGAAATCATGACACCCACCGTGAGCGATCACCGATGCAAGGCGGGTACTGCGCGACGCGATCGTTGGCGGGGGGCAGATGCAGTAGGGAGGCTGCGAAAAGCCGCGCGATGTCAAGAGTGCTGATGAGGCCAACGGCAGGTAATGCCCACTACACACCGCGCGCGCAACCTTGCAGCGTGTCCAGTGGAGAGAACGCAACTGGTCCGAAGTTCACGACAACGCGCCTCGCAGAGAGGCGGGCTTCATACGAATCTGAAAAGGATCTTACTCATGAGTTTTCAATACCGCAAGAGCCAGATCGCCATCGCTGTGGCAACCGTGGTGAGTGCCGCCACGGTGGCCGCCCTGACCTCGACCGCCTACGCCGCGAAGCCCGCCGGCAAGTACCTGACCGGCGACTTCCACAACCACTCCACCTGCTCCGACGGTTCGACGTCCGTGCAGAAGAAGGTGAAGAAGTCGATGGACACCGTCGAGACGCCCTTCGGACTCGACTGGTTCGTCCAGGCCGGTCACGGCGGCAACGGCAACCGCAACTGCACGCTGGTCGAGGACGCCTCGCTCGCCACGCCCGCGTATCCCTTCGTCGAAGGCCAGGGCCCGAACACCCGCTGGAATGCCAGCATCGGTGCGGCTGCGGTGAAGGGCGTCACGCCGTCCACCGGCGCCACGTCCACGACCGCCATGAGCGCCGACGCCAATCCGCGCATGTGGCGCTGGCAGGCGATGCAGGAGTATCAGTACCCGCTGCTCGAATACCTCTCCGTGATGCGCAACCAGCCGATCTTCATCGGTCTGGAATCCGTCGTGGCCGGCCACGAGCACACGTCGATGGCTGTGATCACGGGTCAGCTGCCGGCTAGCCTCGACAACGCCGTGCTGCCCAGCGCACCGCCCTATGTCGCCCAGGGCAGTGCTACCGCCATCTCGCAGTGGTCGTACTGCTTCGACCGCAATGACACGGACAACAGCCGTGGTGCCGGTCAGGGCTGGGATTGCTCCGTGCCGGGCAGCCTGAACAGCGCGGACCCGGACTGGAACGCGACGGCCGCCAAGCTGGTGCCGCGCACCGGTGGCGATCTGACGGCGACGGTCGGCGTTCGTGGCCACCAGAAGACGGTCGAGGCCATCAAGTGGATGAAGGCCTTCCACCCGAAGGCCAGCTACTACGTGCCCGCGCACCTCGAGCGCGCCGGCCGCTTCAATCCCGCGGGCAACAACGGCTTCAACGTCGAGCACCTCCGCAATTTCAACAATGCCGGTCCCGAGATCGCCTTCGGCATGGAGACCCAACCGGGCCACGGCGCGTCGGATCAGCGCGGCGAGTACGCACCGCGCCGCAACCTGGGCGGCACGGAAGACTCCGTGGGCGGCACGACGTACGGCGGCACCGGTGTCTATGGCGCGCAGATCGGCGGCGTGTGGGATGCACTGCTTGGTGAAGGCCGCAACTTCTGGTTCTTCGCCAGTTCCGACTGGCACAACCGCGGCATCTTCCAGAACGACGACCGTCGCACCACGCAGGATCACTATCCCGGCGAGTACCACCGCAACTACACGATGGTCCGCACCCCCGGCGACACGAAGGTCCGCCCGCAGCACATCGTCGATGGCCTGCGCACCGGCAACACGTTCGTGGCGACCGGTCAGATCATCGACCGCCTCGCCTTCGTTGCGTGCGCCTCGTATCCGGGTGCGGCCCGCCGCGCCAACAGCGTGGTCGAGAACCTCGCACTCGCCGCTGCGCGCAACAACACCGACATCGACGTGGCGGGTTGCGCCACCATGGGCGAGAAGCTGCAGGTGCGTCCGGGCGCCGAAGTCGTCGTGGCGATCGTGGTGCGCGACCCGTCGGGTCCGAGCTACTCGCCCTACAGCTTCCCGAACCCGTCGCTGATGCAGATCGGCATCGAGCAACCGATGGACCATCCCGTGCTGGATCACGTCGATGTCATCCGCGGTCTGGTCACGGGCTACAAGTCGCCCGATGCCGCCGACTACGCTGGTGCCTGGCCGGGCGACTGGCTGGCCGGCTATGCGAACGGTGGCACGCCTTCGCTGAACAGCGTGCCGGCTGCGGCGAAGAACACGTCGGCGGCGATGATCCAGGTCTTCAACAGGACGAACTGGACCACGTTCCCGGTGGATCGCGACTACAAGGTGATGAGCTTCCGGGTGGCCGGCGTGCGCGATTCGCAGTACCTGCGCCTGCGCGGCACCAACCTGCCCCGTTCGACGCCCTGGGAAACGGATGCCGACGGCAACCCGCTGCCGGATCTCTACACGAACCAGGCGGGCTACACCGGCGTGCCCGATAACGCGAACCTGAAGATCACGTGCAACACCGCCGGGACCAACGTGCCTGCCAACAACACGCTCTACTCGGGTACGGGGATCGACGGTTGCCCCAACCACCTGCCGGTCGTCAGCGGTCAGAAGTACTCGGCCTTCGACGTCGCTGCGTGGGCGGACCTGTGGTTCTACAGCAACCCGATCTTCATCGAGGTGGCAGGTTCCACCCGCGTCGCCGGCGTGAAGTAACCGGTAAACGGTCGCCGTCCCCGGGAGCCGGTGCCGGTTCCCGGGGCGCAGGCCCGACGATCAACAAGATCCAGACCTCATCGAGACCAACATCATGAATCTTCGCTTCTCTACTGCCGCCCTCGTGGGTGGCCTGTTCCTCTCCGGCACGACGTTCGCCGCACCGCTCGTCGTGGACTTCGAAACCCCGACCAGCTTCGCCTCCATCGCCGAGCATTACAACGGCGGCGTCGACAGCGCCGACGTCGCCGGTGCGAACCTCGGCGTGTCGTTCGGGCTCGACGCCCTGGCCCTGCGCAACGACGAACTCGGCCCGTACTTCGGCAACGCGCCTTCGCCCGTCGGCGTGCTCACCGCCGTGGGCGAAGACGCTGCGATGAACGTCGCCGTCGGCTTCACGGGCATGGTGTCGTTTTCCTACTCCTCCAACGATGCCGGCGAGATCGGCGTGTGGTCCGGCCTGAACGGCACGGGCACGCGCCTGGGTGGTCTCGCCCTGATGGCCAATGCAGCCGGGTGTGACGCAGCCACGCCGCTGTGCGAGTTCGGGATGTCGTCCTTCGATCTCGGTGCGAACGTTGCGAAGTCGATCACCTTCGGCAACGCCGCCGGCATCACGGCCGTGTTCGACAACGTGACGGTGACGGCCGTCCCCGAACCCGAGACCTACGCCCTCATGGGTCTGGGCCTCGTCGCTGTCGCTGGCATGGCGGGTCGCGCCCGTCGTCGCTCCGCGTGAACTGAGTCTGCTGCAACGTGTTGTCCCGCCGGGGGCTGGGTGCGAAAGCGCCCTGCCCCCGCGTGGCATTCGATTCCTCTCCAAGAGCTTCCCCGCATGTCTGCCAGCCTTCCCGCCGATGGTCTTGCCCGCGATGCCGACCGCCATAAGACGGGCGCGCCCGCGTGGCTTCGCGAACCCCTGCTGCACTTCCTGATCCTCGGGGCCTGCGTCTTCGGTCTCGATCGTCTCGTCTCCGAGCGCGCCGACGATCCGCGAGTCATCGTGATCGACGCCGCCGTGGATGCCGAGGTGCGCGCGGTCTTCGCCGATGCGCGCCGCCGCGATCCGAACGCCACCGAGATGGACGCGCTGCGCCGCGTCTGGCTCGACAACGAAGTGCTTTACCGCGAAGGCATGGCCCTCCAGGTCGACCGCGGCGACGTGACCATTCGCGACCGCGTCATCTTCAAGGCGCTGAACGTGATCGAGGCCGGCCTCAAGCTTCCCGCCATCGACGACGCCGGACTGCGCGCCTGGTTCGAGAAGAACCGCGTCCGCTACGACGAGCCGCCGCGATTCGACTTCCAGGAGGCCGTGCTGCCCGCCGACACCCCCGAGTCCGCCCTCCGCACCTTCGCGGCCACGCTGAACGCCGGCAAGCCGGGCGAGGTGCAGGCCTCTCTCAGCGCTTTCACCGCCCGGCCGCATCCGACCATCGTCCAGAGCTATGGCGAGGAATTCGCCCGGGCGCTGGAAGCGTCCCCGCCCGGTGAATGGCGCGTCCTGCAGAGCAAGGACCGCCTGCGGATCATGCGGCTGGAGGCGATCACGCCCGCACGCGCTGCCGAGTTCGAGCCGTTGCGAAACGCCGTGATGCAGGACTGGGTCGATGCGACCATGGCCGAGATGCGGTCCGCAGCGGTGAAGGCCATGAGTTCCAAGTACAAGATCCGCTATGCCGAGGGCGATCGGCGATGAGCCTGATCCGCACTGTGCTGTGGGCGTGGCTGTTCGTGTGGACCCGCGTGGCGTCCGCGCACGAGCTGAGCATGGCCGAGATGGATCTGCGGGAGACCGCGCGAGGCGACTTCGTCTGGCAGTGGGTCGCCAGTGGCGCGCGTCCCGCTGTCGACGAACTGAAACCCGTCTGGCCATCGCACTGCCGCGCCGAGGCGAACACGTTGCGCTGTGGCGAGCAGGGGCTCACGGGAACGCTGTCGGTCGACGGTGTGGGCAAGGCCTACTCGGCGGCACTGGTGAAGGTGCATTGGGCCGACGGGCAGAAGCGCGTGTATACGATCACGACTGCGCAGCGCAGCGTCCGCCTGTGGGGTTCCGCGGACGACCAGCGCGGTGTGGGTGAGGTCGCCGCGGCCTACGGCGTGCTCGGCGTCGAACACATCCTGAGCGGCTTCGACCATCTGCTGTTCGTGATCGCGCTGCTCTTCCTCGTGGGCTTCGGTCGCCGATTGCTGTGGACGATCACCGCATTCACCGGCGCGCACAGCCTGACCCTCGCGCTGAGCGCGCTCGGCTGGCTGACGTTGCGTCGGCCACCGGTGGAGGCGGCCATCGCGCTGTCGATCGTGCTGGTGGCCGCCGAGGCGCTGCACTCGCGTCAGACGCTGTCGCGTCGCTGGACCGCGCTCGTCGCCTTCCTCTTCGGACTGGTGCACGGCCTGGGTTTCGCCGGTGCCCTGGAGGAGATCGGTCTGCCGCAGAACCACCTGCTTGCCGCGCTGCTGACCTTCAATCTCGGCGTCGAGGTTGGGCAGGTGATGGTGGTGGCTGTGGCCTGGGCCGTGTACCGCGTCGTGGTCAAGCTGCCGCAACGGCTGCCCACCCGGGCCGCGGCGCTCTATGCGATCGGCAGCATCGCCGCCTATTGGTCGATCGATCGGATCGTCGCGATCGTCTCGTAGCGTGCCGACGACAAGGCCGGCGGCGCGTCACATCGCCGTGCCGCCGTCCACGTTGTACACGTGGCCGGTGACGAACGAGGCGTCGTCGGAGGCCAGGAAGGCGATCACGGCGGCGATCTCGTGGGGCTGCCCCATGCGTGCCATGGGTGTTGCTGCCTTGATGCGGTCCAGCGTGTCGGGTGGCAAGCGGTCGAGCTGCCGTTGGGCGAGGGCGGTCGCGGTGGCACCCGGGGCGACCGCATTCACGCGGATGCCCTTCTTCGCAAATTCACGCGCCAGCGCCTTGGACATCGCGATGACGGCACCCTTCGACGTCGAATAGGCCGCCGTGCCCATGATGCCGCCGCCCCGTTGCCCGGCGATCGAACTCACGTTCACGATCGAGCCCTTGCCCTGCCGGAGCATCACGGGCATCACCGCCTGGCAGCAGACCCACACGCTGGTCGTGTTCACGCGCATCACGCGTTCGTAGGTCTCGAGCGAGAGTTCCATGAACGGCGTCGGGCTCTCGATGCCGGCGTTGTTGACGAGCACGTCGATGCGGCCGTGCAGCGCCAGCGTGCGCTCCACGAGTGCGGCCGCGCTGGCAGGAAGGGTGACGTCGACGTGGACGGCATCCGCGACGATCCCTTCGGCGCGCATGCGGGCCGCGGTGGCCTCGGCGGCTTCGGTCTGGATGTCGGCGATGATCAGTCGGTAACCGCGGGCGGCGAGTGCGAGAGCAACGGACTCGCCGATGCCGCCGGCACTGCCGGTGACGATGGCGACGGGGGTGTCGGTGGTCATGGAGAGGATCGGGTGGGAAGGGATGGGAGGATTCTACTTCCCCGTCGCTCGACCGGCGCACCACGTCCAGGCCCCGAGACGGCGTTCTGTCCAAGCGGCAAGGGGTCAGTTCTCGATTCCTGCCTGCCCATGGGCAGGATCCATCGAGCAAGACATGACATCGGGCGCTTGCGTCAGCGCACGCATCGTCCGCGCCTATCGCATCGCCCACGTTCCGGACGCACAATGGGCGGGGCGGCCAGCGACCCGCGCACGTCGACGTTGTCGATGGGCGAGACCGGGCCCCATGATCCGCGAATGCTGCAATGACCTGCACTTTTCCCCGTGACCAGCAAGTCTTCAGAGGAGGAGCCATCCCATGAAGCCGATCGTCCTTGCCGCCTTGCTTGCCGTCGCGCCGCCCGCGCTGAGCGATGACTGGGTGGCGCTCGCTTCGGATGCGCTGAACAGCACCTACCTGAATGCCGCCTCCCTCACGCGCGACCCCGCAGGCGTGACCCGATTCCGGATCAAGCTCGTGTACAACAAGAGGCGGGACATGATGGGTCTGCGCTACGACATCGCGACCAAGGATTACGAGATGGTCTGCGATTCGAACGTGATCCTGTCGAGGCAGCATGCCCTGCTCGACGGTGACGAGATCGTGTGGACCTTCCCGCCATCGCGCGAGAATGTGAAGGCCGACATCGAACTCCCCGCTGAAGTGCTCGGCAGCGTCTGCAGATGAGCCGCAGCCCGGGGTCAGTTCTCGATTCTTGCCTGCCGATGGGCCGGGGCTACTCGAGAGGACACCTCCGTACCCCAGCGTGACTGGAATCGTCGTCCGCCACCGTGCAGGGACGGTTCCTGGCGAGATGTCTTGCGACAGAGACTGCGTGGGCATCACTCGGCAAGCTTCGGCTGCCATTGATTGGCGCGCTCGTTTCTGCTCGCGAGGCGCGCTGTTTCCTCGACGCGCCGGGCCCGCGTCGGTGGCGTCTTCGCGTTCGCGATCCATTCCAGGATTCCGCGTTTGGCCGAGCGCGGGAATGCGTCGAAGTTCAGCGCGGCTTCGGGGTATCCCGCGAGCGCCTGCGCAAGATCCTCCGGGACGGACAGCTCTTCGACGGCGTCGAGCTTCGACCACGATCCGTCCTGCTTCGCTTGCTCCACCTTGCGCAGACCGGGCTCCATCATCAGACCGGCCTGGAGCATCCGCTCCACCCGCGCCTTGTTCGGGCCCGACCATCCGGAGCCGGGCTTGCGAGGCGAGAACCACAGCAGGGTGCGCTCGGCATCCAGCTTGTTGGGCTTGCTGTCCACCCACCCGAAGCAGAGCGCTTCTTCGACGGCCTCGTCGTACTCGACGCGACGTTTTCCGGTTGCCTTCTTGTACGAGACCAACCAGACGCCGGTCGCCCGGGTGTGGTTCGCTGCGAGCCACTGGCGCCACTCGGCCCGGGTGAGAGCGTGGATCGATGGGTGGGGTGGCTCAGTCATGCGTATCGTGCTGCCGAATGACCAGGGCGCCTCTGCATAGCCCGCAGAAAACTGGCTTACCGGATCAAGGCCATCGAGTGCGGCCCGCGTTCGACCGGAACCGAATAGCCGGTCTTCACCAGCTTCGGTGTCGTCAGCGTGGTGTCGTTCACGATGCGCCAGAACTCGATCGCGCCACCGGGCCGTGCATCATCGAAGTGATCGTAGGCGAGGGAAGCGACATAGCGGCTGGAAGCGTCGAACACCGCCGCCTCGGGGAGAATGCCGTCGCTGTAGAACTCGCCATGACTGGTCACGCGCCCCGAGACCGGATCCAGCGACAGCAGTGTCAGAGACGAATACCAGGTGATGCGCGGATCCGAATGCGGGAGGTAGCTGCGCTCCAGATTGGCGGTGACGACGAAGCGGCCGTCCGGGCTGATCGAGATGCCTTCCGGACTGACGCCGGTCTCCGCGCGCGAGACCAGGCTGTGTCGCGGCGACGAGGCCGTCGTACCGGCGTCGAAAGCGATGACGGTCACGTCGCCGCGCGGCGCGGTGATCCAGAACCCTGCCACGTCGGGCCCCCAGTACAGATTCACGTTCAGGAAGAACCGGCCGTCGGGAGTGAAGCGGCCCATCATCGGATACTTGCCGACCTGCACCGTGTTTCCCCACGGCACGATGCTTCGACCTGCGTCGTCCACACGATAGAACACCACCTCGTTGCGTCCGAACAGCGTCACCGCGAGGAACGAGCCGCTGGGATGCCATTCGACGTGTGGCGCCTCCAGTTCCCGGGCCACCCCCGGCATGCCGACGAACACGGGCTCGCCGAGCCGGCCGTCGCGAAAAGGGATCAGGGCAAGCTGCCGCCCATCGAGAGGATGCAGTGCGACAGCGACCGTGCGTCCGTCCGGGCTGACCGATACCGACGTCGGTCGCTTCCCGATGTCGATCGATTCCAGAATTCGCGGCGCCGAGAGCGTGGCGAGATCCACCACTGTCAGCTTGGAACCGGGCTTCAGTTCCTTGAACGTCTGCGCTCTCGTCGGCCGCTGGCCAAAGCTCTCCACGACGAACGCGTACCGCCCATCGGGCGAGGTCGCGACGGACGAGGGCGGTCCGGCCACGGAATTGCTGACCTCCACCGGGAAGGCGCGCAGCGTCCGGGGATCCCCACCCAGCGGGATGACGGACAACGCATCCCGTCCCTCGGCCGGGCCGAGCCGACCATCGACGTAGGCCGAGGCCAGCATGTCGGCGTCACCGATCGTCACGAGGGCCATGCCCTGGAAGTCGAGAGGCGCATGGCCATCGCCGGCATGCGCAGGCTCGCCGAGCGCGCGGGCTGCGACCATCGCACCAAGGATGATCAGAGCCGCCGCGCGCATCCCCAGAACGTTCAGGTGCCTGATTCCGAACCGATGCCACATGTGACCGCCTCCACTGGACTGTTCTGGGTCGGTGGACTCCGCTCGTGGCAGGTCAGACCCGGTGCTTCCTTCCGTGATCGATGTTAGGAGGGGAGAGTGCTTCACGGCAAGATCGGACCGGCCCCCCGTCGACTGCCTGTTTCAGCGTCGTCGAGTCACCGTCGACCCCACCACGAAGGCCAATGCCACCAGAGCCAACATCGCCGGTTCCGGCACGCCGTTCGGACCTGGCGTTCTGGCGTTGGCGACGAAGTAGAGGTTGCCTTCGCCGGTTGGCGTGCTGGAAGCGGTGAGTCCGGTGCCGTCGTTGAGCATGATCGACCCGCTGTCGCTCTGGCCCACGCTTGGCGGTTCGAACACGTTGAGGCCCAGGTCGAGCCCGGTGGCGACTTTCGAGACAGAGACAGTGAAGATGAACTGATCAGGGACGGTCAGGTTCAGGCTCGGAAACGTCACGGTCAGGATGTCCGACCCGCCGATCGTCAGGCCCGCGTTCAGAAAGCTGCCGAGAGGATTCTGCGCGAGGTTGTAGAAGCGCAGCGTCGCGTCGAACGTTCCGGTCGAGGCCCCGACGTTGAAGAACTGGACCGATGCGTCCGTCAGCGTGCGGTCCGTGCCGCCCAGGGTGATGTCGTCGCCGATCTCGGTGTACGCGCCGACGCTGTAGACGTACGTGAGGAGGGTGTCGGTCGTCGAATTGTCGTAGACCGGAGCGGACCACGAGGGGAAAGATAGTGCGAGCGTCGACATCAGTGCTGCGACGGACATCTCGAGTTTCATGGTGACTCCCTTTCACTGTGTGGCCAAAAAAGGATCGGACAGCCCCGATCAATACTCCACGAAAGCGGGTTCCCCTGCCCCATCAGGGCGCGCCGGACCACCGCCCCGGTCAGACCTTCTTCTTGAGCCGCCAGGCCTTCTTCTGGTTCTTCTTGGCGCCCACCGTGGCTTCCACCCAGTTGTCCGGCACGTAGTCGGTCACGCTGTACGCCTTCATCTCCTCCAGCAGTTCACCGATTCTCGGGAGCACTGCGGTGTCGCTCGGATTGCCCAGGTAGACGTCGATCTTCTTGTCCAGTTCGCTGACGGTCTCGAACTGCTTGGCAGAGATCACCTGCTTCGCGGCCTCCTCGAAGGAGTCGCCGCCGTCGTCGACATCCTTGTCGAACCCGGTGTCTCCCGGGATGAATCGCTTGCTGGGCCCGCGGTGGATGTTGCCGGGCATCCACATCAGCAGCTTGTTCACCACCGCCTTGGCGCCCGCGTCGGCAAGAAACTCTTCGCCTTCCGCAGCAACGGTGCCCGTCACGTCTTTTCCTTTGGACTCGCCGATCACCTTGAAGCGCTTGTTGAAGATGGTTTTGATGTTCAGGTAGCTGCTGTGATACTCGTGCTGCTTATCCTCGAGACCGGGAAAGTACTTGGCGGTGAGTGCCTCGGGGCTTGCCCCTGCGATGGCGTCGTTCACGATCTCCTCGAACTTCTCGTCGGACCACTCGTTGGCGATCTCGCCGATCTCCTTGCGCAGATCGCGCTTGATGTTGCCGGTGGCGGCCGACTTCAACTGTCCCAGGCCGCGCTCCACCACATGGCCGAGCCCTCCCTGCAGTTCCTTCGTGTGGTCGTTGGTTTCCAGCGTATCCCACAGCTTGTGCAGCTTGTTTTCGGGAATGATGTGGTGGTACGTGAAGCCGCTCGCGTGATGCTCCGGCATCAACCCTTCCGGATCACCGGCGCGCTGGACGACGGCGGCGCCGAAGAGTTGCGTGATCGCCCGATGCTGGGTGACCCCGCGCGGACTGCGGTGGACCACGTCCGCCTGGGCTCCGCGGCGCGCCACGCGGGCACTCGAGTCCAACATCCGCTGCAGCGGGCGCGCCGCTTCCGCTTCGGGCCGCTCGCCCGCGACGAACGCCTCGCTGGTCGAGTGTTCGGCCGCCGCCGGTCTGGTGGTGCGGGCGAGTCCGCTCTGTGCCGATGGTGCGGGTGTCTGGGATTTCATGGTGACCTGATTCTCCCGATGGCGTTGTTCGGAGGAAGCGCCGTGCAGTCTCAGTCGACGATGAAGAGCTTGGCGCCCCCGGGCGTGCGGGACCGATGCGGCTCGGCGCCGTCGGCCACCTGGTAGCTCATCCCGGG
>VYME01000088.1_pt1 | contig 89495 bp, 54 predicted proteins | sample 5115281 | NCBI WGS metagenome assembly VYME01 (sample SAMN12291780, study PRJNA351875) | freshwater metagenome | isolation source: freshwater lake | place: USA: Michigan, Wintergreen Lake | collected 2013-08-08
CGGACTTCGTGACCCGCATCTGCGAGACCGACTGTGCGGCCGAGACGAAGGGCGTCGCCACCCGGATCACGCGCACGCCAGGCTATGTCGCTCGCCTGCTCACGGTGCAAGGGACGCTCACGACCACGACCGGCGTGCGGGCCGGCAAGGGGCTGGTCAGCGGGGACCCCATCTACGCGGAAGACATCCTCTCGACCGGCAAGGGCAGCTTCGGCGTGCTCGTCTTCCAGGACGGCACGCGCATCGTGCTGCAGGAGAACAGCCGCTTCGCCGTGGAGAGCTATCGCTACGAACCGTCGCGGCCCGAGCAGGGCAACGCGGTGTTCCGACTGCTGACCGGCGGCCTCCGTGCGATCACGGGCTTCATCGCCCGCAGCAACAACAAGCAGTTCCAGGTGAACACCGCCGTGGCGACGATCGGTGTGCGCGGCACGGGCTTCGACGTCCTCTGCACCGACGCCTGCTCCGACACCGGCGCCGCCAAGGAGCCCGATGCCCCGGGTGGCCTGTCGCTCGCGAACTGGCAGGGCTGCAACGTGGTGACGAACAACAAGGGCGAGGCCCAGGCGTGCGAAGGCGAGGCCCTCACGGTGGCGTCGGCAACCACGGCACCGGAACCGCTGGCGAAGGTGCCGCCCTACTTCGAGCGCAACCCTGCCCCGCGCCCGGACAAGCTGAAGGCCGATCTCAACGATCTCTTCGGGCTGCAGCAGGAGACGTTCGCCGAGGCCGGTGCCTATGTGCAGGTGCGCGAAGGGACAGTGACGCTGAAGGGGGCCTCGACCGAGCTGTTCACGCTCGCCAAGGGTGAGACGGGCTACATCGATTCGTCCGGGCAGAAGTTCATCCGCCTCGGCGTCACCCCGGTATTCCTCGACCGCGACGTCTTCACGCGCGACGGTGAGCCGGACGACTACGGCTGCTTCGTGAAGTAAGAGTCCATCGAAATCCCTGCAGCGCCCCATCCGGCGCGCTGCGGTCGACGTATCTCCCGAGGTCCCCGGCATGTCGCGGGGACCTCGCGCTTTCCGGCCCCGGGGCGCGGCGCCCGGGTCGCGAACTCGCCGGATCCGGCAGCGTCACAGGGGCCTCCGATAGAATCCGGCCCATGACCCGCCTCCTTCTGCTGTTCCTCGCCTTCGCGCTCACCCTCGCGACCGGGAGTCTCCCGGTCTCTGCAGCCCCCGTGCAGGCACCGCATGTCGAGGCCGAGCTGGTCGCATCGCAGGCGGTCGCGGTGCCAGGCAAGCGCGTGACGGTCGCCCTGCGTCTCGCCCATGAGGCCGGTTGGCACACCTACTGGAAGAACCCAGGCGATTCCGGGATGCCAACGCGCATCACCTGGACCCTCCCGGCGGGCGTGACGGCCGGTGGAATCCTCTGGCCGCGTCCGGAGCGTCTGCCTGTCGGGCCGCTCATGAATTACGGCTACGAGGGTGAGGTCCTGCTGCTCACCGAGCTCGATGTGCCGGCATCGTGGTCCGCGGGGGAATCGCTGACGATCGGCGCGAAGGTCGACTGGCTGATCTGCAAGGACGTGTGCATCCCGGGCGGCACGACGCTCTCGCTGGTGCTGCCCACGGCCGCTGCACCCCGTGTCGATGCCACCTGGGCGCCGCGCATCGAGGCGACGCGGGCGGAGATCCCGGTGGCCACGACCGGTGCCCCGGTCGTCGTGAAGGTGACGGACAGGCACATCGAGTTGGAGGTGACGGCCCCCGGTCTGGAGCGGCTGGACTTCCTGCCGGTGACACCGGACGTCGTCGACAACCCATCGCGGCAGACCTTCGAGAAGACCGCCACCGGCGGACGCCTCCTGCTCACCGCAGCAACACGATTCGAAGGCGCGATCCAGACGCTCGATGGCGTGCTCGTGGCGACCCCGGGGATCGGCGGTGCGCATGCGGTCGAGGTGTCGCTGCCGTATCCGGGCGGCGCCCCGAAGGTCAGGGCGAGCCCCGCGGCCGCCGGCATGGGCGCCGACGAGATCCGCGTGGCCGCCGGGGACGGACCCGGGCTCGGGCTCCTCGCGGCGCTCCTCTTCGCGTTCGGCGGCGGCATCGTGCTGAACCTGATGCCATGCGTGTTTCCCGTGGTGTCGATCAAGATCCTCGGCTTCGTCGAACAGGCACATGGCGACCGCGCGGATCTCCGCCGGCACGGCCTCGTGTTCGCCGCGGGAATCGTCGTGTGCTTCTGGGCTGTTGCCGGCCTGTTGATCGCTCTGAGAGCGAGTGGAGAGGCCCTGGGCTGGGGCTATCAGCTCCAGTCGCCGCCGGTGGTCGCCGGCCTGGCCGTGCTCTTCTTCCTGCTGGGTCTCAATCTCAGCGGTTACTTCGAAGTGGGCGCAACGGTGCAGTCGGCCGCCGGCAGCGTGCGTGACCGGAACGGCCTGCTCGGCGCCTTCCTGTCGGGGCTGCTTGCGACGGCGGTGGCCACGCCTTGCACCGCGCCGTTCATGGGCGCCGCCCTCGGGTTCGCGCTCACGCAGCCGGCGGCGGAAGCGATGCTCGTGTTCACCGCGCTCGCGCTCGGCATGGCGCTGCCGTACGTCCTCCTCTCCTTCGCACCCGGGCTCACCCGCTGGCTGCCTCGCCCCGGTCGATGGATGGAAACCCTGAAGCAGCTCCTCGCCTTCCCGCTCTACCTGACCGTGGTGTGGCTCGTGTGGGTCCTCGGCGAACAGCTCGGTCCCACGGCCGGTGCGAAGCTGCTGGCAGGCCTCGTCGTCCTCACGGCCGCGGTCTGGGCGTGGCGGCGCTTCTCGGCATCGTCCCCCACCGGCGGCGCGGTGGCGGGCGTCGTCCTGCTGGCCGGCGCGCTCTGGCTCGCGTGGCCATCGGGTCAGCCCCAAGCGACGAAGACCGCAGCGGGCTGGGTACCCTACTCGGAGGCGTCACTGAGCGCCGCGCGGGCGAAAGGCCCGGTGTTCGTGGACTTCACCGCGGCCTGGTGCGTGACCTGCCAGGTGAACAAGCGCACGGTGCTGGAGACCGATGCCGTTCGCACGGCCTTCGCGGCGTCGGGCATCACGCTCATGGAAGCCGACTGGACCCAGCGCGACGAGGAGATCACCCGCGCACTGGCCCGCCTCGGACGCAGTGGTGTGCCGGTGTACGCCGTCTATCCCGCCGCCGGTGCAGCCCCCGAACTGCTGCCGGAACTGCTCACGCGCGACACGGTGCTCGCCGCGTTGGCGCGGGTGAAGCCGCGCTGATACCCGTCCGGATCCGGCGGCTCCCCTCGCGCGAGCAACGTCCATGAGCGCGATCCGCTGGGACCTCTTCTGCAACGTCATCGACAACTTCGGTGACATCGCCGTGACATGGCGGCTGGCCCGTGAACTGCACGACCAACACGGGCTCGCGGTGCGCGTGTGGGTCGACGACCTCGAGACCTTCCATCGTCTCGTGCATGCCGTGAGTCCTGCCCGTGACACGCAGGTGCTGGATGGTGTCGAGATCCATCGGTGGACCGACGCCGCCGACATCGCCGAGCCCGCCGACGTGGTCGTCGATGCCTTCGGCGCACGACCGCCGGACGCGTACCTGGCCGCGATGGCCCGCCGCTCGCGGCCACCGGTCTGGATCAATCTCGAGTACCTGAGCGCCGAGGACTGGGTCGACGAATGCCACGGACTTCCGTCGCCGCATCCGACCCTGCCCCTCACCCGCCATTTCTTCTTCCCGGGCGTCGGTCCCGCCACCGGCGGGCTGCTCGCCGAGCGGAACCTCGCATCGCGCCGTCAGACATTCCTCGCCGACCGTGCCGTCCGCGAATCACTCTGGGCCGGGTGGGGCTGGACCCCGCCCGGGCTCGAGACACGGACCCTCTCGCTGTTCGGTTACGGCGGCGCGGCCGTTCCGGCCCTCCTCGCCGCCTTGGCCGACGAGGCCCTGCCGACGCGGCTGCTCGTCACGGACAGTCGCGTCCTGCCCGATGTGCGGCGCTTCCTCGGCGTCGAGGAGACGCAGCCGGGCGAGCGCTTCGTGCGTGGCGCCCTCGAGGTGGCCGTGCTGCCATTCCTCACGCCCGATGACTACGACCGGCTCCTGTGGCTGTCGGACTGCAACTTCGTGCGCGGCGAGGATTCCTTCGTGCGCGCCCAATGGGCCGAACGGCCCTTCGTCTGGCAGATCTACCCGCAGGAGGAAGGCGCCCACTGGCCGAAGCTGCACACGTTCGTCGGCCGGTACGCCGCCGATCTCGAGCCCGAGGCGGTGGCCACGATGCGGGAGTTCTGGCGCCTGTGGAACCGCAACGAGGCATCGCCCGCGGTGCTCGGCGCGGCGTGGCGCCGCTTCTGGGGGTGGCGCGAGGAGATCGACGCGAACGCCGCCGCGTGGGCCGCGCGCCTGCGGACGTTGGGCAGTCTCTCGGAAAATCTGGTGCGCTTCGCGGTCGCCCGGATATAATCCCGCGCCTTTTTTCCCCGAACCGCTTCGAGCCAGGAACCCAGATGAAGATCGCTCAGGAACTGCGCGTGGGCAACGTGATCATGGTCGGCACCGAGGCCCTGGTCGTGCAGCGTGCAGAGTTCAGCAAGTCCGGCCGCAACGCGTCGGTCGTCAAGATGAAGTTCAAGAACCTGCTCACCGGTTCGACGTCCGAAACCGTGTACCGCGCCGACGACAAGTTCGAGGTCGTGAACCTCGAACGCAAGGACTGCACGTACTCGTACTTCGCCGACCCCATGTACGTCTTCATGGACGCCGAGTACAACCAGTTCGAAGTCGAGAAGGACAACATGGGCGACGCGCTCAACTACCTGGAAGACGGACTGCCGTGCGAGGTCGTGTTCTACCAGGGCCGCGCGATCTCCGTGGACATGCCCTCCTCCGTCGTGCGCGAGATCATCTACACCGAACCCGCCGTCCGCGGCGACACGTCCGGCAAGGTGCTGAAGCCCGCCAAGATCAACACCGGCTTCGAAGTCTCCGTCCCGCTCTTCTGCGCGACCGGCGACCGCATCGAGATCGACACGCGCACGGGCGAGTACCGCCGCCGCGTGACCAGCTAGACCAGCACCTCCGGTGCCACGCGAAACAGCCGCCCTCGGGCGGCTGTTTCGTTTCCGGGACCGGACTCAGCGGGTGCCGGCAGGTGCCTGCGAGCGACGCCAGATGGCAGGCACGTCGCGATCCACCGACCCATCGCGCCCGCGCCGCGGCAGGACTCGCACGGCAATCGGGGGATCCCCCGCCGAACCACCCACCCGCCGCATCTGCACCACCCGCACGTCGCGACCAATGCGAGCCGCACGCGCCAACCGCACATCATCGAAGGGTCTCATCGCCACTGTCTCCTGGAACGCCCGCATCGGCGGGCACGGGAGGACGATAGGTGGCGTGAGGCTCATGGCGTGAGCCACCCCGGCATCGGCGACCAGCCATGGAAGGAAGGAACCGCGCGGGCTCCCCGGTGGTGCACTGGGTCAGAACCCGCTTTCGCGAATCGCGATCTCGGCCAGGCCTTCGAACAGGTCGAGCGCCAGACTCCGGCGTGCACCTGCGATGACGACCGATCCGCCCCGGACCGCTGCTTCGGGAGGTGCGCCGTCGAGCGCGATGCGCACGCGGTAGAGGGCATCCCTGGGGACACGCCCTTCGCCTCCCTGAAGCACGGGAATGGCACCACCGAAGGCGGTCGAGAGCAGCGGTTCGGGCAGCCGGAGCGTGCGGGTGCCGTCGATCCCGACCACGCGACCCGAGCGGGCCCCCAAGGGATCCCCGGCCGGATGGAACGTCGCTTCGGCCCCGGGGGACAGCCGGGCGACATCGCGCTGGTCGGCATAGGCGTCCACGACCCAGAGCGCGTCGTCGACGAGCACCGCGAGCGGCTGCTCGCCATTGACCCACACGCCGCTGCGCGCCGCGTGATCGATGTCGGTGAGGCGACCGGCGAATGGTGCCCGCAGTTCGAGCCGCGCCAGCTCCGTGCGGCGGGACCGTGCCTCCTCCGCCTGCTCCGCCCATTGCCGCGCGAACAGCGCCCGCCGCTCGGTGCCATCGCGGCGGCCCACAGCCTGGTCCAGTTGCAGCGCGAGCGCATCGGCGAGGCGCTCGTACTGCGCGGCGCGCAGTCGGAGATCCGGGGAGTCGAGGACGGCGATCGCCTCACCGGCCGCGACGCGCCCCTCCCCGTGAAGCGATGCCACGCGGGCAGGCAGCGGGCTGTAGACGACCAGTTGGCGGTCGGCATGCATCCAGCCCGGCGCGTGCACGCTCGTGCGCCACGGCACTACGAGCACCAGGAAAAGCCCAACCAGCAGGCCGAACAACCACCAGCGACGCGAAGGCACGATCTCGTCGCGCCGGCTGCGCCACACCGAGAATTCCGCGATCAGCGGTCGGGCCACGAACCAGCCGATCTCGACCGCGAACAGGAAGATGCCAAGGAGCTTGAAGAACAGGTGGTACACGGCCACCGCGATCGCGAGGAACACCAGCAGCCGGTAGACCCACGTGAGCCACGCGAAGGCCACGAGGAACCGCGTGGTCGTCGGCGGGAAGGTCTCGGCATCGGCGTCGCGCCAGCCGAGCAGGAACCGGCGCACCCGCGCCCGCGCGATCGCGAAGGCCCGATCGTGCAGATTGGGCATGTCGAGCGCGTCGGACAGCAGGAAGTACCCGTCGAAGCGCATGAACGGGCTCGCGTTGATGCCCAGCGTCAGCACCCAGCTCGTGGTCGCGAGAAAGAAGAGCGCGCTGCGCAGCGCACCGTCGTCGCAGAGACTCCATGCGAGCGTGGCGAACCCGGCGAGCGCGAACTCCGTGGCCATGCCGGCCGCCGCGATGCGGAAGCGGTCGCGGCGATCGGCCAGCTTCCAGGACTCCGACGTGTCCGTGTAGAGCATCGGCCAGAGCACGAGGAACGCGAGCCCCATGTGGCCCACGCGCACGCCGAGCCGCGTGGCCGTGAACGCGTGACCGAGTTCGTGCAGCGTCTTCGCGAAGGCGAGCGCCACGAGATAGCCGGCGAGACCTTCGAGGCTCAGCGTGTCACTGAACGTGTGAACGAAGGTATCCCACTGCCGCGCGGCAAGCATGAGGCCGCCCGCGGTGCACCCCACCACCAGCCAGCGGAACCAGGGCGCGAACACGAACGCGATCCAGGGCAGTGCCCCGCGCAGGAAGGCCTGCGGATGCACGAGCGGGATGCGGAAGAACAGGTAGTGATGCAGCAACCAGCGGAGCGGTCCTTCGCGACGGGCGCCCGCCATGCGACCGAGCCGGGCCACGCCATCGGCATCCGTCACGCGCACGAGCTGGTGGCTCTGCAGGAAGACGGCGAGCCGGAGGACGTCGGTCTCGTCGACGTCGAGTGGCGTCTCGTTCGAGGTCGATGCGGCAATGCGGCCCGGCGCGCGCAATCGCCAGCGCGAGAGCATCTCGAACTCCGGCCAGCCGATCAGGTAGAAGCGATTGGTGACGGGGTCGTGCAGCGTCCAGGCCGGGGAACCGTCGCGCTGCGGGGCCGCGGGATGCAACCGGATGTCCTCGCGCAGCGGCGGCACCATCGTCGCTTCGGCGGGTGACTCGGGCCCTAGTGTCTCGACACAGAAGTTCGCAAGCATGGATCGCAATCGCGGCATCGGTGAGCGGAGAGAAACGGAACACGAGTGAGCACGGCGCTAGTCCGACGTCGGAGCGCGCCGCGCGGCGTCAGGCAAGGCGCGAACCACAGCCAGGTTGGACACCTGGCGAGGATTCGCAACGCCGCATGGCGCCGCGCGGCGCGTTCCGACGTTGCGATACTTCTGTGTCGAGACACTAAGGCCAGCGTTGCCATGGCGTGGCTACCAGCCCGTCCAGGCGCGCGCGGCGGCCAGCGGACGCCGCAGCAGGTAGTAGGCAAGCGGCGCGCGATCGCCGTGGATCTTCGCGGTGCCCTTCAGGCCGATGCGCGCCACGGGGAGCGCAGCGCCTGCGTCTTCGAAACGCGCGCGGACCCGGTACGACGCGACGCCCTCCGGCGACAGCGTCGCCTGATAGCTCGTCTGCACGATGCGGGCGGTGAGCGGCGTCAGCGGCGCCGTCTGCAGATAGAGCCGCACCTCGGCGCCTTCCGCGAGGTTGATCGCGTCGGCCACCGGCAGCCAGACGAGCACGCCGGCATCGTTGGGATCCGCGAGCTGAAGGATGCGCTCGCCGGTGACGACGGGTCGCCCCTGCCAGTCGTCGACATCGCCGAACACGGCGATGCCGTCGCGGCCCGCCTTCACCTCGACGCGCTGGAGCAGCTCGTCGAGCGCGGCGACCTCGGCCTGTCGTTCCGCGACGCGTCCGTTCAGCACCGCGAGATCAGCGCGGCTGTCATCGCTGCCGAACGCCTTCTGTGTCGCGGCCATCGCATCGGCGCGGGCAACGGCGAGTTGCTTCATCGCGACCTCGCGCCGGCTGGCGAGCGTGGTGCCATCGAGCGAGAAGAGGAGATCGCCGGCCTTCACCGGCTGGTTGGGCTTCACGGCGAACGTCGCCAGGACGCCATCGAGCGGCGAGGCGACCGCGGCGGCTTCGAGCGCGATCACTTCGGCCGGCGCGAGCACGGAAAGCCGCACGGGAATCAGCGAGAGGAGCACGAGCCCCAGCGCGATCCACCAGGCGTTCCGGCGCACGCCGGCAGCCGCCCGCGGCGCCCAGGTCCGATCGCCCTGCCCCAGCGCCCAGAAGCCGTGGCCATAGACCTCCGCTGCCTGGCTGAGCAGGTCGAACCCTTCATCGTCGGGCGACTCGTCGAGACACAGCCAGAGCGTCCCGGTGCGACATCCATCGGGGCCGTCGAGCGGGTACACGAGGACGACGGCAGGCAGCCATTCCGACCAGTCCGACCGGAGCGCGCCCGGCGCGTCGTCGACGGACAGCATCAGCGGCTCCTTGCCGAGCCGCCCGTGGACATCCGCCGCCAGCGCGCGCAACCAGACGAGGAAGGGTGTCTGCTCGGTGACGGAGGCAAGACCTGACACCGTGGCGAGCGCCAGCGGCTCGCCCAGGAACACGAAGGCCTGCCGGTAGTGCGCGAGATGCCAGGTCTCGTTGGCGGCCACGAAGGCAAGACCCGTGCGATCCGTGCACTCGCGCGCCCGCTGGGCCACGTAGGCGAGCGTCCGGTAGTCGGGGGCATCCTGCTGTGTGACGGCAACCGGGAGCGCAGTGACGCTCGCCGGAACGCGGGGTCCGTCCGGAAGCTGGCGACTCACGGCGCGGGTGCCTCCGGGAAGCGCGCGGTGCCGCTCATGCCCGCGAGCAGTTTCGCGTCGCCCTCGACGACGTCGCCTTCGAGTTCCACCGACTGGCTCACGGCATCGACGCGACCATTGATGGCCGCGACCGTCGCGCGATACGTGCGGCCGGTCTCATCGACCGTGATGTCGAACCGCGAGCCCACCTTGATCCAGCGCAGCCAGCGCGACGGCACGTTGAGCCGCAACCGGGGTGGATCCGCCGACACGAACTCGAGAAGCGGCTGCCCGGCCGTCACCGACTGATGCGGACGGGCCGAGAGTTTCACCACGCGACCCGCGAACGGTGCCGAGATCGTGCAGGCACGGTGCTGGGTCTCCGCGAGATCGAGGGCGCCCTTCGCACGGTCGCGTGCGGCCGCGGCGAGCGTCACCTCGAGTTCCCCGGCCGACTGGAGACCCTGGAGCCGCAGCTTGGCAGCGTGGGCTTCCCGGGCGGCGTCCATCTCGGCGCTCGCCATGTCGAGCTTCGCCTTCTGTTCGCTGCAGTCGAAGCGCACGAGCGGCTCGCCCGCGCGGACCGTGGCACCCAGCGTCGTGGGAATGGCGACGACGCGCGCGATGATCTCGCTCACGATCGTCGCTTCCCGCCGAGGCACGAGGAGGACGCGGATCGGCGGCGCATCGCCGGAGGCCTCGGGAGCGGCCGGAACGGGCGCCGGACTCGTCGACGCAGACGCGGTTGCCGCGGGCGCTGGCGTCACACCTGCCGGCGCTGCGGCGACCGTCGCGGGCGCGCCCGTGGACGACGTCTCCGATGCCTGGGGAACGCGGGCCATCGGCGCGGGCTTTCCGGGCTCACGCAACCAGAGCGCAGCAGCCACGAGAGCAACGGCGGCCACGGCGACCGGGACCAGCACGGGACGCATCGACTACTTCCCGGCGGCGTCGGCGCCTGCGGTGCGGATGGTCGTCGGGGCGGCGCCGCTGCGCTGACCGGTGAAGGCCTCGCGCTCCCACCCATCCAGGGTCTTGGCGAGCGCGGCAGCGAGTGATTTCACGTCGGACGCTTCGACGTCGGCAGGCAGCACATCGAGGCCGACGGAGTTGTAGACGCGTCCCCACGCCGCCTGCGCGTTGGCGTACGCGATGTAGCGCTGGTACTGCGAGAGCAGCGAGCGCGCCTCGTTGCGGATCACCTCGAGTTCGGCATCGACGCGCGTCGTCTGCGCGGCACGGGCGTAGTCCAGCAGGCGTTCATCGACCCGGGCGCCCTCCTCCGCCTGCTTGAGGTCGGCAAGTGCCAGGCCGTAGCGCTGGGCGGCCACGCGGGTCTGCGTGACGACGGCCATCGAGAGCGCCATGCGGCGGGTCTCGTCCACCTGCTGCTGGGCCGCGTTCGCCTTCTTTATCGACGGGATCGCCGCGAGGCGGAACAGGTTCATCGACATGCGGACGCCGCCCTGCACCCACGTGTCGTTCAGCAGATAGCTGTTGCCGTCGTAGTTGGCGCCGAGGTCGAAGGTGATGCCGGGGAGCGTCGAGAGGATCGACTTGCGGACCTCCAGCGACGTGATGCGCTTGCGGTAGTCCTCCTCGCGCAGTTCCGGCCGGCGCTGGAGTGCCAGGTCCTCGAGCTGCGAGGCATTGCCCGGCATCTGGGGCAGTGGCACCTCCTGCTCGTCCGCGAGCGTGAAGCGCGTCCCGGGCGGCAGGGTCATGAGGGCGGAGAGTTCCGCCTGCGAGAGTTCGAGATCCTGACGACGGATCTGCAGGAGCGTGGTGGCGTCGATGAGCGCACGCTGATAGGCGAGGATCTGCGGCTGGGGCATCAGGCCCTGCGTCTCGATCTGCCGCGCCTTCACCATCGCCTGGTCGGCACGGGTCATCACGGTGTCCATGCGCGAGAGCAGGCGCTGCGCGCCGAGCGCACGCCAGTACGCGGTGCGCACGTCCTGCAGCACGTTCTGCATGGCCTTGCGGCGACGCTCCTCGGCGATCAGCACCTGGTCGGCCTGCTGCCGGGCGCGGTAGTACGAGACGCCGAAGTCGAGGACGTTCCACGAGAATGTGAGATCCCCGTAGATGCGGCTGTTGTCGAGGCTGGTGCTGTACGGCGCGAAAGGCACGCGGGTCGGGACGACCTGGTCGCTGCGCTGGGCAAGATCGTTGTTCCGCCAGGCGTACCCGGCGTTCGCGAGCAGCTTCGGCAACATGTCGTAGCGGGACACATCGAGGATGCCGCGCGCGAGCGCCTCTTCCATCAGCTTGGCGCGGTAGTCGAGGTTGTACTTGATCGCGCGCGCCGCGGCTTCGTGGAACCCGATGGGGCCCGTCACGGGCTCCTGGTCGGCGAACATCTTCGTCTGGTCCGACTTGACGCGCTCGGCAACCTCCTCCTGCGTGGTGGGCGTCGGCTGGACGGTGGAACACCCGCCGAGGATCAGCAAGGCGGCCAGGAGGCCTGCACTGGCAGGCACACCCGGCCCGGAGGCCCTGAGGGAATTGGTCATCGCAATGGTTTCCTGATCGACGGGATGGTTCAGCAGTTGGGGCGGGACGCCGCCTTGACCTTCGGCTTCAGCTTCACCTTCGGCTTGACGCGGTCCTTCCCCTTCGCCTCCTGGACCATCTCGGAGAAGGCACGGGCCGCTTTCTCGTTCACCTTTGCCGCCCCCACCGTCGCGCCGGGATCGCGCGCCGCGACGACGGCGGCATGAGGCCGTGACACGCGCAGCTTGACGGGTTTGGGCGTGGGCTTGCCACAGTCGACCAGCGACTTGCCCGCCGGCCGTTCGGGTGGCGGCAGCGCGGTCGCGACGATGGGCCCGGCAGGGGCTGGGGGGGCGCTCTTCTCGGCGGCGGCCGGTGCTTCGGCGGCGGGAGCTTCCGCCAAAGCCACGGGTGCTTCCTCGGCGGGCTCTTCGACCAGTGCAGCGAGGGTCTCCTCGGCCGGCGCGTCCGCGGCCGCGCCATCCTCTCCGACGAGGGCGGAGAGCGGCTCCTCCGGCACCGTGATGCCGCCCGCGGCGGCGACAGCGGTTGCGGCCACCGGCGCCCCGAAGCGCTCGGGCCCCGCGGCCGCGGCGATCCGGACGGGGTCGAAGAATCCGTTGCCATCGAGCGCCGCGCGATCGGTCAGCTGCGCCACCCGCTGGTCATTCGCCGCCAGTTGCGCCGCGAAGCCATCACCGCCCGGCACGACAGGCGCGACGAGCCCGGCACCCGACGGAACGAACGGATCGACGGGGCGGAGGCCGCCACCGGGCGGCGACGGGTCGGGAGGCGGCGCCGGCGAGATGAACGGGAACTCGGGAATGACGGGTGGGACGATGGGCAGCGGCAACACGGGCAGCGGCGTCGTGGACACCACGTCGAACGTGGCCGTGCCGGTGGCACTGCCTCCGGAGGGATCGCGGACCGTGTAGCCGAGGGACCCCGCGGGGAGCGTCGCCGTGGTGCCGGGTTCGGCGACCAGGCCGGCATTTGGCGTGAAACGCAGGCTCTCGAACTGCGCGACCGTCAGCACCGTGCCCGGCGTGACCACCGTCCCGTCGGGGAGGCGGAGCACGCCGCGCGTCGCGGGGTCGGGCACGCGATCGATCGTGATCGAGAGGCGGTCCGTCGGGGTGTCGGGGTCCGCCACCAGTCCGATGAGCGGAATGGCGTTGCCGGACGTCCCCGCGTTGACGGTGACCGACGAATTCGTCGCGGTGGGGGGATTGTCCAGCGCACCGATCGGCACGCGCACCGTCGAGGTCGTGGCGAGATCGGGGCGTTCGCCCTGCGGCAGCACGCCGGCGTTGCCGTCGAAGAGGTCGTAGCGCAGCGCCACCTGAGCCGGCGGCGCGATGGCGGTGCTCGAATAAGTGAGGGACTGCGCGAACGTCGTGATCGACGCCGATGTGGCGGCCGCATTGAACGTGACGGTGAGTTGCCCCGGCACGCTCGTGTCGACGGCGCCGATGACGACGCCGCCCACGACGATGTCGTTGCCGACAAGGAGCGGGCTCGAGATCACGTCGGAGGCGACTGGCCCACCCTCGCGCGCGACGACGAGGCGGCCACTGTTCCAGTCGTCGAGACCCGCGTCGATTTCGGCATCGGACAGGACGACGTCGGTGTCGATCGGCACCGCGGGTCCGCCCTCGGCGAACGGCGTGCCGCGCAGCGGATCGAGGCCGGCGATGACCGGCGAATCGTTCACGGCGACGATCGGTACGCGGACCGACTGGGTCGTGGAAAGCGCCCCGCCCGTCCCCTGCGGGCCTGCGTTGCCGTCCGTCAGCACGTAGTCGAGGGTCACGCCCGCAGGCGGCGCGTCGGACGCGTTCGCGTAGGTGAGCGACTGGAGGAAGGTCTGCACCGAAGCCGTCGTCGCATTGCCGTTGAACACGACCGCGAGTCGACCGGGCGTGGACGTATCCACGGTCCCGATGGTGACCCCACCCACGATCACATTGCCGCCGACGATGAGCGCACTGCCCAGCTGATCGGCCGCGTTCGCACCGCCCTGACGGGCGACGGCGAGCGTCGCGCCGTTCCAGGTGTCGGCGCCACGATCGATCTCGGGGTCAGACACCGTCACATTCGAATCGATGAGCGTGGGTCCGTCGCCTTCGGGGAACGGCGTGGGTGACACGGGATCGAGCCCGGCAAGCACCGGCGCATCGTTAGGCTGCACGTACCCGATGTTCTGGCCCGTGACCTGCACGCCGTCGGCGAGCACGACATCGATCACCCCGTCCGTCTGCGAGCCGCCAGCACCGGCATCGAAGCGCGGCGTGATCGTGTCGGCATCGCCGCCATTCACCACCGCCGCGCTCGCGGGACCCGACACGCGGTAGTTGCCGGGCGGTAGTGCCGAGAATACGTAGTCGCCATTGATGTCGGTGGTGGTGGTCTGCACCGAATCGTCGGCGTTGCCGAAGATGCCGTCGATGCCCGCCCAGCGCAGCGTGACGGTCTGCCCCGCGAGCCGAGTCTCGCCGGCATCCACGACGCCGTCCTGATCCGCGGTGTCGTCCCACAACGTCCCGCGCAGCACGCCGAGCCCCGCAGTGTCCTGGTCGCGCTGGTTGTTGAGCGGCCCGGTGCGATCCGTGGCATCCGCCTCGTTCGCGGGCAAGCCATCCGCACCCGTGCGGGCGCCGGTGGCGGACCCCGGCGCGCCGCCCGTGGATGTCAGGGCACCGAAGGTGAGCTGCTCACCACCGGCAGCCGCTTCGGCCGGGGTGACGCCCACGCTCGTGAACGTCACGATGGCCGGATTGCCCGCGTGGGTGACGCCCGGGGCGGCCGTCGCGGTGTAGCGCACGGTGACGCTGCCACCGACGGGAATCGAGTCGATCTCCAGGGCTGCGGTATCGGCATCGGAGAGGTTGCGCACGGGACTCGTGCCACCGGCCGTGGTCGTGGTGACCGTGCCGGCGCCACCGAACGCGAGGCCGGGCAGCCCGGCGAATTCATCCGTGAAGCGCACGCCGTGGGCGGTGGTGCCACCCGTGTTCGAGAACGTGACCTCGTAGGTGACCGTCGATCCGTCGGACGCGACCACGCGCTTGTCGACGTCGACGATGCCGGGTTCGACGAGGGATTCCGTGACGATGTTGGATGTGCGCAGCAGCGTCTGCACGCCGGCGACGTCGCGGGTCACCGCGAAATCGAACGCGGGGTCGACGGTGCCGGGATCCGCCGTCCCGTCGCCGATCACGCGGCCCGACTGGTTGAAGGATTCGTTGGTGACGAGCGCGTTGAACTCGATCACCACGAATTCGCTGTCGGCGTCGCTGTCGGCATTCGTGATGTTGCCGATGCGGAACGTCGGGTCGGTGCCGGGCCCGCCCGCGAAATCGATGCGGCCCGCGTCGATCACGCGCGTGGGTGCAACGGTGGCGACCTGTGCGGTCGTCGTGGGCGCTCCGCCCGCAAAGGCGGCATCCGACAGTGCGCCGCCCGCGATGGCGGTGGACCCGAGCCCACCGTCGGAGACGAAGCCGATGGTCGATGTCCCGTCGTTCAGGAACTGCAGCCCGGGCGGAATCCGCGGCGTGATCCGCACATCGGTCGTGGTGGACTCCGGCAACTGGACGACGATGCGATACCGGACGATCTCGCCGACGGCGACTCGCGTGTCGGTGCGCGGGTTGTCGGAAGACTCGACGGCACCCGCGGCCGGCGTCGTCGCCGCCTCCGAACTGCCGACGATGCGAAGGAGCGGTGCATCGACCGGCACGGAAATGTCGCCGCGATCGCTCGCGACGTAGTCGTTGACGCCACCGGTGCCGTCGCGCTCGTCGTCGCCCGTCGCGACGAACGGGCTGATGTCCGTGTTGGCCGTACCGGGCAGCGACGAATAGCGCACCGTGCCGGTCACGGAAGGCGAATCCCCCGAGGAGATGAGCAGCGGCACCGCGGCCTGGAAGGTGAACGTCGCCGTCTGTCCGGGGGCAAGACTCGCCGCCGTGGGCGCCGTGCCGGCACCGATGTTCGCGTCGAATGCAGGGTCCAGCGTGAACGGGGTGCCTGCGGTCTGCGTCCAGGAGTCGGGCACGTACACGAGTCCGGCCGGCAACGCGAAGTTCGCGAGTGCGACATCGAAGGCCGGCTGGGAACCGGTGTTGGCGACGGTCACGGTAAACGTGACGACATCTCCGGCGTCCGCCTCGCGCCCGTCTGGCGTCACGGCGATCGTCACCGCCGGTTCGCGGATCGTCACCAGCGCAGTGTCCGTCACGGTCACGGCAACGCCGTTGCTCGTGAACCTCGCCGTGTTGGTGCGCGTCTGCGCTTCCTGATTGGGCGCCGTGTTCAGCACGACGGCGCGGTACTCGACGGTGACGGTCTGCGCGGTCGCGTTCGCGGTGTCGGTGTTCACGAGATCGCCGAGGGCGAGCGTGAACGTCTGGCCATCGGCGGAGAAGTTCGCTGCGGTGACACCCGCGAGCAGCGCGGCGCCGGTGCCGAGCGACGACGTGAGTCCGGCACCGATCGTCACCGACTCGACGGCCACGAAGGCCATGCCGGGCGCGAGCGTGTCGGAGAACACGGCACCGCTGCTGCGGCCTTCGGGAAGCGTCAGCACGACCCGGTAGCGCGCCTGCTCGCCGATGACGGCATCACCGTTGGCCGCGAAGACCGGCGCGACAGGGCTGCTCGCATCGCTCGTGCCCGTCAACGTCTTGTCGACGAGGGCGCGGGCGACGGTGATCGTCGCCTCTTCGCGCAGGACGCCGTCGACGGTGCCGTCCGTGTCGAGCGCGGCGACCTGCGTGTAGTCGCCGGTGCCCGGCGCCGCGAGCGTGCCGGCCGCGCTGTCGCGCCCGGAGTAGCTGAGCAGGCTCGCCCGGGTCTCGGCGACCGTGCCGGCTTCCAGGGTCGTCGGCACGACCACGTCATACGTGATGACCACCAGGTTGGAGCCATCGGTGACCGGCGCCCCCGCAGCGTCCACACCACGCCCCAGGAATCCACGCGTCGCCGTGTCGACGAACTCGACGCCGTTGCCGCCGAAGAGCGCCGCGGCAAGCTGGGCCTGGGTGGTGATGGGAGCACCCGTCGTGGCGTCGATCACGACGTTGCCGCCGGAGATGTCGATGGGCGTCGTCGACCCGCCGCGCGTGACGACGATGTTCGTGACGTCCGTCGGCGCGAGGCCGAACGGAAGTTCGTCACGCACCCGCACGTCGAACGCGCCGGCGTCGCCGGCACCGGCGTTCGAGACCACCACGGCGTAGCGCACGGTGTCGCCACCGTCGACGCGCGAGAGATCGGTGTCGAGCTGCGCGGCGTTGGCGCCGGTGACCGATGCGGCGATCGCATTGCCGGCCCCGCCTGCGGCGGCGACGAGCGATGTCTCGGCGACCACGGTCGTCGTGTCGTCCCTCGTGAACGTCGGGCCGAAACTGTGGGCTGCGCTCTCGGCATCGCGGACGACGCCCTTCTGGATCGCGACGCGAGGCTGCGTGAGCGTGATGGCGTCGATGTCCTGCGTGGCCACCGGCGTGCCCGGCGTGCTCTGGTCCGTGTGCTCCGCGAGCGCCGTGAGGAAGAACCCCTCGGACGCGAACGGCAGATCGGCGGCCCGCACGGTGAAGAGGATGTCCACCTGGCGCGGCGCGGGACTCGCATCGTTGCGCGTGCCGAGATCGAAGCGGATGCCGTTGCTGTTCGCATCGGTCTGCACGAACTGCGACGGGTTGGCGGCGGCGGGATCGTTGCCCACCACGATCCCGTCGAAATGGGTCGGGCCGTACGAGAACTGGCCCTGCCCGGGGACCGCCGCGCTCGGCGCGTTGCCGGTCGGCGCACGCGTGAAGTTGTTCAGGCCGGCGCCGGCCGCGAGGTCGGCATCCGCTGCACCGTTCGCATCGAAGTCCGTCGTCGACAGCGTCGGCTGCGGCAGGAAGGCGGACAACGAGAAATTGTCGAAATCACCGGTGGGGATGGTGTAGCGGATCCGGTAAGTGATGGTGTCACCGGGAACGATGCGCGAGAGCCGTCCATCGGTGTTGTCGGTGCTCCCGTTGCGGGCGTAGATCGAGAGATCGACCTGGTCCGGCACGATGGAGAGCATGGCCGAGGAATCGTCGAACTCGCGCGCACCCGTGGGCAGGAAGGTCGTCTCGAGATTGCGGCCGTCGATGGTGACGGCGTTCTCGAGCGTGTCGCCTTCGTTCAGATCGAGGTTGGCACCGGGGCCTTCCACGCGGTCGGTGTACGCCTGGTCGACGGACGTCCGGAATCGGATGGTCCCCGTGGAGGCACCCGATGCATCGCTCGGCCCGAAGAGATCCCCCGCCATGCGCGGATCGAGTCCGTTGGCCTGGAGCAGCCCTGCCACGTCGAAGCGGACGAACGTGCGGGTCTCGTTGGTGCGCACGTTCTGGACGGCACCGGCCGCATCGAAATACGCGGGGCTGTCGGGTGTGCCGAATCCGGTGGCACCCGCCGCGGCGTTGACCGACGTGAAGAAGGCTGACGTGAAGTCGAGGGTCCGCGAGACCCGGGCGCCCGCACCGTTGTCGTAGTTCACGACGAGCGTCGGCGTGAACTGCCCGACCAGTGCCCCGAGCGGCAGAAGCGTCTGGCCGTCGGAAAGCATGTCGCTCACGACGACCTCATCGAACGCGAAGTAGTCCGAGATCTGGAAGGCCAGCGCGTACTCGACGATGTCGCCGGGCGTCGGCTGGTCGGTGCCGCCGGCGATCTGGTCGACGATGGTGGCGGACTTCTGGATGGCGATGGACTCCGCCTCCAGCCGATGGGCCATTCCGCCGGGCTCGTCCACGTCGGTGTCGTAGGTGACAGCCGCGGGAGCATCGTCGGGGTCGGTCGGATCCCACTGCGCCGTGACGGCTGTGTCGACGCCCCAGAACGTGGAGTCGGCCGACGTGCGATCGATCACGCGATCGGCATCGGCGGTGCTGCCCGCATCGAACTCGGGCACGTAGAACTGGACGACCATCGACGCATCGCGGCGGGCCGCCGTGCCGGTGATGCTGGCGATCGTGCGCGTGACCGTGCCGCCATTCGCGGCCGCGACATTCGCCGCCGGGAGCACCTGGGTGACGCCGCCGGTGGCGGGCGTTGCGGTATCGGCCGCCGGGGACGACACCAGCACACCGTTCACGTTGGTCCAGCCGCCTGGCGGCGTCTCGCCGATGCTCGTGCCGCCGATGGCTGCCGGGGTCCCGTCGATCCGCACGAAGCGAAGACCGGCCTGCGCGTTGGCCTCGTCCTGAAGGATCTGCGACAGCGCGAGATCGGTGAGCGTCTGCCCCGCGGCGACGTCGACATCGATGCGGTAGCCGCGCAGGTAGTTGGGGCCGGTCGCCGTTTCGTTCTCGGGGCCGAGATAGGTGGTGGTGACCCGGTACAGCGCCGGGTCCACGGTGAGCGTCGTGGCCGCGCCGGACAGCGGCGCGTCGACGCCGGGGTTGTCGAGGGCATCCTGGCCGAAACGGAATCCGCCCATGACTGTGATGGGCAGGTCCACGCCCACATCGGCGAAGCCACCGAGCGCCCCCTGGATGCTGATGTCGATGGGCGGCTGGCCGGCGGTGAAGCTGCCGAACGGCAGCTGGATCGTGTACAGGCGATCGCCGACGCGGTAACCCGCCGGGACGCTGACGAGCGGTGCCGTGCCGCCGTCGGCGAACGAGACGGCCATCGTGCCCCCGGCCGCGACGAGCGTCCCCTCGCGCACCGTCAGCGGGAGGCCAAGATAAGTCGCACCGCTCAGCGTGATGCCTTCCTGGCCGGCCACCGGTGCGGCGGCATTGGAGGCGTTGTCGGGGTCGCGGCCCGAGGTGGGCACGAAGACCGCGATGTACGGACCGAAGCCGGACTCGGGACCACCCGAATTGTCGAAGGTCACTCGGAAGTCGAAGTTCTCGCCGATCAGGATCTGCTGGCGCGCAGCGGAGATCGTGACGGCGGGCGTGGCAGCAAGGACCGTGTCGACGGCGGCGAGACGCGCCGCGTCCGTGGTGAAGAGGCTGCCCACGGGGCCGGTGGCGGCTTCGAGCTGCCAGTCGCCGCCCGTACCGGTGGTCCCAGTGGAGCCGGCAACATCGGCACCGGTGGCCCGAGCCAATGCCTCGAGGAACGCCGAGCCGGCGGTGCCGTCGGCAACGTCACAGCCGTACAGAAGAAGATCGCCGTCCGCCGTGAGCCCCTGCCCGATGCGGGCGAGGTCGGCGCCGAACTCCTGCAGGGCTGCCCGGTTGATCGTCCGACCGTTCAGCACGAGACCGCCAGGGACGCCATGGGACAGGATATGGATCGAGGAAAGCCGGGCGTCGGCCCCGGCGGCGTCGGCGATCTGGGCGATCGCGTCACGGCCGGGATCCAGCACTAGGACGCGGGTGCCGGGTGCCGCGAGCGCGGTCAGGTCCTGCCAATGATCCACCGAGCGGTCCACGACCAGGAGCGACGTGGTACCGGCAGGGGGCGCGGCATGGGCCGTCGCATCGGGCGGCACGGCAGGATGGTCTGCCTGGGGAATCGCTGCGGCAGTGTCAGCGCCGGCCCCGTCGAACAGCATCCGTGGTTCCAGCGCCACCAGGCGGGTGGCCCGCTTCAGGCCCTGTCTTGCACTGCGTGCAGCGTCTGCGGCGCCTCTTCCCGAGGTCTGCTTCATGGGGTCCGGTCTCGACGGTGCAGCGTGGGCACAACGACCAGAACCGTCGGAAAGCTCCGTCCACGGACGCATGGACGTTTACCGCGGTGACGCGGCTGCACGACGAGGCTGGTCGCTCTGCGAAACTTTGCACCGTCGCCCTCGGGACGACAGTGCCCCGGGTGTCTCGCGCAGCTTGCGGTCTCCTGGCCGCGCGGCACCCTGTGATTCTGAATCCGGGAGCGGCAATGCCACTCCTGACCGGATGCTCCCCAAATCCTCACGGATTTGCAAGTACGGCAGGATTCGGCAAGAAATCCCCCGGCACAGCCGCTACGATGTGCTCAGTGCCCCTCGCTGGCGTAGCGGGCGAGCGCCTCCGACAGCGCCGAGGCCACCCGCGCCCGGAGATCCTCCGGGGCGAGCACCTCCACATCGGCCCCGTGCTTGAGGATGTCCATGACCAGTTCCCGCGGATCGCTGAACGGCAGTTCGAGGCGGTAGCTCCCGTCGGACTCCAGGACGCCCCGTTGCGCCGGATGCCATTCCTCGGCGGCGACCCATCGGGCCCGGGCCGGGGAGAACCGGAGGGCAGCCCAACGGACGTCCTCCCCGGAGAAGATGCCGTACCCGCTGGACAGTTCGCGCTCGAGCACGCCTTCGTCGACGGGATCGGCAGCGGTCTCGAGGAGGACGGTGGACTCGATGGCGTCCACGGCGAAGCTGCGCAGGCCATGGCGCAGATGGCACCAGGCGTCGAGGTACCAGTTGTCGCGATAGAACACGAGGCGCTGGGGCGACACTTCACGCTGATGGCGCTCCCCCGTGGCCCGGTTGTAGTGCCGGATCGCTAGCCGGCGCCGCTCGAGCAGGCCCTGGGCGAGCGCCGCGAACTGCGACAGGTCGATGCGACGGCGGGCCGCGTGCAGGACACGGATGCGCTTCCGGACTTCGTCCATCGCGTGCCCGCGGCTGCCGAGCAGCTTCTCGAGTCGCGCCGAGAGCGGCGACAGGTGCGGATCGAGCATGCCCGGATCGAGCTGCTCGAGGAGGTGGTGCATGGTGAGCAGCGCGTGCGCCTCGGCCGCGCTGAACCAGAGCCCCGGAAGCTCGTCGGTGTCGTCGGCATCGAGTCGGTAGCCGCCGGCGTCGCGATCCCAGACGATCGGGACCTGCATCCGGCTGCGCAGATACTCCATGTCACGCTTGAACGTGGCGCGCGAGACCTCGAGGTCGGCGAGGAAGGTATCGATGGTGATGACGCGCCCGCCGCGCAGCAGGCGCTGGATGCGATAGAAGCGTTCGGTGCGGTCCAATTCGGTTCCCTCGATCGATGGCGGACGATAGCGCATCGGCATCACCACGCGTCGCGTCACAGCATCCGCGCGCGGCCATGCGGGCGCGTTGACACCCCTCGGCCCCGCACGCATCATCGCCGCGGCTTCAAGGAGATACACACGCCATGGCGTACCACGCATTCGTAAGACCTACGATGGTTGCCGCATTCGCGATCGCCACGATGCTCGCCTCGGGTTGCCAGTCGCTCACGGGGTCCGGCACAGGCACCGGCGCCGCCAGCGGAGAGAAGGCCATCGCCGAGAAGTCGGCAGGGGCGACACCCCAGGCCACCCCTAACTATCAACCGGTCACGGACATCCCGATCCCTGCCAGCACCCGGATCAACACCGAACGCTCGACGATCCTCGGCAACGGGGATCGCTGGTTCGGCCGGATGATCCTGGTGCTCGATCGTCCGACGACGCAGGCCTTCGCGTATTACCAGGAACAGATGAGCACCTTCGGCTGGGAGGCCGTGACCGCCGTGCAGGGCAAGGTCAGCACCCTCAGCTTCACACGCGGCGACCGCGCGGCGACGGTGGAGATCGGCCCGTCCGGACTGCGCGGCTCCGAAGTGGCTGTGACGGTGAGTCCCCGTCAGCCTCCCGCCGCACCGCGCAAGCCATAGGGTACCGAGGAGATCCCGATGGCCATCGCAGGCATGAATCACTTCACCGTGCTGACGCATGACCTGGAAGCCACCACGCGGTTCTACGTGGGCATCCTCGGTCTCGTGCCGGGCGAGCGCCCGAACATGGGGTTTCCCGGCGTCTGGCTGTATTGCGGCGGTCAGCCCGTGCTTCATGTGATCGCCGGGCGCCCGCTGCCCACCGATCCGCGCGGCGTGCTCGATCACATGGCTTTCACCGCGACCGATCTCCCGGGCGTCACCGACACACTCCGCGCCAACGGGATTGCCTACGATCTGCGCCGCCAGGCCGATTCGGGAACGTGGCAACTGTTCTGCTTCGACCCGAGCGGCGCGCGGGTCGAACTCGATTTCGACGCATCCGAAATCGGCCCTGCCCCATAGTCGTACCACGCCGCCGCCCCGCATCCCCGATGCGGCGGCGCCCCCTCAGAGCGTGCTTTCCTTCATGCACGCCTCGTACGCCTTGTCACCGAGCAGTTCCAGAGGGATGTCCGAACGCCCGGCCTCGGTTTCGCGGCGCATCGCCTCGTAGCCCTGATCGATGATCCGGGTGACGAACTCGATCTCGCCCGGGGTCTCGTCGCCATGCCAGTAAAGCTTCAATTCGGCCCGCGGCAGCCCCTTCGAGTAGTGGTAGGCGGCGGCCACATGCAACTTCGCGGTATACGCACAGCGCTCCTCCCGGGTCATCTGGGTGATGCGGTCAGCACCTGCACTGGCCGGGATCATGGCGAGCGCGAGGAGCGCAGGGGCGATTCGCATGACGGGAACTCCGTGATCAAGGGGGGGAATGGTCGACCTCCCGTGTGGTGGTCGAGGCCGACGATCGTTGGGGACCGCAGCCACCACGATCGGTTCAACCTGACGCCGGGATCACCGCGAAATCCCGCGCCCGGGAGATCTGCAGGGAGCATTTTGGCACCATCCCGCCGAACGGCTCAGGGCGCCACTTTTCGGGCGTCACGGACCGGAAACCCGCATGAAATCTGACGTTGCATCTGCGATCGCCCGGGAACCGTGAGCAGTGCTCAGGGAGCGCATTTCGGCGTGAGATGTCAAGTGCATCAGCGAAAGTTATCAAACGGAGAGAGCCTCCCCCCGAATCCCGGTTGTCAAGCCCCGAGGAGATCGGTCGAATCGCTCGGAAAGCATTGACAACTCATTGTTTCGTCGAAAAAAGTTGCGCTGCCTACTTCTTGCACGGGAGACGCTAAATCCAGCCCCGGCAAGCACTTTTTCGCGTTTCCCGACAGGCTATCCACAGATTTATCCACAGGTTCTGTGGATGCTTCCGGGCCCCATCGCGGTGCAGGCTTCCGCCCCCGATTCGGACGTCGATGACGACTTTCCAACGGGATACGGATGGCCCATCCGAGACGCGTCGACGGACACGCCAAAGACACATGTCGCGCGGGCAACAGGGGATTACCGGACGGGGCCTCGCAGGTCGAGCGTCATCGCCTGGAGCATCGCTGGAGCGGCATCCCTGGCCGGCACCGGCGCGCCGACACGGAGACGGATGCATGGCGCGATGGCCTTGGGCACGAAGCGCATCAGCCCGCGGTGGCAGCGGCTGAAGACGCTGCCCCAGAGCCCGGCAAGCCCCATCGGGATCACAGGCACCGGGGAGCGATCGAGAATCCGCGTCATGCCCGGTCGGAACACCTGCATTTCGCCGTCCCGGGTAATTGCACCTTCCGGAAAGATGCCCACAAGCTCGCCGGCGGCCAGGGCCTCCGCGACAGTCTCGAACGCGGACTCCAGCATCCGCGGATCCTCCTTCGCCGGCGCGATGGGGATCGCGCGGCTGTGCCGGAAGACGAAGCTGAGGACCGGGGACCGGAAGATGCGGTGATCCATGACAAAGCGGATGGGTCGCGGGCAGGCGGCCATGATCACGACGGCGTCCGCGAAGCTCACGTGATTGCACGTGATGAGGGCCGGCCCCTCGGCGGGGACGTGGTGCATGCCGTCACGGTCAAGGCGATAGAGCGCGTGGACCAGCAACCAGGCGATGAACCGGAGCAGGAATTCGGGCAGCAGGCGGTAGATGAAGAGCGCCACCGCAGCATTCATGCAGGCGATGGCAACGAGCGCGTGCCAGGGCGCAAGCCCACCAGCGCGAAAGCCGGCCAGTACCGCCGCGCCAACCACCGTGAACAGCAGGAGCGACAAGGACGTCGCCGCGATTCGGACACCGACGGACGCACCGCCGCGCCGATCGCGGACGAAGACGAGCAGTGGCCGGACAAACCAGGCGATGAACGCTCCGTTCATCACCGCGATGCCTGCCCGCGCCGTTACTGCGGTGTCCGGGAGCGCCGCCATCGCGAGCGCGAGCACCGTCATCCCGAGGGACCCGAAGGGGACGAGTCCGAGTTCGTTGTGGCCCTGCGAGAGATGCCAGTCAGCGATGGCACCGAGGGCGACACCTGCGGCGATCAGGGTCGTGAGGTCGGAAGCACCGGCTCCGGTGCCTCGAAGCACGCCGAGCAGCACCACGGCGTACGTGGCGAACCAGCCCAAGCCCAGCACTGCGAGGTAAAGAGGGCGATCAGTGGCCAACGCACGCCAGCCGCTCAAACCGTGCCTCCACCGGCGCCTGTCATTTCACATGCGGGACGGACCGAACGGGTGCCGTCAGGCACCCGTCGGCCGAGGCCCCATCCGGTTACTTCGACAGGCATTCTTTCATGAACGTCTTGCGCTCATCGCCCTTCAGCGCCTTCGTCTTCGCGTCCGCGTTGCAGGTCTTCATCTTCTCCTGCTGTGCACTCAGCGCGCTCTTGGCCTCTACCTTCGCCGCGGACAGGCACTCGCCCATGAAGGCCTTGCGCTCATCGCCCTTCAGCGCCTTGGTCGCCGCCTCGGCATTGCAGGACTTCATCTTCTCCTGCTGCGGCGTGGCCGCCATCGCAGAACCAGCAAACAGCATCGGGAGCAGCACGGCCACAAGGTGCATCTTCATCGGGAGTTCCTCGACTGGGTGGGAGTTCGCTGAGAACCTGTCGCGAGTAGTGGCGACGGGCGGATGTTAACCGAGCCCGTCGCGCGCTCATGCACAGGCGATTGGAACTTTCGCCGCCCCACGGGCCCCAAGCGACGCTGACCCACCCACCCCATTGCCGCGGAGTCCGACACCATGCCTCTCTTCCCCCGCCTGCTTGCCGCCACGATGTTCGCCCTGCCCCTCACCGCGTCGGCGGCCTGCCCGACACTGCTGAATCATCAGCTGAAGACCATCGATGGCAAACCGCTCGATCTCTGCCAGTTCCAGGGGCGACCGATCCTCATCGTGAACACGGCGAGCAAGTGCGGCTTCACGCCGCAGTTCGAGAAGCTCGAAGGCATGTACAAGCAGTTCAAGGACAAGGGCCTGGTCGTGGTCGGATTCCCGTCGAACGACTTTCGTCAGGAACTCGCGACCAACAAGGAGGTGGGCGACTTCTGCCGGCTGACCTACGGCGTCCAGTTCCCGATGGCCGAGAAGACCAGCGTCGTCGGCGACGCGGCGAGCCCGCTCTACAAGCAACTCTCCACCACCACCGGCGAGGCCCCGCGCTGGAACTTCCACAAGTACCTCGTGGCGCCTGACGGCAAGACCGCCTACAGCTTCGCCACCCAGGTGGAACCCGACAGCAAGGAGTTGATGAACAAGCTGCAGGAGATGTTGAAGAAGTGAGTGGATGATCGCGCCAATCCCGCGAAAGGATCGCAGACTCAGCCACGCATCCGGCGGCGATCCCGAGTGGAGCACGTCCACGCTACCCCCGCCGCCCATCGGAGATCACCGGTGCGCCAGGGGGAAGCGACAGGGCAGCAGGTGGTTGGCGCCGTCCGAGATACCGCAACGCTGGCGATCGCCCCGTTTCATCGTCACGTCACGTTTTGCGATGGGCAGTGTGAATCCGGAGACGGCGACGTCAAGCGGTGACGGAACGACGTCACGTCGACGAGCGGGGAGTATCTCCGACGAGCAAACGTGCGCCTGTGGCCTCTCTCAGGGACACCGGATCGCCAGCCCGTCCCGTCGCGGAGCATTCGCGTCGGATGACGTGTCGGTGTCGGTCAGGAACGGCGTGCGCCTCAGTCCAGAGGCCAGCAATGGCGCTGACCGGAGAGGGTCAGGTCCTGAAGCGATTCACCGATGCCTGCAGCGTTTGAGCAAGCCCGTGAATCTGCTTGGCCGCAGAGGCGGTCTGGCTGACCGAGGCACTGTTCTGTTCCGCTTTCTGTGCCATCGTCTCTATACCCTTGGCGATCTCGTGCGCTGCGATGGCCTGCCCCTGGAGCGTATCGGCGATATCCTGAATGACCTGTACGACCCGCTGGGCGCTGGTCTGGATCTCGACGATGGAATCCCCCGCACGCTGCGCCGTCTGCATCCCCTGATTGACCCGCTCAACGCCTGATTCCATTGCAGCCACTGCTTCACGTGCCCCGGTCTGCACCTTTTCTATGGTGACGCCGATCTCCTGCGTGGACTGGGTGGTCCGCTCCGCGAGCTTGCGCACCTCGTCGGCGACCACCGCGAATCCGCGTCCCTGATCGCCCGCACGCGCAGCCTCGATGGCCGCATTGAGCGCCAGGAGATTGGTCTGGTCGGCGATGTCTCTGATCACGGCCACGATTGTCGAAATGTCTTTGGAGTAGCCCTCCAGTTCACCGATGGTGCTGGCCGCACCGTTGACGGCATCGGCGATCACTCGCATCTCTCCAGCGGCAGCGCGGACCACCTGACCTCCATCGCGAGACTGCTCTCCGGAAAGCCGGGCGGCACCTTGCGCCTCGCGCGCGTTCTCGCCTCCCTGCTCGATGGATGTCGAAAGCTCCTCCACGGCGCTGGCCATGGCGGCGGCGGCCTCGCTCTGTGCGTGCGTCGCCTCATCGGCTGTTTCAGCGGCGGCATTCAATTCCATGCTGGACTGAGCGAGTTCTCGCGCATCACCCTGTATGCGTGCCACCAGTTCACGCAATTGGGCCTGCATTCCAGCCATCCCTGCCAGCAACTGGCCGATCTCGTCGCGCCCTCCGGTGGGAATGGGCTGGGTCAGGTCGCCCGCTGCGATCTGCTGAACGGCACGCAGGCTTTGACCGAGTGGCCGGGTGATGCCGCGCGTGATGGCGACGCTCACGATACCCACCAGGATGGCCATGACGGTACCAGCCAAGGCCCAGATCAAGATCTGCCGCCCGATGGTCTTGTCTGCCTCGTCCTCCACCTTCCGGTTGTCTTGATTTGCCAAGTCGACCGTCGCATCTATCGCCCGGCGGTGAAGTTCATAGTCGCGCTGCATGGCCGCCATCTGGACCATGGCGCCGGCTCGATCTCCCGAACGGATGGCCGGCAGGAAGCCATCGAACGCCCTCTTGAAGAACCGCGTCGCGGGCTCGTGTGCCAGGACCGCCAGGCTTTCGTGCAGACGGGGATCCAGCGTCGCCTTTTCCCACAGAGCGTGACGCTCGTCGTAGTCCGCTTCGAGCTTGCGCAATCGACTTTCCAGGTCCTTGACCTCTGCGGGGGTCTGGGCAAGTGCGATCAGGTGAACGACCAGATTCGCCTCGACGACGTATATCGGTGGCGGAAGAATGTCTGCCACCAGGTCCTTGCCCTGCACCAAGCGGTCATAGAGCGGGCCGTTGATCTGCACCTGCCTCAGCGAGCTGTACGCCAACAAGCTCCCGATCGCACCCCAGACCAGAAAAGCACCGATCAGAACAACCAGACGACTGCGCACCTTCATGTCGGAGAAGGTCCACCGTGCTGCGTGAGTTCCCATCGGCAAGCTCGCCATCCAAAGGAAAGTCTAAAGAACGGTCGGTTGCGCCAGGAAAGCCGCAACCCCCAAGTACCACGCGGGGATCGGCAGCGACGGGAAATACTTGACATGAAAGTTACGTGATCTCGACAAGGGAGTCCCCGAGATCCACCACGCGTGATGTCGGGGAAGTCGTCAGGTGCCCCCATAGGCTGCCCGGCACAGGAGCGCCGCAACAAGAACTCACGGAACCCGCAATGCGTGCCTTTCGATGTGCGCCCGCGGATTCTCACCGAGATACGTCCGTGCTCGTGCGCTGCACTGCCCCGGCACAGGCAGGCGCCCCATGGGCTCTCGCTACCAGCAGAGGACAACCGGGCGGTAGCTGTTCCCGCGCGGCGCTGTCGACACCTGATCCAGCGCGGCCGTCCCCGTCGCAACAGTCATCTGGAGCAGTCGAACGCGCGCAAACTGCTGAAAAGAAAAAGGCCCTGCCGAAGCAGAGCCTTATCCTTGTACTGGCGTCCCCACGGGGATTCGAACCCCGGTTACCGCCGTGAAAGAGCGAGGTTACGGACTTTCCGGGACATTGCCGGAACACATCAATTGTTATTCTTCATATAGATAGGTACATTACCGTCCAGTATCATCCCGGATCGCATTCTGTACACCATCTAGACACGGACTTCCGAGGCCATGGCACGAGGCGTTCGCGACGCGAAATTGGAAACCCGGGCGCAGCGGCTGAAGCTCGTGCCGGGGGCCCGCCATTTCAGGAGCATCGGCAAGGGCGTGGCACTCTGCTATCGGCGGACGAAGGACGGATTCGGTGTCTGGGCGGTACGAATCGCCCAGGAAAACGGCAAGTACGCGCTGCGCTCGCTCGGCACGGCCGACGATCACCAGGACGCCGACGGCACCAACGTCCTGTCCTTCTACCAGGCGCAGGAGGCCGCCAGGAAAGTCGCCGCTGAACCGATCACCGAGGCCGCGCGATCGGCAGAGGGCTTCACCGTGCAGGAGGCGGCGAATCAGTACCTCGCCTGGTATCGGCTGAATCGCAAGGCCACGCGCGCCACGGAGCTCGTCATCGAGGCGCATATCCTGCCGGCATTCGGCGTACGTCCGATGACGTCGCTGACAACGACGGCCATCCGGAAATGGCATGCGGCGCTGGCGGAGAAACCGGCGCGATTGCGGACGGCGCCGGGAGCCAAGAAGCCTAACGTCCGAGCGGCGCCACTCACCAACGATGCGAAGCGCGCACGGAAGGCCACGGCAAACCGGATCCTCACGGTGCTCAAGGCGATGCTCAGCCGTGCGGTGCAGGACGAGGACAATCACCTTCCCACCTCACTCGCCGAAACGTGGCGTGCGGTGAAACCCTTCGAGAAGGCCGACGAGCCGCGCATCCGATTTCTCACCGATTCAGAGGCATTGCGGCTCGCGAACGCCTGCCCGCCCGATCTGCGCTCTCTGGTCCGAGGAGCGCTGCTGACCGGGGCTCGATTCGGGGAGCTTGCCGGCCTGCAGGTGAAGGACGTGAACCTGGACACCTGCCAGGTGTACGTCGCCGAGTCGAAGTCCGGGCGATCGCGCTTCATCCCGCTGAACAAGGAAGGCGTCGCGCTGTTCACCCAAATCACCGTGGGTCGGAACGGCTCCGATCTCGTATTCAGGAAGAAGGACGGGACGCCGTGGGGCAAGAACCATCATGTCCGCGCTCTGCTCGTCGCCTGCAAGGCAGCGAAGGTCACGCCTGCCGTGCGGTTCCACGAACTGCGGCACACGTTCGCGTCCCACCTCGCGCAGGCAGGAGTGCCGCTTCTTACGATAGCGACCTTGCTCGGCCATGCGGACACGCGGATCACGGCCAGGCATTACGCGCACCTCGCCGACCGGACACTGGCAGACGCCGTAGCTAAGCTACCGAGCTTCGGTGCCGATGAGTCCAAGGTCATCCCGGTCAGCCGACGGCGGCGTCGTACGACGTGATCGACCAAAGCAAGATCAATCGATGTAACTGATAAGTTTCAATACTTGAACTTCGGAGCTACGTCAGAGGCAGGCGCAAGCCGTTCACGGACTGGCTCGAACGACTTCAGGATCGTCAGGCGCGCGCCCGCATCGAGGCTCGACTGGCGCGTGGTGCTCTGGGCAACTTCGGTGATGCGAAGTCGGTCGGCAGCGGCGTGCATGAACTGCGCGTCGATCACGGCCCCGGATACCGCGTGTACTTCGGGCGTGTGGGCGATACGGTGGTGCTGCTGCTGTGCGGTGGCGACAAGACAACTCAGGCCAAGGACATCGACCGTGCCAAGAGCTACTTCGAAGATTTCCGCGCGCGCCAAGGCTAGCGAACCCGTCGTCGCCGCCAGCGCGGCGTACGACGACTGGCTGGTTGAGCGGCTCAAGGACCCCGAAGAGGCCGCCGCCTACCTGGAAGCGGTTCTCGAGGATGCGGATCAGGGCGCCCTCATGCTCGCGCTCCGGCAGATCGCGATCGCGCAGGGTGGCGTGGCCATGGTGGCCCGGAAGGCAAAGCTCACCAGGGAGGCCACCTACCGCATGCTTTCCGACGAGGGCAACCCTGCGCTGAACAGTTTCCTCGCCATCCTGGCGGCCACCGGCTTGCGGATGTCGATCCGGCCGCAGCGATTACCCAAGTGAGGCGCGTACCGCAGTCCTGATGCATTCAGCGCGGAAGCCGCAACCGCGCTTCCGTGATGGTGTGCCGAGAACGCGTAGCCGAGCGGGACGGCCTCTGCCACGACTTGGCGCACACCTCGTTAGGTTCACGACCAACGCCGGCTCTCGCGCTATCCCGGCAGATGGCTGCCGCACGCCTGCAGACGCCAGGTCACGATCCGGCGCGAAATCGTGGTCTCGCACGGAGTTCAAGGTCGTTCGTCTCTGCTCGACTGCCCTCCCTTTTGCCGTCCGTTGATCGACATTCCCTGCTGGTGTGTTCTGCCTGTCCGGTCAGTGTTTCTGTCCGTCCCGCACGCTCGGCGTGTCGGGATCTACGAGGGACTCGGGACACCACGCCCGTGTTGTGCCGTTTGTTTGCTGCTTGCCACCGCGGCACGCGGTATTGGCTTCGCCGGAGGTCCTGTGGGATGCAATCCGTCGAGTCGAGCCGTTGACCCGGGTTCGAACTGGGGAGCGCCGTCTCGGCGCGGCACTGCACGGATCCCGCGGTGAGCGGGAGGAAGGACGGATCGCGTTGCGCGATCGTGGGTGGCGACAGGCAGGGCGCCCGTCACTTGGGGTGGTCACTTGCGAAAGCGACCCGTAAGTCGCTGACGTGCGTGGGAGTTTGCGCGTCGTCACTACCGGCTGGCGCCGGGGTAGTGACGACGCTGGTCGTGCGTACGATCGGTCGGAAATGACCGTTGTTTGAAGTTGCCGCGGATGACCGACGACTGAGTTGACTGTCTCTCCAGGCCTTGCGGCCTCCCGGCATTGCAGGAGAGATCACCGGTGTGCTTGCGGTCTGTGACCATCGCTGCGGCAGCGGGTTTCCCACCGCGCCGCTCGCCCCCGGCCTGAGAGGGGCCGGCGGCGGCACCGTGGATAACCTGGAACGTTCGTTGGCGTCCGGGACAGCTTCCGCATCGTTGGAGAAAACTCCGCGCCTTCCTGCAGTCGCGGGGATCACGCGAAATCAGTGCAGCGCTGCCCTAATGGGATCCTGATCCCGATTCAACCGGATCTGCCCGACGGACTCATAGTTCCGACACGGCGTGGGTGCCATCAGTCGTCGCCCGGCCCGTTGCGCCTTGCGTTCCTAGTAGGCCAACGGGGCGATTGGCAGCATCGCGCAGATCGACTCGACCCCGTACTTGCCACGATGCTCGTCAATAAACGAGATCATCACTTCTGTCGGCGGTCGAGGCCCGCCTGAGCGAAACATGCGGAAGCCTTGCGCAGGATCTCGTTGGCCCGCGTCCAGTCGGGGTTCTCGCGCTCGAGTCCCTTTAGCCGCCGAGTCTCGCGGCTGGTGAGCCCAGGCGCCTGACCGAGGTCACGCTCGGCCCGGCGTACCCACTTACGTAGGGTCTCGGCGGCGCAGTTGGACAGCCCCCTCGCGCACTCACGGTGAATGCCTGTCCACTGAGCGGCAGCTTGCGATCGATTCAGGGTGTATCGCGACTGTCGAGACGCCTTACATCGAGCCCCCAGAGGAGTTGGCCAAGGGCGCGCAAGTATCTACAAATCAATTCTGTCAGTTCGCCTGGCTCGATCCCTGCCTTCAATAAAACCATAAATCGGTTTAACCGATTTTTACAACACTTCTTTCCAATGCCACTTCGAAGCAGAACGACCACCATGCCATCCATCCCGCGAATCCTGGGCTTCCTCGCACTGGGCTTTGCCGTCACCCAGGCGTTCGGTGCGCCGATGTTTTTCGGAACAACCCATGCCGACAACGCCTACCTCAACTGGCAAGTGGCAACGAACCGGGCCGGATCTGCTGACGGACCAAACAACAACGGCGACTACAACTCGTTTCCGATCGACGGCAGTTTTTCGCCGGCAGTGGCGTGCACGAACATCCCAGTCGCGTTCTTCGGTGGCGGGTCACCTGTACGCTCCAACTGGATCGCCAACGAGTCGGACTGCAGCAGCGGCACCAACACCCAGCAGTGGACGCACTACATCTTCAAGCAGAGTTTCACTCTGGACTCGACGGAAGCCGCGACCCTCAAGCTGACGTTCCAATGGGCTGCAGATGACTCCGGCCAGGTGTTCGCAGCCCGTGGTGCCTGGACCCCACGCTGGTCGCTGAACAGCTTGGCACAATCAGATCTCGTCACGGGGAATTGGCCACTCGGGGATACCTACTCCCTAGGACCCACCGTCAGCGTTTCGGGCTTTCACGAAGGCATCAACACGATGTACTTCTGGGTGCAGGGTAACGGGATCACCGACGGCATGATGCTCACCAACGCGGTGTTCTCGATCAAGAATCTTCCGGAGCCGGAGGCGCTCACGTCCGTGGCGTTCGGGGTGCTGGTCTCCTTCGTGGCGTGGCGAAGGGCTGCGCTCAGGAAGTTGACGCACCCCGGCAATGACGAGGGATGACTGCTCGGGTCGCCCGCCCTGCACCCCGTTGTGGACGACTCATCCCGGAGGCTTCCGCGCGTTGTCTGAAATGGCCGCACTTCCAGCCTTCCGCTGGTTCGATGGTCGCGATCGGACGGTCTCGCGCGTCGTACCTCTGGACGGGACACTCCATCAATCCATGGCGGTCACAACGACGCAGAAGTGGCAGGGCACGCGGACCAGCATCGCTGCTGCCTGGGCTGATCGCCGTCTCGGGTGTTCTCCCGACTGGGGCCTTGCGGACATTTCTTGAAGCCCGTGGCGTCGGGCGCCATGGCAACGACGAACTGGCAAAGACGGTGGGCGAGGATGGCACGCGGGTTCTGCCGCCAAGGTCGAGCGCGTGCTCATGCAGAACGCTCGGCCCTGATGCCTCAGAGATACCCCCAGTTGCCCCGCCGGCCGAACAACGACACTGCTGTCAGGGCGCGACCAGCGGCAGACTCACATGGAACGTAGTGCCCACCCCGGGAGTGCTGCTGACCTCCACCTTGCCGCCCAGTACGCCGCCTACGACGTTGCGCACGATGTAGAGTCCAAGACCGCTCCCACCGCTGCCTAGGCGAGTGGTGAAGAATGGCTCGAACATGCGTTTCTGCACGTCCAGCGGGACTCCGGACCCCGTGTCTTCGACAGACAGTCGCACCCAGTGCCCATTCTGGAGGCGCGCCGTCACGCGCACGACGCCAATCATGTCACCCGGGAGTCCGTGGAGCAGGGCATTCTCGACGAGATTGCCGAGCATCTGGCTGATGGCGCCCGGATAGCCGTCCATGGTGATGTCGGGCGGAATGTCCCGATCGACTTGAACACGACGCTTGCGAACTGCAGGCATCATCGTCAGCAAGGTTTCTGCGACGACATCGGCGAGATTGAACGCCCGCCTCTGCGCGCCGGCGCGATCGACAGCCACCTGCTTGAAGCTCCGGATCAACTGGGCCGCCCGTTCGAGATTGCCAACCACGATCGCCGCGCCTTCATGCCCGTCCGCGAGAAACGTGTCCATGCGAGATCGCGTCAACCCGGAGGACACGGCGCTCGCGAGTTCCGCCATCTGCGCATCCAGGGTTGTCGCGGCGATGAGCGCGTTACCGATCGGGGTGTTCAACTCGTGGGCAATACCCGCTACCAGCGCCCCGAGCGCTGCGAGCTTCTCGGATTCGACCAGATCGTCGCGCGCGCGCTCGAGTGTCTCCATGGTCCTGGAGAGATCCGTGTTCGCCTCGACCAGCGCGCGTGTTCGCTGATCCACCATGATCTCCAGCGACGCATTGACCCGTTCAAGTTCGGCCCGCGTCGCCTTGAGTGCCGTGATGTCGGTACCAGCGCACAGCACGCCGATCACCTTGCCGTCGGCGTCACGCATTGGAACCTTGCTCTTGAGTTGCCATACGTACCCAGCCCCTGCGATGGGATTGCACTCTTCGTATGGCGGGATCCCGTGCTCCGACTCCATCGCCTGTCGATCGAGGTCAAGAAACTTGGCGGCGTCTCTTCCCCACGGAAGATCAATGTCGCTCTTCCCGATGAGATCCGCCACTTGGGAGAATCCTGCGGCCTGAGCAAACAATCGATTGGCGCCAAGATACCGACCTTCCCGGTCCTTCCAGAAGACCCTCACCGGCATGCTGTCCAGCACGCTCCCGAGCATCTGCCGGGAAGCTTTCAGCTCCCTCGCGGTCTGCATCAGCGCTGTGACGTCCCGGATGATCGAGACGGCCAGTTGCTCGGTCTCGTCGTCGCGCAGGACGTAGCTGGTGATCAGGCATTCCAGCCTGCGGCCATCGCGGTGGTTGATCGGCCACGGGAAGTCCTTGACGTAGCCATGCTGCCGCAGGCCTTCGACCAGTCTCTCCCGCTGCTCCCGGTCGGCAAGGATGCCGAGCTCGGTCGACGTCGTTCCGATCAGTTGTCCCCGATCGAATCCGGTCGTGGCGACGAAGCTGTCGTTCACCTCCAGGAGAACACCGTCCCGCAGACGGCTGACCGTGATGGCATCGAGCGATGAGTCGAAGAGGAACGAGGAACGCTGCGCAGTGACGCTCGCGGCGCGCTGCTGCAGACGTGCGTCGGTCACGTCACGCACCACCGCCATCAGGCATTCGTCGTCGTCGACCATGACGATACTGGAGTCAATCAGGCACTCTCTGAGAGCGCCGTCACGTGTCCGCAGCACAGCCTCGAAATCGCGCAGGGTCCCGAGCGATTGCGTGGCCGACGCCCACCTTGCTCTGAGCCCAGGCTCCGTCCAGATGCCCTTCGACGCCATGGTGGCCCCGACCACCTCCTCGCGCGAGAAGCCGAACGTGCGGCAGTACACGTCATTGACGTCGATCACCTTGGCGTCGACCACGCGTGTGATGGACATCGGGTCAGGACTTGCCCGGAATGCTGCCTCGAAGCGCCTGTTCGCATGCTCGACCTGCCGCGTCCGGCGGCGTTCATCCGTCACGTCGTGGATCGCAGCCAGCACGCAGACGCTCCCCCTCAGTGTCGTCAAGGCCCCATTCATGACGACGTGTCGGATCTCGCCCGAGCGACGCCTCAAGCTTGCCTCGAATCCGTGCACGACCCCCTGCCGCTCCAGTGCACTCACCCAGGCGATCCGCTCGTCCTTGTTGCTCCACAGCCCGATGGTGCTGGTCGACTGCCCCAGGATCTCGGAACGATCGAACTCCGCGAGGCGACAGTACGCATCATTGGCGTCGATGAGACATCCGTCTTCCATGCGCCCGATGGCCATGGCATCGGGGCTCGCCAGGAAGGCGGCGGAAAGCCGCTCATTGGCCTCCCGTTCCTCCCGTTCGACCCGCCTCAGTCGCGTGACATCCTTGCCGGTACCCACCACGAGCCGCTCGCCATCGATCTCGAAGACGAAGAAGGCGAGCACCACCTCGATCAGTTCGCCATCCCGGCGGCGGAATTGCGTTTCGAAATCCCTGACCTCTCCATCCCTGCTCAGGATCTCGAGGACCTTCTCCCGCGTCCCGGGAACGGCATAGAAGCCGAGATCCGTGACACGCCGGCCCACGACCTCCTCCCGTTCGTATCCCAGGACTCGACAGAGCGCGGCGTTCACCTCCATGACGGTCCCATCCGCAAGCCGCGTCACCGTCGTCGGTTCGATGCTGGCTCGGAACAGCGCCGCGAACTTCCTGTCGCTCGCTCTCGCCGCATCGCTTGCACGCAACTCGTCCGTCACGTCGCGCATCACCGACAGCAGTGACGGCTTCCCTTCCACGACGACGATGGACGACGTCATCCGAATGTCGCGACGCACTCCACTACGGGTGACCATAGTGGTCGCATACTCATGCGCGCCACCCTGTGCCTCGACGTCTTCGAGGAAGAGCGTGCGTTGCGCAGGATCGACCCAGAGTTGCGATGCCGAGAAACCGTCCGAGAGTACCTCCTCGCGGGTGTACTCACTCAAGCTGACAAACGCGTCATTCACGTCCGACAATCGGTCGTCCGCCACGCCGACGATCTTCATGGCGACCGGGTTGTTGCGAAATGCTGCGCGGAACTTCTCCTCGGCCGCACGCAGCGCTTCCTCGGACTGCAGACGCTGCGTGATGTCGTGTACGCACACCGTTATCCACGCGCCCCGCTCGTTCTCGAACACCGAGGCCGTCAGCAGCGCCTGGCCGCATGCCCCGGAGGCGCGCACGAACTCCATCGGATGGTCCTTCACCCATCCTGCAAGTGCGAGCGCGTCCAGGAAGTCCTGCCTAAGGGACGGATCCCGCCACATCTGGATACCTGAGAACTGCCCGGACACCATGTCCGCGCGCGAGTAGCCCGAGAATTCGCAGTAGGCGTCGTTCACTTCCACGAATTGCGCGTCGACCAAGCGCGCGATCACCATCGGCAGCGGATTCGTGTGGAAGGCAAGTTCGAATGGCGAACCCCTGGCGCCGCAGACGAGCACCACGCCAGAAACGAGCCCGTCCGGATGCGCTGGCGGACGGCACGCTTCCGTTGGATCAGGAATCAACTGGGTCGCTTCGGCCTGCATCGTCAGTCCGCTCCGTGGCTTCTTCATCACCAGTCTCGCCGTCGACGCTGCCGTCATCAGGGGCGGGCGGCCGGCGATCTCATGCCGCGCGGCCCGAGGCCGGATTCGGCGCGTTGCCATTGGCGGCCTCCACCACCGGAAACCAGACGGAGAAGGTGGCCCCTCCTCCCTCGGTCCGATCGTGCCAGATGCGCCCGCCCATTCCGTCGCACAGCGACTCGCAGATGCTGAGGCCCAGGCCTGACCCACCCTTGGAGTCCTCACCACGCGCAAAGCGCTCGAAAAGTCTGGGCTCGAAAGACTCCGGCACGCCGGCGCCGTGATCGACCACGCTGACGGAGACCCCGTCGAGATCGGTGCGCAGTTGGACTTCCACTGTGGTCGCGGGAGGCGCATGACGGATCGCGTTCGCCAGCAGATTGTTGAGAACCTGGACGAAACGATCCGCATCCACGCTTGCCACGGCCGACGCCTGCGCCAAGGACGTCTTCAGTTCGACGCCTTTTGAAGCCGCCAAGGGCATCAGCGCCTCGACGGCTTCGGGCACCAGGACGGCAATGTCGACGAACTGGAATCGGAATGCCATCCGGTTGGCATCGATCTTCGCCACATCCAGCATGTCGTCCGCCAAGCGCAGGAGACTTCCGCAGCTGTCGTAGGCGGAACTCAGCAGATCGGCCGCACCGTCGATCTCGAGGGGGTGGTTCACCAGGAGATCCAGTGCGCCGTAGACGGACGCGAGTGGCGTGCGCAGTTCATGGCTGACGAGCGACAGGAAATCGCGCTTCTCGGCGTCGGCGCGCCTCCTGGCGCTGAGATCACGCGCAACGGCGAGCACCGTTGCTCCAACGCCGGGACGTTGAGGAATGCTTTCCAGGCGAACCTCCACCGGCAGGCGATTCCCGTCGTCGCAGAGGAGGTCCGTCTCGACCACCTCCGTACCACCAGACCGAATGGCGGACTGGAGGACCTCCCGAGGCAGCGCCGGAAAGACTCCGCCGAACATGCGCTCGACCGGATCGGCACCCCGCCGCCAGGCCACATGCCGGGTCGCACCATGGTTTGCGTAGATCAGTCGGAAATCGGCCGGATCGAACATGAAGACTATCTCGTTCGTGCAGTCCAGCACGTGCCGGTACAGTTCCAAGCCCTCCCGTTGCTGGCGGAAGCCGCGGATGGCCGACGTCAGCGCCGCGTACAACCCGCTCTGGGTCAGGTCCGCCTTGGAGCGGTAGTCATCGATGTCATAGTCCCGGATCGCATTCATCTCGGGCGCCATCCCCGGCTGTCCCGTCCTGAGGACGATCCTGACCTCACGCATGCGAAGCTCTTCGCGAATCCGCGGCACGATGGAGAGACCCGCCTGGGGCGTTTCCATCACGGCGTCCAGCAGGACGACCGCGACATCCGGATGCTGGTTCAGGACATCGAGGGCCTCTGCTGCCGAATAGGCATGCAGCAGTTCCACTCGGCGGTCGCAGATCGTGGCATGGCGCAGCGCATAGGCTGTGGCTGCATGAACCTGCGCCTCGTCATCGGCTACGAGTACCTTCCACGCCGCCAACGCCGCGGGCTCGGCTGGGGCCTCCTCTTTCTTCCCGTCCGGGGTATAGGAGAACAGCAGTTCATCGGCCCCTGTGGGCACCGGTCCGTTCGACATCATGCTTGGTTCTCCTCGGCCTCCCCCACGACTCATGCATGTCCTTGCGCGCATTGGCAGGGGGATCTTCCTGGCACAACGGCATCTAGCCGCACCCAATGAGTTCTGCAGTCCCGACGCCATGCAATGCCCAAGGGCGCGGGTTATCCCTACCGCACCTAGCGTTGGCATCTCGTGTATCGGCCTGACGGCGCCGGAGTTGAACCCTGAGTTGACGGCGACGCACCGAGCCGGCGGCGGTCTGTCCCGGCCATCGCCGAGGCACCGGCGCCTCTGACTGCTGTCCCGCCACGCCCACCGTGTCGCGGCACCTGCCGCGGCAGATGCTACCCGCCCGCCGGCCCGCAGCCCCGGCAAAGTAAAAATTAAGGTGTAAACCACCATTACCGTTATTATGTAGCATCCTCTTGATACGTGAAGGGGTGCGATAGGCCGTGCAGTCGTACTCGGGTCGGCACGTGTGACAACTGTCATGCGGCTCCGGGGACTGCACCTCACAAGCAGCGCAGCAGAACGCTACAGGGCTGGACGTGACCGATTTGGCGACTGTTCCAATGGCTCAATGCGCCATCGTGAAGTTGGCGGCTCCCGGCAGCGCGGCCGATTTGCGAGCGCGCAGCATGGCAGAGGCCTCGCTCCGGATGGATCCGAGCTCGACCACGTGCTCGGCAGGTGTCACATCCCCGTTTGCGACGAGGGGAGCCGGCAGGCTCTCGGCAGCGGCAGACGCCCCGTCCCAACTAGCACCGGAGTCGGTGCGACCGAGCCCAACGCAGTCGAGCCAGCTCATCAACCTGGAGACGATCACGGAACGGATGGTGGATTCTCTGTCACCCGTCGCCGCAAACAAAGGGGTGCAGTTACGTTTCCGCCAGACCCTCGGCCCCTCCGTCGTCCGCTGCAGCGCTCCGGCAGGCACGCGATTGTTGAATCATTTCGTGGAGAGCCTAGTCCGGATCGCTCGATCGACCGACCACCTCGTCGCGTCGGTCAGGCACTTCACGGTGCCAACTGTGGCAGGCGACCCTCGACGCCAGACTTCACGCGCGCGAGTCGCAGTGCGGATCGAACACATTTCCTTCATCACCACCGACGCCGACATCGTCCACGACTCGATGAATACACACCTGGGCGGCGACGTGAGATGCCGCAATCTTCTAGGCAAGGCCTACTTCGAATGCGGGGACATATCCGACGCTTTCGGCGGACGACTGTGGTCGGAGAGCGGCTCGCACAGCGGGATCGCCTATTGCGTCGATTTTCCTGCTGCCGACCGGACCCCGGACGCCCCCATCCACGACAACCTCACATGACTCCCGACCTGCCACTTCAGATTCTGCTTTCCTGTCAGACCGAGCCGCGACGGACCAAGGTCGGCGCGGCACTGCAGTTTCTAGGCCCTGCCGACATCCGCCTGGTGGCCGACCGCGACACTGCCGCGGCATGGCTGGATCGGATCACCTTCGACCTTGTCGTCATGGACTTCCACGCACCCGGCCTGGATCCACTCGCGGTGCTGCGTCACATGCGCCACCACACCATCTCGCGGCATACCCCTGCACTCCTGTGCATGAATGCAGCCACCGCGATGGACCACGAGCTTGCGCGGAACGCCGGCGTCACCGATCTGGTGATCGAGCCGTTCGTTTCCGAGACGCTGTTGCGGGCGATCTGGCAAATTCCAGCGCTGTCGCGCCGCCTCGCCGGTAAGGCGCCCCCTCGAGGGACTGATGGCGGAAATGATCCAGGCGAGCGGAGCGACAGCCTGGCCGGTTCAGCGCCCTCGATGGCGCCAGACCACAGTCCACAGGCGGCATCCGAAGCTGCACCAGTCGGCGTCGCTGTAGCGTGCACGGGGCCGCAACCCACCGGGGAGCCTTTCCTGCGGGTAGGTGAGAGTCGCCCCCTTTCTGCGGCACACGCCGTGTACCCGTCGGCCCATGCAACGTATGACAGGACCCCATCGATCATGATGCAAAGAAGGGGCACCACCCGGAACACCGCGACGACTGTATGTCGCGGACAGGTACCCACAGGACGCGGACTCCGCACTCCCGCCGACGCCGACAGGCAAGACGGGATCGATTGGCTTGCTCACCCCGGCGTCACTGCGGCTCCCGTTCCGGACCTCGAGCGCAAGATCGCACGGCTCGAGACCAAGCTCGCATTGCTGTGTCGCGATCTCTGGGAGTCACACCGTCGCGACGCGGGTCTGGTGGCGGTCCAGGGCCGGCTGCTCAGGGAGATCCGGAGCCTCGATCCTGCAAGCGAGATTCTCACGTCCGAGACCGTTGATGCCGTACGCGCTGCGGCCATCGCCGAGTTCGAGGAATTCGTGGGCGCGCCGGATGGCTACATCGACTTGCTGATCCGGACAATGGCTGAGGAATGACTGAGTGACCGGGAACGCCTGCGCGTCCCCCTGCCCGCCTCGAACCGTCCGCCATTCCGACTCTCCTCCCGGGGCCACTGCCCCCGCGTGACGACCGACGTCACCCGACTGCCGGGACCTATCCGAGAGACCACACTCGGAGACACCGCAGACCCGGCTCGCCATCAGACCGGCAGACTCTGAGGTTGCGCAACGATGGCACAGTCCCGGGCGGGTCGGACGTCCCGGGTGAGCGTAGAAACTGCGGGGGCGGACCGTGTCGCCGGTGTGCTGGGAACCCCCGTCCGCGCAGCGCCTTGACCGGTCCGCCACCAGGGATGATCTTCATCGCCTGCGCGGTCGCGACGGAGTTCTGCCTTGCGGATGACGCGAAGGACCAGGCCGCCGTCGCGTGCCGGAGCACGCAATGGAGACAACTGCGGGCTGTGCCGACAATGTCAGCCGCCCGGAAGGCCCCGTCCCGAAGGGTTGCGCCGGAGTCGATCGCCGGCCGCGTTACTCGGCTTGTCGACATCCGGATATCGACGGCACCTCACGCCTTGCCACCGATCGATTCTGACAGCAACGCGATCCGCGCAGGCGATGCAGAGGCTCCCCTAGTGTCTCGACACGGAAGTATCGCAACGTCGGAACGCGCCGCGCGGTGCCATGCGGCGTTGCGAATCCTCGCCAGATGTCCAATCTGGCTGTGGTTCGCGCCTTGCCTGACGCCCCTTTCGTGTCGTCCCGAGAGGCGCTCCGACGCCGTGCCTACGCCGTACGCAATCGACGAGCAGTCCGCTCTGCTATCCGTCTCCGCGACACCGACCAGTGTTCGCGAATTTCCGTGTCGAGACACGAGCCGCCGCGGTGCCGCAGTGAACGCTATGCCGACCTGCCCTCTGCGCCGCCCTTCAATCGATCGGCAATGACACCCACACCAGCGGCGACACGTGCCATGCCCAGGTCGATGTCGGCCGACGCCTTGATCGACCTCGACTGCATCGCCGCGATGGATCGGAGCGACACCAGCTGTTCCGCCGCGATCGACGCCTGGACCTCGCCTTGTTCCTGGATGACGGAATGGACCCGCCAGACCGCCTGACGGATGTCGCCCGAGACCGACTGCTCGCCGCGCATCACCTCCAGCAGCGCTTCGACCTGCCGTCCGAACTGCTCGACCCCGACGGCCGTCTCCCGCTGATCCTCCAGAGCCTGGGCTATCCGGCTCATCTCTGCCGTCTGCGCCGAGATCCTGTCCGCCATGGTGCGCATCTCTGCGGAGACCATTTCCAGGCGCAGATCCGCCTGGCGACTGCCGCGTTCGAAGGCGTCAAGCCGTGTATCCACGTGCTCGATCTGGCCACGCAGGGCATCCACCACCGGAACCATCTGCGTGGAGATCTCATTCGCGGAACAAAGCAGTTCATGGCTCCGTTCATGATGGCGCTTCAGGTAGGCGATGAAGCCAGCGAGATACTCCTCGCTCACGTCCCCCCCCTCGACGCCCTCCTCGCCGACCTCGCCGCCCGCCACGCGCAGCAGACCGGTGCGCACCCCCTCGATGAGCTTGGTCGCGGCGCTGCGGACCGCCACGAGTTCGAGACCCAGCATGATCGAACCGACGAGACCGAACATGGATGCAGAGAACGCCGTCCCCATGGCCTCCAGCGGCGCCTTGAGGTTGTTGACGATTCCCCGGAACTCGTCCTCCATGTTGCCGCCGCCGGATCCGCCGCCGATGCTTCCGATCAGTTCGCTGGTCTTGATCAGCGTTTCCAGAAGGCCGATGAATGTGCCGAGCAGACCCAGGGCCACCATGCCACCGACGAGGAACTGCGCGAACTCGTAACGCCGTTCGAGCGCGTGTTCCAGCGCCTCCACCTCGGCCTCGATGGCTGCAGGGGGCATGTATTGCCCCGGGGCCAACCCATGCGCCTCGAGCCGGCGGAACGTCTCGGCCACTTCCGTCGTCTCCAGTTTCGCGGGCAGGGCGCGCCGTTCGAGACCTGTCAGCTGTGCGAGCTTCCAGTCGAATACCCTGCTCTCCTTCGCTACGTGGAACAAGCGCGCGAGGATCATCGCCACGCCCAGCAGGAACACCCCGAGGATGAGACCGTTCAGTGCCATGTTCGAAGCAAACGCGAACGCGATGAACTCGTGCGCTGCGGCACCACCAGCCACCACCAGCACGAGCGGAATTCCCGCGTACACCCAGCTCACACGCGGCAATGTCCGCTGGGCACGGCGGGCGTGGTCGGGCTGTCGCTGGGCGTTCGATTCTGCGACCGGTCGGGGGATGGGTGCGGCGATCGTGTTCATTTCCATTCCGTGAGAGCGTGAGCACCGACCCGGCGGATCGGTGAAAGGAGATACTCGAGCACTGTCCTGCGACCCACCACAATGTCGGCACTGGCCGTGAGTCCCGGGGTAACGGCGTGTCCGAAGGTCTTCAGGCTCGCCGGTTCGAGATTGAGGCGGGCGCGGAAATGCCGCTCTCCGCGCTCGTCGCTCACCGTGTCGGCACTGATCTCGTTGAGCGTTCCCTTCAGCGTTCCGAAGACTGTGAAATCAAAGGCGGCGAGGCGAACCACCGTGGGCAGACCCTCGCGAAGTTCCGCGCGGTCTGCGGGATTGACCGTTGCCTCGATAGTCACCGGACCGTCGGCCGGGGTCAGTTCGAGGACGGTCTCGCCCGGCTTCACGACGCCGCCGATCGTCGTGATGAAGAGCCGGTTAACGACGCCGTCCGTGGGCGCCGTCATCACCGTCCGCTGGACACGGTCCTCCCCCTTGCGCATCTCCGGCGCCAGCCGTGCAGCCTCGACCTCGGCTTCCGCCAGCGCCGTGCGCGCCTCGCTTCGAAACTGCGCCGTGGCGTCCTTCTCCTTCTCGGCGAGTTCCCGCAGCGCCGCCTGCATCCTCGGCTTGCCGGCCTCGGCCTCGCGGAACTGCGTCGTGAGGCGCTCCAGCCGGCTCTGGGCGTCGAGCAGTTCCAACTGAGACGCCGCCGACTTCCGATGCAGGTCCGAGATGACGGCGAGTTGCCTCTTCGCCACATCGAGCTCGGTCGCGAGGCCTACGCGACGCGTCTCCAGTTCCGCCATCTCGGCGTTCTTCTGGGATGCCTGCGCGCGCAGGACGCTCAGCGTCTGTTCCAGGCGAGCACGCCGCGCCTCGAAGGCCAGGCGTTCGTTTGCGGAGGACTCGCCCGACGCTGCCGCACCGCCCAGTTGGTGATCGCCCTGGGCCTCGGCTCGCAGACGCGCGATCCGCGCCCGCAGTCCGGACAGCTTGGCGCGCTGTTCAGCGCGGTCCGCATCGAACAGCACGTCGGACACGGCGACGAGGGGCTCGCCCGCCGACACCCGTTGCCCCTCACGGACGAATATCTGCGATACGACGCCACCCTCCAGGTCACGAGCCTCGGCGTCCTCGCGGAATCGGCAGCGCCGATTCCGCCCTCCAACTGGTGAACGAGGAAGCCCGACAGCTCCGCGAACGGGGATGACTCCCGGGGGCGCATCACGGCAGCACCACGCGGCCGCCCACCAGCGTCTGGAGTCGTCCCGTGACGTGCGCCACGCGCAGCTTGGTCTGGGCTTCAGCGACGAGCAGCGCCACCAGATCGTTCTTGGACTGGTAGAGCCTCTGATAGGCGTCCAGCACATCGAGAAGCGAGCGATTAGCGGCGAACAACTGCTCCCGATAGGCACTGACCACCTTCCGGTTTGCCGAGAGCTCGACCAATGTCGAATCGAGTCGGGGGGCGATGGAGTCCAGCACAGAGAACGCGTTCTCCAGTTCGAAGCGAAGCCGCCGTTCCGCATGCCCCACGAGGAACTCCTGCTCGGCCTGCTTGGCAGCCAGGGCACGATAGGTGGCCAGATCGCCACCACCAGTGAAAATGGGCAGCGTCATGATGACCATGGCGCGCTTGTCCTCTTGCTGCCCGGCAGTTCCGCTCGCGTTGCGGAACTCGAGTCGCGAGATCTCGAGGTCGATGCTCGGCATGAACCGGCCGCGGATGGCATCCCGCTCCACGGACGCAGCGGCGATGTCGCGCCGGCCGGCCTGAAGCTCCGGGTTCGCCGCGATCGCCTCGACGGCCGCGGGTTCGAGCGCCGCCGGTGCGATCCGCGGGGGCATGCCACCGATACTCAACCGGTCGGGCAATCCGCCCAGCAGCCGTCGCAGGTTGCCCAGCGACGAGAAGAGCGTCGCGCGTGCCTCGGACAGGATGGCCTGCGTATTGGCGACGCGAGCCCGCACGCGATCCGCGTCTGCGGGACTCGTAGCACCGCTCGATGCGCGTGCCGACACGTATCGCTCGAGGTCGGTCAGCATCGTCGCGTACTCACGGCCGAACTCGATCGTCAGCTGTGCCTGGTACGCCGCAAGGAAAGCGGACGATGCCTCCAGCGCCGTGGAGGAATCGGTGTTCACCCGGCGCTCCTCGGCAGCCGCGACGAGTTGCTTCTGCTGCTGCCAGGTTCTCAGCGCCCCGTAGTTGAACAGCGGCTGGCGGATCGACACCGTGGCGTCGGAACGCTCCATCCAGTCGGGCGGCGGGCGGCCTGTCGCCTTGAACTGCGCCTGCCCGATGCTGTACTTGGCGTCGATCCTCGGCAGGATCTGTCCGAGCGCCGCACGCTCCGTCTGACGGGCGGCCTCGACGCGCGCGCTCGCCGCGCGGCTCTCGAGGCTGTAGCTGACGGCACCGCGCATTGCCGCAACGAGAGTCAGCTCACCGAGATCGCGCGCCATTGGCTTCTCCTCTTCGGGAGCCTCGAGACGAACCACCGGATCGATCCCGACCAGCCCTGACAATGCGGTGATCCTCAGGCCTTCCGTCGACGGAAGACTTGCGCGAGGCACGTCCGGAAGGACGTCCTTCGGTGCCGGCTCCTGGGCGACTACGGGCGCCTTTGCGGGCAACGGTTCCGGGGGAACCTCCCCCGCACCGCTCGCAGGCCGGGCGCCCACGTCGACGGGAGGCTCCGCCGAGGGTTCCGGGTGGGACTTGGTATCCGGACCGGGCGTGCCAGCCGGCGATGCGTGCCGGGGACGTTCGGCAGGCCCACGGTGAGCCCCCTCGGTCGCCTTTCTGGCCACTGAAGTCTTCGGGGTTCCCGAGGTCGTCTGTCCAACAGCGCTGGGAGCCCACCCGAGTCCGATGATCACCGGTATTAGGACGAGCCCCCGGGCAAGCGGCGCGATCACCGATCGCCACTTCCTGTGGTCGTACTTGATTACCGTTCGAAAGTCCGGGGAGGGAGGAACTGCATCGACGGTCATCATGCTGCCTGCGTCAGGGAAATCGGCTTCACCGCGGCCGGCGGACGCTCGCGCGCCGCCGTGGCCCCGAGAACCGCACCGGGTGCGACGTCGGCTACGATCCGGCCACCGTCGACCACGATCACGCGGTCGGCCAGCGCGATCACGTCGGGGGAGTGCGTTGCCGTGACGACTGTGGCAACGCCGCGGCGGGACCTCAGCGCGGCGAGGATGGCCTGTTCGGACGTGCCGTCCAGACCCGCCGTCGGCTCATCGAGGATCAGCAGCCGTCGTCCGCTCGCGAAGACCCGGGCCATGGCAAGCATCTGCCGCTGTCCGCCGGAAAGGTTCGAGCCTGCAGGCTCGACGATCGAGTTGGTACCGATAGCAGCCGCGTCGAGAGCCTCCGCGAATCCGCTCTCGCGCAGCGCACGGGAGACGGCCTCGTCGCTGGCATCGCCGGCCCATTCGCGTACGGTGTCGGCAAACGTGCCCCGTGTCAGAGAGGCGTCCTGCGGCTTGACGGCCACCACGCCGGCGAGCCAGACGCGATCCCGGTTGTCCGCGACGACCCGATCCCCGACCGAGTAGGCACCGGAGGTCGGACGCAGACTGCCGGACAGCACCTTCAACAACGTAGACTTGCCGGAACCGGCGCGCCCTACGACAGCCACGAAGGCACCCGGAGCGATCGCCAGATCGATGTCGCTGAGACCTCCCCCCTGCGCACCGTAGCCGAAGGCAAGTCCAGACAACACGATCCGGGGCGCCACGGCAAGCGGCGCATCTCCGGACGCGGAAGGGACCGCTTCCGAGGCCACGAGATCGTCCAGATGGCGCATCGCATGGCGGAACTCCTTCAGACGCGCCATGACGGAGGCGATGGATCCGAAGAACATCACGATTCGCCCGCCAAGAAGCGAGGCTGCCGAGAGGGCACCCACCGACATCGCCTGCGCCTCCACCTGCAGGACACCGACGATCAGGACGAGGCGGTCATCGCAAGCGGCATTGCCTGTTGAGCAACGCCCGCCCAGAACCGGCCGCGCGCCGAAGCGGTTGCAGTGGACTCCGCGAGCGCATCGAAGCGCGCGGTGAGCCGGCCGGCGCCTGCCTGTCCGCGCAGCGTCTCCCGGGCTGTCGCGGCCTCGACCAGCGCCGTGAGCTTCTCGGACTGGTCGACCGCCACCGACATCTGGTGCGACGCCGCGATCCGGAGGCTCACGGTCATCAGCAACGTGAGTGCGACCCCGCAGGCGAGAGGAACGACGACAAGCACACCGGCCACGGCACCCAGAACCAGAGAGAAGAGCACGAGGAACGGGAGATCGACCAGGGGCAGCAGGTACGACGCCGACAGGACGTCTCGCGATGCCGCGACGTGCTTGTACCGAGCAAGCAAGGCGCCCGGCGCGATGGCCCGATCCGCCGGTGCAGCAAGCACCGATCCCAGGAGTCGCCGGTCCAGGCGCATGTCCCAGCGCGCGCCGGCATGTTCGACGAAGTGCACGCGCACCAGGCGAAGCGAGAGATCGAGCAGCACGAACAACCCCATCCCGGCCGAGAGGGCCCAGAGCGTGTCATGCACCTCGTTGCCCATCACCCGGTCGTAAAGGATCATCGAGAACAGGGGCAACGCGAGCACGAAGAGATTGCCCACGAGGCCGGCGAGAAGCAGCTCGGCCAGCTGGCGCCGGTTCGTGCGCAGGAAGCGGAGGGTCGAGTGTCCCGGCGATGGTCGCGCGGGCGGGGCTCCGACGGTGTCCACGGACGGCAGGGGCTCGGCGCCCGCCGGCGCGCTAGTCTCGATGACGGCCACCGCTCATCGACGCGTCGTCGGGTTCGGCCATCGACATCGCACCTGCGATCACGCCGCGGGCCGCCCCGGAAAGACCTGATAACACCATCGTTCTGACTCCTGGACTCACTCGAGACGCCGTCGGGCCCGGCTGTCCGGGCAGACGCATCCGCGTCCCCCCGGGCGGTGCACCCGACGAGGTGAAGCGATTAACGTCCGCAGGTCAGGAACGGTAGTTTTTAACTTTTTCTGCTTCTTTATGTATCCGCAACCCGTAGGAACGGTTTTCAGAACGGTGTGACCAAAAGGGCCTGCTCGATATCGTCCTTCAGGAGTTCCATGTCCGCCTGTCCGATGCCGAGATACCCGGCCGCCCTCGCCAGAAGGTCGTCGCCGACCTCGAGATCGGGCTCACGCAGGACGGCCGAGACCAGCGCCTCGGCAACCTGCGCAATCGCGATGAGCGTGAGTGATCGTGCAGGAAGATCGCCCTCCGGAAGGTCGTAGGCCCCCAAGTCGTGGTGCAGGCGGATGGCGGGTCCGAGGCTCGCATCGAGCCCCCAGTGACGTACCAGGAGCGCGCCGATGATCGGATGCGTGCACGGGTAGTAGGCGCGTTCGGTATCGATGAGCATCTGCCGGTCGCGGCGGCACGCATCCAGCCGCGCGGCGTAGTCGGGGTACCGGCAGAGCATCAGCGGCATCCCTGCGTCGTGGAACATCGTGTACGTGAAGGCCGCGTCCACCGACACTCCGTGATGCCGCTGCGCAAGGATCCCGGCGCCGGTCGCCAGTGCAGACGTCCTCGACCAGAAGGCCTGGAGAAACGCCGGTGACGGCCCCCGCAGCGCTTCCCGCAGCGCGGCGGCCGCGAGAATGCAGACGACGTCAGCGTGCCGAGATGCGCCATGGCGGCACGGACGCTCGTGATCGGGGCACCACGTCGGAACAGCGTCGAATTGGCGAACCTGAGAGACAGAGCCGTCAGCCCGATGTCGTCCGCGATGATCCGCGACAGCTTATGGATGTCGGGATCGTCCCGTTGCGCTTCGGCCATGACCCGCATCAGAACGGCCGGGCACGATGGCATGTCCACCGTCCTGATCACCTGCTGCACATCGTCGTGCGACAGGAACGGTGCCGTGTCCGATACCCCGGGGAGAGAACTGTCGACGGGCGACGAGTCGCCCGGCCCCGCGGTACTCGCCTCGGACCGGCGCCGCGGCACGGCCTGATCACCCGGGCGCCCCGACGCATCCCGCTTGCCCAGGTTGTCGGTCATCATCAGCGTGCCGGAAGGACCGGCTCGCGTGATCGACAGACCTCACCCGGGACGTCACCGCGTCGGCCGAGGCGCGCGAGCGTGCGGCGCCTCCGGCAAGGGCTGGCCCTTGCCGCCACCGGAGCGACGCGGAATGGGGCCAGGACATGCGCAGGCAACCGGCTCCGTGCCAAGACTTGCGAGTCGGTTTTCATGTCATGTAATCGCCCATTGCCGGACCGGCAAGTTCGGGCGACAAAGTCCGGTCGACTCCAGTAACAACACCTGCCGACATCGCGGGTTCCTGAACCAGCCCCCTGCCCATTGCAGCCGGTTCGTTGCGCGGCGCGTACTCCAGTCCCAGGGGTAGATAACCCCGGCGCAGGGCCACTTTGACCGCCTCGATCGTCGTTTCGGCACCGAGCTTCTGCCGGAGGCTTGTTCGGCACCGGCAGACCCCCCTGATCGACAGGCCAAGCGCTATCGCCACGAGCCGAACCGGCAGGCCGGCGGCCAGATGCCGCAGCACATTGATCTCCTCCCCGGTCAGGCCTCCGGCCCCGCCGGAAGGAAAAGGCTCGAGGGTCACCCGGCTGATGCCGGGCCCGACGAAGCTCCCCCCCTTCGCCACGACCCGGATCCCCTCGACCAGGGCAGTGGCCGCCGACTCCCACGAGAGATAGCCGAGTGCACCCAGCGCCTGCACGGTCCGGACCCGCAACATGCAGGACGTGTCGCCGATGACCAGGACGTGAGCACCGGGATGAAGCGTGATCAGCTTCTGCACTAGATGATCGGCAGCATCGGCGCGCCCCGACTCGCCGATGATGATCACGTCGGGACGGGTCTGCCTGCATTGGCGGGTGAGGCCGCCGTCGTCGGGTTCCCCAACGACGTAGACGCCACCGGCTTCATGGAGAATGCCAGTGCACAGGCTGAGCCTGTGCGGGTCCGCCACGAGGATCAGGGTTCGGATCGCCGGACGATAGCGACGACGCTCGGGCCGCTCGAAGATCACTGGCGTCATGGCGTGGAGTGGTCATGCCAAGCCCGGGGGTCGAGGGTCCGAACCGCAGGGGATACGTTCGCCGGAAGGCCGGCGCCGGACGCGCTGGAAGTGGTCACGTGCATGGATGTATGGATGCGCGACAAGACGTGGTCTTTTTAACGTTTTTGATGTTTGTATGCAACACCCCCATTCCAGATACCAACGCGCCACGTGCACGGCACCGGTGGTTGGTGTCGGCAGCGAGGCGGGACGCGCCCGGACTGCCGCTTCGGGCGACCTGTCTTTTTCGATTGGGCGCGAGAACACCCGGCCGATTGGCGCTCCCGGGGCTCGCCAGCGACGCGCACACGACAGGTTCGCCGACGCGACCCTCTCACCGGACCAGGGCGCAACCGCTGATCGAAGGTCTCCCCGCAGCACCTAGTGTCTCGACACGGAAGTATCCCAACGTCGGAACGCGCCGCGCGGCGCCATGCGGCGTTGCGAATCCTCGCCAGATGTCCAATCTGGCTGTGGTTCGCGCCTTGCCTGACGCCCCTTTCGTCACGTCGCGAGAGGCGCTCCGATGCCGTGCCTACGCCGTGCGCAATCGACGAGCAGTCCGCTCCGCTATCGGTCTCCGCGACACCGACCAGTGTTCGCGAACTTCCGTGTCGAGACACTAGGCCGCATACGCGTGTACGAGCGCCGAGGGGTCCGTCGCCGTAGCCGACGCGTAGAAGCTGATGTCGACCCGCTGCTCCCCGGAAGTCGGATCAGCGTAGGAAGCCGACATGGAGTAGTGCCCCCCGAGCTCGAGGGTGTCACCCGAGTCCAGGCGCAGCGAGAGACCCGTTCGCGAATCGGTGAGCGACAGGATCGACGCCAGATCCAGCTGCAGCCCGGTGCCCGTGCCGTCGCGCATATCGAGAGTCTCGATGTTGGTGACCTTGCCCACCAGATTCGCGATGTTGAGCGCGGACCCCGCTGAGACGATCTTCAGGATGTCGTTGCCCGCGCCACCGTCCACGAGCGAGAACCCGGAACCCTGGACTGTCAGGGCATCGTTGCCATCGCCGCCCAGCAGCGTGTCACCGCCGCCGCCACCGACCAAGGCGTCGTTGCCGGCGCCGCCATCCAGCGCGTTGTCACCGCTGTCCCCGGTCAGTGAGTCGTTTTAACTCGAGCCGGTCACGTTCTCGATCCCGGACAGCCCGTCGGTGCCATCACCTCCAGTGGCCGATCCGAGGAGCAGGTTGACGACCACGGCCGAACTGGCGGCCATGTACTGGGCGGTGTCGATGCCGACCCCTCCGGTCAGCACGTCGTTGCCGGCACCGCCAGTGAGCGTGTCGTTGCCATCGCCACCCGTGAGAGTGTCGTTGCCCGCACCGCCGTCCAGCGTGTCGTTGCCCGCGGCGCCATCGAGCACGTTGGCGCCGCCGTCGCCGGTGATCAGGTCGTTGAATCCAGATCCGGTCACGTTCTCGATGCCGGACAGGGTATCGCTGCCGTCGCCGCCGGTTGCGGTTCCCGAGGCGAGGTCCACGATGACGGCAGCTCCCGTGGCGGCGTACGACACCGTGTCGGTGCCAGCCGCGCCCGTGAGGCTGTCGTTGCCGGCCCCCCCGACCAGGGTGTCATTGTCGTCACCTCCGTCGAGCGTGTCGTTGCCCGCTCCGCCGTTCAGAGTGTCGTCGCCCAGACCGCCCGTCAGCGCGTTGGCACCGGTGTCGCCGGCCAGCGTGTCTGCAAAGGCCGAGCCGACGAGGTTCTCGATCCCCGACATGGTGTCCGACCCGGCTCCGGCGGTGGACTGCGCGGTGGCCAGCGCGAGACTCACCGTCACCGCTGCCGTGGCGGTCCCATAGCTTGCGGTGTCCGTGCCGGCCCCACCCACGAGGATGTCGTTGCCCAACCCGCCCGTGAGGATGTCGTTGCCGTCGCCGCCGTGCACCGTGTCGTGGCCGCCCGCACCGTCTAGCACATCGTCGCCCGCGCCCCCCGTCAGGATGTTGTCGTTTCCGTCTCCCGTCAGTGCATCGTCGAAATCGGAACCCGTGAGGCTCTCGATCCCCGACAGCGTGTCGATACCCGCCCCCACCGTGTCCTGAGCGCTCGTGATGGCGAGGCTCGCGGTCACGCCCGCGGAAGCGCCGGCATAGCTGGCGGCGTCCGTCCCGGTCCCGCCGACGAGAGCGTCGTTGCCGGCCCCGCCGACCAGAATGTCGTTGCCCGCGCCGCCGTTCAGGGCGTCGTTGCCGGCGCCGCCATCCAGGATGTTGTCGTTGCCGTCGCCGGTGAGCGTGTCGTTGAACGCCGAACCCACGAGATTCTCGATGGCCGAGAGCGTGTCCACGCCGGCGCCGACGGTGTCCTGGGCGGTCGTCAGCGAGAGGTTCACGGTGACCGCGCCGGCGGCATCCACGTAGCTCGCCGTGTCGTTACCGGTGCCGCCGTTCAACGCGTCGCTGCCGGCACCGCCGATGAGCGTGTCGTTGCCGGCGCCGCCATTCAGCGTGTCGTTGCCGGCCCGACCGTCCAGGACGTTGTCGGTGCCGTCCCCCGTGATCTGATCGGCGAAGGCCGTGCCGATCACGTTCTCGACGTTGAGGATCGTCTCCGTCCCGAATCCGCCACCGATGGCCTGCGACGTCGTCCTCGCGAGGTCCACGGTGATGCCCGTGGTGGCGCCGACCGCCGCGTCGACGGAGAAGTCGATGGTGTCCACGCCCGTGCCACCGTCGACGTAGTCGTTGCCGGTGCCCGGCTGCAACAGGTCGTTGCCGGCGGCACCGTACAGACCGTCGTTGCCCGCCCCGCCCCGCAGGGTGTCGTTGCCAGCACCACCGAGCAGCAGATCGTCGAGCTGCCCCGTGATTCCCGCCCGGGCATTCGTGCCGGTGAGGGCATCGTCACCCGCCGTGCCGACCTGCACGTTCGCGTTCTGCCAGTTGCCGTAACCGGCCACGCTGTCGATCGTACCTCCCCCCCCTCCTGTGCCCGGCGCGCTCATCCGGAATGGATGATCCAGCGGCAGGTTGGCCTGCGTGCCCCACTTCCAGGCGAGGTACCCCTCGATCTGCTGGCGTTCGCTCCCCGACAGCGCGTTGGTGGTGACGATGACTTCGGTGAAATCGCCTCCATAGTTCCACCCGCCGCCGTAACCGTTGGCGAGGACCATGCTGCCGTTCCACGCGAAGTTCTTGCCGACGGACTCGACGATCGCGGTCTTGTCGTTCAGGACCGGGTAGGCGCCACCGCGCGTCACCCAGCTCTGCAGGACGCCGTCGGCGTAGAACGGCGTGCCACCCATGTTGCTGACGTCGGTGCCGCCCGCCCCGCTCTGCGTGATGAGAACCCAATTTGCCCCGCCACCGTTGCCGTGAAGCGGCATGTACTGCGTGTCGGTTGTGCGCTGCATCCAGAAGAGGTTGTTGGTGCCGCCGGTCATGCTCGGCAGGTTGTTCACCCGCAGGCCGTCGTCGGTTCCGTCGAAGTTGACCACCGCGAGGCCGTTGATCGCGTTCGTGACGTATCTCGGCTGGGCTGATGCCGTGGCCTGCACGGCATTGCGGCCGTTGCCGGACTTGTCCACCCACGTGTTCACGAGATAGCTGGCACCCGAGAGAGTGGTCCCGCCCTCCTGGTTGCCCTCCTGGGTGCCGTCACCGTCGAGGTCGGCACCGTCGAGCCAGAGGGCGAGGCTGACGCCGAGGCTGGCGGGCGTCCAGTTGGACTGGGGACTGAGTCCGTAGCTCGCCCCCAGTTCGGTCACGGAAGGCAACACCAGCATCCCGGCCGACACGTTCAGGGTCGCACCCGTGTTCGCGGATGTGTAGGAGCGCGCCGCCAGTGCGTTCGCGGTCGTCGCGTCAATCGGCGCGTAGTTGAACTCGCCCGAGAACTCGCTGCGGTCCAGATAGACGACGTCCCTGTTGCCGTTGGCCGCCACCGTGTCTCCGACCACGGCCAGGGTCCCGTCACCCGGGCGCATCGCGACGATGTCTGCCGCGCTGATCGACACACGGTCAGTCGTGCCGCTGGCAACGCCACCCGCGGAAAGATCCAGGGTCTCGACGTTGGCTACCTTCGACGCCAGGCCACCGAGCGTCATGAGTCCCCGTCCGTTGGAGACGAGCGAATCGCTTCCGACGCCGCCGTCGATCCGTACCAGGCTGACCGAGTCGCCGCCCGAGACCACGAATCGGTCGTTGCCGTCGCCGCCCAGCAGGGTGTCCGCACCGCCGTTGCCCTGGATCGTATCGTTGCCCGTACTGCCCGAGATCGTGTCGGCCCCGCCCCCCCCTTGCAGGGTGTCGTCGTAGACGCTGCCGGTGATCGTGACGCCTGTCGTGAGCATGGCGCCGGCCGCGTTCAGGTTGCGCACCGTCCAGCCGTTGCCCAAGGCGATGGCCGAGAGATCCACGGCGAGCCCGTTGGCGTTGACGATGGCCGTCCCCTGACTGAAGCTCGCCGCCGTCGCGGTCCACGCCCCTGCCAGCGTGGCCGTCGCCGTGGCGCCCGAGGACGTCACCTGCAGCACGTCCTGCCGGCCATCGATGGCCCGCTTGCCCAGGTCCGTGATCGTGTCGCTGCCGGTGTCGACGATGAAGGTGTCCGCCCCGCCCCCGCCCGTGAGGGTGTCGTCGCCGGCGCCGCCGTTCAGCGTGTCGTCGCCGCCACCGTATACGCTCGCGGTCGCCGCCTGCTCGAACGTGACGCCCCAGATGGAGCTGCCGGTGTTGCCGAGGCGGCTGGCATAGAGGTCGAGGCCGAAGGCGTTGCTCCAGGTCGTCGTCTTGCTCACCCGCCACCAGCCGTCGCCGACGAACTGCGCGGTGGTCCCCGCCGACGTACCGGTCAATTGTCCGGCGGCATCGAACGTCGCCCGCATGTCGATACCCACATTCCAGCCCATGGTCCCGGAGACGAGCGGCTTGAAATAGGCCGACAGCGTGTAGGTACCCGCCTCTCTGGCGATGTCGGCGCCGAAGAAATCCCACGGACGAGGTGCATTGGCGTCGTACGTGGAGGCGAGGATCCTGTCCGCCGACATGGTGCCGTCAGGCGCCACGAGGCTGTCCGTGGCGAGGTCTCCGGCGTTCAACCGCCACGGCCCGAGGTTTTCGCCGTTGCCGATGATGTCCGAGGTGCCGCCGTTGAGCACGTCGTTGCCGGCGCCGCCGTTGATCAGATTATCGCCGCCGTTGCCGATGAGGGTGTTGGCGAACTCATCGCCGGTCACGGCCAGGTTCGCGGTGCCCAGCACCGTGGCGTTCTCGATGTTGTCCCATTTCGCGTCGTTCAGATCGACCGCGAACTTGGCCTGCACGGTGTCGGTGCCGGCGCTGGCCGCCTCGACCACCACGTCGTTGACGCTGTCGACCACGTAGACGTCGTTGCCCAGGCCGCCGGCGAGGGTGTCGTTGCCGCCGCGGCCGTCCAGCGTGTCGTTGCCGCTACCGCCGGTGATCGAGTCGTTCGCTTTGCCGCCCTGCAGGTAGACACCGCTGCCGTTGCCGGCGTTGCTGATGTTCCACACGCCGTTGCCGGTGGCGGCGTCCGACCCGAAGACATGATTACCGTTGGCGGTGATGTTGACCACGCCGTGGTTGGTCTTGGTCCAAAAGGCGGACCAATTCCGGACGAGGTTAACGTTCGCGGTGGCGTTGGCGTGGACCGTGATGACGTCGCTATTGGCACCGATGGCGAAATCGGTGATGGTGTCAGTGGAGGTGTCGGTACCTTCGGCGTTGCCGATGATGAAGGTATCGGAGCCGCCCAAACCGCCGGTGAAGGTGTTGTTGTTGGTGTCGCCGGTGAACCTGTCGCTGCTTGCGGTGCCGATCACATTCTCGATGTTGGCGAGCGTATCCGTCTCGGTAACACCGGGCGCGATGGTGAGCGTCGCGACGCCCGTGGTGAGGTTGGCGTTGACGGCATTGCTCCGCTCGGAATAGCTCGCCGTGTCGATGCCTGCCCCGCCGTCCAGCGTGTCGCCGCCCAGGCCGCCGCGGAGCAGGTTGTTGCCGGAGTTGCCAGTGAGCGTGTCATTGCCGCTGCCGCCGATGACGTTCTCGATGCCGCTGACCTGGGCGATCCACGAACCGGTACCGACGTTCAGGTCGACCATGACGGACTGGGCAATCGCGGAGTAGTCCAGCGTGTCGACGTCGGTCGCCCCGGTCCCGGTGTCGGTGATCGTCTTGCTCCCGCCGGGCGCCGTGAAGACGTAGGTATCGCTGCCCCCGGCCCCATCGATGGCATCGTTGCCCGTGCCCAGCGTCAGCGTGCTGTCGCCGGGATTGCCCATCAGGATGAAGTTGCCGGTACCCGTGAACACCACCTGCTCGATGTTGAGGGCCATCGTGTAGGTGTTGAGCGATGTCCGGACGGTGTCGACCCCCGCGTTGGCCGTCTCCACGACGACATCGTTGACACTGTCCACGATATACGTGTCGTTGCCCGCGCCGCCGGTCATCGTGTCGGCACCGGCGCCGCCGTCCAGCCAGTTCGCGTTCCCGTCGCCGGTGAGCGTGTCGTTGCCCGAGCCGCCGATCACGCCGGTGAACTGGCGGATGCGGTCGGTGTTGCCGAAGCTGTCGGTCGCCGACAGGAAGGCGAGCGCCGTGCCGTTCACCGTGACCGACGTGGTGGCGCCGCCGAGATTGACGACCACCGCCTGACTGCCGCCGGAGGCATCGAAGATGTCGGCCCCGCCGCCGCCGTCGAGGATGTCAGCGCCGTCGCCACCCTTGAGGGTATTGGCGCTCGCGTCGCCGAAGATGACATCCGCGTAGGCGCTACCTGTCACGTTCTCGACGCGGACCGCCGTAACCGTACCGAAGCCACCGCCCACGGCCTGGGCCCCGGCCCCGATCGTAAACGTGATTCCCGTCGCGGCCCCGATGGAGAAGTCCAGAGAGTCGGAACCGATCCCGCCGTCGAGCCAGTCCGTCCCGGCGCTCGCTCTCAGGAGGTCGCTACCGGCGCCGCCGATCAAGGCGTCGTTGCGCACGCCGCCGGACAGGTCGTCGTCCCCGCCGCCACCCATTACCACGGCATCGAGCCTGCCCGCGCCACGGGCGGTGGCACCGCGATAGGTGACGGCCAGCGTATCGGCGACAATTCCGCCGGTCTGATCCCCCAGCGTGAAGTTGGCATCCTGCCAGGTGGTATCGCCGGCCAGCACCTGATCGTTGGTCACCTGCCCGATGCCCTGCCACTTGGCCTGGAGATACGCCTCGACCGTCTGTCGTTCGTCGGTGGTCAGGATACGGTTGTAGACGATGACCTCGCCGAGGTCGAACCTGCTGAATTCGGTGTTGTTGGAATAGGCGCCGAACATAAGGTTTCTAGGCGCGATCGTGGGCGTGACGGTCGCCGCGAACTGGGTCCCGTTCAGCCATGCCGTGGCACCCGTGGCAGTGCTGCTCTGGGCCGAGTAGACCTCCACGTTGGTATTGAGCGGGACGCTAGTGGAAGAGATCCAGCCGTTGCTGTAGAAACGGCTGGTACCCCCGCCGTGGGATCCGAGGAACCAGTCGCCGGTGGCGCCAGTCGTCGAGATCGTCCGGCCGTTCAGCGAGCCTTCCATCTTCTGCACGGAGAACACCGTGTAGCTCGTGGGAATGTTCGAAAGCGCGGTGAGCGTGTCGTTGCCGTCGAACCGCACGACGCCGTTGCCGTTGATCGCGTTCGTGACGTAGCTCGGCTGGGCGGTCGCCACAGACTGGACGGCGTTCGCGGCACCCGAGCCCTTGTCGACCCAGGTGAAGATACCGTTCACGCTGGTGGTCTCGGCGGCGCCTTCGACGACCCCGTCGCCGTCCACGTCCGCGCCGTCCAGCCAGAGCGTGTTGCCGGTCACGGCACCCGGAGAGAAGAACAGGCCCCACTTCTGGCCCAGCTCCGACAGGCTGGGCAGCACCAGCGCACCGGCGTCGACAGCCAACGCCTTGCCGGTGCCGGACGCACTTGCGTAGACCCGTGCCGCCGCGCCGCCATCCAGCGTCCCGGCAGTACCGCCGGACACCACATTGCTGAAGTCGCTGGACGAGAGGTACACCACGTCGCGGCCGTTCGCACCGCCGGTAGCGTCGGTCCGCACCTCCAGGCGCGTCGTTGCCGCAGCCAGCGTGTTCGTTGCCGATGCAGCGAGAGAAATCCGGTCGGCACTGGCTCCCGACAGATCCACCTGCTCGACATTCAGCACCCGGGCGGCGATCACGTTGAGCGTGTTCGCACCCAGACCGTCGAGGCCGATGACATCGAAGCCGATGCCGCCGTCCACCTGGGCGAACGCGAGACTGCCTGGGGACAGGCTGTCGTTGCCGTCCCCGCCCTGCAGGGTGTCCACGCCTCCGCCCCCGCGCAGGATGTCATTGCCCGTGCCGCCCAGAAGCGTGTCCGCGCCGGTGCCGCCGACGAGGACGTCGTTGTAGCGGGATCCGGTGAGCGTCGTGCCAGCGCCGGTGTTGGTGATCGTGTAGCCGTTGGTGCCCACGCCGGAGCCCGCCGCAGCGAGACTCACCGCGAAGCCGTTGGTGAGCACCGCCATCGAGCCTGCATTCGATGTGCCGGAGTCGGCCGTCCAGGGTCCCGCGACGGTGGCCGTCACGGAAGCGCCGGCGGACACCTGCACGATGTCGATGCCACCAGCACCGAGGTCCAGCATAGTGTCGCTGCCGGCATCGACGATGAAGGTGTCGATCCCGCTGCCGCCGGTGAGCGTGTCATTGCCTGCTCCGCCGGTGATCGTGTCGTTTCCACCACCGCCGTCGATGGTGTCATCACCCGCACCACCGAGGATCTCATTGATGCTGAGGTCCCCGATCAGCGTGTCGGCGAACGCGGAACCGCGCAGGTTCTCGATGCCGTCATAGGTATCGCCGAGCGCATCGCCGAGGTTCGACGACGACGCGGCGAGATTCGCGGTGACCGCAGCCAGCACGCCGGCGTAGCTGGCTGTGTCGACACCCACCCCGCCGATCAGGGCGTCGGCACCGCCACCGCCCTCCAGTTCGTCGTCGCCGGCGCCGCCGTCCAGGCGGTTGCTGCCCGCGTCGCCGGTCAGGCGGTCGCCCTGCGCCGAACCCGTCAGGTTCTCGACGCCGCTGTAGGTGTCTCCGGCCGCCTCGCCCGTGTTCGCTGCGGCGTTGCCGAGACTCGCGACAATCCCCGTGGTCGCGTTCGTGTAGGTGACCGTATCGGTCCCGTCCTCTCCCGCGAACGCATCGGCGCCGAGACCGCCTTCCAGGAGGTCGTCGCCGGCACCGCCGTTCAGGATGTCGTTGCCAACCCCGCCGGCCAGGGAGTCATTGCCGTCCCCGCCGTTCAGGGTGTCGTTGCCTGCCGCACCGATCAGGGTGTCGTTGCCCGCGCCACCCGACAGGACGTTGGCATTGGCGTCGCCCGTGAGCGTGTCGTCCCAGGCCGACCCGGTCAGATTCTCGATGAACTGGTAGACGTCGCCCGCAGCGTCGCCGGTGTTGACGGACACGTCCGCGAGGTTCGCCCGCACGCCGGCACCCGCACCTTCGTAGCTTGCGGTGTCGCTGCCGGCCCCGCCGTTCAGCGTATCGGCACCGGCGCCGCCTTCCAGCACGTCGTCGCCGTCGCCGCCCTCGAGGAGGTTCGCCTGTACGTTGCCGACCAGCATATCGGCCAGCGCCGAGCCGCGGAGGTTCTCGATGCTGTCGTACGTGTCCCCGAGAGCCTCGCCAGCGTTGATCGCGGTATCCGACAGACTGGCGGTCACGCCGACGGCGGCATTCTCGTAGCTCACGGCGTCGGTGCCGGTACCGCCCGCCAGCGCGTCGGCACCGAGTCCGCCGTCGAATACGTCGTTGCCGTCGCCGCCGGAAAGGGCGTTGTCGCCCGCATCGCCACGGAGCACGTCCGCGAAGCGCGACCCGATCACGTTCTCGAAATCGACCAGCGTGTCGCCCTGGGCATCGCCGCCGCTGCCCGTACCGGCCGACAGGTCGACGCGAACTGCTGCGTTCGAAGCCGCATAGGTGACGGCGTCGGTACCGGCCCCGCCACTCAGCGCGTCCGCGCCGGCGCCACCGTCCACAGTGTCATTGCCGCCACTGCCGTCGATGCGATTGGCGAACGCATCGCCAGTGAGCACGTCGTCGCGGCCGCTGCCGGTCAGGTTCTCGATGCCGGAGTAGGTATCGCCCTCGGCATCGCCGGTGTTGACGAGCGCGTTCGCCAGACTGGCGGTCACGCCAGCAGAGGCCGTCGCGTAGCTCGCAGTGTCGCCGCCGTCGCCGCCGACGAGAACGTCGGCTCCCGCACCGCCGACGAGCACGTCGTCGCCGGCTCCGCCGTCAAGGACGTTGCCACCGGCGCTGCCCGCCAGCGTGTCGCCGTAGTCCGAACCCTTGAGGTTCTCGATGGCCTGCAGCACATCGCCGGCGGCATCGCCTCCGGACCCCTGCCCCGTGGTGAGGTTGACGCTGACGCCGGCGGATGATCGTGCATACGCCGCCGTGTCGACACCCGTCCCGCCCACGAGCACGTCGGCGCCCGCCCCGCCTTCGATCCAGTCGTTGCCTGCGCCACCGTCCAGGCGGTTCGCGCCGGCGCTGCCGTATAGCGTGTCATTGGCGCCACTGCCGATCACGTTCTCGATGTCGCGGAGGACGTCGCCCGTTGCGTCCCCGCCCGCTGCCGTTCCGTTGGCGAGATCGATCTGGACCGCCACCGCGGAGCTGCGGTAGGCGGCCGTGTCGCTGCCGGCGCCGCCGGACAGCGTGTCGGCCCCGAGACCGCCTTCGAGCTGATCGTCCCCGGCGTTGCCGGTGAGCACGTTGTCCCCGACGTCGCCGACGAGCACGTCCGCGTACGCGGAACCTTCCAGGTTCTCGACTTCGACCAACGCGTCCCCGGCGGCGTCACCGTCCATGCCCGCCCCGAGCAGCAGGCTGACGCTGACCGACGCCGCCGCGTTCGTGTACGCGGCGGTGTCGATGCCCTCGCCGCCGATCAGCTGGTCCGCGCCCTCCCGGCCTTCGAGACGGTCATCTCCCGTGCCACCGGCCAGCACGTTGTCCGCCTCGCTGCCGGTGAGCACATCGTTGTAGTCGGAGCCGGAGACGTTCTCGACGTTGATCAGGATGTCGCCCTGCGCGTCGCCGCCGGTACCGGTGCCCGTGGTCAGGTTGACGGCCACGGCCGCCTGGGACATCGCGTAGCTCGCCGTGTCGACGCCGACGCCGCCGTCGAGCCGGTCCGCCCCGGCACCGCCCTCGAACAGGTCGTCGCCGGCGAGACCCTCGATCACGTTCGCCCCGGCGTTGCCGCGGAGGAAGTCTGCGTAGGCGGAACCGCGGAGGTTCTCGATGCCGGAGAACATGTCGCCCTCGGCATCGCCACCGCTGTTCTGGTTCATGACCATGTCGACGCTGACGGACTGCGACGATCCCGCATAGCTTGCGGTGTCGCTGCCGAGACCGCCGATCAGGACGTCCGCACCGTCGCCGCCTTCCAGAACATCGTCACCCGAACCGCCCTCCAGTCGGTTGGCGCGAGCGCTGCCGACGAGCACGTCATTGAAGCCCGAGCCGACCACGTTCTCGATGCTCGAGAGCGTGTCGCCCTCGGCATCGCCGCCGCGCCCAGTGCCCGCCAGAAGACTGACCGTGACCGCCTGTGCCGAATCGCGATAGATGGCCGTGTCGGTCCCGCTACCACCAACCAGCGCGTCGGCCCCGGCCCCGCCCGTGAGGAGGTCGTCCCCGCCGCCACCTTCGAGACGGTTCGCCCCTGCATCACCTTTCAGGGTGTCGTCGAAGTCCGAACCGGTGACATTCTCGATGCTGTCGAGCGTATCGCCCTGGGCGTCGCCGCCGCTCGCGCTCATGCTCGACAGGTCGATGCTCACCGCATCGGACGAACCTGCGTAGCTCGCGGCATCGAATCCGTCGCCACCGCGCAGCACATCGGCACCGGCCCCGCCCCTCAGCACGTCATTGCCGGCGCCGGCCTCGATCACGTTGTCGCCATCGTCACCGGTGAGGCTGTCCGCAAAGGCGGACCCGCGGAGGTTCTCGATGCTGTCGTAAGCGTCGCCTGCGGCGTCGCCCGTGTTCGCACCGGGATCGGCGAGGCTGGCGCGCACGCCGGACGTCGCAGTCGCGTACGAAGCAGTGTCGGTCCCCTCCCCACCTTCGAGAACGTCGGCACCTGCACGGCCTTCCAGCACATCGTTCCCGGCCCCGCCCACCAGCCTGTTCGCGGCTGCATTGCCGAGGAGGCGGTCGTCGAAGCGGCTGCCCAGCACGCCTTCGACGCCGTCCAGGACATCGCCGGCAGCGTCGCCGCCGGACTGCACCGAGACTAGCGAGATGTCGACCGTGACAGCGGCCGAGGAGTCCTGGTAGTCGGCCGTATCGAAACCCGTGCCGCCCGAGAGACGATCGGCTCCGGTGCCACCCTCGAGGATGTCGTCGCCCGCACCGCCGTCGAGGCGGTTGTCGCCGGCATCGCCGATCAGGGTGTCGGCGAGTGCCGAACCGATCAGATTCTCGATGCCCGCGAGGGTGTCCCCCTGGGCGTCGCCGCCCTGCGCGATACCGGTGGACAGATCCACGACCACGCCCTCGAGAGAAGCGAAATAGCTGGCCGTGTCGCTGCCATCACCGCCCGTCAGCTGGTCCGCTCCGGCCCCACCCGACAGGACGTCATCACCGAGTCCACCCACGAGCCCGTTGTCGCCCGCGTCTCCGCGGAGCACATCGTCGAAACGGGAGCCGGTCAGGTTCTCGATGCCGGCGAGCACGTCTGCCTGCGCGTCTGCGCCCTCGCCGCGCCCGGTCGACAGATCCACGCTGACGGCACCCGTGGCGCGCGTGTAGTCAGCCGTGTCGATGCCATCACCGCCTTGCAGCATGTCGGCGCCGGCACCTCCTTCGAGAGCATCGTCGCCCGCCCCGCCGACGAGCTGGTTCGCGCCGGCATCGCCCGTCAGCACGTCGCTGAAGCGGCTGCCCGTGGCGTTCTCCACGCCGTCATAGGTGTCCCCTGACGCCTCGCCCGTGTTCGCCGCAGCATTGCCGAGGTTCACCGTGAAGCCTGCCGCCGCATTGGCGTACGAGGCCGTGTCGCTCCCGCCCCCCCCCGATCAGCCGGTCCGCGCCGAGACCACCTTCCAGGGTGTCGTCGCCCGCTCCGCCGTCCAGCGTGTCGCTGCCGGTGCCGCCGGAAAGCGTGTCGGTACCGTCGCCGCCCAGCAACCGGTCGCTGCCCTCACCACCGTCGAGCAGGTCGTTGCCGGCACCGCCCGCCAGGACGTCGTCACCACCGAGGCCACGCAGGACGTCGTTGCTCGCTCCTCCGTCAACGGCGTTTGCCGTGCCGTCACCATCGAGGATGTCGTCGAACCCCGATCCGGACAGGTTCTCGATGGCGCTGTATATATCCCCAGCCGCATCACCCGTGTTGCGACTCGCATCGGCAAGGCTCACTGTCACGCCCGCGGCCGCATCGGTGTAGCTCGCGGTATCGGTGCCGTCGCCGCCGTCGAGGCTGTCCGCCCCCGCGCCCCCGCTCAGCACATCGTCTCCGACGCCGCCCACGAGCTGGTCGGTCCCGATACCGCCGCTCAGGACATCGTTCCCGGCGCCGCCGAGCAGCGTGTCGTCGCCGGCGCCGCCGAGCAGCGTGTCGCTGCCTGCGCCTGCGTCGATCACGTTGGCGTCGTCGTCACCGCCCAGCGTGTCGTCCCACGCCGAACCCGTGAGGTTCTCGATCCCCGCATAGCGATCGCCCGAGGCATCGCCCGTGTTGGAGGACGTATCGGCAAGGTTCGCAGTCACCCCCGACTGGGCATCCGCGTAGGAGGCGGTATCGATCCCCTCACCACCGTCGATGAGCTCGCTGCCTGCGCCGCCCTGCAGCACGTCGTCACCGGTGCCGCCCAGCAGTGCGTCGTTGCCGGCGCCGCCCGTCAGCCGGTCGTCACCCGCACCGCCGGTGAGCTGATTCGCGCCCGCGTCGCCTGTCAGCACGTCGTTGAAGCGGGTGCCCGTGACGTTCTCGACGCCGTCATAGGTGTCACCCGACGCCTCGCCCGTGCGCGCCGCAGCATTGGCGAGGTTCACCGTGAGGCCTGCCGCCGCATTGGCGTACGAGGCCGTGTCGCTCCCGGCTCCGCCCACCAGCCGGTCCGCCCCGAGCCCCCCCTCCAGGGTGTCGTTACCGCCGCCGCCGGAGAGCACGTCGCTGCCCAGCCCGCCGGACAGGAAGTTGGCCCCGGCATCTCCCATCAGCTGATCATCGCCCGAACTGCCGACAAGATTCTCTACACCCTGGAGGACATCGCCTTCCGCATCGCCGCCCTGGCCCGTTCCGACATTGAGATTGACCCGTACGGACTCCGATGAATCGGAGTAGGAGGCGGTATCGACGCCGTCGCCGCCATCGATCAGGTCGGCTCCGCCCCGTCCGGACAGCACGTCATCGCCTGCGCCGCCTCGCAGGCTGTTCGCGCCTTCGTTTCCGGACAGGGCATCGCCGAACCGGGACCCGACCAGGTTCTCGATCTCGGCAAGGGTGTCACCCTCGGCATCCCCGCCACGCCCCTGGCCTGTCGTCAGATCCACGCGCACGGCCGCTCCCGACGCGGCGTAGTCGGCCGTGTCGGAGCCACCGCCCCCTGTGAGTGCGTCCGCGCCCCCCCCCTGCCAGGACGTTGTCCACCGCATCTCCGGTGAGGAAGTCATTGAACGCGGAACCCACGACATCTTCGATGCCACGGAAGGTGTCGCCCTCGGCCATGCCCCCGCTGCTGGTCCCGAGTTCCAGGTTCACGTTCACGGCCTCGCCCGAGCGGCTGTAGACCGCGGCATCTTTGCCATCACCACCGATCAGCCGATCCGCGCCCTCGCCGCCGTCCAGTCGGTCGTCACCCGCCCCGCCGTTGAGCGTGTTGGCACTGGCATCCCCCGTCAGGAGATCGTCATTGACCGAGCCGGTCAGGTTCTCGATGCCGAGGTGGACATCGCCTGCTGCATCTCCGCCAGCGGCCGTGCCGGCACCGAGGTCGACGCTCACCGCCGCCGAGGAACCGGCATAGGAAGCCGTGTCGCGCCCCTCCCCCCCAACCAGGGTGTCGGCACCCGCGCCCCCGTCCAGCACGTCGTCGCCCCTTCCCCCATCGATCGTGTTTCCACCCCGGTCGCCGGTCAGCACGTCGTCGTGGGTAGATCCGACGATACGCTCCACCCCCTTTATCGTGTCCCCCTCGGCCGTGCCGCCGGCGCCTCTCCCCGTGGCGAGATTGGCGCGCACCCCCGTCGACGAATTGGAATAGTCCGCGCTGTCGAACCCGTCACCGCCGATCAGCGTGTCGGCGCCAGCCCCCCCCTGCAGAATATCGTCGCCACCGCCACCGTCGAGCACGTTCGCACCGGCGTCTCCCGTGAGTTCATCAGTGACTGCCGAGCCGGCGAGATTCTCGATGGCTACGAGGACGTCACCCTCGGCGTCACCGCCAAGGCCGCGTCCGTCCGCGAGATTGACGCGCACCCCGAGCACCGAATCGGCATAGCTGGCAGCGTCGATGCCGGGGCCGCCGTCCAGGACGTCGGCCCCGGCCCCGCCGATCAACAGATCGCGCCCCTGCTCTCCGTAGATCCGGTCGTCCCCCTCGCCGCCGTAGATGACGTCGGCGCCAACGCCCGCGCGGACAACGTCGTTTCCGCCACCGGCGTCGATGACGTCCCCGAGGCCGAAGGCGGGAAAGACGATGCCCGGCTTTCCGGAGGCATCGGAGAAGGTGGCGTCGGCCGCGGTCTGCACGTCACGGATCACGGCCGGTACGGATTTCACGAACTCCAGGCTCTTTCCCTCGAACAGCACGCTGGTCTCGAGCTCCAGACTCATGCTGACGGGCTGGAATCCTTCCTCGTTGTCGGGAACCGGATAGGAGACGCGAACCTGCACGCTGGCATCGCCGATCCGGTTGTCATCGGTAACTTCGATGATCCAGGCGTCTCCGGACTTCGTCGCCCCCGTGACGGTGAACTCGACGGGGAGACCCGTGATCTTCACGCTCTCGAGCTTGCCCCCCTTCGCGGTACCCGCCCGGATCTCGAGCACCTTCGTGAATCCGGGCCCCATCGCGGTCGGATCGTCGCCGACGATGTCGTCATCGCCGGCGGTACCGGTGATGTTCTCGGGAGCCGCCTGGACGGCCGGTGCGGCATTGCGGCCGGACTCGGGATCGCCCCCCGTGCCGGCGATGCTGGTACGCCCGCCCGCCTCCGATGTCGTCTGTCCGGTGACGTTGAGCAGCTTGAGATCCGCGAACGTCTCCACCGGCTTGGGCGCAGGCACCGCTCCGTCCTTCCCGGGCGGGCTCGGCGGGACTACGGACTGCGGCGGAGGTGCTTCTCTTGCAGCCAGGACGGCGGACGAACTCGACGACGACTTGGTGCTGATCTCGGTAGGCGCCGGCGGGGCGGGCACTGCCGGCTTGGCAGCCGGCGCCGCCGCTTCTGCGTCGCTCCCTGACGAACCCTCCGAAGTCGAGTCCCGCGGTGACTCCGACGAATCGAGGGGGCTCGCGACGGCCTTTTTCGCAATGAGCGCGTCCGACAGGTCGACCTTGGCGACCTCATCCAGAAGCGAGCGGGAGTCGAGGGCACTGTCCGAGAAGAGGAGCCTGGGAGGCTTGTCCCCCACCATGGCCTCAATCGCGAGGCCCTTGATGAGAACGGAACGCCCGCCGGCCCGGGTCAGCACGACGTCGGCACCCACGACGGAGACCTTCGTCACACTGGAACGGGGGAAGGGCAGCGACAGTTCGCCACCCAGGATCTTCAAGACTTCCATGGCTTGCTCCTCGGTCATCAGCACCCGGGCGACGACGGCCTGCCGTCACCGCGGGACTCGACGCGAACGGCGCAAACTCCGTCGCATCCCTCCGAATTACGGCCGAACCTCACAGAACTTTATGTTTACACGTTTTATATTTTTCCGTGTCTTCTTGACATGCCATCCCCTGCCGCGACGATCACGGAGGAACGATCAGCTTCCGGGAACCGAAACCACCCGCGCGATCATCGGCTCCCCGTCCGACCCGGTCGCGCGTGTTTTCACCGTGACGAGGCGCGGGGCAAAACCGAGATCGATGAGTTCATTGCGCAGGATCATGGCGCGGAGATAGGCGTGCCGCTGCGTCTCGGTGAAGTGCAGGTCAGACGCGACGACGGTGATCTCGATCCCGGTGTTTCCCGTCGCCTCCTTCACCTTGCGCACTAGCCCCTGGAAGCGCTCCTTGCTGCCACTGACCAGTTCGAAGGCCTCCCGCCCGTAGATGACCTCGATGGCCCCGCCTTGCTCCCTCACCTCCGGAACGGTCGGATCGGACTTTCCCCGTACCTCACGAGCCTCGACGACCTCGGTCGGCATGGGGTGACCACCCATTTCCGGACTGGGATCCGCGTCCCTGCTCCGCGCCGTGCGGGCAGGCCCATGGACGGGCGCACCACCGCCACTGGGAAGGTCCCCGTTCGCCTTGATCTCGGCGAGTTTCTGCGCAACGATCTTCTCGGCTTGCCGCTGCGCAAGGAGCTTGGCGTACATCGACAGCGAGACGGCCAACACGATGACGACGAACACCATCGCGATGATGGTGTTGCCGAGCGCATCCACGAATCCCGGCCAGTAATTGGTGTTCTTTCCAACTTCCATGGTCGCCGTTCCTTCCCGTGTACGGGGCGATGCCCCTCATGGCCAATCGAGGATCGATCCGCCAACGGCAAGACATAACGACCAACACCGTTTATTTCTTTAATATTGTTTTCTGTTTCTCTTTACTGATTATGTCGATGAAGGGTTGGCTCGCGACGGTGTCGGTGGCACCGGGCATGGCCCTTCAGTTCTGACCCGGCCACTGCTGCCGCTGGACGTCGGTGGGAGCTGAAAGCTCCACACAGCGGTGATCGCGGGCACGGAACCCGCACTGGTGGCGAGCTCGCTCCCGGCGAGGCCCCCGGCAAGGCCTGGCGCCCGCGAAAGTGCGGTTCTCAGGCTGGCACGGACATCGGCGACACGGAGCGCTCGCCTGTTCGCGAACGCGATCCATGACCTCGGCACCGACTAAGACCTCGGGTCTCGCGAGCCCGGGTCGCCCTGAGATCGGTCGACCGACTCCGACCACATGAACAGCGCCGTGAAGGGATTGAGCGGCATCGTCCAGTAGCCGCCCTGCCCCAGGACGCATCCGCCGGTTCGCACAAGGTCCAGTTGCTCCTCGCTTTCGATCCCCTTGGCGGTGACCTGCATGCCAAGACGTCTGGCGATCGCCACAACGGACCCGAAAATCGTTCGCGTGGCGTCGTCGCCGGGGAGGCGGGCCGTGGAGGAGCGGCGGAGGGTCACGTGGTCGAGGGGAAGCGCCCGCAGGTGGGAAAAGGATACATGCCCGGCCCAGAAGTCATCACCACCCACTACCGGCCCGGGCCCCGTCGTCCCGGGTCGGCCGAATCTGACCACATGTACAGCGCGGTCGAAGGATGTAGCGGCATCGTCCAGTAGCTGCCCTGCCCCCGGACGCATCCGCCGCTTCGCACGAGCTCAAGCTGTTCCTCGGTCTGGATCCCCTTGGCCGTCACCTGCATGCCAAGGCCTCTTGCTATCGCCACGACGGACCGGAAAAGCGCTCGCGTGGCCTCATCGCCAGGTAGGCGACCCGTGAAGGACCGGTGCAGGATCACGTGATCGACGGGAAGCGCCCGTAGATGAGAGAAGGAGACGTGCCCCGCCCCGAAATCGTCGAGCGCGAGGTGGAATCCCTGCGCCTTCAGCGCGACCAAGGTCGAGTGCGACGGACCATCTGGTTCCAGAAAGGCCGTGTCCGAGATCTCGAAACAGATGCGTGACGGCTCGACATCCATCGACCGCACCCACGACATGACATCCTGGACGAAGTCTCCGCGCACGACCTGATGTGCCGAGATGTTGACGTTGAAGACCAACGAGCTGGGCCGCCCCCCCTCCAACCGGATGAACGAGCAGGCCTGCTTCAGCATGAGGATTCCGATCGCGTGCACATGCCCGCGCTCCTCGGCCACAGGAATGAATTCCGCGGGAGCGATGTCCTCGGCGCCCGCTTCGGTCAGCCGTGCAAGCACTTCGAATGCCGCTGCCCTGCCCGTCTGCAGATCGATGATGGGCTGCATTTCGCATCCGAATCCGCCCGCCTTCACGGCACGCGTCAAGGCCCTTGCCACCAGCCGCTCACGTTCGAAACGCGCATGCCAAGACGCGTCGAACTCGATCGTGCGTCCGCGGCCAAGGGACTTGGCGGCCTTCGCCGCGACGGTCGCCTCCCGCATCAGATCTTCAAACCGTGAGGTCGATGCACTCGACTGCGCAATCCCGCACGAAAACGAGATCCGGACAGGAATCCTTCCGATCACGAGCGGCGAGTCGAACAGGCGCCGGATGGCATTGACACGGCACCTCGCGACGTCCATCGGGCCGTCCATCAGGAGGACGAACTCGTCACCGCCAAATCGAGCCAGGGTCTCCTCGGGCTCCAAGGCGGATGCCATGCGTTCAAAGACATCCCGAAGGATCCGGTCCACGCCGAGGTATCCGAAGCTGTCGTTGTGCCGGATGGACCGATCGAGATCCAGGAACGCGAGGCTGAACGGCTTGCCCGACTCGCGCGCGCGCGCGGCGTGGGCGATGGCCCGCTCGTCCAGCAACTTCCGATCCGCCATGCCGGCGAGGGCGTCCCGTGTCGCACTCGACTGCAGGCCCTGGTCTGTCAGATGCCGTTCCAGCGAGATGGCCGCGAGGTGAACGAAGTGATCGACGATTTCCAGATCCTCCTCCGCCGGTGCTCTCGTGTCCCGGTAGTACATGCCGAACACACCAAGGAGGCGACCATCGCAAGGGCTGAGGATCGGCGTCGACCAGGCCGCCCGAATACCGACGGTGGCCACCAGTTCGCGATACTGGGTCCAGAGGGGATCCACTTTGACGTCGACAGTGATCACCCTGGAGCGCCGCCATGCCGCCGTGCCACAACTGCCGGTGGCCGGGCCGGGAACGAGGCCGTCGACCGCGTTTATGAACGTCTCCGGAAGCGAGGCGTGCCCGCCCCGACGGAGGCAACCAGCGTCTGCGTCGTAGATCATGATCGATGCGAGCATGTCGGGCGTGCTCGCCTCCGAGAACGCCGCGATGGCCCCGAGGGTCTCGTGGACCGGCGCCCCCTTGGCGAGCAGTTCGAGCACGGCCCGCTGCCCGTGGAGGAGCCGGCGCGAGTCGGCGGTCCGGCCTCGTCGCGATGTCTCAACCGACTCACCGAACATGGTACGCGGCTCCTTGCTTCCCGGCGCGATCGGATCCGACGCGCCGGAGGGTTGAGAGGTATCCATTCCGCTCTCGACCGGCTGCGCCACGATCGGCGAGCAGGTGAGGGGCCATCCGGAATGGGGCTACCCGAGTCGACAGGCGGGGACTAACGGGCAGACAAGGCACGGGATGCTCCAGAAAAAAATTGCCTTCTTCTATCAAAAACGTTTTTATACGTCAATAACGTCATCCAAAACAATCTTCGCCGAATGACTGGACGCCCCTGACCTGCGCCGCCAGGGTCACTCGTCGATCAACGCCACGGAAGGTGCCCTGACCTCGCCGAGGCCGCCGCGACGTTGCACCGCCGTCACGAGAACCAGGAAGCCGGCCACGCGTCCCAGTTCGCCCATCACCACCGAGATGGTGACGTCCATCCTGAGCCTGTGCAGGTCATCGATCGCGTGATCGAACGTGCCGCTCCACTGTCCGGTAGCGCGCAGGACAGCGTTCCTCGCCGTGAAGTCGCCCGCAGACGCATCGGGTTCCTCGAGCAGCGGGCAGACCCTGCCGAGCACGTGCTCGGCGGCGGCACCGAAACAGTGGCGCCAGGCGGCATTCGCGCTCAGGACAACCCTGTCGGCACCGGAATGGCGATCGGCAGGGGAACGATGTCGTAGGTACGACTGCGCACCCGCATCTGCTCGATCTCGGCGACACTGCTCTGGACGTCGACGGCCTGCGCAAGGAGACCCGTGCGCTCGCCGCACTCATCGTGTTCCGGAACCAGTTGCAGTTGCACCCAGACGAGCGTGCCGTCCTTGCGCCGATGCCGAACCGTCACGGCACCGCCGCGAGGATCGATGCCGCCCCCGAGGGCGATTTCGAACTCGGTCTCGTCGGCGAAGAGTTCCAGGAGATGGTGCCCGTGCATCTCTGTCGCGCCATAGCCGAAGATCGTCTCCGCCGCCCCGCCCCACTCCGTGATGTAGCCGTCGGGATCCGTGGCGATCACGGCACTGCGGGAGAGTGCCAACCTGCGTCGGAGGCGTTCGATTTCCGCTCTGGCAGTCGCAAGTTCGCGGACCAATGGATCTTCGGGAAGTGTCATCGGTAGAGCCCGCTCTTGATGTCGGCCAACCATGACATCACGTCGATCTGGAGGTCCATCACGGCATCCGGCGCCAGTCCAAGCGCGTCGATGGCATGCATGCCCGCCTCGAAGTCGGTCTCCTCCAGCGAGGCCACGAGGCGGAAGACACCATGCAACGGACCATCGCCGGAAAGAATGAGGGCTCGCGTTGCCTCGCCCGTCGGGATCTGGCCGAGGAGTTCCGCGGCAGGCTTTAGCAGGACGAGTTCCAGCATGGTGAGGACCCCGGCCACGAAGGCCTCGTCCTCCAGAGCCTTGAGAGAGCCGCCTGCGAGTCCACAGAGCCGTTCCATCATCCGGGCCCGGTAGATGGCCATCAGCATCTGGGGATCGAGCAGAGGGACCTTCCCGGGATTCCGCGAGAACAGCATCAGCAACACCCAACGATACAACTGCTTCCGGCCCAACCGAACGAGGCAGTCACGCACCGTGGAGATCTTGATGCCATGGGACAACTGCAGCGACTGGGCAAGCTTCAGGATCGCGAAAAGGATGTTCGGATCGTGGCGGATGACATCGATCACTTCGTTGTCCGGTCGATCCTGCGAGAGCACGTCAAGCAGCGACATGAGGACCAGCCGGTGATGCTGCATTCCGGCGCGAGGCATTGGCAGACGCCAGAAGAGCCCCGTCAATCCATCGACAGGTCCGGCAGTCACTTCGCCGAGCCGCGCGCCATCGTTGGTGTCGGCACGCCACGTGGGCAGCCCCACGTCGAGTTTTCCAAGGGACCACGGGAGCACGACCGAAGGCCTCACGATGCCAGGCCCCGTCCCCACCGGCAGTGCGACGGCGGGAACGTCGGCGTCGATGAAGCGGGACTCGCAGACGAACCACGGTATCGAACCCGACCGTTCGCGCATCGGAAGTTCGCCGCGCGGTACTCTGGCGAGGATGGCCTTCCAGTCTCCCTGCGCCCCCCAGACCGGGGTCAGGATAGGCAACGGCGTCAGATTCATCGGCACGCCTCCACGGTAGACATCGGCGCGATCGCCCGCCGTCCGGCAAAGACCCACTGCAATTCAAAAGCCGTCATGGCGCCCCCGCGGAAATGTCGGTAGAACGCGCCGATTGCCGACTCCATCCACCACCCGGGGCCGGCAGCACGAGAACGTTCAAAACCCTTATCGGAAGCAATACAATATACTTGATACCTGTTTAACCTTTTTTCTCATTTAGTCGCAAGGTGGCCACCGGAGCGATGCGTGAGGCACGCGGTGCCTGCCCGGAAGCAAAGGCGACCCACGCGCCGCATCGCCAGAGAACCCCACTGCGAGACGACCGATCCGGATGACCTCAGAGCTCCCAGCCACCGGCCCCCACGCCGCCCTCCGACGGGTACTCCTGGCAGACGACGATCCATTCATGAGATTGGTCGCGAAGATCGGGCTCGAACGCTACGGACGCCTGGAGACCCTCTTCACGGACAGCGGAGACGATGTCCTGGAGCTCGCGCGGAACTGGCATCCGGACCTCATCGTTCTCGATGTGATCATGCCGGGGGTCGATGGCCCCGCCGCGCTCGCGGCGCTGCGGAGGGATCCGGACACTTCCGCGATTCCCGTGGTCTTCCTGACGACACGGGTGCTGTCCCACGAGGTGGCACGTTACCTCCGGCTGGGGGTCACGGATGTCATCAGCAAGCCGTTCAGCCCCGTGGACCTGTCGCGGACTCTCTCCGACATCTGGGCAAGAACGCAGGCTCAGACGGGCGGCACCCGGTGACTGTTGCTAGCAGGCGGTCACGCTTCCGACGCAGTCGGCACTGCCGGGGCGACCGCGCGCAGGGAACGATTTCACGGCTCGCGCATGGTGCGGCGCATGGCCTGTCGGATCGGCGCGAGCAGATACTCGGCCAGGGTCCTCGGCTCGGTGCGGATGAAGACCTCGAACTCGAGACCTGACTGGACGGCACCCGATGCCTCCTTCATCGCAGTGACCCGCACCACAAAGTACGACTGGCCGGTGCGCTCGTCGGTCAGTCGATCCGGGGACAAGTAGGTCACCCAGCCTTCGACATGGCGACGCTCGTGGACGCCAGCCACGATAGGCCGCAAGTCGACGCGCTGACCGTGGTGGACGTGGGGGGCCTGATCCGACGGAACGCGCGCCTCGATCACCATGGGCTCGTCTGCCGGCACGATCCCGAGGAGTGCCTGCCGCGGCGCCACGTAGGCGCCCTCACCCGCCACGGCGAGATTGACCACCGTCCCGGCCACTGGCGATCGCACCTCCAACCTCCGGCGCGCCTCGACTGCAGCCTCCAGGCGGAGTTCCACCTCCGAAAGGGCAGACTCGCCCGCAGAGAGATCCAGCGCCACCTGCCTGTTGCGCTCGACAGCGATCAGCGCCCGCTCGGCGCGAAGCGCTTCCATCCTCTGGCGCACGTCCGATAGATCGGCCTGGGTCTCCGCCAGTCGGGCGCGATAGTCCTCGGTCTGACGGCTCATTCTGGTCACATAGGCCCGGCTCACGAAGCCGGTGGCTTCCAGAAGCTGATTGGATTTCTCCTCGTCCTCCGCCAACAGCCCCCCACGACGCTGGGCCACCCCCTTTGCCACGAGCGCTTCCGCCTGCGCCGCATAGGCCTGCACTCGGGCATCCATGGACCCCTGCCGCTCCGCCAGCGCCCGAAGTCCGAGTTCGAGCGCCCTGCGTTCCGCGTGCGCGACGGGATCGACCTCTCCGGTTGCGGCCGCTGGAGTCGGCACGCCGTTGCCCAGTTCCGACCGCAGCCGCCGCACCCGCTGCTGCAGGGCGCGCTGCTGGGCGAGGAGGATTCGCTCCTCTGCGACGACCTGTTCACCGGAGAGCACGAGCATGGTCTGGCCGCGTTCGACATGGTCCCCATCGCGCACCGCGAGGCGCGAAACGACACCACCATCCTGGTGCTGCACCAGCTTGCGGTTCAGCGCGGGCTTCACGAACCCCTGGAGCACGATGGCGCCGTCCAGCGGCGCAGCCACCGCCCAGGCGACGAAAGCCAGCGATATGCCGGCAATGGTGATGACTCCCAGTCGCGCGCCACGTCGCCCGAGGACGTCTCGATTGTCGAATGCCATGAGCGTGTCCGACAGTGCTAGGTCTGCAGATCCGGGACGGAACTCACGCGTCGCCTGCCGACGATGCCGGGCAGCCCTGACGACGCCCCGGCGCCCAGAGCTTCGAGGACTTCGGACGTGCGACCGGTCGCCTCGATCCTGCCATCGCGAAGGACAACGGCGACGTCGGTGATAGCCATCAGGCTTCTCTTGTGCACGACGATCACGACGGTGACACCACGCTGTCGCAGCCTATGGAGGCATCCGATCAGCGCCTGCTCCCCGCCCGCGTCGAGGTTGGCATTGGGTTCATCGAGAACGACGAGGCGCGGCGCGCCGAACACGGCGCGGGCCAGCGCAATCCGCTGCCGCTGGCCGGGCGACAGGTGCTGACCCGAATCGCCGATCTCGGTCTGGTAGGCGTCGGGCAGGCCCAGGATCAGTTCGTGACAGCCCGCGAGCGTCGCCGCCTCCACGGCATCGCCAGGAGCCCCACCACCGAAGCGGCAGATATTCTGCGCGACCGTGCCCGGCAGCAGTTCGACCGCCTGCGGCAGGTAACCGAGATGGCGGCCAAGGGCAGTGTCGTCCCAGTCCGACAGCGATGCGGCATCCAGTCTCACCGTGCCACTACTCGGCAACCAGACGCGCGCGAGGAGTCGGGCCAGCGTCGACTTGCCCGACCCGCTGGGCCCCGCGATCGCGAGCATTGTGCCGGCCGGGACGCCAAAGCGGACATTCCACAGCAGGCGCTTGCCGCTGACCGGTTCCACGAAAGTGAGGTCCTCGACTGCGACGGCGCCAGACGGTACCGGGAGATCCGTCCGAGCGGTGCGAGGAGGCAACCCACGGAGCGCGTTGATCGTCCGCGCGAACGCTTGTGAAGCCTCCGACAGCGAACGCCAGCCGGAGACCACTTGTTCGATCGGGGCGAGGGCCCGACCCAGGAGAATCGTAGCGGCGATCATGATGCCCGGAGACGCCTGCTGCGTGATGACGATCCACGCACCGAGGGCCAGCATTCCGGTCTGAATCGCATAGCGGACGAACTTGATGGTGGCGGAGAATCCTGCCCCGACCATGGCCGCCGCCACCTGGTCCGCGACCGCTTCCGCCGACAGGCGCCGCCACCGATCGATCACCGAGTCGACCATTCCCAGACCCCGGACGGCGTCTGCATTGGCGATTACAAGGTCCAGCAATTGCGCGCTGCGGCGACTCTTCCCGGACGCCTGAGATACGCGCCGGCGAACCATACGATCGTTCAGGGCTGCGATCGCTCCGAGCACCAGTGCGCCGCCGGCCGCGAAAGCGCCGAGCCACGGATGCATCGCGCAGATCACCGCAAGGAAGATCGGAAACCAGGGCAGGTCGAGGAGCGCCCTCACACCCGGCCCGGAGAGGAACTGCGAGACCATCTGAACATCTCGCAGGCCCGGCTGCCCGCGACCTCCCCTGCCTCCGCTGGCATCGCCGACGAGACCACGCGCGAGATCGGCACCCACGCGGCTCTCGTAGTCACTCGCGATCGCAGCAAAGAGACGAGATAGCGCGACGTCGAGCATGGCAATCGCCAGCAGGCAGGCCATCGTGACTGCCAGCAGGAGTATCAGTGTCTCCACGCTCCGGCTCGGAAGCACTCGGTCGTACACCTGAAGCATGAACAGCGGCGATGCCAGTGCCAGCCCGTTGGACACGAATCCGAATCCGATGACCACCAGCCACTGTCGCTTGAACAGGCTCCAGACGGCTCCTAGCACCGGAATCTCCCTTCGAGGCGACGTGAAAGGCGCGGAAGTTCCGGATCACCGACCGAGAGTCCGCCGACGCTGCAACGCAGAATAAAAAGAGGCGCGGTGACGAATACCCGGAGACCGTGGGTTTGGGACCTGCTCGAGATGGAGAGCAACTGCACCTCGCTCACCGGCCTTGGGAGGAGAGGACGCGTCGACAGGCGTGGAGGCGTCCGACGACGCAGGCAAGATGGACCGGGCGGGTGCGGACCATCGGGAACACCGGGGAGCAACATGCCACCGGCACCGCGACAGACCGCCCCGCCTCCGTCCGGCAACGCTAGACCACCTCGAAGACGTCCGAGAGTGTCAAAGACTCATGCGCTGCCGCGTCGGAGAAGACGCCCTTCACGGTGATGGACCAGGAGGTGTCGCCGGTCACATAGGCTGCCGCACCGCCACCCGTCGCTGACGGCTCGGCAATGCGCAACGCGTCCACGAAGCCGTTACCGTTGGTATCGATCTGCGTGAGGATGTGCTGCCAGACGCCGCCGTCGATCCGCTGGTCCTGCTCGGGAACGTCAGGCAGCCAAGTGTGTCCGAGCGATCTCGTGAAAATGGTTTTGTCATCCGGCCGCCCTTCGATGGCAAGCCGCACCTTGTCCTGGCCAATGACGAAATCCTCGATGACGTCGTGACCGGTGTTCGAGCCGCCGGCGCCGAGGTCCAGCCAGGCACTCCCCTTCACCCAGTCGACCACGAACTTTCCACGGAACAGGAACAGGTCCGAGCCGCCACCGCCGGAGAGCGAATCGTTGCCGGCGCCGCCGTCAAGAATGTCGGCACCGGTGCCGCCACGAAGAGCATCGCTGCCTGCCTCGCCGTACAACACGTCGTTGCCGGCACCGCCCCAGAGAATGTCGTTTCCGACACCGCCCCAGAGGGCATCGTTACCACCTGCGACATCATCCGGTGTCAGGCTGTCACCGTAGAGTTGGTCATCGCCCGCGTCGCCCCCTAGGCGATCCGCACCGACACCCCCTTCCAGGCGGTCGGTACCGTCGCCCCCCGAGAGCGAGTCGTTGCCGGTACCCCCGGAGAGGATATCCATCCCCGCTCCCCCGCTGAGCCCGTCATCTCCGGCGCCGCCCGACAGCGTGTCGTTGCCCGCCTCACCGTACAGTCGATCGCTGCCACCACCGCCGTTGACAATATCGTCACCTCCACCTGCGTATACGACGAGTTGCACATTGGCCCCTGATGCGCCCTTGTAGTCGGTCGCCGGCGTGGTGAACGTCTCCGCGGCATCGCTCCCGTACATCAACTTCCACGACGGCTTGAGCAGTGCCGACGAGCCCAGTTCCGCCACGGTCATCCCGTGGAAGGTCACTGAGGCAGACCCACCCGAGGTGGAGAAGGTCAGCTTCGCACTCTGCTCGCCGTAGGACTGGACATCCTGCAGGGCCACGGAGATGTCGCCGCTGCTCCAGTTGCCGCCGGTGCGCTGGTCGATGAAGTTGTAGAAGGCCTGCTGCTGGTCGTAGAAGCGAGCAACGATGGAACGGATGTCGACGAGGTCGCGACCGGCCTCGAAGTCGGCAATGATGTCGTTGCCGACGCCGTTCACGGCAGAGGCCACCGACCGTGCTTCGCTGAAGCCGAACGAGAAGACATCGGCAGCGCCGTCCCTCCCGTTGCCATCGCTGCCGTAGAGGGTGTCGTCACCCGCGTCGCCGGAGAGCCAGTCGGCGCCGTAACCTCCGATGAGATAGTCGTTCCCCGTCCCGCCGGAAAGCCAGTCATTGCCGTCACCGCCATAGAGCAGATCGTTGCCCGCCTCGCCCCCCAGTGCGTCGTTTCCGCGTTCGCCGGCAATCGTGTCGTCCCCTGCTCCGCCCCATATCTGGTCGTTGCCCGTTCCGCCCAAGAGTTGGTCAGCCCCGGCACCGCCGAACACCCAGTCGTTGCCGTTTCCACCATCCAAGTAATCGTTCCCGGCGTCCCCGGAGAGCCAGTCGTTGCCCTCCTCACCGAGGATGGTGTCATTGCCTGCACCGCCGTAAACGGTGTCGCTCCCGGCGCCGGCCTTCACAATGTCGTCCCCCGTCCCGGCATCGACGAAATCGTTGCCGTCACCGGCATCGATCACATCGTTGCCGCCGCCCGAGTAGATACGATCGTTGCCGCCGCCCGTATTGATGTTGTCCGCCTGATCAGTACCACGCACGGCATCGTTGACGCCGACTCGGTCAGTGAAAACCGCGCCCCGGCCGCCGAGTAGTTCCTTGAGCGCCGTCACCTTCATATCCAGTTTCAACATCGTTCCGATCTCCAAGGTCGCCTGATGTATCCCGATCCCCCGGGCGGGCGTCCGGGACTCGGCCCAACATGTATTTCGTTTTGATAGTTTAAGTGGTTTTTTAATTAGGTCAACCGCCCACGTTTCGACCAGATTCGTTGGAGCGAGGGTCACTCCTGCGATATATTGCGATTTTATCGTTTTACAGTGTCGTCATCGCCCGACCGCACGGTCGTCGCCCTGTGAGCAGACGGAAACCGCCGTCGATGCCGGCCCGTCGGGAATTCACGTCCGCGATCAAGCTCAACGTTCAGTCCGAAAAATGCCAAGGCCTCGACCAGACAAGACCTCAGTTGACGAGGCAGACATGACGGCCGTCGAGGGTATCGATCTTTTCGCGGCGCTGAATGCGACGTCCACCGGAGTCGTATTGCTCGCCCCCGAGGGCACGACCCGGTACGCGAACGCTGCCGCCTTGAGGCTCTTCGGACGCCCTTCGAGCGACGGGAGGCGCCCGGATCTGCTCCAGTCCGTGGCATACGAGGCGATCAATCTGGACCGACGACGCCTTGCCCAGGACCCGGACCTTCACGAGGCTCTCACCGCGCTCAGGAGCCTCTCCACGGCAGGCGTGATCGGACTGCCGTCGCCAGTCCATGGCCAGGTCGCGTGGGTATGCGTCGCGGTCTCCCCGATACCAGCGGATGCGACCAGGGGGGGCTCGCCCGACTGGATCGTCACAATCACCGACGGAACGGATCTCGCATCGGCACGGGAGCGGGCGCGCGTCAGTAGCGACCGGCTTACCCTCGCCCTCCGGGCCGGCAACCTCGGACTCTGGGACTGGGACCTGGTCAGCGGCATGCTTCATCTCGACGGACGCGCCGCCGCCACCTTCGGGCTCGGCAGCGCAGAGCTCGATGTCCCGCAGACCACCATCTCCGCGCTCGTCGCCCCCCAGGACATCGCCAGGATCGACGAGACGATCCATGAACATCTGAGGGGCACCGTCTCGCGGACAGAAGTCACTTACCGCGTCCGCTCGGCACAGGGCGGTTACGGGACGTGGGTCTGCAGTGCCGGCGCGGTCGCCGCCACCGACCCGTCGGGTCGGGCGAGGCGCATCGTCGGCACCGTCCGGGACGTGACCGCGGCGAAGGCGCTGGAAGAGGCACTCATCGAGAGCGAGCAGCGGTACAGACTCATTGCCGAACATGCCTGCGACATCGTCGCCCGCCTCTCGTGCAGCGGCGAGATCCTGTACATCTCGCCAGCGGCGGAAACCCTCTTCGGGGTGGCACCGGAGCACCTCGCCAGTCGCCGGATCTCCAGCGTGGCGCGCCGGGAGTATCAAGGAATCGTGCGGGACTCGGTGGAACGATGCGTGAATCGAAGGACACCGACCGACGTGACTTTCCAGGTGGATGTTCCGGGGTTCGGCATCCGGAGTTTCGAGATGTCCCTGCGGCACGTGGCACCGGTAGAGGACTCGCGCACGGGGGCCTCGCTCGTGGCGATCATCCGGGACTTCACCTCGCGGCTGCGGGACATCGAGCGGATGAATCGTCTCGGCGGCATCCTCGATCGCGCACACGATCTCGTGCTGACAGCCTGTCCGATCGCCGGCGTCATCACCTATGCGAATCGCAGTGCCCGGGACAAGCTTGCGCTCGACCTCGTCGCGGGACTAGGCCTGACGATGGGCGGCATCGTCCCGCAGATGGACCTCGAGACGATTCGATCACTCTGCAAGCAGGGCAACGATAGACGCACGTCCCCGCCGGTCGAGACCGAGTTCCTGCGCGAGGGGAGAACACCGGTGCCCGTGGAGGTGGTGTTCCAGATGATCGATGGCCTGCAGGCCGGGACCGACACGGTGGTGGTGATTGCGCGCGACATCAGCGCCCGTCGGGAGATCGAGGAAGTCCGGCAGGACCTGATATCGACGCTCAGCCACGAACTGCGGACGCCCCTGTCCTCGCTGCATGCTGCACTGGATATCGTGGTCCACGACCTGCCATCCGACCTTTCCCTCGAGGCAGGACAAATGCTCGAGGTCGCCCTCCGGAGCAGCGGCCGACTGATCGCCTTGACGAACGACCTCCTGGACATCTCGCGCATTGAAGCCGGAGTGCTGGACCTGCAACTGGCAACCCATGACCTCTCCGGTCTGCTGCGGGATGCCATCGAGACGGTAAGCCCGCTAGCCAGGACAGGCGCCGTTTCTCTCAGCCTCATCGAGGGAGGTTCAGCGGTCAACGTGATGGTCGATGCCGACCGGTTTCTGCAGATCGCAGGGAACCTGCTGAACAATGCGATCAAGTTCTCGCCTACAGGCAGCACCGTGGAGGTGGCCTTCCAGGACTGCCATGACGTGGCCGAAGTGCGCATCGTCGACCATGGATGTGGAGTTTCTGCGGACTTCCTGCCGCGGCTCTTCACAAAGTTCGCGAAGGACTCCCATGGCTGGCAAGCCGGGAGGCCGACGGCGGGCACGGGCCTTGGCTTGCCGATCGCGCGGGCGCTTGCGGAGGCCATGGGCGGGGCCATTCACCACGAGGACACTCCCGGCGGAGGGGCGACGTTCGTCCTTGCGATCCCATTGGAGCAGCGGTAGACCGCCGGAGACGGCCATGGGCAGTGCGCCCGGTGTCTCGGTATGGAAGCATCGCAAGCATTCGCTGCCATTGCGGCAGCGGTGAGCACAGAGGACCAGTCGATTCGACAGCGATGCGGTCGCCCGGCGTCCGAGCGCGACACGGGGCGACGGGCAAGGCGCGAACCACAGCCAAATCGGACATCTGGCGAGGATTCACAACGCCAAATGACGCCGCGCGGCGCGTTCCGTCGCTGCGATGCTTCAGTGTCGAGTCACCGGGGCTCACTTGCATCTCGTTCACACGGAAAGTACCATTCCTTCAGTTTTTGGCGCTTTTGACGTAAACGCATCAAACGGCGCGCCCGCTCGGGGGGATCGGGCGTATTGATTCAGGCATCTCGTCCGGATCCATTGCGCAGGGGAGACAAGCATGGCGCGAAAGAAACTGGCTGACACGTTGCCCACGCCGAGTGCGAAAGGGAAGTTTTTCGGCACGCACCAGGTTGCTCACATGCTGGGGCTCTCGCCGACAACGGTGCAATCGATGGTGGAATCGGGGGCCCTGCCTGCGTGGAAGACGGTTGGCGGTCACCGGAGGATTCCCGCGTCCGCACTGGAGGCCTATACCGGCCGTCCGGAGTTCGTGGATCGCGATACGGATTCCTCGCAGATTCGCGTCATGGTGGCCGAGGACGACGTAAATCTCCAGCGTGTATACCGGACGAAGATATCGACGTGGGGGTTGCCGCTCGAACTCACCATCGTGGGCGACGGACTCGCGGCGATGATGGCGATCGGGCAACACGCCCCGGATGTGCTGCTTGCCGACCTCGCAATGCCGAAGGTGGATGGCTTCCAGATGATCAGGACACTACGGACGAATCGTGGCCTCGACGCGATGGACATCATCGTGATCTCCGGTCTCGACGAGTCCGAGATCCAAAAGCGCGGCGGCCTCCCCCCGGGCGTGGCCGTGCTGAAGAAGCCCGTGCCGTTCGAGCAGCTCCTTGGCTTTTTCAAAGCCAAGGAACTCAGGCGGCAAATGTGCGCAACGCCCGCGTAGGTCACCGGATCGGCATCCGGTATGCGCACAGGCGCGCCTGCTCCGTCGCCACGACATCTCATTCGCGGATGATCGACCTCAGCACGCGAGCCTGTGAGAGAGACTGAATAGACGATTCAGGGCGGGAACGTTCTAGTGTCTCGACACAGACGTCACGAAACGTGGGAACGCGCCGCTTGGCGCCCGCGGCGCTGGGAATCGTCGACGGACGTTCAATCTGGCTGCGGTTCGCGCCCTGCATGACGCCCGGTGTAGCGCCCCGACGCCAGACCAACGCAGTACTCACTCATAGTCGAACTGCCTCCGCTCGCTGATGCCGCGATGGCGATCAATCCTTGCGACGCCGTGCGCACTCGACGACCAGTCCGCTCCGCGATCGGTATCCGCGACACCGATCAGTGTTCGCGAACTTCCGTGCCGAGACACTAGTGCGCGCCAGGCAGCTTGATTGACGACTCGTCAGCGCCCCCAGAGGGCGTTCTCGGTGCTTGATCGTCAGGGGCGCCCAGATCACCAGGCATCTGCACGCCGGGCCTGGGTCGAAAGCGATGGCTGATCGTTACCCCTTCCCGCCGCCCTCCCCGGCCAAGCGAGAACTGCATCGGGAGGGGCGACGCGCTGCGGGCGGAACAAGCCATGTCGCATAGCTGTCTGCCCGGCCGTTCTACCTCCGCACGACTTCACCACGACGCTCTTCCGGAGACACAGGGCGCCTCGACACCCTGGTTCGCCCGCGACCGATCTTCGAAATGGTGCCGTCCTCGGTACCACCCACCTGTGAGCGCGCATCGGAAGCGCCTGCTGAACTGAATCGGCGGCGAGAAGTCCGTCCACTGAAAGATCGAAAAACCGTCAAAATTGCTTTTGTTGGTTTATTGGATGTATTCTCCCGCACGGTGACGATTGAGTGCATGTGCCGGAGGCCATTTCATGTACCGCACCACCACCCCAGAGCAAGCCATCCGGACAACGTCTCGTCGGTACTCCTACCCGTGAACTCATTGTGCGCACTGGTGAACATCCGCCAGGACAGGTCCCTCGTCTGGTGGCGCGGACGGCCGCGTAGCCAGCACTTCCGGCTGTAGCGGTCACCCGCCTCGCCACATGGACGCATTCATCGGACGGGCGCCAGTCGTACTGCCACTGGCGAACATCCAGCGTTTTCCGGGCATTCCCTCGAGTTCGTCGCCAATCGGCACCCCATTTCCAGAAAGCCGGGCTGCATCCTGTTCCTCAGGCAGGTGCGCCAGACCGGGAGCCGATCTGGCGACGTTCTCGCACTGCCTCACGGCACACCATGGGTGTTGACTGAAATGTTCCCGGAAGCCACGGCCCCCAGCGAGAAGGAATGAGCGAGACCATGCTCCAGCACACACAGGCACTTCGGCAGTCGGCGGATCCGCGTTCGTTCCTGGAATCAGAGTTGATCCGGCATCCGGCGCACGCAGCGGGATCCGGTCCCCGAACCATCGCCCCCCCGCGATCACGATGGTTCGGGCCCATCTGCGTAACGGGCGAGATGGACATGGCGGCACGACCGGAACTCGTCTGGGCATGGCTCATCAGGGCAGGAAAGTGGCCAACATGGTTGTTTCACGTGACGAATATGGCGGTGCTGCGCGGGCACGGCCCGGATCTCGAACTGGGAACGCAGTTCCGATTCAGAGTCCGGAATGTCGGCATCAGGGCGGACGTGCAACAGTTCATTCCCGAGAGACGACTCGCCATGACGGCCCGCTCGACGGGCATGATCGCTCACCGCGCCTGGACTCTCGAACCGTCCGTGCGCGGATGTCGCGTGACAGTCGAGGACCGCAGCGTCGGTTTCGTTGCACATGCGCGAGCGCTGCTTTCCCCGACACAGACGAGCGACCTTCAGCTCCTGTGGTTGTGTTCCCTCGCAAACCGCGCCCGCTTAGGCCCTCCGCCTTAGCCGTTCTCCGAATCGTGGTACTGCCGACGCATCCCCTGCATGCGCTCGACTCAGCATGCGGATTCCACCCGCGACCGCGGAATCGCGCCGGATACCGCCACGCGCCGATCGGTCCGCCGGTTTGCGGACGCAGCCTGAGTGGGGCATGCCTGAACCCACCGGACTGCCCGGCCTCCCGGACCTTTCGGCACCTGCGCACGCCATCGGAAGCCCTTCGCGAATCCGGCGGCCTGGGTAACGCGGCGTTGTCCGAAATCACGGCGGGGGCCAAATGACCGACTTACCGATCGCGGCATCCTCGGAACAGCGGCAAACGTCGACGCCCGCGTCGACCGCCATCGCCACACGCACCGCACGAATCCTCCCTGCGATCGCCGCGGCGCTGCTGATGATCGTGATTGCCACCCTGCTGAGCAGCCGACAACACTATCTCGATACCGCCCGAAGGACTTCCCGCAACCTCGCGGAGACCCTGGAGGCGCAGACTCAACGAACCCTGGAGGCCGTAGACGCGGCCCTTGAGGGGCTCGCCACCACGCTCGAACAGCATCCGGCCATCTCGAACGGCGACGGGCGGCGTATTCACGACCTTCTGGCTCGGAAGGTGAGTTCGAACCACAACCTACGATCACTGACCGTCCTCGACGGAAAGGGGTCCGTGATTGCCGATTCTTCGTCCTTCCCTCCAGCGGAACCGGATAGGGCACTCAAGGAACAGTTGCGCGAACACACCGGTCCCCGAAAGGGCATGTTTGTCAGCGGGTTGAGCCGCAACACGATCACAAAGCGCTGGGAGATCCTGCTCTCGAGACGCATCAACAACCAGGACGGCAGCCTCGCCGGCGTCGTCATCGCATCCCTCGATCTCCATCGCATCCAGAGCGCGTTCGAACGCGTCGACATGGGCCGCGAGGGCTTGATCAACCTTCGGCACATCGACGGCGAACTCATCATTCGCATTCCGTACGTCGAGGGGGCCATCGGCCGGAAGATACCGTCGACCGCCCAGGCCGTCGCGGATTTCCGCTCGAAGGGGGATGCGTCGGGCGAGATGGTGAGCATCATCGACGGTATCGAGCGAATCTACACGGCCAGGGTGATGCCGGACGCACCCTTCGTCATCTTTGCCTCGATCAGCAAGGCGGAAACGCTGGCCCCCTGGCTAGGGAGTGCCGCCGGCTACCTCGTGGCTGCACTGGCATTGGCCGGCGTCATCGTAGTGCTCAGGTTCCTGCTCGTGCGGGAGATGCAGTGCCGCGACGCCCTGCTCGCCTCTCTCGCAGAGAGCGAAGCCATGCTGAGGCGGCACCGCGACCATCTCCAGGAAGCCGTCGAACAGCGCACGCACGACTTGGAGGTCGCGAAGAACTTGGCGGAGGAAGCCAGCCGGGTGAAGTCAGAGTTCCTCGCCAACATGTCGCACGAACTGCGCACGCCGATGCATTCCATCCTTTCGTTCGCCAAGCTGGGAGGTAGGCGGCTGACCGGCTCGGATGCCGATACCGAGAAGGTCGGGCACTACCTGTCGCGTGTCGTCCAGAGCGCCGACCGCCTGCTTCGACTCCTGAATGACCTGCTCGATCTCTCGAAGCTCGAGGCAGGAAAGATGTCCTACGACATGCAGTCAGTCGACCTGCGGTCCATGGTGGCCGACACCATGGCCGAGTTCTCCGAGATCGCGACGGGGCGCGGTGTCGAGATCGTGATGCAACAGGAGGGAATTGCTGCGCCGGTGAGATGTGATTGTGTCCGGATTGCACAGGTCCTCAGAAACCTGCTGTCGAACGCAGTCCGGTTCACGCCCCCCGGGGGCCGCGTCGTGATCGGGATCGCATCCATCGAAGCGACGGGCGCCGACCGGGATCGCGACGGGGCTCTCGATGACGGCATCCGGGTCTCCGTCTCCGATGACGGCGATGGAATCCCTCCGGGCGAGCTGGAAGCCATCTTCGACAAGTTCGTCCAGAGCAGCAAGACGAAGAGTGGCGCCGGAGGTACAGGTCTCGGATTGTCCATCTGCAGGGAGATCATCAACCAGCACGGCGGGTCGATCTGGGCCGAGAACGGCTTGAAGGGCGCGATCTTGCGCTTCGAACTTCCACGGTGGACGACCACTACCGATGGGCGGGGCGAGCTGCTGGGGTCCGATCGGAATCTGTGACGTCGCAGTAGCGCGTCGCCTGCGCGCTACAGCACCTGCTCGTTCGGAGAACTGCGAGCGGCTCTTGAGAACGCAGAGCAGCGCGGCACGAGGGATTTCGTACTGCTGGCGCACTCCATCGAACTATTGAAGCGCGGGACCTCGACCCCTGACGCTAGAGTGGGCGGCCGATTCGCCCGACTGCGCGCATTCCTCGACCGAGAGAGAACGCGCTTCCCGACGTGCTGGTTCCTGGATCCGGCGACGGCAGCGCCATCCCCCACGGGTCACCTGACCTGCCATCGGCACCGATGCACACCCCCGCCATCAGATTGCTCAAGCAGGCATCGAGCAACCCGTCCCCCTTTGCTGGTTCGGTCGGGCGACCAGGAGACCCACGCCCGAGATCGAGCGCAGTCGGTACTGCATCACGCGAGAAGGCAGAAACACACTCGACAACGTCGTTCCGCCGGGCGCTACTCCGCTGAAGCAGCCCTGAACGTCGCGCAACGACACGCGGCCCGTCGCGTCGTTCTTCCGGGGCCGCACCTCGGAGTAGCGCCCCCTTGGCGAGCCACGACGTCTCGCGGCGCCTCACGGAATCGCTGCCATGTGCCCAGCAGAACGTCCGTGTTCGGCCGCCTCCCCCAAAGGAATCCATGGAGACCCGCCTCGAAACCGTCGACTCATGGCACGTAGTGCTGCCGTTGCCCGACAGCGTGAATCTGTACGTTCTCGGGATCTCATCGTCAACAACGATTTGCCTAAATAAAAACGTTTTACCGCCGATAACTGTTCCCGAGCACTTCAAGGCGCGCGACGACCTGGATCCTTGCAATGCGCAGTTCCGAGTGCGTCGTCCAGCGCCGTATGCACAGGCCAGGCGCAGGGGCTCGGTCAGGGTCGCGGCGAGAGTGCTTCGAGGCAGCATTAGTTCGGACCGGTACAGGCCGTTCGTCTGACCAGTGCGGGCCGTACGTGGCTCGAGCCACGTCCAGGCTGTGTTCCAGCGCTACACGAGTAAGTCACGGAAAGGGGAAGAAATGCGCAATTTGTCGATCCGGGTGCGGTTCATTCTGCTGGGGTTGGTGTTATTCAGTGCCATGAGCATCATCGGATTCTTTGGCGTACAGGGCATGGGCACGATGAAGGAGAGCCTCCGGACGGTTTACCAGGACCGCGTGGTTCCTTTGAAGATCCTCAAGCAGGTGGCGGACGCCTACGCCGTGAACATCATCGATGCTGCCAACAAGGCCAATGGGGGCGTCATCCCGGCAGAGGAGGCACTGAAGCAAGTACACGACGCCCGCGCGCTCATCAAGGATCGCTGGACCGCCTACCTTGCCACCTCGATGATCCCGCGCGAGAAGTTCCTCGCCGACGAGGTCGGCCAGATGTTCGCTGCGGTCGACAAGCAGGTCGACGCCCTGGAGGCCGAGCTGAACGGCAAGACGGGTTCGCTCAAGGGGAAGCTCGAAGCCTTCGATGGTCCGCTCTACCTCACGGTGGATCCGCTGAGCACCAAGGTCAGCGAACTGATCGATATCCAGATCGACACCTCGAAACAGGACTTCGAGACTGGCGCCGTCCTCTATGACCAGCGCCGCATGATCGTGACCGCGATCGCCCTGGCTGCCGCGGTCGCCGCCTGCTTCTTCGGCTTTCTCCTGTACCGCAACATCGTTCCGCCAATGCAGAAGCTCGCCGGCCAGATGCGCGAGATCACGGCCGGCAACACCAATCTGCAGGTCGACTCCGACCGCTCGGACGAACTGGGCGATGTCGTGACGGCGTTCCGCGAACTGTTCGCGAAGGTCAACGGTGACTTCGAGGAAGCGACCCGCAAGGCGACCGAGAACGAGCGCATCAAGCAGGCCCTGGAAGGCACCAGCACGAACGTGATGGTTGCCGACCCCGATGGCAAGATCCTCTTCATGAACCGCGCGGTGACCGAGATGCTGAATCGGAACGAATCCGATCTTCGTCGCGAACTGCCCGGCTTCTCGGTGCAGGAACTGATCGGTGGCAACTTCGATCGATTCCACAAGAACCCCGCGCATCAGCGGAACATGCTGGGCAGCTTGCAGGCCACCCACAAGACGCAGATCAAGGTCGGTGCGATGACGTTTGCGCTGACGGCCAGCCCCATCATCGATGCTGCGGGCGCGCGCCTAGGCACCGTCGTCGAGTGGCGCGATCGCACCCAGGAAGTGGCGATCGAGGCTGAACTCGAGGCCTCCGTCAACGCCGCTGCCGCGGGCGACTTCTCGGGACGCATGTCCCTCGAGGGCAAGGAAGGCTTCCAGCTGACGCTCGCCGAAGACCTGAACCGTGTGCTCCAGGCCTCGGAGACCGGGCTGAACGAGGTGAGTCGCGTGACCCAGTCCCTCGCCCGGGGCGACCTCACCCAGTCGGTCACCGGTGACTTCGAAGGCCAGTTCGCGAGCTTGCAGGCAGATACCAACGCGTCCACGCAGAAGCTGCGGGAATTGATCGGCCAGGTGCAGGAATCGGTCGAGTCGATCACGACGGCGTCGAAGGAGATTGCTGCCGGGAACTCGGACCTGTCGGGCCGCACGGAAGAGCAGGCGTCGAGCCTGGAAGAGACGGCGAGTTCGATGGAAGAGCTGACCTCGACGGTGAAGCAGAACGCGGAGAACGCGAAGCAGGCGAAC